>Ga0335069_10003978_pt1 | contig 22077 bp, 14 predicted proteins | sample Lox_Sample_11_FD_206714 | JGI IMG/M metagenome (GOLD analysis project Ga0335069, IMG submission 206714) | Soil microbial communities from Loxahatchee National Wildlife Refuge, Florida, United States - Lox_Sample_1.1 | ecosystem: Environmental > Terrestrial > Soil > Wetlands | place: USA...
GAAGGGCTGTCGGCTGGCCCGCATAGCTAAAGCCTTGACCTCGAAGGATACTATCTGCCAATGTCAGATAGCGGATTTGGTCTCCGACGCCGCTAAAGGGACTAATTGGACGATTTCCAGAAAGAAAAACAAGGCCAATTCGAGCCACTAATCCCAAAAATGCCGCCATCGCTGCTACGACAATTACAAATGAATTCTCGGTTCTGCGCAGCTTGTTAGGTAGTTGCTTTAAGAATGGCAGTTGCCGCATTGAGCTATTTTGCGAACTCATTAGTATCGGGGAATCTAAGTCCTGAATGGGACTGGCGACGCTCTTCGCATAAGTCTCTGGCCCAACAGCCTTGAGGCAGCAGCTTTATCTGTTTTGCCACGGCGATAATATAGCCCACTCGAGTGGCAAAATCCCCCCGCAAAGAACCGGCTCAGGCGATAGAACACTTGGCCGCGGCAACTCCCACGGGCCTTTCCTTCTGCCGATAATAAGCCGAGACCCGGTCGATGATATCCGCCAGACTAATCTGCGGGCGGAAACCGGTCAGAGAATGAAGTTTATCGATGCACGGAACGCGGCGCATCATGTCCTCGAATCCGGGTTCGTAGGCTTTATCGTAGGGAATACACTGAATCGGTGAGGAGCTGCCCGTCCGCTGCTTGACCATCTTGGCCAAGTTCTCGATGGTGATCTCTTCCGTGTTTCCGATGTTGATGACCTCGCCGATTGCACGCTCGAGAGGAATCAACCTCAGAAGAGCCTCGATGGTATCGCGTACATCACAGAAGCAGCGAGACTGTTTGCCATCCCCATACACCTCGATGGGCTCATTTGCCAAGGCACGTTTTACAAAACTCGGCAACACCATGCCATAGCGGCTGGTCTGCCGTGGTCCCACCGTGTTGAAGAAACGCACGACAATGACCGGCTGTTTCTTCTCCTTCCAATAGGCGATTGCCAGGAACTCGTCGAGCGCCTTCGAAGCCGCATAGCTCCAGCGGCCTTTGGTCGTGGGACCCAGAACCAAATCAGCATCCTCGCGAAAGGGCACCTGGATGTTCTTCCCGTAGACTTCGGAGGTTGACGCCAGCAGGAGAAGCTTTTTTTTCTTCGATGCCGCTTCGAGGATCATCTGTGTCCCGTTGACGTTGGTCTCAATGGTACGGACCGGGCTTTCAACGATGAGCTTTACCCCAACGGCAGCGGCAAAATGGACGATGACGTCGGCGTCGTCCACGAGTTCTGCAAGGAGGTGTTGATTTTCAATTCCGTCGAGGTGGTACTCCAGATTCTCAATTCCTTTCAAGTGGCGGATGTTCTCCATGCTGCCGGTGGAGAGGTTGTCCAAGAGCACAACCTTCTCTCCTCTCTCGAGCAGTTGCTCTGCGAGGTGAGAACCGATGAATCCCGCACCACCCGTGATTAGATATCGCAAGAGAACCTCCTTAAAGTTTGTCCGAATCGTCCGAGTTCGCAGAGGAGACTGGAACACGTGCGGGTGCATCTTCGTGCGGCGACTCCAGGACTTCCTGAGGGCCGTAGCCGTAGGAATAGGGATAGTAGCGGTATGAGTAGTGATAGTGTGGGGCGTTGGCATCGACTGCGTTCAGGACGACCCCCAATAAGAGGCACTTTACGCTGACGAGCAATTCGCGGGTGCGAGTAAACGCTTCCTTCGGAGTTTCACCACTTCGCACGACTAGGAGCACACCATCCGCCTGGACGGAAAGAATCACGCCATCCGTGGCGGCCAGGATCGGAGGTGAGTCAATCACCACGAACTTAAATTTCTTCCGCAATTCGGCGATGGCGTCCGTCAATTTATGCGACGAAAGGAGGTCGGCTGGATTCGGCGGGAGGGGGCCAGTCGGAATGGCAGCAAGATTCGGAATCGCGGGATGTGGCACGGTGACGATATCAAGCGTCGACACGCCAGCGAGATAGGAACTCAAGCCCGCGTGCTTTCCCGTGCCCAGATTGAGCAGCCGGCCAACGCCGGGCTTGCGCAAGTCCGCATCCATGAGGACCGTCTTGTCGCCGAGCTGCGCCAAGGTGACCGCCAGATTCGCCGCCACCGTGGTTTTGCCTTCGTGTGGGAGTGCGCTACTCACAAGGATAACCTGTGGTGGGTGATCCGGCTGTGAAAGCAGCAATGCAGTTCGGAGGGCACGGAACGCTTCTGACATTTGGGATTTAGGTAGATGCTGAGCAACGAGCTCGATTCGTTTATCGTGACCATTGCTGGAAATGGTCTTGAACCATCCAGACGGCTTCACTGAACTTAGTTCCGCTCCAAATGACGGTACAACCGCAAGAGAGGGCAAGCGTGCGAGGGTCTCCACATCGTCTGGGGTCTTGACCGTATTGTCCAAATACTCCCGTAGTAGCGCAAGGCCAATTCCTCCCACCAAACCAAAAAGAAAAGCCATGGCGATATTCTTTGTTTTGGCCGGTCGCGCGGGTGTCGATGGAATCGTTGCAGGATCCACAATCCGGATATTGGAAGACTTCAATCCGGAAGAAATCTGCGCTTCCTTGAGCTTGGTCTGCAAACTATCGTAGAGCGTCTTGTTGGCTTCAGCCTCGCGCTTGAGGATATTGTACTGGACCATCTTCTCGGACATCTCGTTGGCTTCGGCCTTCTGCTCGTCCAGGGCCCGCCCTAGAAGTTCTTCGTGCTGCTTGGCCTCTCGATAATCGTTTTCAAGTTGAACGACGATGCCCTTGCGTTCACGCATCATCTGCTCGTCCAGCTCTTTCATCTGCGCTTGCAGTCGCTGTACCTTGGGAAAATTCGGACCGTATTGGTTGACGGCATCGGTATAGACGACGGAGAGGTCGGCCCGCCTTTTCTGCATGTCCTGCAAGACCGCATTGTCCCGAAGTTGTGGCACAGCATCGAGGTCGCCCGATTTGGCAAATTCGTAAAGGGCCTGCTTTTTCAGACTGTCGCTTTGCGCGTCGGTCATCTGCTTGTTCAAATCGGCGAGTCGCTGGGTGGTGATGTTGTTCTTGTCGTCGACAGCCCAAATCTGATTGTTACGCTCGTACTGTATACGGGCATCTTCCGAGCGGCGCACTCTGACACTGAGTTCATCGAGTTCCGACTGCAGCCACTTGGTCGCACCTTCGGCGGTCTCGTAACGGCTCCGGTAATTTTGCGCGATGTAGTTTTCCAAGTGGGCATTGAGTATCCGCGCGGCGAGTTGGGGATCTGTGGACTCGAAACTTACTTCCATCAAACTAGTGTTGGGGATGCGTTGGACTTTTAGGCCGCCGAGAAAGGCTCCTATTTCGGACGGTGGTTTTTGGTTTTTCAGAGTTCCTGTGGCAATCGCATCCGAGCTACCACCACCAAATTCCGGATTGCCTGCCAGCCCCGTGTTCCGGACGGTCTCGAGCGCCAAGGTCTCGCTGGTCAAAATGCGTGACTGGGTCTCGATATAGTTATCAAGATCCATCTCGTAGGCAGAAGAATCCGTGGCCTGAAACGGCAAAATATTCGTGCTTTCGTGGTCAATTTCGATCTTCGCGTTGGCAACGTAGACCGGCTGCATCCGAAACGTCGCGACACTCACGATTGTGACAACAGCCACCATAAATGTGAGGATCAGCCACAGATGTCTGCGCAGGATCAGCAGGTAGTCATACAGATGGGGCTCACGCGGGGAAAGCTCGATGAAGGGAATTCGCGAGGAAGGCGAGGGGAATAGCTCCACGCTCCCCTTTGAGCTGGATTCTCGCTGCACGATTTTGGAGTCGTCAGCCATTCTTGTTCTCTAATAATTGCCAATCCGGTAGATCGCTGCGGCACTGGCAATAGCTATGGACAACTGCAGCGCCTGAAGCATGAATTCTTTGGAACGACTCTGCGGGATGTAGAGAATGTCGCTGGCACGCATCTGAATATCTTCGGTTTGCTGAGCCAACACTTTCTTTAGATCGATCTCCGTTTCCAGCTGCTTGCCCTGGTCATCCTTGCGGATGATAAAAGCGTGATCGAGCTTCGCGATTTTCGTGAGCCCTCCCGCGAGCGCTAGTACTTTCATGGTTGTAAGCTCTGTCCGATCGTTGGACATGACGAATCCACCTGGCCGATTTACGGCACCCAGCACATAGACGATGCCAGCATGGGGAACGGTGACCACGTCACCTGCCTGCAAGGGAATATTGTTCCGTGTGTCGCCCTTTTCCAGGAGTTCATTCAGATTGATCGTAATGATATTCCCGGGAGGGGTCGTCGCGTCCGGCGTTTTTTCGGAATTCACATCTGCAGAAGTGCTTTGTGCCTTCACCGTAGCCGTAGGGAACACCGTAGGGATTGGATTCTGTGAGATTCCGGTTTCGCTGGCCGCGGGTGCCGTTTCACCTGATTCTGGAACAGAGATGGCCGCGCCCGGCGCGGACGATGGGGTCGGCTCGGAATCAGGGATCATCGTAAAGCTAGAAGGATGGGCGCGAGTGACGATGACCGTCTCACCGGCATCGTTGCTGATGCCGCCCGCTCCGGCGAGCACTTCGAGTAACGTTACACTAGAATCCGCCTCATAAACCATCGGGTGCTGCACCGCTCCTACGACCGTTATGGGCTTGCTCTTGTGTTCTTTAACCATTACCCCAACCTCTGGGTGAGTGACCAATCCATTTGCCTGCAAGACATCAGCAATCAATCGTTCGGTCTGGATCTCCGTGAGCCCGGCTACGTGCAAGCGCGTGGAAATTAGCGGCAAGCCGATCGTACCCGCTCGGCTCACGCGAACCTCGCGGGTCAGTTCGGGAACATCGAACACAGAAATACTCAAAAGATCGCCGCCTCCAATGGTGTATTCATGGGGCAATGACTTGGACGCTGCACCGAGCGTGCGGATTCGCTCGTTCGTTTGCTCGGGCGTACTTACGGCCGGGACATCCTGCGCAGAAACACACGGTAGCCTGTGGAAAATGATTGCAAGGGCCACGCAGAGAAAAAGATGGCGTTGACCCCCGAGTCTAGCCAGGATCTTCAACTTTATGAATACCCCCGGCGATATTATACAATCTCGAAGCAAGACCTTGCCTAGTGTTTTCGATTGCCTAAACCCTGCTGTGGGCTCTCCGCAAGGACGGATCGTTCCGCTCGAGGCGAACCGTAGCCATGTGCGCGGAGACAAAGAAGAACAGGGCGTTCGCGGGGATATGAAGATTGAAGTCTACCAGACTATGGACCAGGATCCCAGAACATGCCAGCAGCCCGGACAGGTTCAGAGCCGAACCTAACGAAGTCCCCAGTTCGGTCATTCCTCTTAAGGAGTCCAGTATGAGCAGCCCGAGAAACCACGCACAACACAGCCCGCCTATGAGACCCGTTTCTGATAAAGCCTCGAGATAGTCGTTGTGGGCGTGATTCGCGATTTTGCCGTCATATAAGGAGTCATACGGAGGGAATACCATCTGAAATGTCCCGAGTCCCGTCCCTAGCATTGGATGGTCAAGGAACAGCCGCCAGGTATCGTGGCGCATGGCCGACCGTTTCCCGGTCGAAACCTCAAACGACTGGATTCCCTCGAAACGCTCCAACACCTTCTGAACGCCTATCCAAGAGACCCCCATTACCGCGCACAACACCACCAGCCCTCCGACAATCATATGCCTGCCGCGGACCCGCCGAACCAGAAGCAATAAAAACAGAATGACCATCTGCATGGCAAAGCTGACAATTCCTCCGCGGGAGGCACACAAAAAAAGCGCCACAATCGGAACCACGGCGAATAACGCTATCAGGAATGATCTTTCGCGGCGAACCTTCCCGAGAACAAGCGGCACCAGAGCCACGGGGATCACCGTCTCGGCAAACCCCGCGAAGTGGTTCCGGTTCACATAAGGGCCAAATGGGTAGCCCCCGTAGCGCATCACGCGAAACCAATAGAGCTTCCCATTGAATGTAAGGTACTGAAGAATTCCAAAGATTGAGACAAGAAAACCCAGGGTCATCAGAAACCACATGTACCCCCGCCAGTGGGTCGTTTGAGTAAACGCCTGAGAGATCAGAAACAATACGATCAGGTACATCACCAAAAGCTGGAGTTCGATGCGCGTGTCGTAGGGCGATGCCGTCTGGTGAAACACCAATTGTACAATCACCACGAGCGCGAAGGCGCAGAGCGGTATAAATTCCGGGGAGATGACCAAGTGTTCCGCTCTTTGATGATACTGCCGAATGGCCCACAGAAGGAGAAGAAGAGTGGCGCCAATCTCAAGGACCGCCTGAGCCCATTCTTCGACAGCGCCAAAGGACAAAACGGCGAAGGCCAGCAAACAACAGATAGCGACGCGGAAGAATTTCATGGGGTGTGGGGCTCCGCGGGCTGCGGGGCAAGGTTCACGTCATCCACCCAGGCACTTCCGGAAATACGCAGTTCTGGATTGTCACTTGGCTCCCGGGCGACGCAGATTTGCACGCGATGGGTGTCTTGTCCGGAGGTCCAGACTTGATCGACGAGAAGCCATGGATTCGATCCATGCACTTCCCGTGTACGGGTCAAAGTGTTTTCCTCAAGGGAGCGAAGACGGAATCCGATGCCGAATTCCGTAGTGATTTCCTTGGTCATGACCCAAGCGGAGAAATGGTACACCGTGTCAGGCTGCACGACCCCTGTCGTGCAGGCGGCTTCGAGATCCGGATTGTGTTTGCCATCAAAGCCGAGCCGCAGTGACTGCTTACCCGAGTGTTTCTCTGATTTGTCAAGACCGATGCTTACTCCCTGCACAATCGGCTTGAAGTTCCAGGTGAACGTGGAGTTGCTAAATCCAGATTCAAAACTGGGGTCCCACACAACGGAGCCCGTCAGCGCGAGGAGCGGCGGAAGATTCATGGTGGCCACACCTTGATCCCAGACGCGCTGGGCCTCCGAATACTCGCCCGTAAGAAGCAATGCGCTCGCAAACCCGTCAAAGTCGTGAATGGTCAACTGGGGGTGCAACTTCATTAGGTGCTGCCAAACAACCTTTCCCACGGTAAGTTGGTTTGTTCGTGCGGCTAGCCCGATCACATCGAGATACACACTTTGTTTCGGGGGCAGGAGCTGCTCGAGAATTTCATCCACGTCTGGATTGGCGCGGTAGCCCAGCGAAAACACACCTTCCGCACGCTTCGGATCTTGCTCAACTGCACGGCGCAATTCTGCATACGCCCCGATCCGGTCTCCTGCCCTCAAAAGGAAATTTCCATAGCGCCAGGCGACTTCCGCCGAGGTGGGGTAACTCCTTTTGGCTTGCAAATAGGCTTCGCGGGCTTCTGCGCTTTTCCCTTCCAGTTCGTAGGCCGTGGCCAGATCCAGCCAGGCATCCGTGTCGAGTGGGTTCAGGGCAATCGCATTTCGATACGCATTTTCCGCACGAGTAGAGCTCGGATTTTCCATGTTGTATTGCAAATAGCGCCCAAGGCGATACCAGTAGTCAGGATTGCTCGGTTCAAGACGGACTGCCAGTTCTAACCGTTCGATAGTCTCTCCCTCGGCGCCATAGCGCGCGATCGCAGTGCGAATTCCAAAAAAGGACAGCCACAGTCCCAGTAACACGCTCGAAGCGACCAGCAGTCCGCGGGAGTAAGAATCAGACAATCGCAGAATCATCTTACGTAACTGTGCCTAGTCGGCTTGGATGATGCAAGAATAAATCGTCGGGCGGGGATAGCAGCAGACCCAGCAACATTCAACCTTCCGCACACGAGGGTTTCGCGGCGAGTCTCAGACCCAGCAAAACGCAGCCCTACAAGTTACAGTGGCGGACAATTCCGTTCACCGATAAAATATCCGGATGAACTCAGCCAATCTTGCAAGCACAGAAGACGCCTTATTCGTATTAAGAAAGAGAGCAAGTATTGATGTTTTCCTTTTCTGATCGCGTCGAAGTGCCGAACTACGTGATGGTGCGCCTTCTCGGAGATGAGAGCGTTCTCCTGAACATGAAAGCTGAAATCTATTACGGCCTCGATGCAACCGGTACGCGGATGTGGCAAGTGCTCATCACGTCTTCTAGCATCGAAAAAGCGTATGAGGAGTTGCTGGCCGAATTTGACGTCGGGGAAGCGCTGCTTTCTCGGAATCTTACGGATCTTATTGCGCAGTTAGTGGATAAGGGACTACTGCAGATCCAGTCTGCTGATATGAAATCACCTGCGTCGATTTAGCAACCTGCGATGGCAGAAAAACAGGCTGCACCGGGCAAATTCGTTGTGCTTTGCCACCTGCGGTTTTGTAGGCCGCAGGCTTGTCGGGACGAAAAGGCGCCGTCCTACTACCACTTCCCCCGCAGGCGAAATATCTAAAGAGATGGAAGAACGATACGGTTGTGTTCGCTACATTTCGCGTTTCAACTCGATGATGGGCTGATACGCATGGGGCACCCGAACGCAAGACTCCGGATTGGGAGACTAACAGATTGAGTGGCTTTGTCGGGATTTTTAATCGGGACGGCGCGCCGATTGAGCGGGCGTTGTTGCAATCGCTGGTGAATTCTCTTGCCTACCGGGGTCCGGATACCCAAGAGAGCTGGATGGAGACTTCTATTGGCCTAGGTCATGCATTGCTGCGCATCACAATCGAATCGAGCGGCGAACGGCAACCGGCGAGTCTCGATGGACGGTACTGGATTGTTGCCGACGCTCGACTGGATTGTCGGGAGGAACTGATTTCGGATTTGCGGCAATCTGAGCGAGAGGTAAATTCGAGCGCGCCTGACTGCGAACTGATTTTGAAGGCTTACGCCAGCTGGAATACAGCATGCATCGATTACCTGAGAGGCGATTTTTCATTTGCCATATGGGATGCGACCCATAAACAGCTGTTTTGCGCGCGTGATCATTTTGGGATCAAGCCTTTCTACTACGCACAAGTGGGAGAAATATTCCTTTTTAGCAATACATTGAATTGCATCCGTTTGCACCCATGCATTTCGAGCGAATTGAATGACAGAGCCATCGGGGATTTTCTCTTGTTCGGGCTGAATTGCGATAACACGACCACTAGCTTTCACGATATTCAGCGATTGCCGCCAGCACACACCTTGACCGTTTTGCCACATGGAATCCAGCGACGGTGCTACTGGACGCCGCCAACGGATGGGTGGATTCGTTATCCGAAGCCCCAGGAGTACGTCGAGAATCTCAAGTTTCTACTAGACGAAGCCGTGAGAGACCGTCTACGAACGGACCGCGTCGGGATTTTGTTGAGCGGCGGACTCGACTCATCGTCGGTGGCGGCGATGGCCCGAGGAATCTCGGAGAGAAGTTCTCGAGCCATGGAGATTCAGGCTTACACCTACGTATATGAATGGCTGATTCATGACCGAGAAGGAGATTTCGCACGTGCGGTGGCGGATTTTCTCCGCATTCCTATCAAGTTTATAGCTCTGGATAATGCACAGCTTTTCGATCGCTGCAACGATCTTGGGCTGATCGGACCTGAACCTGTCGATACTCCGTTCCTTGCCGCCATTTCTGACGCGTACCGCGTTATTTCCGCCGACTGCCGTGTCCTTCTTTCTGGGGAAGGATCTGACAATCTGATGGACTTTCAGATGTGGCCTTATGTTGAAGATTTGCGGCAGAGAGGCGAATGGCGACAGATCTTGACCGATGTGGCACATTACGCTTGGGTTCGGCCATTTCCGTGGCGCGGCATTCGCACCCGCGGGATGCGACTTCTGGGGAAGGATCCCGACGAGGCCAACTTTCCCGATTGGTTGTCTCCCGAATTTAGCCAGCGAGCGAATCTCCCCGACCGCTGGAGGGAACAGAACCAGCTGCCCGCTTCTTGGGCAGCTCACCCTATTCACCCAAGGGGACATGGATCCTTAGCGCTCCCTTTGTGGGCCAGTATGTTTGAGCAGGAAGATCCAGGTGGAACGGGCTATCCCGTCGAGACACGTTATCCGTTCCTGGACTTGCGGTTGGTCAATTTCCTGCTGGCAATCCCTCCTTTCCCATGGTTCTTCAAAAAGACGCTGCTACGCGAAGCAATGAAAGGACGGCTACCAGAACCTATACGAACGCGGTCGAAGACGCCACTGCTGGGCGATCCCGTGTCAGCGCAACTTAGACTCGCGGGGATTGATCGCCTGAAAGCAATCCCCTGGTGCCCAGGTTTGGATCGATACGTCGAGCGTTCAGCCCTAGTTGCACCGCATATCAAAATGAAACGAGAGGAACTGGTTGTGAGTTTGAGGCCCTACCACCTAAATATTTGGTTGCAAGCGGCACTAGGGGGCCAGTATAAACGTGATGCGGAGATTCGTAATGGCTAAACAACTCAAACGGGAAGCGAAAAAGCCATACTCCAAACCCATTTTTGTCGTCTATGGGACGTTAAGGGAACTCAGAGAAAAAGCTGGGGTCCAGGGCAGTGGGGACTGCGCAAAGTAACTTACGCCTTCTCTTGGCGGCGCTTACGCGGTTATTATATCTTGGCTTAAACCGATAGGTGTAGATCTGCTTGACATGGCGGAGGATATATTTCCTGGGGGTTGGCGAAATTACTGAGGGAGCTGGGGTAATAAGGGCTATGTACCGGTGCACAGATTCGCCTCGATGGAGGTAACAGGCGGCGCTGGTGGCCCTGCGTGCTAAGATAGGTGCGCCAGTTGTGTGAGAATTGAGGTTACCGCCCGCGGCCACATTCGCTTGCGACCTGTGCGCACTATTAGGTATAACTTATATCCGGAGTCTGACCATGGCCAAGGCTGTCGAGCGGGAACCCAAGAAACCGTATGAAAAGCCGAAGTTAACCGTCTACGGAAATGTGCGAGAGATCACCCGGGCAGTGGCGAATATGGGTAACATGGATGGGGGAGTCTTAGGTGGACATATGATGAGCCATCTGTAACCTATGAATTCTCTTCCTGACCCCTACTTTTCAGCCTGTTTATAAATTGGGATTTCACTACTCTTTCTTCGGCTTGCAACTCCAGTCTAATCTGCCGCTTCCTGGGGTAGAGGCAACCAGATCATCCACCAAGCTCTGTGACATAGAACTACACCTCGGGGTCTCACTGCCGTCCACCCGAAAGATTCCATCGTTCTCCGAGAAACTGATCTATGCCAGTTCCGATACCGACTCTACTGGTGAGCCAGAGCTACGAATCTTGAGCGTCGGGCAGGGAGAATTCTTCCGACTCTCCTACACAGATGGAACGGAATTCTGGTTGGATCACAACCGAACGCATGTTTGGGCCACGTGGACAGATAGCTCCAGCCTTCAAAATGCCGCTTCCTATTTGCTCGGTCCGGTTCTCGGACTAGTGTTGCGGTTGAGGGGGGTGACTTGCCTACATGCAAGTGCGGTGGCTTTTGAGGACCTGAGTGTCGCATTTGTAGGTGCGACAGGTTCAGGGAAGTCAACTACAGCGGCGGCTTTTGCCCGGCAAGGATTCCGCATACTGTCTGATGATATCGTTGCCCTTGCAGAGAGTAAAGGCGCTTTCCAGGTGATGCCAGGATTCCCTTTTCTCTGCCTCTGGCCTGAATCGGCAAAAATACTCCATGATTCTCCTGAGGCACTTCCGCGAATCATCCCGGATTGGGAGAAGCTCCGGCTTGCCTTAGGGAGTGAGGAGCTGAGGTTTGAGAATCGCCCGCTTCGGCTTGGAGCCATTTATTTTCTCGGTGAACGTCAATCAAACCGGGCACCGTACGTCGAGACAATGCGAGCGCAAAAGGCTCTGCTCTCGCTCGTTGCTGACACCTTCGCAAACAAAGTCCTCGATCGTGATCTCCGCGCACGAGAATTTGATGTTCTTAGCCGACTGGTGGAAACAGTTCCGATTCGCCGGGTCTTTCCGAATCGCGATTCGTCCCGCATCGGTGACCTGTGCCGGGTGATCCGAGAGGATTTTGTTTCGCTGAAGACTTCGGCCGCTCCGACCCGTCAGGAGCTCGAATAAGCTTCCACATTCGCAGTCGAAGGAGCAGCATTCTCTGCTACCATAGTCTTCAATTCAAGCTTTTCACACGGTTTCCTTCTTTCTTTTCGCTCTTTAGGGCACTATATTCATTGCTTACGACATGTCGTATTCCTATCCCAGTTATCGAACATTTGAGCATCCTTGGAATGGCCGTCTTGGTTTCCAATTGGAAAGATCGAGAACAAATGGGTAGAAAAACTACTTCGCTAGCAGTGTGGGGTGCCGTTGTTTAGCGATTCCAAGTCTTAGGGAGGATCATTGCTATGAAAATGTGGACTGGGTCGAAAATTACAATAGTATTCATGGGCGCGGCCATTTTAATAAGTGCTGGCTTGCTGTGGACCGTTCCGGAAAGCGCGAAGCGGCATGGCCTTCATAGCAAAGCTGGGGCCACGGCGAAGACAGCAAGGCCTGCGCGCGACAAGCAGGATTCTAAGTGGCTGGACGCCTTTGGAAAGTTGCCCCTGCGCTTTGAAGAGAACATGGGACAGACCGCTCAAGAAGTCCACTATGTCGCACGTGGCGGAAGCTACGAACTATTTTTGACTTCTCAGGAAGCGGTTGTAGCCTTGCGTCCTTCTGGCCACCTTGATTTGTCGCCGCGACACCGTTTCGCTACTGTTCGCGCCTTGCGTGAGTCGCACCGAAAAGCGCATTCCACGGACCAGATGACGGTCTTGCGCCTGCAGTTGGAGGGCGCCAATCCACAACCTCAAATCACGGGATCGGATCTGCTGCCAGGCAAAGTAAACTACTTTATTGGCAATGATCCCAAAAAATGGCATAGCGACCTACCCACCTATGCCAAGGTCAAATATCTCAATGTCTATCCGGGTGTGGATCTGATTTTCTATGGAAATGAGAACCGCCTCGAATACGACTTCATCGTCGCACCGGGAGCTGACCCCTCAGCCATTACTCTCAATCTAAAAGGTGCCCGCAGAGCGCGCGTCGACTCGCGAGGCGATGTAGTCGTCACTGTCCCTAGTGGCGAAGTTCGCCTCCAGAAACCCGTCATTTACCAGCAGGTGAAAGGCAACCGCCGCGAAGTTGCCGGAAGATATATCGTCACTGCCAACCATAGGATCACCTTCTCCATTCCCAGCTATGACCGGAACGAACCCCTTGTCGTGGATCCCGTGCTGAACTATTCGACCTACGTCGGGGGCACCTCGGAAGACGTGGCAACCGGAATCGCTGTGGATAGCAACGGCGATGCGTTTATTGTTGGCGCTTCGTTTTCAACGGACTTTCCGACTACATCTAGTGGATTGGTCCAACAACCCCTCGCGGCTAACACGGGTGGGGCATACGCTGCGTTTGTCGCAGAACTCGACCCTTCTGGGACTACCTTGCTCTACTCTTCCTATATCGCAGGAAGTTCACCTGGAGAAGTCGCATACGGGGTTGCGGTGAATCCCGCGGGCAACGCCGTTTATGTTACCGGCCAAACCTTTTCTCCGGATTTTCCGACAGCCTCAACCATCTCGGGTTTCAAAACCGGCAATAATCCAGGAGCTACTGCGGGAACTAGTTTCTTGGTGAAATTTGACCCAACACAAACAACTGGTGCGAACTCTTTTGTCTATTCTACTTTCATCGGTGGCACGAACCCGACGAGCCCTAACGGAGATCTAGGACAGGCTGTAGCCACTGATGGAAATGGCGTCGCCTATGTGACCGGATTGACCGATTCCAGCCCAGGGACTGCGACTGACCTGACAACTTTCCCAATTGTGGGTGGCTTCCAAACTGTACTAGGGAATTCAAACGGAGGAGGGAATGCTTTCCTAACCAAGATAGATACGACCGTGAGTGGAAGCAGCTCTCTGATCTCATCCAGCTACTTAGGAGGGAATGCCGTTCTTTATCCCGGCGCCAATTCTCCGGGTTATGGCGATGCAGGTTTTGGTGTCGCCGTGGATTCCATGGCAAACGCCTATGTGGTTGGCACCACCACATCTTCAGACCTGGGAAGCCTGCCGCCCACTGGCCTAAGTCTTACCTATCCGGTCGGTAACAGCAGTAACACTGCCCTTTTCGCTAAAATCAACACGGCGACAGCAGGAAGCCAGTCCCTGTCGTACTTGACGTATTTGGGAGGCACTGGACCAGACTTTGGAATTGCCATTGCTTTAGGGCCAAACAATGTCGCCTATCTGACAGGAAATACTAGCTCGCTGAATTTTCCAGTTTCGAATGGAGCCTACCAGACTAGCGGCAATGCATCGGGCGTGGTCTATGTAAGCCTCATTGACACTTCCCAACCGGCTGCCAATTCGCTTACGCATTCTTCCTATCTCGGCGGCAGCGGTGGCGATGCGGGGTTCGGCATTAAGGCAGATTCTTTGGGCAATGTCTATGTTGCTGGCGGTACTTCTTCCGTTGACTTTCCTGTAACTCAAGGTGCTCTCCAGACCTCCTTGGCCACTGGATCGTTTGGCAATGGTTTCTTATTTGAGATGGACCCCACACTCTCCACTCTGATCTACTCCAGTTACTTCGGGGGCAGCGGCAATGGGAATAACCAGCAGATTGATTCAGCATACGGGATCGCCCTCGATTCCTCTACTCCGCCCAATGCTTATATCACCGGCCAAACCTCATCAGCCAATCTACCCATCGTGGGAACTCCGGTGGCACCACTCAACTCTGGACTAAGCGGCAGTACGGATGCCTATGTGGCGAAGCTAACCCTGGAACCTACCTTGGCCATCTCCCCTTCGACTTTCAATTTTGGAGTCCAGCCAGTAGGCGTGGTGACTGTCCCGCAAGCATTTCAAGTGACCAACAACACGTCTTCGATGGTCACATTCAACAGCATTGTTGTCACTGGAGTGTCACCTGTAAACAACACCGACTTCGCCATATCCTCCGACGGTTGCAGTCCGAGTGTCATGTCCGGGGCGCCCCCATGCACGGTCGCTGTAACGTTTACGCCATCGGTCGCGGCCGCCGAATCCGCCACACTAGTGATCACCGCAGTGGTCACGAATGGCGGACAGGCTAGCACTCAGGTATTTGACGTCAGCCTGGCTGGCACAGGATCAGCCACAGCGCCAGGCGTTGGGCTTACCCCGTTGAGTCTGAGCTTTGACCCTCAAATGGTGACGACCGCCAGCACACCTGCCAAGCTCGTAACACTGACAAACACAGGGAGCAGCCCTTTGACGATCACCTCCATCGCAGCTTCCGGGGATTTCACGCAAACGAACAATTGCCCGTTAACTCCATCGACGATTGCAGCAATGGGAATATGTACAATCAATATAACGATTACACCGAGCGCCGTGGGTTCCCGTACCGGAACGCTGACGATCACAGACAATGCAGGAGGGAGCCCGCAGTTAGTTCCACTAACTGGAACTGGTTGGGACTTCCAGGTGTCCGCACCCCCCTCAGAAGCGGGCACAAATTCAGTCAACTTCAACGCCACAATGACCCCACTGGGTGGATTCAATCAAAGCGTCGGATTCACGTGCACAGGGGCACCTGCCGGTACCACTTGCACCGTCACTCCATCGGTCATGGCCGTTGACGGAGTGACCCCACAGAACGTGCAGGTGACAGTAGCGAGACAGACTCATGGAATCTCTGTTCCCATGCCGTCGGTCCGTATTCCGCCGATAATGCTATGGCAAATCTTAGCCTTAATTCTGGCTTCGCTTTTGCTCTTTCTGTTGCCAAGAACTACGGGGCTTCGCATGCGATTTGGTTTGTTTTCGGCAATGGTCGTAATTCTAGCTTTGGCAGGATGTTCTTCAAGCCATCCCACTCCGATTACGGGGAGCGTGACAATTTCCGGAACATCCAGCGGCTCAGCGGGTGCTATAAGCCATTCGGTCAACGTCGCTGTGACAGTAAATTAAGGGTCGGAGCATAGGGTGTTAGATCGCCCGCGCGGCTCGATCGAGCGTGGGCGATCTTGTTTGTCCCACTGGAGGATGCAAATTACGTCTTGCCCCTCCAAACAAAGAGGACCACGTGGGCAGGTTGAGTGTTGGCCCATAAAGAACTTTCGATGCCTGCATATGTGGTGGCTTTGAAGGACGACAAGCGGAGGGGAGCGAGTTGCCAGGTCGCCCTTTTCACCATCCCTTGCGGCTTGGAACCCATCTCTGCTGACACGAAAAACTTTATGGAATGTGTTCCGGCAAAAGCGACATCGAGATTCCACGAAACCTATGTATAGTTTGGCAAGTTATGGCTCCATGATCGCCGATCGTGTTCGTGTGGGGGCCTATGCTCAAGCCTTGCGTAAGACCATCCGCGACGGGTCCATCCTTCTAGAGATCGGCACTGGACCAGGCATTTTCGCTGTGCTCGCATGCCAACTGGGCGCCGGCCAAGTTTACGCTATTGAGCAGAATGAAATCATCCAAGTGGCTCGCGAAGTTGCTGCCGCTAACGGCTGTAGGGACAAGATCCAGTTTTTCGAAGAGTCGTCCACGCAAGTGTCCCTGCCTGTCCATGCTGACATTATTCTTTCCGACCTCCGGGGTGTGCTGCCACTTTTCGAACGCCACATCCCAGCGATTGTGGACGCGCGGCGCCGATTTCTTGCACCAGGGGGAATCTTTATACCGCGAAAGGATACGCTTCGAGCTGCGATCGTTGAGGTTCCAAAATTCTATAGCGAGTTAGTGGACCCTTGGAACCACAACCCGTTTGAACAAAACTTAAGCCCTGCTCGACGGCTAGTCGTTGACAATTTTCAAAGATTACGTGTCAATCCAGAGCAGGTATTAACTGAGCATCGGCTATGGACCACCCTCGACTATTACTGTATTGAAAACCACGATGCCAGAGGGAGACTTGACTGGACAGTCGCACGAGCTGGAACTGGTCATGGGATTTTAGTTTGGTTCGATACGGAATTGGCCGAGGGCATCGGGTTCTCCAATGCCCCGGGGGAGCCTGAAACAATTTACAGTTCTCTTTTTTTCCCCTGGACGCATCCAGTATCTCTGGCGCTTGGCCAAACCGTAAGCGTGGATCTCGATGCGAAATTGGTTGCAGAGGATTACTTGTGGCGATGGATCACACGCATCGAACCGCTGAGAGGATCACTAGATCCTCGCATCGAATTTGTACAATCCCAGTTGAACGGCGCAGTGTTATCCCCTGCGCGCCTTCGCCGAACTGCGGTGGACTACATCCCTCGCCTTTCTAAGGAGGGGTACTTGCGGCGGAGAACGCTCGAGATGATCGACGGAAAAGCCACCCTTGAGGAGATAGCTCGCCGATTGACCATGGAATTCCCCGAACGCTTCTTCAAGTGGGAACAGGCTTTGTCGTATGCAAGTACGATATCGCAAGACTATAGTGCCTAGAGCGTATTGCATAACCTGGCTAAGTTATTGATTCCATTGAGGTGAAAAGGGCTTATGCAACAACTTCTAGACAAAGCTGGTCAAGAAGGAACCCAAGAAGCCGTATACGAAGCCGGTATTCGTCGTTTGTGATGCCCTGGGAGATGAGGCGAGCCGCTAGACTCTCGCCTACCGGTGACTGTGTGCGCTGACCCCTCCCTTTGAGATCCCCGCATTCCTGCCGGCAGGTTGACACACCGAGGACAAACCTTGTGACTTCACGATCGCCCGTCACGAAAATATTTCCGCGCGAGACGGAACGGCCGACCAATGGCACTGAGCAAGTTATGCTGAGAGATGTCCTCACCCGATTGCCAATCGTCCTCGGTAGGAGAAAAGGAAAGTCGAAGTAAATAGGCCAGCGCGGAAAACCCGTTGCCCCGCATACCTAGACGGAAAGCGGCACGCTGAAAAAGTGTAGGGGCTCGATGGTCTGCTGCCATCAACCAACCATGAACGCGTTCAGCGAGTTTGGTAGCACCTGCATCTCCCCGCACGTCCTTTAGCACTGCATCTGGCAGATGAATGTGCAGCAGATCCGATGCGAGATATAGCCCGAGGTGCAACATCCGCTCCGCACCGACTTCCTTGGCCATTGCGTCTACGTTCTCCCAATTTATGTTCGTTTGCCGGGCAATCAGCGCTGCCACATCGGCGATCCAGCCCAACCGATCCCAGAAGTGGGTGGCACCATGGACGCAGATGTAGACCAGTTCGTCTTCCACGCTTAGGGCGGGAACGTCGCGGCCGTCAACGGGCACGAGAATACTCCGTGCAAATAGCCTCTCAAGAGGCAGCCGGCGCGGGAAGTAACGCAGGGTGAATTCGTTGTGCAGTTCGACGATCAAATTCGCGTTGGGCTTCGCGAAGAGATATTGACCGGGAATCTTAGCCGCCTGAATAGCGGTTACCGAAACGGTTGGTTCAAAATTGGCCGCCTGCAGGCACTCCGTCGCGTGGAGGATGTCTCTCTGGCGGACAAGCAGGTCCAGATCACCATACGACCGCATGGTGGGATCACCATAGGCGTGCATCGCCAAGACAGGCCCTTTCACAGCGAGCGCGGCAATGCCTTGGGCGGCGAATCGCGCCAAAACGTGGAACAACTCCGCCGTTAACCGCAGGGTAGAAAAAATCTGCGCACGATGACGTTCGACGTATGTCGCTCTTATTTCCGCAGGGACGACGTCATCTTCTCCGCTCGTGCCCATCTGCACGACTAGATGCCCAACAACTCCGTGCTGCTCTGCTAGGAGGAGCAACCGCGACCAATCCAGGGAGCGAAACAGGTCGGCGAGCCGGTGAGGGTCACATGCAGGGGATGCGCATTCCAGCAGGGCTGCCCACTCTCTAGGCGTCGGAGTCGAATCGGGTCGGACGGGCAGTGGCAAGGAACTCTCCATGGCGGTGCAAAAATAGTGTACGCGATTGGTCGACCCTTTCTGCCAGGGATAGTGATCTAAGCTTGTCACAAATTCATTCAGAGGTTCTGATCGCCGCAGATCGGCAGTACGACCTCTGCCGATCAAGTCATACAGCGTCCAAGCAAGCTTGCGTTGCGGGCGTCAGCATCGAAAGACTCGGGAGCAACGGGGTCGGGAATATCAGGAACGGAAGCGAAACTACGCTGAGCCGGCCAAGGAACGCCAGCATGCGGGTAAAAGATCCCGCTTGGTGACATTTGTCACAAAGGTCGGGCCTCAGATCAAACGGCGGGCGAAGTCTGCCGTCGAGAGAGGCCCCGTGCCGCGAACGGCGGGTCTCCAAGACAAGCTCGCCAGCCGGTCACAAGCAGCAGGCAGTCTGATGGGACCAACTCCCGGCGGACTCGCTACGGGCAAAAAATTTCAAGAGTTCTGCCGATGAAAAGTCGAAAAACTGAGTATTGTCTACAGAAGGCAATGCAGTCATTCGAACATGCAATGCGGAACCCAAAGAGGGTAACTGCGTAAGGTTTTGATACTCAAAGCTTTAGGGAAATCCGAAGGAACTTTGTTTTTCCCCCGTAGTCACTTCCGTGAGCGAGTCCGAGGTTTCCAGCTATAGCCTTCTCACTTACGGGCGTACACAGAGACCCTGGGTCTCTCTGTAGCCCACTTATAAAGGAGTCTCCTTATGGGAGCACAACGAAAAGCCAAGAAGCAGCGCAAGACCCCGAGTGGCCCGAAACTGGACATCGGTTTCGGAGATGCCCTTCTCGAGTGGGGAGCAGATCTCAGATTCCCAAAACCGCAGCGACGCCAGTTCCTCCTCGGTATGGCGGAGCTCTGGTTGCGTGTGAAACGCAATAAGAAACGTTTCGTCGACTATATTTATTATTTTGGTGACGCAGCACACGATGAAGGGGTCGATGCATACGATCTCGGAAAGTACGTGCAAAAGCGGCTGAAGTCCGGGAAACTCCCCAGCCTCGACCACGAATAATTCTCAATCGGGGCGCCTCCGGTCTCAAAAGCGTCCTCGAATCCAGACCAAGCCATCGCTCAAAGTCGGCAATCGGCTTTCCCGTCTTCGGTGACCGTCAATCCCCCGTCCCGACGTGGCCCCTGCGTTCTGAGCGTTCCCCAGCCCTGTCGGCGACCTCAGCACGCGGGGTCCCCTGGTCTGGGTGCAATCACATCATCAGCGATCGACAAGAACCAACTTCAGCACCCCCTAGATAGGAGGCGCTCCTGGCGCCTCCAATTCCAACAAGTGGGGTGTCCTATGGACAACGATGAACGAGAGAAGTACCTAGCAGATGCGGGCGACGAAGAACGCAAGGAGGCGGAACGCGAAGCAATCCACGCGCCTTCGGGAGGAGACGAGCCGATCCTAGAGGAGATGCTGGCGCTTGAAGGCGTCTGTCCTCCGGAGGGTTCGCCTCGAGCTTCGACCTCCTCGCCACCAGAGCCGGAGGGAAGGCCAAAGAAGTCCCCGGTTTCTCCCAAGAAACTGGCTGCCAACCGCGCCAACGCCCAGCGTTCCACCGGGCCGCAGACCGAGGAAGGCAAGGCGAAGAGTAAATTCAACGCCGTCAAACACGGTTTGACTGCCCGCTACTTTGCGAACCTGCTGCAGCCGGGAACGCCAGAGTGGGACGGCTACCAAAACCACCGCAAAGAGCTGTTCGCATATTACGAACCGGTCGGGCCAGTCGAAGAGATGCTGATAGAAAAAACCGCTGTGGAGACCGTTCGTTACGCTCGCTATCTCTCTCGTGAGCAGTCGCCGGCGATTGTCCAAAGTGGCCACTATTGGGATGTCATTAAGGTTGCCGTCCGCTACCAAAGCGCCATCAACCGCCAACTGTTCGAGGCCATCAAGGAACTGGAACGATTGCGGGCGAAGCGCAAAGAGGAAGAGAAAGGGAAAGAAGCAAAGAACGCGGAGGTGGAGTCCGCAGGTTAGCTTGCCGGCGTCGCGCGCCTGCGCTTGCAAAACGAACCCACCGGTGCAAAGCAAAGGAACCCCGGAATTACGAAACGAAGCCAACGACCGGGAGTCGTCCTGACCAGACGGGAGGGGCGACCAGGAAGGAGTGCAACGCTTTTTATTTTATTCGACGGGATAGACCTTGGGGTATGGACGTCCAGCTAGAGGGCGTCAACATTATTTCGCGGTAAGGGCAGATTTGTTTTCTTCGTCCACGCGACCGCGACGACGAACATCAATTCCCAGGCGCTTGATCTTTTGATTCAAAGTGGAAAGCGGAATCAGGAAGCGCTCCGCGGCCTCCGTCTGATTCCAGCCGGTGCGCTCGAGCATGTCCAAGATGATGCGACGCTCCACTTCATCAATAATCTGGAAGAGCGAAGGGTTGGGGTTGTCGGCAGCGGTCCGCGCGCCGGGTTCCCCGGGCAGCGGCGGCAAGAATTCGGAAAGCTGCAGGCGCACCCCTCGCACAATTTCCTTGCTGCGCAGAGCTTCCGGCAACAAATCGACGTCCACACGCTCTTGCGTGGAAAGCACCACCGCGCGCTCTACGACATTTTCGAGTTCGCGGACGTTTCCGGGCCAATCGTAGTCCATCAACAGCTTCATGGCGGAAGGAGTGAACTGCCGCAAAGGCTTGTTGTTTTCCTGGCAGAAGCGTTCCAGGAAATGGGCCAGCAAGAGAGGGATATCCTCACGGCGCTCCCGCAGCGCCGGCAGCTGAAGATGAATGACGTTCAGGCGGTGATACAGGTCCTCGCGAAAACGGCCTTCCTTGACGAGCGAGAGAAGATCAATGTTGGAGGCGGCAACGATGCGGACGTCGACCTTAATCTGTTCTGTACCGCCGAGGCGCATGAATTCGCGCTCCTGGATGACGCGGAGCAACTTGGCCTGCGTTTCCGGACTCACCGTAGCAATTTCATCAAAGAAAATCGTTCCCTGATCCGCCACTTCGAAGAGGCCTTTTTTGGAGGCCACCGCGCTGGTGAACGCCCCTTTTACGTGACCGAACAGTTGCGATTCCAATAGATCCACGGGGATGGAACCCGTATTCACAGGGACGAACGCGCGGTCGGCCCGGGGCGAAGCGGAATGAATCGCCTTGGCAATCAGCTCTTTGCCGGTACCGCTCTCGCCGCTGATCAAAACCGTGGACCGTGAAGGGCCAACCTGAGCGACCAGATCGAACAGCGCCAGCATCTTTTCGCTCTTGCCGATAATGTTCGGGAAGTTGAACCGCTGCTTCAGCGCGCGCTTGAGCTGCAGGTTTTCCTCGCGCAACCGGTGCGCTTCCACGGCCTTGGCTACCTGCGCCAGCAATTCGTCGTTGGACCACGGCTTGGTTATGTAATCCATTGC
>Ga0335069_10003979_pt1 | contig 22069 bp, 11 predicted proteins | sample Lox_Sample_11_FD_206714 | JGI IMG/M metagenome (GOLD analysis project Ga0335069, IMG submission 206714) | Soil microbial communities from Loxahatchee National Wildlife Refuge, Florida, United States - Lox_Sample_1.1 | ecosystem: Environmental > Terrestrial > Soil > Wetlands | place: USA...
CGGCTCCAAGAAACCGTCTCACCGGGGAAGATTGTCATTATAGTGCCTGCGTGAAGGGGGAAACGGGATTTCGCACGAAGGGCGCCGAATTCCTTCATGGCCAACTTGGAGAGGCCGATATCATCAAGTATACGGCCCTGCTGTGTTGTGCTTCGTTGCGCAGGTGCTGTAGGGGGCCGCTACAACACTATGGACCACCAAGACACCAAGGGACCCCGTCCCCAAGGAAACTGACGAAGTTGCCTCGAAGATTGTGGATGCAGCCTTCATCGTGCACACCGCTCTGGGGCCTGGCCTGCTGGAAAGTATTTATTATGAGGTTTGCCTGTTACATGAGATCAAGAAATGAGGGTTGAAGGCGGAACGGCAAGTCTCATTGCCGGTGGTATACGATAGTGTCCGCCTGGATGCTGGCCTGCGGCTCGACTTGGTTGTGGAAAACCAGGTTGTGGTGGAACTCAAAGCTGTGGAGGCGTTGCTCCCTGTTCACAAAGCACAAGTGCTGACGTACCTCAAGCTGTCTGGATACCGGCTGGGCCTACTAGTGAACTTCAATAGCGCATTGATGAAGCACGGAATCCATCGAATTGCCCTGTGATTCTTGGTGCCTTTGTGTCTTGGTGGTGACCTGAAATGTTCTATCTTAGGTAGGTTTCGCCCGTCAGGTACTGGTCGATGCTGCGGGCGGCGCGGCGGCCTTCCGTAATTGCCCAGACGACCAACGACTGGCCCCGGCGCATATCTCCTGCAGCGAAAACTCCGGGGACAGACGTCATATGGTTGGCGCCGGTTTCGACGTTACCACGCGCATCAAGTTTCACGCCGAGTTCTTCCAGTATCCCGTTGCGAACGGGGCCCGTGAAACCCGTGGCGATCAACACCAAGTCAGCATCAAGGGTGAACTCCGTCCCAGGCTCGGGTTCGAACTCAGGAGGCGGGCCAACACGGACGGCGTGTAGCTGTTTCACGTGGCCACTCTTATCGCCGGAGAAACGCGTGGTGGCGACAGCCCAATCGCGGATTCCACCTTCTTCGTGAGCGCTTTCCGTGCGCAACTGCAACGGCCAAAGCGGCCAGGGAGTGCTCGCCGCGCGTTCCAGAGGCGGCATGGGCATGATTTCGAATTGGCGGACGGCAGCAGCCTGCTGCCGGTGCGCGGTTCCCAAGCAGTCGGCGCCCGTGTCGCCGCCACCAATGATGACGACGTGTTTGCCGGTCGCAACGATCTGCTGGTCCAGCGCGTCTCCCGCATTGCGCCGGTTCTGTTGCGGCAGATACTCCATGGCAAAGTGAATGCCTTCGAGCTCCCTGCCGGGAACTCTGAGGTCGCGGGGGCTTTCCGCGCCGCCCGCCAGCAATACGGCGTCGGACTCGCGGCGCAAATCCTCCCCCGGCACGTTCTTGCCGACGTGGGCTCCAGTGCGGAAGATCACGCCTTCCTCCAACATCTGCGCCAGCCGCCGTTCGAGAATGCGTTTTTCCAGTTTGAAGTCCGGGATGCCGTATCGTAGCAGGCCGCCAACGCGGTCCGCCTTTTCGTAAACCGTCACGATGTGTCCGGCGCGGTTCAGTTGCTGTGCCGCCGCCAGGCCGGAGGGTCCCGAGCCGACCACAGCCACGCGTTTGCCCGTGCGGCGCGCCGGCGGTTCTGGCTGTATCCACCCCTGCGCGAAAGCGTGCTCAATGATCGTCTTCTCGATGTTCTTGATCGTTACCGGAGGCTCGTTGATCCCCAGCACGCAGGCGGCCTCACAGGGGGCGGGACAAACACGCCCGGTAAACTCCGGGAAGTTGTTCGTCGCATGCAAGGTGCGCACGGCTTCCCGCCAGCGCTCGCGGTAAACGAGGTCGTTCCAATCAGGAATAATGTTGTTGAGCGGGCAGCCCGTGTGGCAGAACGGTACGCCACAGTCCATGCAGCGTGCCGCCTGCGTACGCAGTTTCTGCTCGGGGAACGCTTCATACACTTCGCGGAAATCCTGCACACGCTCGGCGATGGGGCGGCGCGACGGAACTTCTCGCGTGGACTCCATGAAACCTGTGACTCTACCCATGGAGCACCGCCCGTCGAGAGCTGGCCGGAACGCACGGCCATGCGCCACCACCACTGGCTCTCGCAGAATGGGGTAAGGCGTGAACCCCCTCACCCGCCCTCGTACCTCGGGCACCCTCTCCCCCAAGGGGGCGAGGGTCACCAGCAAAAACCCCAGCCCTCGCCCCCTTGGGGGCGAGGGTGGCGAGAACAGCAAGCCGGGTGAGGGAGTCTCCCGTGTGGCATCCTATTACGCATGATTCGCTAATGAGTTCACCCACGGACCACCTCCCTGGAGCCGCCGGATTCCGGATAACCGGTCGCGGAGACGCCCGTCACCAGGTCCGCAGCGCGGGGAATGCCCAAGACCCGCTTGTACTCATGCGGGAACACTTTGACGAAACAGGGCAACATGCTCTCCCAGTTCTCCAAAATCCATTTGGCGCGGGGGCTTTCCGTCAGTTCGGCGTGACGCGCAATCAGGAGTTGCAGCAGGTCAACATCTTTCGGATCCTGGACCGGGTCAAGGTCGACGCCCGAGCGGTTACAGCCGACGCGCGCGAAGTCGCCCGCCTCGTCGAGCACGTACGCAATTCCACCAGTCATGCCAGCCGCAAAATTACGGCCGGTCTTGCCTAGGACGATGACCGTGCCCCGCGTCATGTACTCGCATCCATGGTCGCCGACACCCTCGACCACGGCCGTGGCGCCGGAGTTCCGCACCGCGAAGCGCTCGCCCGCCACACCGTTGAAGTAGGCTTCACCGCTGGTGGCTCCGTAAAGAGCCACATTACCAACCAGGATGTTTTCCTCCGGCAGGAACGAAGAGCTGCGCGGTGGGTAGATGATAAGATTTCCTCCCGACAGTCCCTTGCCCACGTAATCGTTGGCTTCGCCCTCGAGGCGCAGTGTCACACCCTTCGCGAGGAAGGCACCGAAGCTCTGGCCGGCAGCGCCGGTGAATTGGAACTGGATCGTACCATCCGGTAAGCCCCCGGCCCCGTACCGGCGCGCAATCTCGCCACTCAACATGGCGCCGACGGTACGGTACGTGTTGCGAATGGGAAGGTTGATCGCTACCGCCTGGCCGCGCTCGAGCGCAGCCTGCGCGTGGTCGATCAGTTGCCGGTCCAGTGCCCCGTCCAAGCCATGATCTTGCTTGATCAAGCACCGCCGTCCCACCCGCGCCGGCACCTGGGGGTTGAATAGGACGGCGGAAAGATCCAGGCCGCGAGCCTTCCAGTGGTCCACGTCCGGCCGCTGGACGAGGCAATCCACCCGGCCAACCATCTCGTCGACCTTGTGGAAACCGAGGCTGGCCATCACCTGGCGCAAATCCTCAGCGAGGAAGAAGAAGAAATTGATCACGTGCTCGGGCTGGCCCTGAAACTTCTTGCGTAGCGCCGGGTCCTGCGTCGCCACGCCCACCGGACAGGTGTTCAAATGGCATTTTCGCATCATGATGCAGCCCAGCGAGATGAGCGGCATCGTGGCGAACCCGAACTCCTCGGCGCCCAGCAGCGCAGCAATCGCCACATCACGCCCGGTTTGCAGCTTCCCGTCCACCTGCAAGCGGACACGGCTGCGCAGGTCGTTCATCACCAAAGTCTGCTGGGTTTCCGCCAGGCCCAGTTCCCAGGGAATGCCCGAATGGCGGATGGAAGAAATCGGCGACGCACCCGTTCCACCATCATAACCACTGATCAGAATGACATCGGCATGAGCCTTGGCGACGCCCGCCGCCACAGTCCCGACACCGGATTCCGCCACAAGCTTCACGGAAATTCTGGCCTGTGGATTCACGTTCTTGAGGTCATAGATGAGCTGCGCCAAATCCTCAATCGAATAGATATCGTGGTGAGGCGGCGGAGAGATCAGCGTGACGCCGGGAATCGCACGGCGAACCCGCGCCACCACGTCGTCCACCTTGTGCCCGGGGAGCTGTCCGCCCTCGCCGGGTTTCGCACCCTGGGCAATCTTGATTTGGAGGTCGTCAGCGTTCACTAGATACTGCGTGGTGACCCCGAAGCGCGCCGAGGCCACTTGTTTGATGGCACTGCGGCGGCAGTCGCCGTTGGGGTCGGGCTCAAAGCGCGCTTCGTCTTCGCCGCCCTCACCCGTATTGGAGCGGCCGCCGATACGGTTCATGGCAATCGCCAGCGTTTCGTGGGCTTCCTTGCTGATCGACCCAAATGACATCGCGCCCGTTGCGAAACGCTTGACGATTTCGGCGGCGGGTTCCACTTCGTCGAGCGGCACGGCGGGGCCGGCCGGGCGGAAATCCAGCAGCCCGCGTAACGTGTAGAAGTTCCGGTTCTGCTCGTTAACCGTACGCACATACTCCTGGAAGGTTCGGGGATCCTTCTGGCGGACCGCGTGCTGGAGCGTGCTGATGGTGACCGGATTCACCAGGTGACGCTCACCGCGCTCGCGGTATTGATAGCTGCCGCCGACTTCCAGTTCTGTTTCCGATTCCGCGGGAGGCTGCATGGCGAACGTATGCCGCAGGAGGGCCTCACGGGCAAGCACATCCAGACCCACGCCTTCAATCCGCGAGGGCGTGCCGGTGAAGTAGCGTTCCACCACCGAACGGTTCAAGCCGATAGCCTCGAAGATCTGCGCTCCGCAGTAACTCTGCAGGGTGGAGATTCCCATCTTGGAGAGGACCTTCAGCAATCCCTTGTCAACCGCTTTGATGTAGTTCTTGAGCACCTTCTCAAAAGTCTGTCCGGCGGGGAAAAACCCTTTGGAATGCAGGTCCCCCAGCGCCTCAATAGCAAGATAAGGGTTGATGGCGCTCGCGCCGTAGCCGATGAGCAGGGCAAAGTGCATCACTTCGCGCGGCTCGCCGGTTTCGACAATCAGGGCCACTTGGTTGCGGGTCTTTTCGCGAACCAGATGGTTGTGCACGGCGGAAAGTGCTAGGAGGCTCGGAATCGGGGCGTACTCTTCATCCACGCCGCGATCGGAGAGAATCAGCAACGTGTAGCCGGACTTGATGGCGAGCGAGGCACGCCGACAGAGCCGGTTCACTGCTTGCTCTAAGTCCGCCTCACCCTCTTCCACGCGGAAAAGCATGGGAAGCGTGGTCGCCAGAAAATCACCTTGGCTCACGCGGCGCAGCTTTTCCAGATTCCAGTTGGTCACGATGGGATGGCGTTTCTTGAGCGTGTGGCAAAGCTGCGGTGTCTCATCCAGAATGTTCCCCTCGCGCCCGATGTAATCGTAAAGCGACATCACCAAGTCTTCGCGGATGGGGTCGATGGAAGGGTTCGTCACTTGGGCGAACATCTGTTTGAAATAGTTGAAGAGCAACTGGGGCTTGTCGGAAAGACAGGCGAGCGGCGTGTCCGTGCCCATCGAGCCCACCGGTTCCTCACCGCGCGTCCCCATGGGAACCAGGATGGTCTTCAGATCTTCGTCCGTGTAGCCAAAGGCCCGCTGCCGCATGAGGATGGTGGCATGGTCGGTGGGCTGGACACGTGGCGGGTCGGCGAGTTGGTGCAAGGCGATCTGGTTTTCCTTGAGCCACTGCGTGTAGGGCTGGCGCGTCGCCAACTGGTTCTTGATTTCCTCGTCAGGGATGATGCGGCCCTTCTCCGTGTCCACCAGGAGCATTCGTCCCGGTTCCAGGCGACCTTTCGCAGTGACTTCCGCCGGATCGATTGGCAGCACACCGGCTTCTGAAGCCATGATGATCTGGCCGCGGCTGGTCACCACGAACCGGCCCGGCCGCAGACCGTTGCGGTCAAGCTTGGCGCCGATCACTCGGCCATCCGTAAACGCCACGGCCGCCGGGCCATCCCACGGCTCCATCAGCGAGGCGTGGTACTCGTAGAAAGCCTTGACGCCAGCAGGCATCGTCGGATCACCCGCCCAGGCCGCAGGGATCAACATTTCCATAACGTGCGGCAGGCTGCGCCCGGCGAGGAGCAACAGCTCGACCACGTTATCCAAACTCGCAGAGTCGCTGCCACCCGGAACGATGACCGGCTCCAGTTTCTTCAGGTCGTCGCCGAACAGAGGTGAAGCCAGCACGGAAGTGCGCGCCTGCATCCAGTTGATATTCCCGCGGAGGGTGTTGATCTCTCCATTGTGGCAGATATAGCGATAGGGGTGCGCGAGATGCCAAGTGGGGAAGGTGTTCGTGGAGAAGCGCTGGTGAACAAGACAAAGGGCGCTGCGCACCTCCGGGTCCGACAGTTCCTTGTAGAAGTTCGCAATCTGGGAGGCTTGCAGCAGACCCTTGTAGACAATCGTCCGCGCGGAAAGCGAGGGAAGATAGAAGAAGCTCTTTTCGTGCAGCGAAGTTTCGGCCACCGCCTTTTCTGCCCGCCGGCGAATGACATAGAGCTTCCGCTCGAGGGCGTCAGTATCCATCTTATAGGCGCCCTTGATAAAGATCTGCTCGATGTAGGGTTGCGTGCTGCGCGCCAGGCGCCCGATAGCGTCGGCATTCGCCGGTGTGTCGCGCCACCCGAGAACCGTCAGTCCTTCCTCACGGACGATCCCTTCCAAAATGGCTTCGCACTGCAAGCGCTCGTGTGGCTCCACGGGAAGGAAGACCATGCCGACGCCGTATTCGCCCGGCGAGGGCAGGCCGAAACCCAGGCGGGAACATTCGGCTTCGAAAAAGGCGTGAGGAATCTGGATCAGAACACCGGCGCCGTCACCCGTCTTGGGGTCACAGCCACAGGCTCCCCGGTGAGCAAGGTTGAGCAGGACTTCAATCCCCTTGACAATGATGTCGTGGGACTTTTTCCCTGAGATGTTCGCTACAAAACCAATCCCGCACGCGTCGTGCTCGCAGGAAGGATCGTAGAGTCCTTGCGGTGCTGGCAGACCTCGAAATGAAGGTTCATCCGTCATAGAAAACCAAGGGTCAGGGGCCGGACTCAGGAGAAAAACACGAAACAGGTAGAAGCTCAGGACGACAAGATGCCCATCCTAAGTTCTGGTCCCTTGCGTACCTTGAAAGCCGCCAAGCGGAGGCGGCCATCTCGGGTTAGACAGTCCAGAGGAACAGGGGAAGCAACTGCCTGGGGTTTAAAGTCAACGCGAGCCGGGTCGCAGCACCACTCAGTACTTTCTATAGGAGCGCCCAACTCTCATCGTGCAGGGAGAAAAACTCCCTCATCGGTCTCTACCATTATTCGCAACCAGGGTACGTCTGTTAAATGAATTGTTTTTATCGTGAACATAAACCATCGCGCTCAGGCAGTTCTTGGGAACGCGGAAGTGCGCCCGCCGCAGCGCCAGGATGACGTCGCACGTGGTGCCTGCATCCCGTCATGCGCCGACATGTCGGCGCAATGCCTTCGACTGCGTGACGGTCGCGGCACTGTGTAATTTACAAGTAGCTGAAAAATATGTACTTACAAAATGAACTACCGAGGCAGGCTTTGGCCCGTGCGTTGCCTCTTGGTAGGGACGACGAGGAGAGTTGCCATCATGCTTCGCATCACGACGATAGACGCTGATCAGAGGGTCACGCTCAAACTGGAGGGCAAGCTCTCCGGGGCCTGGGTGGAGGAGTTCGAACGTTGCTGGCAGACTTCCGCGAACATCTACAGGAGGAAGACCCTGGTGGTCGATTTATCCGAAGTGACCTTCGCGGATCTTGACGGCAAGAGACTGCTTTCGTCGATTTCCACCCAAGGTGGAGTACTTGCCGGCACGGGGCTTGTGCCGAAGTCGATTATTGACGAAATTGCAAAATTCCAGGCGAAGCCAGACAAAGCGACGGAGAAGCTAATGAAGCAGGGCATTCTCAAAGTGGTTTTGGTTCTGTTGTTTGCGAGTTTCGGGGTGATCGGAGTGCGGGGGCAAGAGCAGGCTCCGCTTCGTTTAACGCTGCACGATGCCGTCGCGATGGCACTTCAGGAGAACCCACAGGTCCAGATTGCGACACTGAATTTCGTCGAGAGCCACAAGGACCAGGACATTGCGCGGTCCGCACTGCTGCCGCAGGTAGGGTTAGAAGTCTTTGACCGGGCGGAGCGTCTCAACATCTACGCGCAGTTCGGGAGCCCGTTTCCGGGGATTCCCGAGCACGTCGGTCCCTTTCAGTTCTTTCAAGCTGGCCCGAATTTCTCGATGCCGCTGTTTGATCTCACCTTGTGGCGGCGTTACCGGGCTGCCCACCAGGGCGTAATTGCCAGCCAGGCTCAGGATTCAGGGGTCCGTGAGCAGATTGTGTTGCTGGTAGTGTCGCAATATCTCGCTGGACTGCGCGCCAATGCCGCCGTGAGTGCCGCACGCTCTCGCGTAGACTTGGCCCAGGCGCTTTTCAACCAAGCTGACGACTTGCAGAAGCACGGTGTCGGCACAGGGATTGACACCCTGCGCGCCAACGTGGAGCTACAAAACGAAAAGCAACGTTTTCTGGAAGCCGAAACGCAGCAGCAGGTTGCACTTTACGGTCTAGCACGGCTGCTCAACGTTGACCCGCATCGCGAGGTTGACTTGGCGGACACTCCCAGTTTTTACGAAACGCCGGAGATTCAGGCCAATCAGAGTATCGAGCAGGCTTACGTCGCGCGTCCCGAGATACACGCGTTAACCGCGCGCCGGCGCATTGCGGAACTCAGCAAGCGCGCCGCCAGTGAATCCCGGTTGCCCAAGCTCACCGTCAGCGGTGGTTGGGCGGAACAGGGGTTGTCGGCCCCGTCCTCGATTCCCACTTACGTTTACCAGGCAACCGTGGATATGCCGCTGTTCACGGGCGGCCGTATTCACGCGGAAATGGCCAAAGCGGACATCGAGCTGAAGAAAGTGGACCGCGAGGAAGCCGACCTTCGTAACCAGATCGCGCTCGAGGTGAAGACCGCGGTAGCCCAGTTTGAGTCCGCGCGGAACCAGGTGGACGTTGCCAACCTGGGGGTTAACCTGGCGAAACAGGAAGTCTCGCAGGCGCGCGACCGTTTCCAAGCGGGAGTCGCGAACAACATTGAAGTCATTAGCGCGCAAGACGCTCTAGCTCGCGCCAACGACAACCAGATCGTAGCGCTCTATCGTTACAACCAGTCAAGGGCCGACATCGCACATGCGGTCGGCCAGATCGAACAGCTTTATTCCAAGTAAAGGTGGTCCACCATGTCGAGTACAGACCCCAACGTTGTTGAACTGGAAAAGGAGATCGGCCGCGTCGAAGCTGCCGCGCAGGTTCCCGTGGAAAAACGCCCGTCGCGTTGGGCCGATCCCAAGTTCCGCCGGGGTGTGATCGGCGTCGCCGCGGTGCTGGCGCTCGCCACAGTTATCCTGCTCATCTACTATCACAATCGCGTTTCCACAGATGACGCGCAGGTGGATGGGCACATCGTGCCGGTCGCTTGCAAGATCTACGGGACCGTATCCGAGGTCCTGATTGACGACAACCAGGCGGTCAAAGCCGGGCAGGTGCTGGTGCGCATTGATCCGCGTGATTATCAAGCCCGGCTGGACCAAGCGAAGGCGGCACTCGCGCTTGCCGAAGCCCAAGCACGCGCTGCCGGCGTGGGGGTCCCGCTGACGCAGGAAACCACCCAGAGCGTGACCTCGGGTGCTGACGCTCAGTTGGCCGGCGCGCAAGCCAATTATGCCCGAGCGCGGTTTTCCTACGAGAAGGATTCCACAGCGGAATTGGCTTACGCGCGCGCCAACGTAGCCGCGCAGAAGGCCAACTACGACCGGGCGCAGGCGGATCTGGCACGGATGAAACCGCTGATGGAAAAAGACGAGATTTCCAAGCAACAGTATGACGCCTATTTGGCCGCCGCGCTGGTCGCCGAAAACGAGTTGAAGGCCGCGAATGAAAAACTCTCGTCCGCCGAGAAGGGCGCGGAGATCACCCGGCAATCCATGCTGGCTGCCAAAGCCCAGGTTGACCAGGCACGCGCTGCCGTCCAACAAGCCGTGGCGAACCACAAGCAGGTTTCGATTCGCGAGGCAGACCGAGCCTCCGCCGAAGCGGCCGTTGCCAAAGCCCAAGCAGACCTGGAAGCGGCGCAATTGCAGTTGGACTATGCGACCATCGTCGCTCCCACTGATGGGGTCGTCACACGGAAATCCGTCGAAACGGGCCAAATCGTGCAGCCGGGTCAGGGCCTCTTCACCTTGATCCCACTTCACGACATCTGGGTGACTGCCAACTTCAAGGAGACGCAGCTTTCCAAAGTGCGTCCCGGCCAGAAGGCGGAGATCGATGTGGATATGTATGGCCGGACCTTTACAGGCCATGTCGATTCCGTCGCCGGCGCCACCGGTGCACGCTTGAGTCTGCTGCCGCCGGAAAACGCCACGGGCAACTATGTGAAAGTCGTGCAGCGGATCCCGGTCAAGATATTGCTGGACCCGGTTCCTCCCGAGAAGGCTATTTTGCGCCCCGGCATGAACGTTGATGCAACGATCATTACGAAGTGAGGCACAAACCCATGTACCGCATCGTAACGGTAGCCAGAGAATACGCCAGTGGCGGCGGACGGATTGCCCAGTTGCTCGCCGGCCGCCTGGGCTGGAAGCTGCTCGACCGTTGCTTGGTGGAGGAGATCGCCCAAGCGGCCTCGGTCGAGCCGCAAGTTGCGGAAAAGTACGACGAGCGGCCCGACCCCTGGTTCAACCGCCTGGCGGAAGCCCTCTGGCGCTCTCCAGGGTTGCGCGGATACATGGGAGGGCCGGTGCCCAACTGGTTCGACGGTGAAGTGGCCGCCCGCCTCACACGGCGGCTCATCGAAGAGGCCGCCGAGATCGGCGACTGCGTGATTGTGGGACGCGGAAGCCAGTGCATCCTGCAGCCGTGTGAGGATGCTTTCCACGTCTTCATTTACGCTCCCCGGTGCGAGAAGCTTGAACGCTTGCGCACCCGTGACCCCCAGCTCACAAAATCCGAGGCGGAAAAGACATTGGACACGCAGGACAACATCCGCGCGGCCTACGTCCGTGACCAATTCGGCCAGGACTGGACGAATCGACACCTCTATCAATTGCTGATCTCATCGAGCTTGGGGGTGGACGCCGCGGTTTCCATTATTCTCTCGGCCATGCATGTAGCCAAGGAGGGAGTCAGGAGCTAGCAGTCAGAAGTCAGGAGGTAAGACGCTCTATTCCAACCTCTGACTTCTGACTCCTGTCATCCTGGACCTGCCATGAAACAACCGGAGGTACACTCGCAACAAACTGGCGAAGCCCGCATGTGGCTGATCGCAGTCACGGTGATGCTGGGCACCTTCATGGAGGTGCTGGACACCAGCGTCGCGAACGTGGCTTTGCCTCACATTGCCGGAAGCCTATCTGCCAGCCAGGATGAAAGCACCTGGGTACTCACTTCCTATCTGGTCTCAAACGCCATCGTGATGCCGTTAAGCGGATGGCTCTGCTCCGTGTTCGGCCGCAAGCGGTTCTACCTTTTCTGCGTGGCATTATTCACCTTGGCTTCGTTGCTGTGCGGGTTAGCTCCCAATCTTCCCTCCCTGATTATCTTCCGTATCTTGCAAGGAGCGGGCGGCGGCGTGCTCGTCCCCATTTCGCAGGCTATTCTGGTGGAGACTTTCCCTGGGGAATTGCAGGGGCTGGCCATGGCGGTCTACGGCTTGGGGGTGATGTTTGCCCCGGTCATTGGGCCGACACTGGGCGGGTGGATAACCGACAATTACAGTTGGCGATGGATATTCTTTATTAACGGACCTGTGGGCCTGATCGCACTGGTGATGGCCTACGTGCTGGTCACGGAGCCGCCCTATCTGCGCGGGACGGCGCGCGGGAAGATCAAGGTCGACTACATTGGGTTGGGTCTTATCGCCGTCGGTCTTGGCTTCATGCAAGTCGTGCTCGACAAAGGCCAACGGGAAGACTGGTTCGAATCGCGATGGATTCTCTGGATGAGCATCACCGTGGTGGTCTCACTGGTGGCGATGGTCTTCTGGGAGCTTCGGCAGAAGGAACCGGTGGTTGATCTCGGCTTGCTCAAAGAACGCAACTTCTTCATTTGTACGCTCACGATGTTCGTCGTGGGCTTTGCGGTTTACGGTAGCCTGGTTCTGCTGCCCTTGTTCCTGCAAACACTGATGGGTTACACGGCGGCCAAGAGCGGTATGGTCCTTTCACCGGCGGGCTTGGTATTGGTGCTATTGATGCCCCTGGTGGGATACCTGCTTTCCAAAGTGCAGGCCCGCTGGCTTGTCCTGGCTGGATTGGGCGTTGTGGGCCTGGCCCTCATCCGGATGGCCCGCTTCAATCTGAATGTTGATTTCCGTATGGCAATGCGGGCCCGAATGCTCCAATCCGTCGGGGAGGCCTTGTTGTTTGTGCCGATCAATACTGCCGCCTTCTATTTCATCGCCAAGGAAAAGACCGCCAGCGGCACGGGTTTCATGAACCTGGCCCGCAATGTGGGCGGGAGTTTCGGGATCTCGATTGTAACCACGATTCTGGCGCGCCGTCAGCAGTTCCATCAGAACATCCTGGTCGCCCATCTCACGCCCTTTGACAACCGCGCCTACTCCATGTTGTCCAGTGCGCGCGGATTGTTGGTGAGTAAGGGTTCCGACCCTGCTCAGGCGGTGTCGCAGAGCTACGGATTTGTTTACCAGGTGGTTCAACAGCAGTCGGCCATGCTGGCCTTCGCCGATACTTTTTGGCTGCTGGGAATAGGGCTGCTGGCGCTTGTTCCGTTCATTCTCTTGATGAAGAAAACCGTGCCCGGGAAGGTGTCGCTGGGAGCCCACTAATGCGGTTGCGCTTGACATGAAAACCCTGCTCGCGCGAGCTCGACAAAACGGTGAAACTCACCCCTGGATGGTGGCCGGCACGGTGATGCTGGCCGTCTTCATGGAGGTTCTCGACACCAGCGTTGCCAACGTGTCGTTGCCCCACATCGCCGGCAACCTCTCGGCCGGCGTCGATGAAAGCACCTGGGTCCTGACTTCCTATCTGGTTTCGAACGCCATCGTGCTGCCGCTGACGGGCTGGCTCTCCTCGTTGTTTGGGCGCAAACGGTTCTACATGACGTGTGTAGCCATCTTCACCCTCAGCTCGATGCTCTGCGGGTTTGCGCCCAGCCTGACGCTACTGGTGTTCTTTCGCATCTTGCAGGGCGCCGGGGGCGGTGCCTTACAGCCAATTTCGCAGGCCATTCTGCTCGAGAGTTTCCCGAAGCACAAACAGGGCATGGCCATGGCCATCTTCGGCATGGGCGTGGTGCTGGCGCCGATCATTGGCCCGACCCTGGGCGGCTGGATTACCGACAGCTACAGTTGGCGGTGGATTTTCCTTATCAATATTCCCGTGGGAATTATTTCCCTGATTCTCACGTTCTTTTTGATTTCTGACCCACCCTTCCTCGCCCGCAAGAACTGGACGGAGGGAGCGCATCTCGACTTTATCGGACTGGGACTATTAAGCGTGGGCCTGGGATTTCTTCAGGTGGTCCTCGACAAGGGGCAGCGCAATGACTGGTTCGAATCGAACTTCATCGTCTGGTGCGCGGCCGTTGCGGCCGTGGGACTGGTCGCGGCTGTGGTTTGGGAACTCACGCGCAAAGACCCCATTGTGGACTTCCGCCTGCTGCGCGACCGCAACTTCGCCCTCGCGACCGTCACCATGTTCGTGCTCGGTTTCGTCCTCTACGGCAGCACTGCCTTGCTTCCCATCTTCCTTCAGACCCTCCTCGGGTACACGGCGTTGCTGAGCGGCCTGGTGCTTTCCCCGGGGGGATTCCTGGTGATCATCATGCTGCCCATTGTGGGAAAGTTGCTCACCCGGTTCGAGGCGCGTTGGCTGGTGGTGGTGGGCGTCTCGACCGTAGCGCTCTCGCTGTTTCACATGGCGACGTTCAATCTGGATATCGATTTTCGCACGGCGATGATGGCCCGGGTTTACCAGTCCGCGGGGATGGCTTTCCTCTTCGTGCCCATCAATGTCATGGCTTTTTACTATATTCCGAAGATGAAGTTCAATAATGCCACTGGCATCATCAATTTGGCGCGAAACATCGGGGGAAGTTTCGGGATCGCCAATGTGATGACCTTGCTGGCGCGGCGGAGCCAGTTTCATCAGAACATGCTGGTCAGCCACCTGACTCCCCTCGACCCGGCGTACCAGTCGCTCGTGAGTGGGTCCCGGCAACTGTTATTCGGAGCGGGGTCCAATTCGATCGATGCCGCCACGCAGGCGCACGGCTTGGTCTATGGACTTCTCCAGCGTCACGCCACGATGTTGGCCTTTGTCGATGATTTCTGGCTGATGGGGCTCACGTTCCTGTCCCTGGTTCCGCTCATGTTCTTCATGAAGAAGAGCCGGCCGCACCAGGCGCTCGCAGGCACACACTGAGGGAGTCGGGTATACTGGAGTTTCTCCCGTCAAGACGCGTAGAGTTCGATTGGAATTGGTAAGTAGGCTCAGGGTACCGAGAAAAACAACGGATCGTTAAGCAGTGAGACCGCCCCTTGCAGGTTGCGGGAAGACCTTACTCCGCTGCAGCGAAGTTCTTTCGCCACCTTGCTGGGCGGGACGCGGGCTGTAGGCATTTTATGAAAAGACTCTTTGCATCAATACGACGGAACGGAGAGACCAATCCGTGGGTCATTGCCATGACGGTGATGCTGGCCACGTTCATGGAGGTGCTGGACACCAGTGTGGCCAACGTCGCACTGCCTCACATCGCGGGCGACCTTTCAGCAGGCGTGGATGAGAGTACCTGGGTACTGACCTCTTACTTGGTTTCGAACGCCATCGTACTGCCGCTAACGGGCTGGCTTTCTTCGCTCTTTGGCCGGAAGCGGTTCTATATGGCCTGTGTGGGCATTTTCACCATCAGTTCGTTTCTCTGCGGCATGGCGCCCAGCCTCGGTCTGCTGGTCATTTTCCGGATTCTGCAGGGTGCTGGCGGCGGCGCCCTGCAACCTGTTTCGCAGGCGATCCTGGTGGAAAGTTTCCCCAAGGAAAAACAGGGCATGGCGATGGCGGTTTACGGAATGGGCGTGGTGGTGGCTCCCATCATCGGTCCCACACTGGGCGGATGGATCACCGACAACTACTCCTGGCGCTGGATATTCTTCATCAATATTCCCATCGGCGTCCTCTCCGTCCTGCTGACGACGTTCCTGATCTTCGACCCGACGTATCTCGTCCGCAAGAGCTTGCGCGGACTGCGGATCGATTACATCGGTCTAGGGCTGCTGACCTTGGGGCTGGGCTTCCTGCAAGTCGTTCTCGACAAAGGGGAGCGTGAGGATTGGTTTGGGTCAAATTTCATCATCGGATGCAGCGTCGTGGCCGCGGTGGGACTCGTGGGCACGCTGATCTGGGAATTGACGCGGGAGGACCCGGTCGTGGACTTCCGGATGCTCAAGGACCGCAACTTCGCATTGGCCACGTTCACAATGTTCATGCTGGGTTTCGTGCTCTATGGAAGCACGGTGCTTCTGCCCCTTTTGCTCCAGACCCTGCTCGGCTACACCGCCATGTTGAGCGGGCTGGTACTTTCGCCCGGCGGAATCTTCACGCTGCTGGCTTTACCTTTGGTGGGCCGCCTCACCCAAAAGGTCGAGGCTCGTTGGCTTGTAGCGGTGGGGCTTGCCATCACAGGCTTTTCGCTCATGCACATGTCGGGGTTCAGTCTGGACGTCGATTTCTGGACCGCCGTCAGAGCCTGGACCTACTCGCGTATTGGGATGGCTTTCCTGTTTATCCCCATTAACGTGATGGCATTTTACTTTATCCCCAAAGAGAAAATGAACAACGCGACGGGCATCATCAATCTCGCGCGCAATATTGGGGGAAGTGTGGGAATCGCTAACGTCACCACCCTGCTCTCGCGCCGCGCACAGATTCACCAGGAAGTTCTGGTCGCGCATCTCACACCTTTTGATGCACCCTACCGCGCTTCCATCCAGGGTGCCGGACAGATGCTCATGACACAGGGCTCAAGTTCCGCTCTAGCTCACGCGCAAGCCCAAGGCATTATGTACGGGAATCTGGTCCGCCAGGCAAACATGCTCGCCTACGTGGACGCGTTCTGGCTGCTGGGCGTCACCTTCCTGGCCATGATTCCTTTCATGTTCTTCATGAAGAGTGCCAAGCCGCATGGCTCCGCGTCTCTTGCTGCGCATTGACCCTCCCCGGCAATGTCCGCAGCAACAAAGCAAGGGCGCACCGCCGTGCGTCCCCACCTTTCACTTATAGCGACTAGTCGCCTTTCGAGGGATGAGCACGAGCGGTTCAGGGTGGAGGGCTGCGCGCCTATTCCAGCGCTGCAATCAACAATGAGGCCTTCCGTACCAGGTTAAACGCCCGCTGTAGATCGCCACCGTCCAGAGCGCGGCCGGACTGCGCAAAGAAGGTGCGGGCATCGTCGAGTGTCTTGCGCTCGTTCGCCGTCAGCCGGGATTCGTTCACGCGCGCGAGGCGCTGGCGAACATCATCCTGAAGCTGCTGGACACGCTGCCGCAAGGCCGCGGCCTGCGCCGTGCTTTCGCGTGGCTCGAGCGCGGGGACCTCCACGGGAGGCGGCAACGAGGCGTCCGGAGCGGCAGAATCATCTGCAGGGGCCGCGTCCGTGCGCACGCGAGGCCGCGACTTGGCCGGAGTCTTCGGCTCGGCGGTCTGCGTTGGCGGAGGGCTTACGGGCTCTTCCTCGACGGGGGCGGGCTCCTCAATCACCAAGACCTGCGCATTCTCAGCCGGAGCCGTAGTGGCCTGCGGGGCGTGCGCGGGAACAAACACGATCCGCGAGGGCCCCTGGCGCTTGGGGCAACCCCCGATCCACAGAGCCAGCGCACAGAATGAGGAGAGCGACGCGCGACGCCACATGTTCGCTATTCTATCATTCCTCCGGGAGCGATACAGGGCAGACTACAAGGTCCCCAGGAAGTTGAGCCGCTCGCGTCAGCCTAGGGCTTTTCCCCCGCTATTAATTGAAAAAAGCTACGCTTCCCCCCCATTCAGAGTATTGACGGTTCTGGGTCTCGGCCGCCAAGATGGCTACTGGTTAACGACATCTGGGCGTTCTCACTCTCCTTACCTTGCGTCGGGTCTTGCGGTTTGCTGAAGGGCACAAATTAGGGGCCCTTCAGCAAACTGGCTGAGTCCATTCACATCGGGCCTTGATCAAAACAGGAGGTTTTGAAGTTTATGAGCACAGCGCGGAAGTGTGCACCAGCAATCTTGCTGGCTGTCTTACTGTTGCCCCTGGGTTTGGCGGCGCAGGAGACGACGGCGAGCATCCGTGGCGTCCTCCTTGACCCTAGCGGCGCAAGTGTACCCAAAGCCGCCGTCAGCGCGATTCAGGAAGAAACCGGATTCGTACGCCGCACGGCCAGTGACGCGCAAGGACAGTACGCGTTGGTGCTGCTTCCGGTCGGACACTACCGGCTGGAGGTGTCCGCATCCGGGTTTCGGAAGTACGTCCAAGGAGGCATTAACCTGAGCATCGATCAGGTTGCGGTCGTCCCGGTGCACCTCGAAGTCGGCTTGCCCGTGGAGACCGTTCAGATCGAAAGCGATGCGGCCCTGCTGGCCACGACGAACGATCTGGGCGAGACCGTACACGAACAGGAGATCCTCGACTTGCCACTCAATGGCCGCAACTTCTCCCAGTTGGGTCTTCTGCTGCCGGGGACTGCGCCCTTGACCGCCGGCCTGCAGATGGCGGGCGGCTCGCTGCGCGCGGGCCAGTCGTATGCGGTGAACGGCATGCGCCCGGAGTCGAACCAGTTCTTGGTGGACGGCGCCGAGAACTACAACAGCGTGAATGCAGGATTCATCCTTCGTCCGCCTCCCGACGCCATCGCCGAATTCCGGATTCTCACCAACACAGCCTCCGCCGAGTTCGGGCACAACGCAGGCTCCAACACCAACATCGTCACGCGCTCCGGATCAAACCATGTTCACGGCGACTTGTACGATTTTCTGAGAAACGACGCACTCGACGCCCGCAATTTCTTCTCCTCCGATGTCGAACCTCTCAAGCAGAACCAGTTCGGGGGGACGTTGGGCGGGCCAATCCGGCGCGACAAGACATTTCTGTTTGGCTACTACGAGGGATTCCGCAATCGCCAAGGCGAGACTCAATTGACGACAGTCCCCACGGCAGCCGAGCGCCAAGGTGACTTCTCTGCGTTGTGTTCTACTTACAGCCCGGAGGGCTTCTGCGCCGACCCGGCAGGCACCCAACTGGTGAACGTCTTTACTCCCTCACCGGAGCCGCTCCCGTTCAATCAGGTGCCCTCGGAAGCCATCAGCTCGATCTCTCAGAATCTGCTGGCATTCTATCCGTTGCCGAATGCCGCCAACTACAACCCAAATGCGTTCGTCACCACGCAGGAGCTGAGGAACAGTTCGGACCAGTTTGGCCTCCACCTCGATCACTACATCTCATCTCGGGATAGGCTGTCGTTCCACTACTTGTTCAACAACGGATCGCAGTTGGACCCTCTTTCCATTGCCGGCGCCAATGTGCCCGGGTTCCCCGTCGGAGAGGACTTCCGCGCGCAGAACGCCGCTTTGGAGGAGACCCACTCGTTTTCGCCCGCCGTCGTGAACGTCACGCGCTTTTCGTTTTTGCGGAGCAAGTTCCTTTTCGACGAAGCCACGAACCACACGGCGATTTCCACGTTGGGATTCCAGTATTCCCCAACCTTCGCCAGCCAGATCGGCCCACCCTTCATCGAAGTGGGCGGTTACGCGTCCGTCGGCAACCCCATCACTGGGCCGGCACATGACTACCAGAACACCTTCTCCCTGACCGATTCACTAGCCTGGGTGCGCGGACGGCATGAACTCAAGTTTGGCGGTGAGTTCCAGCATGACCAGCTCAATACGCTGCTGGGCATTGCCTCGAATGGGTTCTTTGTCTTCGCTCCCGTGCCGATTGTGGGCGACGCCTTCGCGGACTTCCTTATCGGGCAGCCCGTGGTGTTTCTACAGGGCGGAGGCAAGCTTCCGCGGGGCATGCGTGCCAACAATTACAATCTCTTCGTCCAGGACAGCTACAAAGCGAGTTCGCGTCTGACGCTGAATCTTGGGTTGCGCTACGAACTACCTCAACCTTACAGCGAGATCAACAACGAGAACGCACTGTCTGTACCGGGCAGGCAGTCGCGGGTCATTTCGAGTGCGCCGCCGGGGCTGCTCTACCCCGGCGATCCGGGTGTAGGGCCCGGCCTGATTCCACGCGAATACCGGGCGTTCGCGCCGCGCGTTGGCCTTGCCTGGGACCCGACGGGCAGCGGCCATTGGGCCGTACGAGCTGCCTACGGCATCTTCTATGACCCGTATTACAACGGCGAAGGAGGCCCCCTGCAAGCACCCGAGAGTGCGCCGCCCTGGTTCAAGACCATCCAGGAGCAGTTCCCCAATTTTGCCAGTCCCCTGCCTGCCGGAAGCGATCCCTTTGCGCCCACTTTCTCCGGTGCGCAATCACTGACGTTGCTCACACTCGATCCGAACCTGCGCCTGCCCTACGCGCAGGACTGGAACTTCACCGTGGAGCGCTCCTTCGGTCAGGGCTGGCTGCTCCAAGTAGGATACGTCGGCACCAAGGGAACAAAACTGCCGCGCTTCATTGAAAGCAACCCAGCGGTCCTCTGCTCCACCTTGGCGGCAAGCGAGCAGGCGCCTTGCATCAGCGGCGAGCAGCAGAATGTGAGCCTCTACCGCCCCTATTCGGGTTGTACGCCGTCAAACCCCGATAGCTGCTATTACGGATCTATCGGTTTGATTTCGGGCATCGCCGACTCCAATTACAACTCGCTGCAAACCAGCCTTCGCAAGCGCTTGGGATATGGGCTGGCGTTCCTCACGTCCTACACGTACTCGAAGACGCTCGACGATGCTTCCAGCTTCAACATCAGCGGCTCGGCGCCTCAACTTGTCGCCGGCGAGAACGACCTGGCGCAGAACCCCTGGGACCTGGCGGCAGAGTATGGCCGCTCACTCTTCGACGCCCGCCAGCGGCTGGTCTTTAGCTACCAATGGCAGATCCCTTTCGGAAGGGAGTTGCGCGGCTGGTATCGGCAAGCGCTCGCCAATTGGGAGCTGAACGGGATATTCTCGACGGCGACGGGCACACCCTTCACCGTTTATGATTCCAGCAACCCCTCGCTCCAGGGCCAGTCACCGGAAATCTCCGGTTTTGTCGGCGACCGTCCCAACCTGGTGGGCAATCCCAATAGCGGTCCCCAGACGGCGAACCAGTGGTTCAATACGAAGGCCTTCCAGCAGGTCGCGCAACTGGGCACCTTCGGCAACGCGGGCCGGAACATCGTGCAGGCTGCCGGTTTTGCCCAGTGGGACTTTGCCCTTTTCAAGAATTTCCGCTTGGCGGAATCAAAAACCCTGCAGTTCCGCGGGGAGTTCTTCAACCTTTCGAACCGGGTGAACTTCGGCGTACCGAACGACGATATCAGCTCGCACACTTTTGGCCAGATCCAAACGGCTCAGCCTCCACGGCAAATCCAGTTGGCGTTGAAGTTGATTTTCTGAGTTGGATGGCAGCGGTGGGAATTTTCGCAGGCCCGAGAGGTTCTCCGGCTGTGCGGCGCCACTGCGCAAGTTCCCAACGGGAGCGGGGCTTCACCAGCGCGGAACAGACCGGGAGGGGCGTGCGAACGCTTCCAGCGCCGGGACGCGTGAGCCGATAAACCGCACACCAAGATTCTGCAAATAGACCTGGCCCGGCATTCCAGCGACACTCAGGAGGGCAAACAAGGCGAGCGTCAGAAGCAGCAACGCCAGGCCGCCCAAGATAATGGTCAAGAGGTTCCAGGTCCAGGCAAGCCCCACGAGGCGCAACGCGAAAACCACGAGCGCGGCAGCGACAATCGGCCCTGACGACAGTCCCATGAGGACCGGAAACAGGAAGGCAAGAACAGCCACTCCAATGAACATCGACATGGCAAAACGCAGGACAATGTAAAAGAACAGCGTGCCCGGGTCGCGGCTGCCGATGCTCCAGACCTCTCGCCAGGCGGCGGGAAGCGAGGTCCGTTTGGCGTAGACGATCGGCACCACCAGGTCGTCCGTCAGGGTGATCACCACGGCCACCAGCAACCCTACGACAATGATTGCCGCAAGAACGCTCACCAGCAGCAGGGATGCGAGCCAGGACGGGTCGCCCGCTTCGCGGGCTGCGCGCAGGTAGGGCACCAGCACGACGGCCAGCCCGAGAATCACCACAATCAGCGTTCCCAGCACACCGGCCAGCCAAAAGAAGTACGAGCGGCCCGGCCGTTCGAGTTTCTTCCAGGCCGCGCGCAAGTGAGCCCCCGGGCCGAGAATCGCGTCCACCAGCATGAAACGCAGGACGCAACGCGCATAGAGCAACACCACAACCAGCCCCACACTGAGAACTCCGGCAAGAACAATCAGGCTGAAGTGCGCGGCTAGGATCGGGCGCACGCGGAGCAGGATTTGCGAAGGGTGAACTTCCACAGGGAGGACGCTGAAACCCCACTGGAATGCTGCGGTCGAAGTACCACCGCCCAGAAACAGACACATTACGCTGAGCCGCAGCCAGCGCCGGCCGTTGAAAGGGCGGAAGAGCAGGTGCAGTGTCTCCCTCCAGGCGGAAGAGAGGGCTTCCCTGGGCGACAGCGGAGCGGCGGTAGGGTGGTATCCAGGGGCGCGAAGCAGCAAGGGACCTTGACCGGCAGTACTCACTCTTTCACCATTTCGACGCGTACGCGAAGAGAATGTCCGTTCTTGTGCGCGCCTATCCGAGGCCTCAATAGGATTCTGAGTGGCTGGCTAAACGCGGTGGGCCGCCTTGACTTGATCCTGGAAAACGCGCCGCCATTCCTCGCGCTTCGTAAGAACGTACTGCCGCGCTTCCGCGAGCGATTTGAAAACCCGTTTGCCTTTGATGAGGTTGCAAGGCTGGCACGCCGTCACCAGGTTGTTCATCACCCGTGGACCACCTTTGGCCTGCGGCCGAACGTGATCGACCGTCAGGATGAGCCAGTTGCAGAAGTCACGCTGCCCGTCGAGTCCGCAATAACAACACCTGAAATGATCTCGTCGGAAGATCTTCAGAGCCTCTTCACGGCTCAGGGACAGCGATGGCGT
>Ga0335069_10003980_pt1 | contig 22068 bp, 17 predicted proteins | sample Lox_Sample_11_FD_206714 | JGI IMG/M metagenome (GOLD analysis project Ga0335069, IMG submission 206714) | Soil microbial communities from Loxahatchee National Wildlife Refuge, Florida, United States - Lox_Sample_1.1 | ecosystem: Environmental > Terrestrial > Soil > Wetlands | place: USA...
ACGGCGACGGCCGCCGCTTCACCGAACGGACCAACTACCTCGCGGACGCGGCCGACGACCGGGCCTTCGCCGCCACCGCGGGCTGGGGTCGACTGAAGTACAGCTCCGCGGGGGGCGCCACCGTGGAAGCGTCGTACGCACGCCAGCACGCCGAGAAGGTGTTCTACCCGTACCTGCAGATGGACGCGGTCGACGACACCACCGACCGGGCGAGCGCCCGGTTCGAGTCACGCCGCCAGCGCCGGACGATCTCGCTCCTCACCGCACAGATCTACCTCACCCGCGTCGGCCACTGGATGACGGACGAGTGGCGGGCGTCCTCCTCGGGCACGCCGCGCGGGTACTCGATGGGGACGCTCGCCAGCGCGCTGACCTGGGGGGCCAGGGCGGGGGCGCGGGTGGGGCGGACCACGGCGGGCCTCGAGTTCTACCACCGCTACTGGGACGCCAGCACGGAGATGGCGGGCATGCAGTATGCGCCGCAGCCCTCGATCCCCGGAGTGACGGTCGACGTCCTGGGCGCCTTTGCCGAGTACTCGCGCATCCTGGGCGACCGCGTCCTCCTCGAAGCCGGCGGCCGGCTCGACGCCGCCTGGAGCGCAGCGGACGCCGAAAAGGCGAGGACCGACCTGGCGTTCGCCTACCTGGGGACCCGCGAGCTGGCACGGACCGAGGTCGCCCCCTCCGGCAAGCTCCGCGCGAGCTGGCGGCCCGGCACCGGCCTGCAGCTCGCCCTCGGCATCGGCCACACCGCCCGCGTGCCGGAGGCGAGCGAGCGCTTCTTCGCCCTCCGGCGCGCGGGCAGCGACTGGGTGGGCAACCCGGACCTGGAGCCCAGCCGCAACTCGGGCGGGGAGCTCTCCTTGGCCTGGCGTCGTGCCCGCTTCTGGCTGAAGGCCTCGGCCTTCGCCGACCGGATCGCCGACTTCATCACCGTCGCGGACGTGGAGCGGCGGAACGAGGTCCCGGGCGTCACCAACACCAGCGCACGGACCTGGCGCAACGTCGACGCCACCCTCACCGGCGGCGAGCTGTCGGCTTCCTTCGTGCTCGCCGGCCGTCTCTTCCTGTCGGGCGAGCTGTCCTCGGTGCGCGGGTCGCAGCAGCCGCGGCCGGAGGCCGGCATCTTCTCCCGGGTGCTTCCTGAGATCCCGCCCCTGCGGGGCCGGCTCGGGGTGCGCTTCGACGACGGCCGCTGGTTCGCGGCGGTCGACGGGGTCGCAGCGGGCGCGCAGGGCCGGGTGGACGCCGACCTCCTCGAGCAGCCCACGGCGGGATACGCGATCATGAACGCCGCGGTCGGCTGGAGGCGCGGCGGAGGCGCCCTGACCTGGGGGCTGCAGAACGCCTTCGACCGCTGTTACGCGCCGCACCTCTCGTACCAGCGCGATCCCTTCCGCTCCGGGGCGCGCGTCTACGACCCCGGGCGGACGCTCTACGCCAACGCCAGCTGGCGCTTCTGAGGCGCCCTCAGTCGGCGCAGCCCTCGCCTTGATGGTGGCCGTGGTGATGGTGGCTGCAGGTCTGCTCCGCGCCCATGGGGCGCAGGGCGCCGCCACGGGCCTCGGCCAGCACGTCCGCCACCCGGCCCCCCGAGCAGACCAGCACCGCGATGCCGCGCTGCGCGAGCGCGGCGTAGGCGCCGCGCCCGATGCCGCCACGCACCACCACCGCGTCCACCTGCCGTCCGTCGAGCAGGCCGACGCGGCCGCAGTCCTTCCCCTCCGAGTGGCCGGAGGCGAGCGCCCCCACCTCGCCGCTCTCGCTGTCCAGCAGCGTCATGTGCGGCGCGGCGCCGAAGTGGTCGGACAGCTCGGCGGCCAGGCCTTCGGCGCCGAGGGTGGGGATGCACAGCTTCATGGCAGCGACTCCTTCCGCGGCCTCTGGCCCGGCTCACCCGGGCCCGCGGCCTGGTTATGAACATATGCACGATACCAGCCGGGCCGGCGGACGTCAACGGGTCGGCGCCGTGTACTCTTGTCCCTTGACAAGGCTTCTGGTCATATGACCATAATCCCGTCGCCTCTCCCCGACGGGAGCCGCAGGAGGACGAGATGGGCAGCTACCTGCAGATCGGCCTGGCGGCGCTCTGCCTGCTTTTCTACGGCATCGGCCCGGCGGCCGCTCACAATCACTGCGGCGCCGGTCACCACGGCTGCCCGGGCTGCCCCGGGGTCGATGGCCGCCACGGGTGCGCCGCCTGCACCATCGACCAGCCTGACGCGCCGGCGTCGGCGGGCGCATTCGACCCCGACACCGTGACCACGGTCCGCGGCACGGTCTCGGCGGTGACGGTGGTTCCAGCGCGAGGTGTCCATGGCGGCGGAACGCACGTCACGCTCCGGGGCGAGGGCGGGGAAACCGAGGTCCACCTCGGGCCCACCTGGTTCCTCGAACGGGAGGCGCTCGGCCTGGCGCGGGGCGACTCGCTCGAGGTGACGGGCTCGCTAGTCGAGGCGGAGGGCGCCACCTTCCTCGTCGCGCGCGAGGCCAGGAAGGGTGCCAAGGTGGTGCGGCTTCGCGACCAGCGCGGGTTCCCCCTCTGGTCGCCGGGCGCACACCGCCGGTAGATCGACCGACCGGGACGGCCTCGCGTCGAGATCGGTTGCGCCTACGCGGGCGCCCTGCGGCCGGTCACCAGGAAGAAGCCCATCAATGGTGGCACGTCAGCGCCGCAGCCGTTTCAGGGTCGCGGCGGCCTCGGGTACGCCGAGGGCCAGCGTGGCGCCGAAGTAGCTGCCGGCGAAGACGGCGCCTGCCAGCGCAGCCTCGACGACGTGACGGACGGGGAGCCACCCGGCGATGGCGGGGCCGACCGCGAGGTCGGCGGCCAGGGACACGCCGGCCGAGAGGACGGCGGCGCTCCAGAGTCGCAGCTGGTAGCCGGCCGGCAGGGCCGCTGCCCCGACCCGCCGCTGCACCGCCCGGCGCAGCAGCAGGAACTCCAGCCAGGCGGCGACGCCCGCCGAGGCCGTCAACCCGACCGTGCCCATCGCCGCTTCGCCACCGACGCCTGCGGGCAGGGGCAGCCCGAGCGCGCGGGCGCCGGCGACCAGCACGAACCGTAGCGGGAACGCGAAGAGCAGGCCGAGCACAGCGGTGAGCGCCACCCGGGCGATGGCGAAGCGAAGGGGCGTGCGGGTGTCGCGCAGCGCGTACAGCGCCGACGAGTAGAGCCGCCCCTGTGTCATCGCCAGCATGCCGACGGTCGAACCGACCAGGATGTACCAGACGTACGCGGTCTGGTCCGCACCGAAGCGTCCGGTTTGGAACAGCGCCGCCACCAGTAGGCGACCGATGCTCGCGAAGGCCAGCACGGTCGGCACGACGAAGAACGCGATCTGGCGAAGACCGCGATCGAGGCGGCGGCGCACGGCCGCTGCCCAGTCGTCCCCGGCTCCTGCGCTCCGCGACATCGCCGGCAGCTCGGCCGCAGCCACCGACATCCCGAAGAGGCTCACCGGCAGCAGATAGATCGTCTGCGCGTAGGCCAGGCTGGACACCGCCGCCGCGGGGAGATAGCTGGCGATCATCTGGTCGACGTACGCCGAGAGCTGCACCACCCCGCGGCTGACGACCACCGGCACCAGGTTCCGGAAGATCTCGCGGACCGCCTCGACCTGCCGATCGAGGCCGAACGACAGGTGCCGCGCGTGCCGGAACACGAAGGGAAGCTGGACGCCGAGCTGCAGCGCCGAGCCGGCGACCGTCCCCCAGGCGAGGGCCACCGCCAGGTCGGCCTGGGCCAGCCGCGCGCCCAGGGCGACGAGGGTGGCGATCATCGCGGCGTTCCACAGCACCGGCGCCACGTAGGAGAGGAAGAACCGGTGGTGACTGTTCAGCACGCCCAGGCACCAGGCCGAGATGACGAGCAGGCCGGTGCCGGGGAACAGGACCCGCACGATGCGGATGGTGAGGAGGCGAACCTCGCCCGAGAAGCCGGGGGCGATCAGGTCGAGCAGCCACGGCGTCAGCAGGACGCCCAGCAGCACCAGCACGCTCACCCCGAGGGCCAGCAGCGAGACGAAGACGCCCGCCACGCGTCCGGCCAGGCGCTCGTCATCGCCGCGCTCCAGCAGGCTCGCGTAGACCGGGATGAACGAGGCCGAGAGCACTCCCTCCCCGAACAGGTTCTGCAGGAAGTTGGGGATCTTCAGCGCGGCCTTGAAGGCGTCCGCGGCCGCGGAGCTGCCGAGATAGTGGGCGAAGACCCGTTCGCGCACCAGGCCGGCCAGACGGCTGAGCAGGATGCCGGCCGCCACCAGCGCGGCAAAGCCACTGCGACGGCCGTGGGTCGCAGTCGGTCCGGCGCTGGCAAGGGCACGGAGCATCGGAAGCCGACTTTACCCCGGCCGCGAGGAGTCGCGGCTAGAATCGACTCCCGAGTGGCCGGCGTAGCCCGAGTCTCGCGGCCCGAAGGGAGCTCATGGACCGACTGCTGCCCTCAGTTGCCCTCTGCGCGCTCGGCGCGCTGTCTGTCGCCGGGCCGGCGCGCGCCGCCGACCAGGTCAGGACCGCCAACGGCATGGTCGAGTCCACCACGCCGTCGAATGAGGGCGTGCGCAGCTTCAAGGGGATCCCGTTCGCGCAGCCTCCGGTCGGTGACCTGCGCTGGCGCGAGCCGCAGCCACCGAAGGACTGGGCCGGCGTCCGCAGCGCCGACCAGTTCGGCCCCCGCTGCATGCAGCGGACAGGCCCGATGGCGGACTACTGGTTCCGCAGCAACGGTATGAGCGAGGACTGCCTCTACCTCAACGTGTGGACGTCCGCGAAGTCCGGCAGCGAAAAGCTGCCGGTGCTCGTCTACATCTTCGGCGGCGGCTTCCAGAACGGCGACGGCTCGGAGCCGCGCTACGACGGCGAGAGCATGGCCCGCAGGGGCATGGTGGCGGTCACGCTCAACTACCGGACCAACATCTTCGGCTTCTTCTCGCACCCCGAGCTGACGAAGGAGTCGCCGCACAGGGCCTCCGGCAACTACGGCCTGCTCGACCAGGTCGCGGCCCTCCGCTGGGTGCAGAAGAACATCGCCGCCTTCGGCGGCGACCCGGCGCGCGTCACCATCGCCGGCGAGTCGGCCGGCTCGCTCTCGGTCAGCGCCCTCATGGCCTCGCCCCTCTCCCGCCACCTGGTGGCCGGGGCGATCGGCGAGAGCGGCGCCCTCATCTCGACGCTGCCGCCGCGGGCGCTGGCCGAGACCGAGAAGGACGGCCAGGAGTTCGGCGAGAAGGCGGGCGCGCCCACGCTCGCGGCGCTGCGCGCTCTTCCCGCCGAGAAGCTGCAGGAGATCGTGGCCGCGGCGGTCGACCCGGCGGCTGGCCGTGGCGGCCCCAGTGCGGCGAGCGTGCCACGGCTGCGCTTCAGCGCGAACCTGGACGGCTACTTCCTGCCGAAGACGCTCGCCGAGATCTACGAGGCGGGCGAGCAGGCGAAGATCCCGCTGCTCGCCGGAAGCAACTCGGAGGAGATGCCCGCGCGCGTCGTGCTCGGTCAGAGCGCGGCGACGCCGGAGGGCTTCGCCGAGGCGGTTCGCAGGATCTACGGCGAGAGCGCCGCGCAGGTGCTGAACGTCTACCGGCCGACGACGGAAGAGGAGGTCCTCCAGGCCGCGACGGACCTGGCCAGCGCGCGCTTCATCGCGCTCGGGACCTGGAAGTGGACGGAGCTGCAGATGAAGACGGGCGGCCAGCCCGTCTACCGCTACCTCTACACGCGCATCCGCCCGAAGTACCTCGGCCTGCCCGGCCAGCCCCCGCCCGCGCCGCCGGCCGGGATGCCGGCGCCGGCCCCGCCCCGCGGCGCCGCCCACTCGGCCGAGATCCAGTACGCGATGGGCAACCTCGACCTCGACCCCCGTTACGCGTGGCAGCCCGACGACCGCAAGGTCTCGCAGGCGATGCAGGCGTACTTCGCGAACTTCATCAAGACCGGCGACCCGAACGGTCCCGGCCTGCCACGGTGGCCGAAGTACGAGGCCGCCACCGGCTACCTGCGCCTGCGCATCGACGTCGTCCCCGCCGCCGAGCCGGAGGCCGCCCGCGCCCGCTACCAGGTTCTGGACTCGATCCACCCGAGGCCGTAGCTCCGTCCAGACGGTCGACCTCGGCAGGGTCGAGCGAATCGAGGCGGTGAGAGATCAGTCCTTCCGCTTCGCCGTCCAGACGCCGTCGGACCGCCCCTCCACGCGCATCCGTCCCTTGCCTGAGTCACCGTCGATCCAGCCGGCGAGGTACGCCGTGACCGGCCCCGGTGCCCCCTGTCCGGCCTCCTTCGGCCATTCCACCGGGATCGCGAGCTCCACGTAGCCGGCGCGCCAGGTGCCGGTGACCGGCCGCCCTTGCCCCAGGGGTCCGGAGCACGTTCCCGTCACCTTGTCGCCGTCGCGGTGCAGCTCGACCGTTGCGCCGAAGCGGCCGGCGTCGCCCAGGTAGGTCATCTCCCAGGCGCCGGCGACCTCGGACCCGTTCGTGACCCTGGCGGGAGCGGCCGGCGTGATCCGCACGTTCGAGAAATACGACTCCTGGTTCGTGTAGCCCCACAACCCGACCGCGCCGTGGAGGTCCTCGCCCTTGAGGCCGTCCACCACCAGGCTCGGCCGGCCCGATCCGTTCACGAACAGCTTCGCCGCGCGACCGGCCACCTCGATGCGCACGCGCGTCCAGGTCTCGAGGGCCAGATCGGCGTGCGACTCGTAGACCGACGGCCACTCGCGCCGCAGTCGGTACCAGCCGAAGCCGGGCTCCGAGACGTACTGGACCGAGTGGTTCCGCTTCGCCTGGTCGGCCGAGTCGGCGTTCCCGGGCCGCAGGTAGAACAGCTCGTAGCGCGAGGCGTCGGGTCGCACGCGGAACGCGATGCCCACGAAGCCGGGATAGGGCACGCCGGGCGGCGTCGTGGCCCTGAGCGCGATGTCCACATCGATCACGCCGTCCTGGAAGTCGGTCCCCGGCAGGAACACGAGCCCACCGCCGTCCTCCCCCACGATCGTGATCCGCACGGCGTCGCGGCCGAGGTAGCTCACGGCTTCCGTCTTGACGCCGGGCGCGATCAGCCCGGCCGTGTCGCGAAGGGGAAACGTCTGTGCGCGCGCCGGCGGCTGCGCGGACACCGACGCGGCCGAGAGGACCATCGCCACGAACGCGCCGTCAGCAAGACAGGGCTTTCGCATGATTCAGGATCCTGGACACGCGCACGCGCGCGCTTTCCACAAGCATCCCACCGTTCGGACGCGGAAACTACGCGAGCGGAGTGACCGTCGTCGAGGAACGCGGGTCACGGCGGCCCCATGCTTTGCCGCTGCCGCCCACGGGGTCGCCGGTGAGGCTAGCTGCCGGGAGTTGCTGGGGAGTTGCGAGCCGCCTGCCCACTGATGCGGCTCTCGCCGTAAGTTGTTTCTGACTTAGTGGTGCGCCCTGCAAGATTCGAACTTGCGACCTACAGATTCGTAGTCTGTCGCTCTATCCATCTGAGCTAAGGGCGCACAGGTGGAACGCCAAAATATAGCCGAGCGTGGCGGGTCCGGCAAGCCGCGGGATCAGCCCATCAGGGCGGTCCAGCCGATCTTGATGAGGACCAGGACGGCCCAGGGAACCGCCACTCCCCAGATGCCGGAGCCGGTCGTCTTGCGGCTGGCGACGGCGAAGCCGACGGCCAGCAGGAACACCGTCCAGAACGAGAAGAGGTCGATGCTGGTCAGGAGCGCCCAGAGCGGCTTGGCGACCGAGGCCTTGTCCACCAGCAGGCCGAGGTTGGCCTGGAGCACGTCCTGCGGGTTGAGGTTCCAGTCTCCCTTGAGCTGGAAGACGAGGAGCATCAGCGGCGTCGTGACCAGGCCCACCGCGAAGAGCGACCAGGCCACGATCGCCAGCGACTGCCTGAAGCCGACCTCGCTCGAGAAGAAGAAGCGGAAGACGAACATCAGCACGCCGCCGGTCAGCAGCAGCATCACCGGCGTGCCGATCGCCGGCCCGAGCCAGCCGAAGATCTTCATCTGGGTGGGTGCGGCGCTGAGGACCGCCTCTCGCTGCTCGGTGTTGAGCTTGTCCCAGCGCCCTGCCTCCTCGAGCTGCGTCTTCATGAACTCCCGCGGCTCCATCTTGTTCAACCAGATGCCGGTGAAGGCGAAGGCGAGCACGAGCTGGCCGACGAAGGGAAGGACGAACGCGGGCCGGACCACGATGCGCGAGAAGGCCTGCCGCGGCGCAAAGTACAGGTCCGCGAGGTTCTGGAAGAAGCCGCCGCCGCCGGACGGCTCGACGGCGGGGGGAGGCGTCGGCGTGTCGGACATGGGCGACCTCCGGGACGGGCGAATGCTGTACCCGAGGGCCGACGGACGCAAGCCGCGCCATCCCCCGGGCCGGGTCGGGGGACCTCCGGGGCCGACCCGGCCGGGGGCGTTGGTGTCTCGACTCCGGAGCCCGGTTACTGCGCGTTGCCGAGCGTCTGCTCGAAGGCGACCGGCGTCAGCGTGCCGAGCGGCCCGTGCTGCTCGTCGTCGACACCGGCGGTGAAGAAGGGGGTGTTGAGCGCCCCGGCGGCGGCGCCGTTGCCGAAGCCAAGCGCCCACAGGCCGTCGATGGCCAGCACCGCCCCGGTGGGATCGAGGACCATGCCGAGGAAGCGGCCGGCCAGGTCGTAGGCCGCGACCTGTCCGCTGCCGAACTGGCCGCAGGGGATCCCGAAGCTGCTATTCGTACCTCAGCGCCTCGATCGGATCCAGGCGCGCCGCCTTGGCCGCCGGCCACAGCCCGAAGGTGAGCCCGACCGCCATCGCCGTGCTGAAGGCCACGATCACCCAGGTCGGCTGCACCACCGCCGGGAACGGCGAGAAGGTGTTGATCAGGAACGCCGCCACCGAGCCGATCAGGATGCCGATGACGCCGCCGACACCGGTCAGGGTCATGGCCTCGGTGAGGAACTGCCACAGGATGTCGCGCCTGGTCGCTCCCAGGGCCTTGCGCACGCCGATCTCGCGCGTCCTCTCGGTCACGGAGACCAGCATGATGTTCATCACCCCCACCCCGCCCACCAGCAGGCCGATCGAGGAGATGGCGATCATCACCATGTAGATGCCGCCGGTGAGCTGCGCGTAGAGCTGGGTGAAGGTGTCCTGGGCGAAGACGCCGAAGTTGTCCTTGGCCAGGTACTTCAGCTTGCGGAAGCGGCGCATGGCCTCGCGGGTCTGGTCGATCGCCTCGGGCACCATCTCGTGCGAGATCGGCTTGAGGTCGGCCACCATGAAGTTGAAGCGCTTGTCCGGCTTCTGCAGTGAGTTGACCGGGATCAGGACGAAGTTGTCGAGGTTGGTGAAGAGGAACTTGCCCTTGCGCTGGAGCACGCCGATCACCTTGAAGCGCCGGCCGTCGAGCGTGATGTCCTTGTCGACCGGGTCCACGAAGGGGAAGAGGCCGTCGGCGATGTCGGTGCCGATCACCGCTACCTGCGCCGCCCGGTCCACGTCGGTGGTCGAGAGGAAGCGGCCTCTCTCGATGTAGGCCTCGTGCACCTCCTCGTACTCGGGGGTGGTGCCGAAGACCCGCACGTTCTCCGCCCGGTCGGTGCCGTACTTCACGTTCTCGACGTTCACGATCTGCAGCGGGGCGACCGCCTTCACCGCCGGCTTGGCGGCGATCATGGCCACCTCGTCGAGCGTCACCCCCTTGCGCCGCCGCCACTCGTCGTCGTCGACCTGCTCGCCGGGCGTGAAGGGCCGGACGAAGATGGTGGAGGAGCCGAAGCTCGAGAGCTGGCGGGCCATCGAGCTGTTGAGCCCGGCCACGATCGAGCTCATGCCGGTGACGGTCATGATCCCCATCACCACCCCCAGGATGGTGAGGAAGGCGCGCATCTTGTAGGCGCGGATGCCCTGCAGGCCCATGCCGATCGCCTCGTATACGGCGAAGAGCAGGGGGTGGCGGGCCACCCAGCGGCGCAGCAGCGGCAGCATCACTCGTTCCTCAGGGCGACCACCGGGTCGAGCGCGGCCGCACGGCTGGCGGGGTAGATGCCCGCCACCAGCCCGACGGCGGAGGCGACGCCCAGGGCCATGGCCACCGCCCACGGCCGCACCGGCGCCGAGAAGTGGGTGGACATGATGTTGCCCAGGATGGTCGCCAGGACGTAGGAGAAGGTGGCGGCGCCGATCACGCCCAGCAGCCCCCCGAACCCGGAGAGGATCACCGACTCCACCAGGAACTGGCGCAGGATGTCGCGGCGCCGCGCCCCCATGGCCTTGCGCACGCCGATCTCGCGGATGCGCTCGGTGACCGAGACCAGCATGATGTTCATCACCACGATCCCGCCCACCAGCAGGCTGATGCCGGTGACCACGATGGTGACCACGTAGATGCCGCGGGTGGCCGTCGACCAGAGGTCCATGATGCTCTCGCCGGTCTCGATGGCGAAGTCGTCGGCCTTCTGGTAGGTCAGGTGGCGCCGGGCGCGGATGGCCACCCGCACCTGGTCCTGCGCCCGCTCGAACTGGGCCATGGAGGCCGCCTCGCACTGGATGGTGACGGAGCGGCGGCTGCCGTAGAGCTTCTGGAAGGTGGTGATCGGCATCCACACGAAGTTGTCCTGGCTGTTGCCGAACACCGAGCCCTTCTTCTCCGCCACCCCGACGATGCGCATGGGGTGGCCGTCGACCTCGATCTCCTTGCCGATCGGCTCCATGGTCCCGAAGAAGGCGTCCACGATGTCGGCGCCGACCACGGCCACCAGGGCGGCCTGCTCCAGGTCCTGCTGCACCAACTGGCGGCCGGCCGTCAGCTCGCGGATGGTGCCGATGCGGGGCACGTTCTCGGTGATGCCCAGGATGTCGACGTTCTTCTGCACCGTGCGGCCGTGCTTGGCGCTGCCGCCCGTCTCCAGGATGCCGCCGACCTCGGAGCACAGGGTGCAGGCGGAGCGGATGGCGGCGAGGTCGTTCATGTCCAGCTTCTTCCTCTTCATCATCTGCATCCACATCTCGTGGCTGGTGATGATGTCGGGCGTCTGCTGCAGGCGGAAGCTGCGGGTCCCCAGCTCCAGCACCTTCTCGGAGATGTAGCGGTCCAGGCCCTCGGTGATGGCCACCACCGCGATGACGGAGGAGACGCCGATCAGGATCCCCAGCACGGTGAGGAAGGAGCGCAGCTTGTTCGAGCGCAGCGAGGTGACGGCGATGCGGATGGCCTCGGAGAAGGGCACGGCAGAACCTCCGCTAAGCGCTCTTGCGCTCGTCCTTCTCGATCTTGCCGTCGCGGATGTGGATGGTGCGGAAGGCGTGCTCCGCGATGTCGTGCTCGTGGGTGACCAGGATGATGGTGTTGCCCCGCTCGTGCAGCGTCGCGAACAGGCGCATGATCTCCTCGCCGGTGGCCGAGTCGAGGTTGCCGGTGGGCTCGTCCGCCAGCAGGATCGACGGGTTCATCACCAGCGCGCGCGCCACCGCCACCCGCTGGCGCTGGCCGCCCGAGAGCTCGTTCGGCTTGTGGTTCATGCGGTCGGCCAGGTCGACCATGGCCAGGGCACCCTTGGCCCGCTCCAGCCGCTGCTCCTTGGGGATGCCGGCGTAGACGAGCGGCAGCTCCACGTTGTGCAGCGCGCTCGCCCGGGGCAGCAGGTTGAAGGTCTGGAACACGAAGCCGATCTCGCGGTTGCGCACCGCCGCCAGCTCGTCGTCGTTCATCTGCGAGACCACCTTGCCCCGCAGCACGTAGGTGCCCTTGGTCGGCGTGTCCAGGCAGCCGATCAGGTTCATCAGCGTCGACTTGCCGGAGCCGGACGGCCCCATCACCGCGACGTACTCGCCCTTCTCGATGGTGAAGCTGACGCCGCGCAGGGCATGGATCTCCTCGGCGCCCATCTGGTAGGTGCGCCAGAGGTCCTCGGTGCGGATGACGGTGCCGTCCGGCGACAGCGCGCTCGCGGCGGAGGCGTTCACGGCACCGATGCTCACGAAGCGCTCCCCTTGACCTTCTCCGCCTTGATCTTGGCCTGGTCCTTGAGCGTGCGCAGCGTCTTGTAGGAGCCGGTGACGATCTCCTGGCCCTCGGCGATCCCGTCCACCACCTCGATGTCGGTCTCTCCCATGATCCCCGTCTTCACCGGCTTGAAGACCACCTTGTCGCCCTGCACGGTGAAGACGCCGTCCGTCTCCTTGCCCTTCTCGCGCACCGCGGCCTGCACGGTGTTGCCCTCGCGGTCGGAGTCCGGCCCCATGCCCTCGGGGTCCACCACCTTGCCTTCCTTGTCCACCTCGCGCACCACCACCGCCTGCACCGGCACCGCGATCACGTTCTTGCGGGTGGAGGTGGTGATGTCGGCGGTGGCGTTGAGCCCGGGGCGCAGGTTCGCGGGCGGGTCCTTGATGGTGATCTTGACCTTGAAGTCCTTGGGCTGGTTGCCGGTGTTCGCGCCGAGCGTGCTGGTCTGCGCCGCCGTGGTGCCGGTGCCGCGCACCAGGGCCGAGGAGCCGATCTCGGTGACCGAACCCTTGAGCTTGAGACCCTCGAGCGCGTCCACCTTGATCTCGGCTTCCTGGCCGAGCTGGAGGTTGCGGAAGTCCGTCTCGTCGACCATCACCTCGCACTCCATCACCGAGAGGTCGGCGACGGTCATGATCACGGTCGGGCTGAAGCTCATGGCGCCGATCACCATCTCGCCCGGCTCCATGGGCAGGTTGGTGACCACCCCCGCCATGGGGGCGATGACGGTGGTCTTGACCAGGTCGTCCTTGGTGCTGTCCATCGCCGCCTGCAGCTGCGCCACCCGGCGGCGAGCGGCTTCGACGTTGGCCTTCTTCATCTTGTAGTCGGCCTCGGCCTCGTCGAACGCCTGCTCCGAGACGAGCTTCTCGTCGCGCATCTTCTTGTTGCGCTCGTAGGCGAGCCTGGAGATCTCGAGGTCGGCCTCCGCCCGCTCCAGGTCGGCCTTGCCGGCCGAAACGCCGGCCTCGGACTGGCGCTGCACGGCCTGGTAGCGCTCCGACTCGACCCGGGCCAGCACCTGCCCCTTCTCGACCCGGTCGCCTTCCTTGACGCTGATCTCGATCAGCCGGCCCGAGACGTTCGCGCCCACGTTGACGTAGCGCTTCGGCCGGACCTCCCCCGAGGCGGTGACGATCTGCACCAGGTCGTGGCGGCCGACCTTGCCGGTCTGGACGTTGATCCGCTGGCGGCTCTCCCGCGAGACGTTGAACCCGACGATGCTGCCGACGACGGCCACCGCCGCGATCACTCCCAGGACCCGCTTCGTCTTCGTGGTCATGAAGCCTCCGCGATGCTCCAACAGGGTAAATACGGGTATACCGACCGTTAGGTTCACTGCGAAGTCGGTATTTCGCAGCGCTGCGGCTCCCGCTGGAGTCGGCCGTGCTCGGGCCGAACTGCAAGTGTACCAAAGACAGCGGTTTGCTAGGATGGTTGGATGCCCCAGGACGACCGCGCCCGGACCCCTGCCGACGTCCCGGTCGGCGAGATGGAGCGCCTGCTCTCGCTGGCCCTCGGCCGCGGGGGCGGCTTCGCCGACCTCTACTTCGAGCACGAGACCACCTCGTCGCTGCTCCTCGAGGAGGGGATCATCCGCACCGCCTCCGCGGGGGTGACCTGCGGGCTGGGGGTGCGGGTCGTCTCCGGCGAGCGGACCGGCTACGCGTACACGGACGACCTCTCCTGGCCGGCCATGGCCCGCGCCGCCGAGACGGCGGCCCACATCGCCTCCGACTCGAGGACGCTGCCGCCCCAGCCCGTCGCGCCGGTGCCGGTCGAGCGCCGCTACGGCGAGACGAGCGTCGGCGTCCTCCCGCTCGCCGAGCGGATCGCTCTCGTGGAGCGGGCCGACCGTGCCGCCCGCGCCTACGACCCGCGGGTGGAGAAGGTGATCGCCAGCCTCGGCGAGCAGACCCGCCGCCTGCGCATCGCCAACTCGGCGGGGATGCTGGCCGAGGACACGCAGCCGCTCTTCTCGATCCGCGTCCACGTGATCGCCGCCGAGAACGGCGTCCGTCGCGAGGGGACCGCCGGCGGCGGCGGCCGCCTCGGCCCCGAGTTCTTCGCCGGCAAGCCGCCCGAGCACTTCGCCCGCGAGGCGGCGCGGGCGGCGGTGGTGCTGCTGGGCGCGGTGGAGGCGCCGGCCGGTCCCATGCCGGTGGTCCTGGCCCCGGGCTGGCCGGGGATCCTGCTGCACGAGGCGGTCGGCCACGGGCTGGAGGGCGACTTCAACCGCAAGGGGCTGTCGGCCTTCTCCGGCCGCCTCGGCGAGCGGGTGGCGGCGCCGGGCGTGACGGTGGTCGACGACGGCACCCTCGCCGACCGGCGCGGCAGCCTCAACGTCGACGACGAGGGCCAGGCGCCGTCCCGGACGGTGCTGATCGAGGACGGGATCCTGCGCGGCTACCTGCAGGACCGGCTCAACAGCGGCCTCATGGGGATGCCGGCGACCGGCAACGGCCGGCGGGAGAGCTACGCCTCGATGCCTCTGCCGCGCATGACCAACACCTTCATGCTGGCAGGCCAGGAGGACCCGGAGGAGATCATCCGCTCAGTCCCGCGAGGCCTCTACGCGAAGCACTTCGGCGGCGGGCAGGTCGACATCACCAGCGGCAAGTTCGTCTTCTCCGCGACCGAGGCCTACCTGATCGAGGGTGGGCGGCTGGGGCCGCCGGTCTTGGGGGCCACCCTGATCGGCAACGGGCCCGACGTGCTGACCAAGGTGACGCGCATCGGCCACGACCTGCGGCTCGACGAGGGCGTCGGCACCTGCCAGAAGGCCGGCCAGAGCGTGCCGGTGGGCGTGGGGCTGCCGACCGTCCTGGTCTCGGAGATCACCGTCGGGGGGACGCGGACGTAGGCGCGCGCTCAGCGTGTCCCGTCTGGTGCCGGGACCCGACGTTCGAGCAGCAGGACGTGGTTGATGGTGCCGTCCGCGGTCACGTACCGTGACTTGATGTAGGCGTCCAGGATCGGGAGGCGGGCCGCCACGCGGATGCCATCGAATCCGATCCCGTCGCGGGGGTAGAGGACCAGGGCGGTGCGGTGGCGCTCCAGCTCGGCGACGGCCTGCATCTGCGTGGCCGGGAGGCTGGCGTAGGCGCCGACGAAGTACCTGGTCCCGCTGCGTCGCTGGGCGAAGAAGAGGAACGCGGGCCGGTTGGAGAGGTCGAACACGCGCTCGGCGGGGCCAGCCCGCTTCTGGATCGCTGCGACCGCGTGCTGCAGGCGCTCCTCTTTCTGCAAGTCGACCAGGCCGGCCCGCGACACGGCTTCGGCGACGGCACGGGTGCGTCCCGGCCGGCTGACGAGCTTGTGCCACGCCCGTACGAGCTGATCGGAGCACCCGTAGACGGTCTGCGCGTACCAGCCGACGCTCGCGGCCACCACCAGGCCGCAGAAGGCCGGGACCAGGGTCGCCGTCCACGATCTCCGCTTTCGCACGGCGTCCCAGGCTGCGCCGACGAGGTGGTCCGCTGCGAAGGCACCCAGCAGGACTGCGAAGGTCGCGCTGTACTCCCAGTGGCCCGGTCCCCAGCGGCCCAGCACGGAGCGGAAGAAGACGGACGCGGTCAGCGTCAGCAGCAGCAGGCGCGGGGCGGTCGTGGACTGCCAGAACCCGCCACGGCCCGCCCGCCAGGCGAGCCATCCGCCGGCGGCGGCGATGGCGGCGGCCCCGACGTAGGACTGGACGGGGCTGCTCGCCGCCCATTCGGGCCACGAAGCCGGCCGCGGCCCGCCCAGCAACGGAGCCGCCGCCTGGGAGAGGGGTGGGAAAGGGAGACCCCAGATGTCGGTCTGGAAGGCGACCTGCTGGTAGACGTTCCAGTACAGGTCCGCCAGCACCCCATGCCACAGGAAGAACCACCCGACGCTCCAGAAACCGCCGACGGCGCCGCCCACGAACCAGGCGGCGGGCTGCCAGGGCCGCCTCGTGCTGCGGGAAGGCCACCGCCCGACGCACGCGACGAACAGCAGGCCGGTGACGAGCGCGTACAGACCGACCTCGACGGAGTGCCAGAACGCCAGCGACGCCAGCACCCCGGCCAGCGCCAGCCACGCCGGCCTCCCCGTCCTGCCGGCGAGAAGGCACGCGACGCTCAGCAGGCCCAGCGCCGGCCGGCCAACGGCGTTGACGTCCGTCGCCGTCAGCGCAAGGGCGACCAGGGCGGCTGTCAGCCAGCGTCCCCTGAACGCAGCGAGCCCGAGCAGGTAGATGGCCACGTGCGTGAGGGGGTCGACCAGGTGCTGCATCGTCCGCACGCCGGCGAGCGTCTCCCCGAAGAGCTTCGCTCCCAGCAGCGGGATGAGGGCGTTGTGGAACAGGCCGTGCTGCAGATACACGTCCCGATAGGCGACGCCGCCGGCCAGCAGCTCGTTCAGGGGAACCAGGAACTCACCCTCGTAGAAGTACTTCAGCGGGCCGTCGATCACCGGGTCGTAGCGAACCAGATAGACCAGGGCGGGGACGAGACCGTAGATGGCCAGCGCGGCGGCGACGCGGCCGCAGAGCCGCCCAGACGCGGCGGGCGGATGCGGAGCGGCGGCGGGCCGTCGCTGGCGCCGCCGCAGCGCGCCGCCCGCGAGCCAGCTCACGCCGAGCACCAGCAGCGGAACGCCCCAGACGGCGGCGTAGAAGTAGACGTAGTCCTGCTGCTTCGGGTAATGGTTCGAGCTCACCCAGCCGACGATCCCGGTCGCGGAGCGCCAGCGGAAGTGGACCGACGAGCTCAGCCGCCACAAGCACGCCATCGCCCCGACGAACACGGCGACGCAGAGGAGTGCGTGCGCCACCGCGACCCCGCGCGGGGGAGAGGTCGCCGCCTGGCCAGGCTGGGCGGCTCGCCCGATCTCGTCGTCCTTCAACCGGCGCAGACTAAGTGCCGTTCCCCGGGCTGTCAACGCGACGCATGAAACGCTGCCGCGGGCGTGGGCTGCGGGGCGCATCCGGCCAGGTTTGACGGCCGCCGGAAACGAACGCAAGATCGCCGAACCAGCCGTCGATGCAGGTCACAGGAGCGCGCGTGAGCATACTCGATCGTCTGCGAGGCGGCTTCAGCCGGACCTTCTGGGTCGCGAACGTCCTCGAGCTGTTCGAACGCCTCGCCTACTACAGCAGCCACGCCGTCCTGGCCGTGTACATAGCCGAGCAGGTCCGGCTCGGCCCCGAGGCGGCCGGCTGGCTCGCGGGCTCCGTCTTCAACACGCTGCTCTACTTCCTGCCCCTTCTCGCCGGCACCGTCGTGGACCGTTACGGCTTCAAGCGCAGCCTGCTCGCCTGCTTCGGCATCTTCTCGCTGGGCTACTTCCTGATCGGCCTCGGCGGCCTGCCGCTGGGCGCGCCACTGGTGAGCGCGGTCGGCGCCAGGACCTGGATGCTGATCGCGCTGGTGGTGACCGCCATCGGCGGATCGCTCATCAAGCCTTCGGTCGTGGGCACCGTGGCCCGCACCACGAACGAAGACACGAAGGCGCTCGGGTACTCGATCTACTACACGCTCGTCAACATCGGCGGGTTCGCCGGCCCCTTCCTGGCCATGGCGGTGCGGCTCAACGTGGGCATCTCGTACGTCCTCGTCGTCTCGTCCCTGACCAGCCTGCTGCTCTTCACGCTCACCGCCATCTTCTACAGGGAGCCGCCTCGGCCGTCGCAGGCTCCGGCCGCCCCGTCGCTGCGCCGGGTGCTCGCCGGCATGCTGGCTCTGCTCTTCTCGCCGCTGATCCTGCTCTGGCATGCTGCCGGAACCCGGTTCGGCCCGGCGGACGCGCGCGAGCGGCGTCGCCTGCTGCTGGGACGGCAGGACGCACCCGCGCGGTTCCTCCTCTTCCTCGTGATCTTCTCGGGGTTCTGGGCGATGTTCTGGCACGTCTTCTACGCCCTTCCCTTCTACGTGAAGGACTACTTGCGTTTCGGCCGGTTCGAGATCATCGAGACCGTCGACGCCATGACCATCATCCTGATCACCATCCCGGCGACGGCGGTGGCGAAGAGGCTCGAGCCGCTCGCCGCGATGGTGGTCGGCTTCGTGCTGGCCACGGCGTCGTGGTTCATCATGGGGACGGTGGCGACGATCGCGGGCGCGGTCGCGGCGATGATGGTGTTCGCCGTCGGAGAGGCGACGCAGTCCCCCCGCTTCTACGAGTACGTCGCCGCGCTGGCCCCGCCCGAGCAGGTCGGCACCTACATGGGCTTCGCCTTCCTCCCCATCGCCATCGGCACCTTCGTGGCGGGCTGGTCGAGCGGCTACCTGGTCACCCACTACGTCCAGGGGGGCAACCCGGCCGCCCCCCGCATGTGGTTCGTGGTGGGCTCCTATGGGGTGGTCTCCACGGTGCTGATGGTCCTGTACGACCGCTTCGTGGCGCCGAAGCGCGCCCCCGCCGCCGCGGCAGCCTGAGACGGAGCCCACGATGGACTACCGCGAGCTGGCGACCGACCTGCTGAAGGCTGCCCGGGCCTGCGGCGCCGACGCCGCCGACCTGCTGGTCGGCGAGGGCAGCGAGTTCTCGGTGACCGTGCGCAAGGGCGAGGTGGAGACGCTCACCGAGGCAGGGAGCAAGGCGCTCGGCATCCGCGTCTTCGTCGGCCGGCGCACGGCCTCCTCGCACACCTCGGACTTCTTCTGGCCCACGCTGCAGCACCTGGTCGAGGAGACGGTCGGCATGGCGCGCGCCACCGGCGAGGACCCCGCTGCCGGGCTCCCCGACGAGATCGTCCCGCCGGAGGAGGTCGAGCTCGGGATGTTCGATGCCTCGGCCCTCGAGCTGCCGACGCAGGAGCGGATCGACCGCGCCCGCCGCGCCGAGGCGGTCGCCCTGCAGACGCCGGGCATCGTCAACTCGCAGGGGGCCTCCTGGGGCCAGGGCGAAGGCCGCGTGGTCCTGGCGAACACCATGGGGTTCCTCGGCTGCTACCGCAGCACCTCGGTGTCGCTCTCCGTGGTGCCGCAGGCCGAGCGCGACGGGCAGATGGAGCGCGACTACTGGTACACCAGCGGCCGCGGCCTCGCCGACCTGGAGCCGCCGGAGCAGGTCGGACGCACCGCCGCGCAGCGCACGCTGCGGCGGCTGGGGGCGCGGCAGGTGCCGACGGCCGAGGTGCCGGTCGTCTTCGACCCCGAGACCGCGGCGGAGCTGCTGGGCACGCTCTTTTCCGCCATCTCGGGCTACGCCGTCTTCCGCGCCGCCACCTTCCTGGGCGACCAGCTGGGCCAGGCGGTCGCCTCGCCGCTGCTGACGGTGGTGGACGACGGCCGGCGCCTGCGCGGCCTCGGCTCGCGGCCCTTCGACGGCGAGGGCCTGCCCACGCGTCGCAACGTGCCGGTCGAAGGTGGCGTGCTCCGGCACTGGCTGTGCGACAGCTACTCGGCGCGGAAGATCGGCGCGAGGCCCACCGGCTCGGCCCGGCGCGGCGTCGGCGGCGGCCCCTCGGTGGGAGCGGGCAACCTCTGCTTCGAGCCCGGCGCCTCGAAGCCGGAGGCGATCGTCGGCGAGGTCGAGCGCGGGCTCTACGTCACCGACCTCATCGGCTTCGGCGTGAACGTGGTCACGGGCGACTACTCGCAGGGCGCCGTCGGCCACTGGATCGAGAAGGGACGGCTGGTCCACCCGGTCCACGAGGTCACCATCGCCGGCAACCTGAGGCAGATGCTGAAGGACGTCGACGCCGTGGGTGACGACCTCGTCTTCCGCGGCAGCTCCGCCTCGCCCACCCTGCGCGTCCGCAGGATGACCGTCAGCGGGAGCTGAGCCGGGGCCGCAGCGCCTTGTAGGGCCCGTAGTCGCCCGCCGGCTGGTAGCGGCTGGCCAGGCAGTCTCCGAAGCCGGGGATCTCCCACATGCGGTGCTCCACGATCACCAGCGGGAAGCGGCCACGCTGGCAGTCGGCGGTGAGCCGGTCGGTCGAGAGCAGACCCTCGCGGGCGATCAGGAACACGCCGAAGGGCTCGAGCAGCACCGGACGGTCGTTCACCACCAGCAGGCTCAGGTTCTCCGAGAGCACGTCGCCCGGGGTTTCGCGAATCAGGCGGACGAGCGCCGGGAACTCACGGGCCTTTTCCGGCGCGCGCAGCGCCTGCGGCAGACGGTCCAGGGACGGGTAGGCATGGCGGGCGACCGCGCCGGCGAGGAGCAGCGCGGCCCACCGCCACCGCCAAACCCGCGGCCGGCGGTCGGCGAGCGCGCGCAGCGCGAAGCCCGCGAGCAGGAGCGTGGCCGCCCAGGGCTCGAGGAAGTAGTTCTGGGCCGCGCCGGCCTTGGCGATGGTGGCGAGGTTCGCCAGGTTCAGCAGGAAGTAGACGAGGAGAACCCGTCCGGCGCCCAGCGCGAACGCGCCCGGCACGGCGACGAGCGCCGCGAGGATCGCCACCAGCAGGGGGGAGGCGATGACGCCGAGGTGCAGGTAGGCGAGGCCCATCCGCCCGGGTTCATAGATCGCCGCCGCGGTGTAGGGGACGAGGTGCCGCCAGGCCTCGCCCTGCGTCGCCAGCACCAGCAGGCCGAAGAGCGCCGCCAGCGGCAGCGCGTAGGCCAGGGCGGCGCGGCCCAGCCGGCGGTCCCGCGCCAGCAGCAGGTCGACGGCCAGGGCAGCCGGCGCGAGCACCGCGTTCTGCTTGGTGAAGAAGGCGAGCCAGAACAGCAGGAGCGCGGGCCAGGCGCGGGCGGTGGGCCCGTGCCGCAGCACCACCGCCAGGCCGGCCAGCGAGAACAGGATCGCCGTCGTGTCCACCCGGCCCAGGGCGGCCCAGGTGGTGACGAACCAGGGCACGGCGAAGACGGCGGCCAGGGCGAGGGCGGTGGCCGCGTCCCGGAGCAGCCGGCGGAGCAGCAGGAAGAGGACGACGAGGATCCCGATCGTGGCCAGCAGGCCCAGCAGGCGCGGGAAGGCGAGCGACGGCCCGAAGGCCTTCTGACCCGCCGCCACCGCCGCGACGAACACCGGCGGGTAGTTGGCGACCAGGTACGGGTAGTCGTGCAGCCTCGGGAAGTAGCTGCCGCGCTCGGCCAGCAGCTGCGCCATGCCCAGCACGCAGCCCTCGCCGTAGTCACGGCTCCAGGGCGAGCGCGCGGTCAGCCAGGCGTAGCGGACGAACACCCACAGGCCGTGGGCGAGGACGGCCGCGAGCAGGACCGCCGCCAGGCGGCGCAGGGGAGAGCCCGCCTTACTTCTTGGCGCCGCCGAGCTTGCGGATGTAGCCGACCAGGGCCTTGATGTCCTGGGGCGAGAGCTGCCTCTCGAAGGACGCCATCATGGTGCCCTTCTTGCCCTCCCGGATCGTCTTCTCGATCTGGGCGTCGGGCGTCTGCTTCTGCCAGGTGGGATCGGTGAAGTTGCGCACCCCCTGCTTGGCGAAGACGGGAGTCGGCTGGCCGTCCTTGCCGTGGCACGGCGCGCAGCTCCTGGCGAAGACCTGGGCCACGTCCTCGGCGAGTGCGGGGCGGGCCGCCGCCGTCACGGCGAGCGCGGTCAGCAGGGCGAGGACGGTTCGCAGCGGGCTCATGGGGCCACCTCCGGTGGAACCCATTCTAGGCTGAGCCCGGCGGGGGATCACAGCTCTAGCGCGCCGCCTTCACCTCGGTCCACAGGCGGTCGTAGAGGACGGTCGCGCTGCCGATGTCGCGCAGCAGCTCGGTCCGCGCCAGGGTGTCGCGCGCCGGGAAGATGGCCGGGTTGCGGCGCACGTCGGGCGGCAGCAGCTCGTAGGCCGCGCGGTTCGGTGAGGTGTAGCGCATGGTCCGGCAGATCTCCGCCGCCACCCTGGCCTCCATCACGAAGTCGAGGAAGGCGTGGGCCAGGGCGACGTGCGCGGCGCGCCTGGGGATGGCCAACGTGTCGACGAAGGCGGTCCCGCCCTCCTTCGGCACCACGTAGCCGAGGTCGGGGTCGAGGTCGAGCACGCGGGCGAAGTCGCCGTTCCAGCCCTGCGCCAGCCAGACCTCGCCCGCCAGCAGCGCGTCCTTGAAGTTGGCCGAGTCGTAGGCCCGCACCAGCGGCTTCTGCTGGAGCAGCAGCTGCTGCGCCCCCCGCACGACCGCCTCGTCGGTGGTGTTGACGCTGTGGCCGAGCCGCCTCAGCGCGGCTCCCAGCGTCTCGCGGGCG
>Ga0335069_10003981_pt1 | contig 22068 bp, 15 predicted proteins | sample Lox_Sample_11_FD_206714 | JGI IMG/M metagenome (GOLD analysis project Ga0335069, IMG submission 206714) | Soil microbial communities from Loxahatchee National Wildlife Refuge, Florida, United States - Lox_Sample_1.1 | ecosystem: Environmental > Terrestrial > Soil > Wetlands | place: USA...
CCAGGTCTCGAAGGCCACGATCACCACCCCCACCACCAGCAGCAGGCTGTTGGCGATGGTGGCGATCCGGCGCAGCCGGGGGACGAAGCGCGGGCCCACCGAGGGCCCCGGCTGCACGGTGAGGGCGACGGAGTTGACCACGGCCACCCCGGCCACCGCCGCCGCGGACCACAGGTCGTGCCGGTCGCGCGGGTGCAGCTCGAAGTACATCCCGACCACGAACAGCACCGCGTTCAGCAGCACGGCCGCGAAGCGCAGCCCCGTGCCGCCCCGGGTGGGCCGGGTCTCGATGGCTGTCTCGCTCACTCCGAGCAGTATAGCGGCCGCACCACGGACCGCGTGATGGACGAGCATGGCCCATCGGGACTATGGCCGAGCGCTGCCCGGACGTGGAGACTTGGGTGGTCCCGCGCTCGACGAGCGGACCCCGCCGCTGGTCTCGCCGCCCATCCCCCGGGTGAGACGATCTCGAGCGCGGGCTTTTTTCTGCCCGCGCGTCCTAGAAGCGCGCCACGTAGGAGAGCTTCAGCACGGCGCCGCGCGAGATGAGCGCCTGCGGGTCCCCAGGCTCGCCCCGCTCCTCGTCGTAGACGAAGTACAGGTCGCTGCCCGGCCGGTAGATGAAGCGGAAGCGGAAGTTGCCGACGAAGCGGCGGTCGAGGTCGTCGTGCTGGAGAAAGGTCTGGGCCGAGAGCCGGGTGGAGAAGGCCCACCCGAGGCGCAGGCCGGCGACGTTCGCCACGAAGCCGCCCGCCGGGAAGGAGGCCTCGCTCCGCGTGTAGCTGAGACCGAGCGAGAGGTGGGCGCCTTGCGCCGATCCGCCGAGCGTCCACGACCGCTCGCTGCCGTTCCACAGCCCGAGCAGCGAAGCGGAGGCCGAAGCCGAGAGCGCGCGCTTCGGGCTGCTGCTGAGCGAGACCTCCGTGTCCGTGAGGTCGGAGCGGCCGGGCGCGATCGGGATGCGATCCGAGAGCCGGAAGCCGCCGTCGAGCACCGTGTAGCCGCGGACGTGCGTCGCCGTCAGCACGTCGCCCGAGTCCAGCAGGACCGAGGCGCCGGCGAAGCCGTTGCCGTCCTGTGACTCGCCGTTCGTGCGTGCCTGGACCTTGCCGCCGACGTAGGCGGCGATCTGGCGCAGCCCCGGGATGCGGGGCCTGAACGTGTACTGGGCCTTCCAGCTGGCCCGGCGCAGGTCGGTGCGGGTGACGAAGCCCATCCCGGTCTGCGCCTGCGGCCCGATGCGCAGGTACTCGGCGAAGAGGTACACGGGGTCGGCCGAGTACTCGGCCGAGGCCCGCGCCGCCCAGTCGGCGCCGCTGCCATCGGCGGTCCGGACCATGAAGCCCTGCAGGTTGAGGCGCGAGGCGGGCCACAGCGAGGCGTCCACCCCGCCGTCCGTCGCCGCCCCGGCGGACGTCCTCCGGTCCGTCAGCATGGCACCCACGTACCCGCGCTCGCCGACGTCGCGCTTCCACCGCATCACGCCGAAGTTGGTGCGGGGCTCCTCGACCGTCGCACCCGGACCCGAGAGCTCGCCGGTGTAGACGTCCATCAGCCCGATCGTCTGCCTCCCGGCGCGGCCGGACAGGCGCACGCCGGCCAGCACCGGCACCTCGTCCTCGCCCTGGATCCCGATCCTCCGCGAGAAGAAGAGCAGGAACGGCGGCGTCTCGTACGAGCCTCGGGTCCCGAGGTCGAAGATGCCCGCGTTCTCCAGGAAGAAGTCCCGCTTCTCCGGGAAGAACAGCTCGAAGCGGGTGAGGTTCACCACCTGGTCGTCGGCCTCCACCTGCGAGAAGTCGGGCCGTACGGTGGCGTCGAGGACGAGGCCGGGCTGCACCTCCCACTTGGCGTCGCCGCCGGCGCGCCACTCCCCCGAGGCGGGCGCCTGCCCCGCCAGGTCGGGCTGCCAGGCCGCGCCGCCGAGGCCGTACGGCTTCACCTCGATGTTGAAGGCGGAGCGCGGCAGGCCCGAGAGCCCTTCGAGGTGCCCGGCGCGGCTGACCCGGTTGAGCCCGCCCTCCGCGCGAGACCAGGCGCTCCACAGCGTGTCCTCGTTGCGACGCCGTACGATGCGCTCGACGTCGAAGCCCCACACCTGCTCGCGGCCGGTGTCCGCGTAACGCAGCGAGCGGAACGGGATCGCGAACTCCGCCGACCAGCCGTTCCTGGTCCGCGCCGTGGCCACCCGCCAGATCCCGCGCCAGTCGAGGTTCAGCGTCTGGCTCTCGTCGGTCACCAGGGCGTCGGCCTCGGCGCCGTTGGGGTTGACGGCGAACAGGAAGGCGTCGCGGTGGTCGTGGAAGGGATCGAGGGTGAAGGCCACCACGTCGTCCCCGGCGAAGCGGGCCACGTTGCCGGCGTCCTGGGTCAGCAGCCGGTCGCGCTCGAGCAGCCGCGCGATCAGCTGGTCCGGCTCGCGGTCGAGCGCCAGGATGCCGACGTACAGCGTGTCCTTGTCGTAGACCACCCGGACCTGGGTGTCCTCGCTGGCCGGCTCGCCCTCGCGCGGGTCGCGCTGCCGGAAGCCGGAGGCGACCGGGGCCAGGCGCCAGCAGGGCTCGTCGAGGCGGCCGTCGAGATGGACGGGGCCGGAGGTCCGGACGGCGAGCAGACGGGGGCCGCCCTCCTCCGGCGCTGCGGCGGCGGCGATCAGGGCCAGGAGGAGGACCGTTCCCACACGCGGAGGAATCGGCGCGGACGGCGCCGGCGTGTTCATTGAACCTTGAGCTCGTCTTGAATCAATGCGCTGACGGACAGGTCTGGTAGGCTTCGACGGACGATGCGTCTGCGTTTCGGCGAGTGCACCTTCGACCCGGACGCCCGCGAACTGCGCCGCGCCGGCGAGCTGGTCCCTCTCTCGCCGAGGGCCTTCACGCTGCTGGCGCTCCTCCTGGCGCACCGGCCCCGGGCGCTCTCCCACGAGTGGCTGCGGGACGCCCTCTGGCCTGACACCGCCGTCGGCTACACCAGCCTCGCGCAGGTGGTGACCGAGGTGCGCAAGGCGGTGGGCGACGACGCGCGCGCGGGCACGATCGTCCGCACCGTCCCGCGCTTCGGATACGCGTTCGCCGGGGAGGTCGTGGAAGAGCCCGGGGCCGCCCCGGCTGAGGAAGGCGCTCCGGCGCCCCCGGCGCGCGCTCCGTCCGGACCGAGCCCGCGCCCCCCGTTCCCACCACGCTGGGGGCTGGGGATCGCGGTCGCAGCCGCGCTCCTCGCGGGCGCACTGCTCGGCGGCCTCCTGGTCCACTCGTTCTGGAGATGGCCCCCGCCCCGCTTCACCCAGCTCACCTTCCGCCGCGGCATCGTGACCTGCGCGCGCTTCACGCGCGACGGGCACACGGTCGTCTACAGCGCGCTGTGGGACGGGGCGCCGCCTCTGGTGTTCTCGCGGCGGCTGGACAGCCCCGTCTCCGTGTCGCTGGGCCTGCCGCCGGCCGCGCTGCTGGCCGTCTCCTCGCAAGGCGAGCTGGCGCTGCGCCTCGCTCCTGCCGGGGAGCTGGGGACGCTGTGGCTGGGCACGCTGGCGCGCGTCCCGCTGTCCGGGGGACCGGTGCGGCCGGTGCTGGAGGACGTGCTCGACGCCGACTGGTCGCCGGACGGCCGCGAGCTGGCGGTCATTCGCTGGCGCAACGGCCAGTTCCAGCTCGAGTACCCGGTCGGCGTCGTCCGCCTCCGGCCCTGCCCGCCGACACGGGTGCGGGTGGCTCCGGACGGCGAGCGGCTCGCGGTGCTGGACGATGCCGACGGCGTCCTGCTGGTCGACGGCGCCGGCCGACAGCAGCGCCTCCACGTCGCCCCGTCCCGCCAGAGGCTGGCCTGGTCGCCGCGCGGCGACGCCCTGCTGGTCGACGCCGGCGAGTCGGACCTGCGACGGACCCTGCGACGGGTGACCACCGGCGGCGAGGTGACCGAGATCTGCGCGCTGGCGGGGACGCTGGTGGTGCACGACGTCGGCCCGGACGGTCGCGTGCTCCTCCACCACGGCTTCGAGCGCTGGGACGTCCGCGCGCGCGTGCCGGGCGAGCCCGAGCGGGAAGCCTCGGCCTTCGCCAACTCCGGCGTGGTGGGCCTGACAGCGGACGGCCGGGAGGCGCTGCTCTGGTACCACGGCGACGGCCCGCCGGGGGCGGCGCTGCTGCAGCCGACGCGCGGCGGTCCGCCGCTGCGGCTCGGCGAGGCCCAGGCCCACGGCCTCTCCGCGGACGGCCGCTTCGCGCTGCTGGAGACGGACCACCCCAGCCGCATCGCCCTCACGCCGACCGGCCCCGGCGAGGCCCGGACGCTGCCGCTGCCGCCGCACGAACGGCTGACGGCCGCCTGGCGGGTCGACGAGCACGCCGTCGGCTTCGACGCCGCCGCGCCCGCTCACGCGCCGCGATCGCTCCTCGCCGAGTTCCCCTCGGGCAACGTCACGGCGGTCACGCCCGAGGGAGTGCGCGTGATCCCGGGCGCTCTCGAGGACGGAACCCTGCTGGCGAGGACCGCCGAGGGAAGGCTGCAGGCCTACTCGCCGGCCGGCGTCCCCGGCCGTGTCCTGCCGTGGCGCCTGCCGGACGACCCGTTCGGCGAGGCCGCCGTCCGCGTGGGCGGCGACGGTCGGTCGCTGTACGTGCGCGAGGGCAGCGTCCCGGCGCAGGTCTTCCGCATCGACCTGGCGAGCGGGGCGCGCACGGCCTGGGGCCAGCTCAGCCCGCCGTCGGCCACCGGCGTCGGGCACGTCTGGTCGCTGCAGATCACGCCGGACGGCCAGGGCTACGCCTACACGCACGGCTTCTTCCTGGAGGACCTGTTCCTGGTCGACGGGCTGTGACGAGGACGACGAAGGCGACCGACGGTTGCAGGGTAGACTCAGCGGTCGTGAAGACGCTCGTGCTCGGCCTCGGCAACCCCCTGCTCGGCGACGACGCCATCGGCCTCCGCGTCGCCGATCGCCTGCGCGAGCGCCTGGCCGGCCGTGCCGACGTCGAGGTGCGCGAGGAGGAGGCCGGCGGCCTGCGGCTGATGGAGGCGATGACCGGCTACGACCGGGCAGTGGTGGTCGACGCGGCCGTCACCGGCGGCGCGCCCGGCACGATCCGCTGCGTCGGGCCGGAGGACCTGCCGACGCAGCGCACGGCCATCGCCCACGGCATCGACCTGCCGCGGGCGCTCGAGCTGGGCCGCAAGCTCGGCCTCCCGATGCCGGCCTCGGTGCGCGTGGTCGCGATCGAGGCCGAGAGCGTCCTCGAGTTCCGCAGCGACATGACCCCGGCCGTTGCCGCCGCGCTGGAGCCGGCCGTCGAGGCGGTGCTGGCGGAGATCGGAGGCGGCCGCTGAGCGTCGCCGCAACCGCCGCCCCGCCCGCCCCGCCCGCCCCGCCCCGGCCGCAGCCGGCTCCCCAGCCGCCGTCGCCTCCCGTCGCTGCCGACGAGCCGGGGTTGTCGCGCACCGCCGCCTGGAGCCTCCTCGCGCTGGCCGGCGGCCACTTCGCCACCGACTGCTGCTCCGGCATCTGGCCAGTGTTCAAGACGGTGGCCCACCTCGACCTGGCCCTGGCCGGCCTCATCGCCACCGTCAGCAGCATGGCCGGCAACGGGCTGCAGCTCGCTTTCGGCGCGTTCGCCGACCGCGACGGGCGGAAACGCCTGCTGGTGATCGGCGTCGCCTCGGCGGCCGCGGTCACCTTCGTACCCTGGGCGCGAGGCTCGTACCTCGTGATGGCGCTGCTGGTGATGGCGGCGCAGATCGGCTCGGCCGCCTTCCACCCCGCGGCCGCGGGCGCCGCCTCGAGCCTGTCGCGGCGGCGGGCGGGCTTCCTGCTGGGGCTGTTCTTCGCCGGCGGCTACCTCGGCTACTCGCTGTCGCAGTTCCTGTTCACGGCGGTCTACCACGCCGCAGCGAGGGCCACGCCGCTGATCGCCGTGAGCGCGCTGCTCATGGGTCTGCCCTGGGTGGTGGCGACGCTCGGCCCGTTGCTGGGCGGCCTGCTCGCCGATCCCGCCCGCGGCGGCACGCCGGCGCGGGCGCTCGGCTGGTTCGCGCTGCTGATTCCCCTGGCGCTCCTGGCCGCCCGCTTCGTCCGGCCCCGCGCCGAGGACCGTCTGCCGGCCTGAGGCGCGCCAGGGGCGCGTCAGCACGGGGTCAGGTCTTCATGGAAGCCTCGCGGGGGTCGAGACGCTGACACTCGAAATCCGACCCCGCGACCTACTTCTTCCTCCACCCGAACCAGAGCATGATGCCGCCGAAGACCACCAGCACGGCGCCCCACGCCAGGTTGACGTTCAGGCCGAGCGAGCGCTGGTAGATGGCGGAGCCGCTCGTCATCAGGCCGTAGCCGGCGAGGAGCAGGCCGAAGATGCCGAACATCAGGCCGATCGGCGTGCGGATGTCGAGACCCATGGCTGCCTCCTCGCCTACCAGAAGACGACGTTGAGCACGACCGCCAGCACCAGGACCGCCACTCCGAATCCGGCCGGCCGCTGCCACCAGGGAAGGTGATCGTCGTCCGTGCGCCGCGGGGTGAGCGAGTAGACGAGCCCGGTCAGCTCCTGGTCGCTCTTCTTCCGTGACGTCAGCAGCGAGATCACGACGGTGACGGCGAAGCAGGTGCTCCAGGCCCAGATGGCGGTCCAGAAGTTCTGGGCCATCTCGCTGGGATAGACGTGCACTGGCCGGGCAGAGAACCAGGCCACGATCCACCCGCCTTTGATCCCCGCCACGGCGTTCTGTGGCAGGGTGAGCCCGTGGTGGACGGCGGCGGCGACGGTTCCGGAGAGCAGGCCGAAGAAGGCACCGTGGCCGGTGCTGCGCCGCCAGAACATTCCCAGCAGGAAGGTGGCGAAGAGCGGCGCGTTCACGAAGGCGAACACCAGCTGCAGGAAGTCCATGATGTTGTTGAAGCGCGTCGCCAGGTAGGCGGTGCCCACCGAGGCCAGGATGCCGAAGATGGTGGTCATCCGGCCCACCCACAGCAGGTGGGCGTCGGTCGCGTCCTTCCTGATGTAGCTCTGGTAAATGTCGTAGGTCCAGACGGTGTTGAAGGCGGTGACGTTCCCCGCCATGCCGGACATGAAGGAGGCCATGAGCGCGGTGAGGCCCAGGCCCAGCAGGCCCGGCGGGAAGTAGTGCTGCAGCATGTTGGGGATCACCATCGTGTAGTCCCAGCTCCCGTCGGCCATCTTGGGCAGCGTGAAGCTGGTGCCGGCGTAGGTGAGGCCGATGGCGATCATGCCGGGGACGATGATCAGGAACGGGAACAGCATCTTCGGCACCGCGGCGATCAGCGGCGTGCGGCGCGCGGCCGCCATGGAGTTGGCCGCCATCGCCCGCTGCACCACCAGGAAGTCGGTGCACCAGTAGCCGAAGGAGAGCACGAAGCCGAGGCCCATCACCATGCCGAACCACTCGACACCCATGGGGTTGGCCTGGGGGCTGGTCAGGTGGCGCCAGGACTGGCTCCAGGTCCCGGGGGCGTAGCCGTTCGTGGTCGCCACGGTGTTGAGCTTCGCCACCAGGCCGTTCCAGCCGCCGACGTCGCGCAGGCCGAGGTACACGAGCGGCGCGAAGCCGAGGACGATCAGGAAGAACTGCAGCACCTCGTTGTAGATCGCCGAGGTCAGCCCGCCCAGGTAGATGTAGGCGAGCACGATCGCCGCCGAGATCCAGAGCGAGACGTTGAAGTCCCAGCCGAGCAGCAGCTCGAGCAGCTTGGCCAGGGCGTACATGGAGATGCCCGAGGAGAAGACCGTCATGGTGGCGAAGGAGATGGCGTTGAAACCGCGCGTCTTCTCGTCGAAGCGCAGCTTCAGGTACTCGGGGACGGAGCGCGCCTTCGAGCCGTAGTAGAAGGGCATCATGAAGATCCCGACGAACACCATGGCCGGGATCGCGCCCACCCAGTAGAAGTGCGCGGTGGCGATGCCGTACTTGGCGCCGGAGGCGGCCATGCCGATCATCTCCTGCGCGCCCAGGTTGGCGGAGAGGAAGGCGAGGCCCGCGATCCAGGCGGGGATGGCGCGGCCCGAGAGAAAGAAGTCCTCGCTGGTCTTCGTGTAGCGCCGGAGGACCCAGCCGATGCCGATCACGAAGAGGAAGTAGATGACGAGGATCAGGTAGTCGATCCCGCCGAGCTGTATGCCGTGTTGCACGCACACCTCCATCGGGTGATGCCGCCGACACCGCGTCGGCGGATTATGTCATCGGCCGGGGCGGATCAAACGGCTCATGCGGAAAGACCCGAACGGGCCGAAAGTTCCTGAGATGGTGCGGGGAGGGCGGGCGTGGCTGGTCGGGCTGGCGCTGGCAGCTCCGCTGGTGCTGCTGACGGCGTGGCTGGTGCGCGGCGCGCTGACGGCGGGCGGCGTCTCCGACCGCCGCCCGTCCGTGGTCGCCCCGTCGCCGACCCTCGACCTGCCCGCCAACCGCCTCGAGGAGCGCGTCGACGGCGGGGCGGACGCGCTGCGAGCGGCCGGCTGCCGACGCCTGCTGTACTGGCGATCCGAGGACCCGCCGGCCGACGCGGAAGCGCTGGTGTTCGACACCGTCGCCCACGCCCGGGCCGCCCTGGAGCGCGAGGCGGGCCACGAGCGCACCGCCGGCCCCGGTGACGAGGCGCAGGTGTCCGACCAGGCCGCCTACTTCCGGCGCGGCGCCGTCGTGGTGCGGCTGATCGCCGACCCCGGCGTCACCGGCTCCGGCCGGCTGCTGAAGGTCGCCGAGCGGCTGGCCCCCGCGCTGCCGAGGACCGATTGAGCGCGCCGGTGAACCGTCGGCTGGCGCTGCGCCGCCTGGGCGGGGCGGGGCTCGTGCTCGGCGGCTCGGGTGCCCTGGCCTGGCTGGGGCGGACCGGCCGCGGACGCTTCCAGCCCGCGCGGTCGGCGCAGCCGGTCCGCGATCACCGCGCGGCCGAGGAACCCTCCCGCCCGCCCCTGGTGGTGGCGCGCGGGAGCGACCCCGCCGCCATGGTGACGGCCGCTCTCGCCGAGCTCGGTGGCATGGCCCGCTTCGTCAAGCGCGGCGAGACCGTGCTGGTCAAGCCGAACATGGCCTGGGACCGCACACCCGAGCAGGGCGCGAACACGCACCCCGAGGTCGTGGCCGAGGTCGTCCGGCAGTGCCGGACGGCCGGCGCGGCGCGGGTGATCGTGGCCGACAACCCCGTCCACGACGCGAGCCGGGTGGCCGCTCGCTCGGGGATCGCGGCGGCGGCGAGCGCCGCCGGGGCGGAGCTGCTGTCGGCCGCGGCAGCGTCGTTCGTCCCGGCGGCGATCGGCGGGGTGGTGCTGGCGAGCTGGGACGTGCTGGCGGTCCTCCTCCTGACCGACCGCCTGATCAACGTCCCGGTGGTGAAGCACCACTCGCTCTCGCGTCTCACCTGCGGGCTCAAGAACCACATGGGCCTACTGGGCGGCAGCCGCGGCCGGCTCCACCAGGAGATCCACGCCTGCGTCGTCGACCTGGCGGCGGCGTTCCGCCCGACCCTCACCGTCGTCGACGCCACGCGGGTGATGGTGCGCAACGGCCCGACCGGCGGCCGGCTCGACGACCTGAAGATGGTGAACGCGGTCGCCGTCGGCACCGACGCGGTCGCCTGCGAGGCCTGGGCCGCACGCCAGCTCGGCCTCGACCCGTACGACGTCCCCTCCGTCGTCCAGGCGGAGGGGCGCGGGCTCGGCCGGGTGGCGGCGGGCGCCGGGCCGGTCCCGGAGGTGGGCGCCGGTGCCTGAGCTGCTGCGCGGCCTCCGCCGCGTCTACCAGGGCTACTTCCTGCTCCTGTTCCTGGCAGCGCTGCTGCTGATGAGCGACGAGGGTCTCCGGCGCCTCCCCGTCCGCCGGCTGCTGCAGCTCGACCCGCTGTCCGCGGCGTCGGTCCTGGCCTCGTCGTGGCTGCTGCCGGCCGGGCTGGCCGCGGCCCTGATCGTGGTCGCCGTCACCGTCCTCTTCGGCCGCGCGTTCTGCGGCTGGATCTGCCCGCTCGGCACCCTGCACCAGATCGCCTCCTGGCTCACGCGAGGGCTCCGCCACGGCCCCTACCAGAAGGCGAACCGCTGGCGGGCGCACTTCCGGCTGAAGTACCTGCTGCTGCTGGCGCTCGGCATCGCCGCTCTCGCCGGCACGGGCGTGGTCGGCCTTCTCGACCCGCTCTCGCTGGCGATGCGCTCCTTCGCCTCCGGCCTGCTGCCTGCGGTCGACGCCGCGCTCGGCAAGGGCGGCACGCGCCCGCGCACGTTCGGCGGCGCCTGGCTGACGGCGGCCGTCTTCCTCGGCCTGCTCGCCGCGAACCGCTGGGTCGTCCGCTGGTGGTGCCGCGCTCTCTGCCCGCTGGGCGCGCTCCTGGGCCTCGGCGCGCGCACGGCCCTCTTCCGCATCGAGGTGGACGAGGAGCGCTGCAACGCCTGCAACCGCTGCGCCCGCGACTGCCAGGGCGGCGACGAGCCCTTCGCGAAGCACCGGGTGTCGGAGTGCCACGTCTGCCTCAACTGCCTCGCCACCTGCCCGGAGGAGGCCATCCGCTTCCGGCTCTTCGCGCCGACGTCCGCGCCGGCCGGAGGGGTCGACCTGCCACGGCGACAACTGATCGGCGCCGCGCTGGCCGGCGCCGCCGTCGTGCCGCTGCTGAGGGCCACGACCGCCGAGGCCAGCCCCGAGGCGATCCGGCCGCCCGGCTCGCTGGCCGAGGACGCCTTCCTCGCCCGCTGCGTGCGCTGCGGCGCCTGCGTCAACGCCTGCCCCACCGGTGCGCTGCAGCCCTCGCTCACCACCGCGGGCCTCGAGGGCCTCTACACGCCGGTGCTGGTGCCGAGGCGCGGGTGGTGCGAGCCGAGCTGCACCCGCTGCGGCCAGGTCTGCCCCACGGCCGCGATCGCGCCGCTGACGCCGGAGACGAAGGGGTGGACGCGAACGGCATCGACCGGGGCCGGGAGGCCAGTGAAGATCGGCACGGCCTTCTTCGACTGGGGCCGCTGCCTGCCCTGGGCGATGGCGACGCCGTGCGTCGTCTGCGAGGAGGTCTGCCCCACCAGCCCGAAGGCGATCACGCTGGAGCCGGCCGAGGTGGCGCGGGCGGACGGCCGCGTGGTGAGGCTGGGACGGCCGCGCATCGACCCCGACCTCTGCGTCGGCTGCGGCCTGTGCGAGGCCAAGTGCCCCGTCGCGGCGCCCGCGGCGGTGCGCGTCACCCGGGCGGGCGAGTCCCGCGACGCCCGGGGCGGGTTCACACTGGGGGGGAGGTTGCCATGAAAGCCATCGCCGGTTACGCGATCGCGGTGGCGCTCGCCGGCGCGCCGGTCGCCATCGCCCCGGAGGCCGCCAGCGGCGGCCGGGTCCGCCCGGCGGCGCTCGCGGGGAGCTGGTACCCGGAGGGCCGGGCGTCGCTGGTGGCCGCGGCCGAGCTGCTGATGCGGGCGGGCGCCCCGCTCGACCGCGCGCCGCAGAAGCCGGTGGCCCTGGTGGTGCCGCACGCGGGCTGGAACTACTCGGGGCCGGTGGCGGGGACCGCGTTCCGCCTGCTGCGCCCCGGCGACTTCGACCGCGTGGTGGTGATGGGCCCGTCGCACCACCAGGCCTTCCGCGGGTACGCGATCGACGACGCCCGGGCCTACCGCACGCCCGTCGGCGAGGTCCCGCTGTGCGCGGGCGTCTTCGCCTCGCTGCAGGGCGGGGAGGCGCGGCCGGTGCCCGACGCCGTGGGACCGGAGCACTCGGTCGAGATCGAGCTGCCGTTCCTGCAGGTGGCCCTCGGCCGCTTCTGCCTGGTGCCGATCCTGGCGGGCGAGACCGACGCGGACATGGAGAGGGCCTTCGCCGCGCGGCTTTCGAAGCTCGACGACGGCCGCACGCTGTTCGTCTTCTCCAGCGACTTCTCGCACTACGGCCCGCGCTTCGACTACCAGCCCTTCGGCGCGCTCTCGCCGGCCGTGCTGCCGAAGATCAGGGCCATGAACGAGCGGGCGGTCGCCCTGCTGGCGGCCGTCGACGCCAGCGGCTTCCGCGGCTACCTGCAGGAGACCGGGAACACGATCTGCGGCCGGCGCGACCTGGAGACCCTGCTCGAGCTGCTGCCGAGGATCGCGCCGAAGGCGAGGGCGCTCACCCTCGCCGCCTACGCCTCTTCCGACATTCCCGGGCTGAAGGACGACAGCGCGGTCGCCTACACGGCGATGGCGTTCCTGCGCGAGCCACCGGTGCCGGCGGTGGCGACGCTCACCGCGCCGCCGCGTCTGGAGGACGCACCGCCCGAGACGCCGGCGTTGACGGACGAGGCGGGGACGCGGCTGGTGAAGCTCGCCCGCGCCGCGCTCGACAGCGAGCTGCGCGGCACCGACGACCTGCAGAAGGCGCTCGCCGCCTGGCCGGCGGGCCGCGACCAGGAGCGCCGGCAGGGCGTCTTCGTCACCCTCAACCGGACGGACCCCCAGGAGATCCGCACGCAGGGCAAGCTCCGCGGCTGCATCGGCCAGCCCGAGCCCACCTTCCCGCTCTACTACGGCACCGCGGAGGCGGCGCTCGACGCGGCGCTCCACGACCCGCGCTTCGAGCCGGTGAAGGCGGCCGAGCTGCCGCGGCTTTCGCTCGAGGTGACGGTGCTCTCGCCGCGCCGGCCGATCGCCTCGTACAAGGAGATCAAGATCGGTACCCACGGTGTCGTCCTGCAGAAGAGCGGCCACGCGGCCCTCTTCCTCCCGCAGGTCGCGCCGGAGCAGGGCTGGAACGTCGAGCAGATGCTGGAGGCGCTCTCCGAGAAGGCCGGCCTGCCGAAGGACGCCTGGCGGGAGGGCGCGACGCTCTCCGTCTTCACCGGCCAGGTCTTCCCGGAGCACCCATGAGCGAAGATCGACGGCTGCCGATCGACGCGGGCCGCCGCCGTGCGCTCGTGGGCCTGGCCGCGACCGCGGCGGCCGCCAGCCCGCTGGCGCGTGCGGCCGAGGCGTTCGTGCCCGGGCCGCAGCCGGGGCTGAAGTCGGCGCCGGCGAAGGCGGTCGTCGCCATCGGTCGCCGCCCCGGCGTGCTGGCCGCGGGCGGAGGGCTCGACCCGAAGCTGCTGGCGGACGGGCTGGGCGCGGCGGTGGCGCGCGCCGCCGGTGAGCCGACGCCGGTCGGGGCGATGCGGCGGCTGTTCCGGCCCAAGGACGTCGTCGGCATCAAGGTGAACTGCCTCGGCGGCCGGGGCGTCTGCACCCGGCCGGAGGTGGCGCTGCAGCTCGCCGCCTGGCTGCAGGCGGCCGGCGTGCCGGCGGAGCGCATCTACGTGTGGGACCGCACGGACCGCGAGCTGCGCGACGCCGGCTACGCCCTGAGCCGCAGCGGCGTCCGCGTCTTCGGCACGAACGACGACGGCTGGGGCGACCTGGTCGACTGGGGGCCCTCGGCCTCGCGCTTCGCGCGGGTCCTGGTCGAGGACCTCACCGCCGTCATCTCCTGCGCGGTGATGAAGGACCACTACCTCGCCGGCGCCTCGCTCTCGATGAAGAACTGGTACGGCGCAGTCCACAACCCGAACAAGCTCCACGACGAGGGCTGCGCGCCGTTCGTCCCGGCGCTCTCGCAGCACCCGCTCGTCCGACAGAAGCTGCGGCTCAACGTCGTCGACGGCTCGCTCGCCCAGTGCCACGGCGGCCCCGGGCGGGTGCCGCGCTGGGCCTGGCCGTACTCGGGCTTCCTCGCCTCGACCGACCCGGTGGCCCTCGACCGGGTGGGCTGGCAGGTGATCGAGGCGCGGCGGAAGGAGGTGGGGCTGCCGCCGCTCACGGCCGAGAACCGGGCCCCGCGCTGGATCGAGGCCGCGGCGAAGCTGGGCCTCGGGGTGGCCGACGACGGCCGCATCGAGAGGGCGGAGGTCTGATGCAGCGACGACGTTTCCTGGGAGCCGTCGCCGCCGGATGCGGCGGCTGCGCCCTCGCGCGTCCCGAGTGGCTGGAGGCCGAGCCGTTCCAGGACCCGTTCCAGGCCTCGCGGCCGCTCGAGGCGGAGGACGGCGGCCTCAATCCCGTCCCGGCGCGGTGGAACAAGCCCCTCGACAACGGCTGGGTGGAGTGCGGCGTCTGCCCGCGGGGCTGCAGGATCTCGGAGGGCGAGCGCGGCACCTGCGGCACCCGCGAGAACCGCAAGGGGCGGCTGTACACGCTCGTCCACTCGCGGCCGTGCGCCCTCGGCCTCGACCCGGTGGAGAAGAAGCCCTTCTTCCACGTGCTCCCCGGCTCGCTGGCGCTCTCGCTCGCCACCCCGGGCTGCAACCTCGAGTGCCGCTGCTGCCAGAACTGGGAGATCGCCCAGGCCCGGCCGGAGCAGGTGAGGACCATGAACCTGCCCCCCGCGGAGGCCGTCTCGCTGGCGAGGCAGAAGGGGGCTCCACTGCTGGCCTGTACCTACACCGAGCCCGTGGTCTTCGCCGAGTACGTGCTCGACATCGCCCAGGCCGGCCGGCGGGCCGGGCTGCGAACGGTCGTCATCTCCAACGGCTACGTGCAGGAGCAGCCGCTCGCGGACCTCTGCCGGGAGATCGCCGCCTACAAGGTCGACCTCAAGGGCATGGACGAGGGCTTCTTCAAGCGTCACACCGGCGGCGAGCTGAAGCACGTGCTGGAGACCTTGCGGCGGCTGCGCCGGAACGGGACCTGGACCGAGGTCGTGTACCTCGTCATCACCGGGCAGAACGACTCGGAAGCGGAGGCCCGGACCCTGGCGCGCTTCGTCCGCGACGAGCTGGGGCCGGAGACGCCGGTGCATTTCACCCGCTTCCATCCCTCGTATCGTCTGCAGAACGTGCCCTCCACGCCGATCGCCACGCTCGATCGCTGCCGCGACGCCGCCATCGCCGAGGGCCTGCGCTTCGTCTATCTCGGCAACGTGCCGGGCCATCCCGGCGAGAGCACCTACTGCCCGGGCTGCGGCAGAGCGTTGATTCGACGGATGGGGATGGCCGTCCTCGAGAACCGCATGAAGGGCGGCGCCTGCCCGGACTGCCACCGCAAGATCCCCGGCATCTGGGTGTGACCGGCGTCTGTCGGCCTCGAGATCGGCGTTCTCGAGGCCTCGAGCGTCGGACGGAAGCGGCGCGCCCGCGCTGCTACAATGCGCCTCTTTGCGACAGGCGCGCGCCGCCAAGCGGGCGCATGCCTCCGATGAGGACAGCAGATGTCTCGAGAGCGCGCAGGCGCCGGCCGTGCCCCGCGGCTGGAGGTCTGGAAGTTCGGCGGGGCCTCGCTCGCCGACGCGGCGGCGGTGCGCCACGCCGTGGCGCTGGTGCGCGCGCACCGCGGCCCGCTGGTGGTGGTCGTGTCCGCGCTGGCCGGGGTGACCGACCTGCTGCTGGACGGCGCCCGCCGCTCGGTCCGGGGTGACCCGGCGGCGGCCTCCACCGCCGCCGCCACCTTCCTGCGCCGCCACCGCGACCTCGCCCACACGCTGGTCACCTCCGCCGCCGCCCGCCGGCCCCTGCTGTCCCTGGCGGACGAGCAGGCCCGCGAGTACCGCGAGATCGCCCACGCCATGTCTGCGCTCGCCGACCTCTCCAGCCGGGCCAGCGACACGCTGGTCGCCCGCGGCGAGCGCGCCGCCAGCGCCGTGGTCGCCGCCGTCCTGGACCGGGTGGGGCGCCGCGCTCAGCGCGTCGACGCCACCGAGCTCGTGCTCACCGACGGCCGCCACGGCCAGGCCGCCCCGGAGCTGGCGGAGACGCGGCGCCGTGCCCGCGCGGTGCTGCTGCCGCTGCTGCGGCGCGGGATCACCCCGGTGGTGCCCGGCTTCATCGGCGCCGGGCCGGACGGGGCCGTCACCACCCTCGGCCGCGGCGGCTCCGACCTGACCGCGACCCTGCTCGCCCGCGCGCTGGGGGCCGAGCGTGTCGTCCTGTGGAAGGACGTCCCCGGCATCCTGACCGCCGACCCGCGCGCGGTGCCCGACGCGCGTCTGCTGCCGCAGATGCACCACCGGGAGGCCGCCGAAGTCGCGTACTTCGGGGCCAAGGTCCTGCACCCGCGGGCCCTGATCCCGCTCGACGGCAGCCGCATCGCCCTCCACGTGCGCTCGTTCGCCGACCCGGGCCGGCCGGGCACCGAGGTCTCCACCCGCCGAACGCTGGCCGACTACCCGGTGAAGGCGCTGGCCACCATCCGCGGCCAGGCGCTGGTCACCGTGGCCGGCAAGGGGCTGATGGGCGTGCCGGGCATGGCGGCCCGCACCTTCGGGGCCGTCCACGCGGCCGGGCTGTCGGTCTCCACCATCTTCCAGTCCTCCTCCGAGAGCTCGATCGGCTTCACCCTGCCCGACGCCGACGCCGAGCGCACCCTCGTCGCCCTGCAGCACGCGTTCCGCGGCGAGATCGAGGCGGGGCTGGTGGACGGCATTTCCGCGCGGCGCGGTGTCGCCGTGGTGGCGGTGGTGGGGCGGGGCATGGCGGGGACGCCGGGCATCGCCGCCCGCGTCTTCTCGGCGCTCGCCGCCCACCGAGTGAACGTGATGGCGATCGCGCAGGGCTCCTCGGAGCTGAACATCTCGTTCGTGGTCGACGAAGCGCAGGCCGCCGAGGCGGCGCGCGCGGTCCACGGCGCCTTCCAGCTCGCCAAGATCGGCGGCGGCCGCGCCGTGGAGCGCCCGCCCACGGACGCGGTGCTGCTCGGCTTCGGCCGGGTGGGCCGGGCGCTGGCGGCGATGACGGCCGCCTCCACCGACGGCCGCATCCGCATCGTCGCCGCGCTCGACCGCTCCGGCTACGTCTTCGACCCGCGCGGGCTGTCGCGGGCGCGGCTGCACCGGCTGGCGGGCGGCAAGGACCAGGGCCGGCTGCTGTCGCAGCTCGGCGGCCGAGCCGCCTCCGCCGCCGAGGCGCTGCAGTGGATCGCCGCCCACGCCGTCTCCCGTCCGGTCCTGGTCGACGTGACCGCCGAGCAGACCGACGACCTGCTGATCGAGGCGCTGGGCCAGGGCTTCGACCTGGTGCTGGCCAACAAGAAGCCGCTGGCCGGCTCGCGGGCCGCCTATCGCCGGCTGTTCGACACGGCGGCAGCCAGGGGCCGCCGCGTGCGCTTCGAGGCGACCGTCGGCGCCGGGCTGCCGGTGCTCGACACCTTCCGCAAGCTGGTCGACAGCGGCGACCGCGTGCTCTCGATCGAGGGCTGCGTCAGCGGCACGCTCGGCTTCGTGCTCTCGGCGGTGGAGGCAGGCTGCGCCTTCTCCGACGCGGTGCGGCGGGCCATGAGCGAGGGCTACACGGAACCGGACCCCCGCGAGGACCTCAGCGGGCAGGACGTCCTGCGCAAGGGCCTCATCCTCGCCCGGCTGCTCGGCTACGAGGGCCAGGTGCCGCGGGCAGAGAGCCTGGTCCCGCGGGCGCTGCGCCGCGTGTCGCTCCCCGATTTCCTGGAGAGGCTGCCCGCGCTGGACGACGCCTGGCGGCGGCGGATCCAGGCCGAGGCGGCCCACGGGCGCGTGCTGCGCTACGTGGTGATGGCGACGCGGCGCTCCGTCCAGGCTTCGCTGCGCGCGGTGCCGCGCGACTCGGCGCTGGGCGGCCTCAAAGGCACGCGCAACCTGCTGTCCTTCACCACCCGCCGCTACAGCCGCGAGCCGCTGGTGGTGGCCGGCCCCGGCGCCGGCCCCGACGTCACCGCCGGCGGCGTGCTGAACGACCTCCAGAGCCTCGCCGAGGCGACGAACTGAGTCAGCTCGCCTCCTACGGCGCCACGCTCCAGAGCGCCTCGATGTTGTGCTCGTGGATGTTCTGCATCTGGAAGTCCGCGTCCGCCAGGTTGGCGACCTCCGGGAACGTCTGCGCCCGCGGCAGGGCCTCCTTCGCCAGCGGCAGCGTCATGCCTGCCGACTTCGCGCGGCGCACCTCGTTCCACAGCTTTTCCAGGTAGGCGACCTGCGGCGCGCACTGCGCCCTGGTCATGACCCCCCACCCGTGACAGGAGACGAAAAGCGTCTTCTCGTCGGCCTGCGACAGGACCTCGTCGAGGACCGCCATCCAGTTGTCCACGATCGCGGCGGTGAACGGCTCCTTCGCGTACGGGTTCTTCAGGACGGGCAGGTGGTCGCCGTAGAGGATCGCTCCCAGCCGGACGATGCCCTCCTCGGGGACGCTGATGATGGTATCCGCCGCGGAGTGCCAGTGCCCGAAGGAGAAGAGGTGCACGGAGACGTCCCCCAGATCCAGAGCCAGCCGGCGGTCGAACGTGATGGTCGGCGGCACGTAGTCCACGCCGGCGGAGTAGTCCGCCTGCACCACGTTCCAGAAGCTCTCGCCCCGGGCGACCTGCGGGTCCCCCGCCAGCTTCGGATCCTTGAGCGCGTCTTCCCGCATCTTGGCGAGGCTGGCCTTGGGGATCGCCAGCCGCTCGGCAACGCTGGCCGGGTCGGCCTTCATCCGCAGGATCGCCGCCCGCATCAGGTCGCTCCCGACGATCGGGATGTCGGCGTACGCGCTGTTCCCGAAGACGTGGTCGCTGTGCTCGTGAGAGAGGATCAGGTAGGCGAAGTCGCTGCGCTTGAACTCTGCCGCGATCGCCTCGCGCACGGCTCGGGCGATGGTCTTCGAGAAGCCGGAATCGACGACGACGATCCCCTTGCGGGTCGCGATCGCCAGGTAGGAGTTGTTCCAGGGTCCGGCGCTGACCACCGCGACGCGCGGGCTGAGCCGGCGCACGGTGATGCCGAGGTCGGGGGACGCCTGGAGTCGAGTCTGGGCAGAGACGGACGGGACGACGAACAGCGCGGCCAAGACCAGGGAACGCGAGCAGTCGTTGAGCATGGTTGTCACCGCCCTTCCAACACGGGAATCAGCGCGCCGCGCGCACGGCGCCGCCGCCCGGGCCGGCAGCCGTGGCGAGGACGCGGAACGGCGTCCGCTCGCTGGCGGTGGAGCCGTCCTGCGCCACCGTCAGCCGCAGCACGTAGTCGCCGGGAGCGAGGCCCTCGAGGTCGACCCGAGCCAGGTGCGCGACACGTCCGCTGGCGTCGGCAGCCGGCAGGGGCACGGCGCCGCGGCGGACGGTGCGGCTGCCGCGGCCGATCTCGAGCTCCGCGCGCGGAGAGTCCGCCGCGCCGGACCGGCCGTAGACGACGAAGTACACTGCGAGGCCGTCGCCGGCCCGCACGGCGGGCCCCTCGCCGTCGAGCCCGGGCACCAGGCTCGCCTCCCCGAGGCGGAAGAACTCACCATCGCCTGCGGGCGCGGCGCCGGCCACGGCCACCAGGCTGCTGACGCGCACGCCCCGGACCGGCGGCTCGACCCGCAGCTCGATGCGTCCGCAGCTGATGCGCTCGCCGATGCCGTCGCGGACGGCGGTCTCCACCTCGTAGCGCCCGGCCGGGAGGGAGAGCCCGCGCACGAACGAGACCCGCCGCTGCCGCGTGGCCGGCAGGTCCGCCAGCCGGCCCTGGATCACGTAGTCCTCGCCCAGCTTCTCGACGATGTCGCCGCGGGCGTCCTTCACCAGCGCCAGCACCGACACCCGCCCGAGGTAGTACCCCTTCGCCTCGTCGCGGTTGAAGCGGAGGCTCGCCAGCGGCACCGCCGCCACCACCGCGTGCCGCACCCGCGCCTCGTCCGCCTCGAAGCGGAAGACGGCCGCCTGGTGCTCGAAGGCCCGCGGTGGCCGGCGCTCGGCCAGGGCCTCGAGCAGCGGGCCCTCGTGGACGAACACCGGCTGGCCGAGCTGGCGGGGCACGGCGAAGTAGCCCTGCCGCGACTGCACCTGCGCCCCCGCGCGCCGCACCCTGACGGCGAGCCGGTGGAAGCGGCCGTCGTTGCGGCGGTCGCTGGGCGCGTAGGCGACCTCGTAGTAGTGGTGGATGTCCTCGCTCAGGGTGCGCAGCTTGGGGCCGAGGCCGTTGTTGTCGCCGATCAGGAAGCCGCCGGTGCTGCGGGCGAGGTCCTCGAGGGTGCCGTGGGCGTCGATGCGCAGCGTGGCCTCCACCGTGTCGAACTCGCGGGCCTGCTCGCGGGTGACGCCCTGCCAGGCGCCCCCGCTCAGCCGCTGGCTCTCGCTGACCCGCACCGCCTGGTCGAGCATCTCCTTCGCGTCGTCGAGGTGGCTGCGGCTGCCGAGGCCGCGGACGTCGACGGCGTAGATGCTGACGCCGCCGCGGTTCGCCTCGCTCGACAGCACGCGGAAGGGGTCCTCCAGCCAGGGCGGGACCTGCAGGCCCTCCGAGAAGTGGACCAGCGTCTTGCGGCCGGGCAGGTTGCGCAGGCCGTGCACCACCGAGAGCAGGCCGTCCAGCGACCAGTTGCCGCGCTGCGTGCGCTCGACGTCCTCGGCCGTGCGCAGGATGTCCAGCTCGGCGTTGGCGATGCCGCGCTCGGCCGAGACCGGCCCCGGGCCGTCCATGGGCGTGCCGGCCCCCGGGTCGCCGTCGAAGTGCGCCGGGCGCAGCTCGCGGGGGTCGTAGCCGGCCTGCCGCGGGTCGCCGTAGTTCGGGGAGCTGGCCACGTCGCCGCTCATGCCCTTCACCCCCGAGGCGAACGCCGGCGAGCTGCCCAGGGTGGCCCTCTCCAGCGAGGCGAGCAGGGCCTGCTTGTCGCGGGTGAAGTTGCAGGCCATTTTCAGCCGGCCGTCGATGCGGAAGACGGCCAGGTAGGCGTCGGTGTCGGCCTGGGCCTCGACGAACATGCGGGCCGCCGCGTGCGCGAGCGCGCGGCCGTCCACCGAGAGCTGGTCGAAGACGAGCGCGACCAGGTTCACCCGGGGGCGGGCCGCGACCGGGGCCGCCGCCGGCGCGACGGCCGGGCCGGCTCCTCCGGTGGCCGGCAAGACGGCGCTCGTCGCGACACCCGACTGCAGCGAGCGGAACTCGGCCACCTGCTGGCGCACGCCGTCCTCGTACACGTCCACCTCGTCCCTGCGCAGGTCGCGGACGAGGTTGCCGTGGCGGTCGCGGACCACGAGGTCGACCACCACCAGCTCGACGCCGCTGCCGAACACCGGCGTGCGCTCGGAGGCCGGCACCGGAGCCGCCGGCGGTGCGGGGGCGCCAGCGACGGGTGCGAGGAACAGGGCCAGTACCGGAAGCACCGTCTGGCCGCGGACGCGCAGAGCCATGGCCACCTCCATGCGTTGTTCCCGCGGGCGGCGAGCGAGTTACGGCTGGGGCCGCCCGGGCGCTCGTGCCGGGCAACCGGGCGGTTTAGACTAATCAGCCTCGGGCGCCGGCGCCCCTCGAGGTTCCAGATGCCAGTCAAGATCCCGGACAGCCTGCCCGCGATGGGCATTCTCGAGAGCGAGAACATCTTCGTGATGGGCGAGAACCGCGCCCTTCACCAGGACATCCGCCCGCTGCGGCTGGCGATCCTGAACCTGATGCCCACGAAGGTGACGACCGAGACGCAGCTGCTGCGCCTGCTCGGGAACACGCCGCTGCAGGTCGAGATCGAGCTCCTGCACATGGAGTCGCACGAGTCCAGGAACACCTCGGCGGAGCACCTGCTGGAGCACTACTCCTCCTTCCGCGAGATCCGGGACCAGAAGTTCGACGGCCTGATCATCACCGGGGCGCCCGTCGAGCAGCTCCCTTTCGAGGACGTGGACTACTGGCCCGAGCTGGTCGAGGTGATGGACTGGGCCCGCGAGCACGTCTACTCGACCCTCTACATCTGCTGGGGGGCGCAGGCCGGCCTCTTCCACTACTACGGCGTGCCCAAGTACGACCTGCCGGCGAAGATGTTCGGCGTCTTCGAGCACACGGTGAACATCCGCTTCGAGCGCCTGGTGCGCGGCTTCGACGACACCTTCTACGCGCCCCACTCCCGCCACACCGAGATCCGGCGCGAGGACGTCCTGGCGGTGCCCGAGCTGGTGCTGCTCTCGGAATCGGCGGAAGCCGGCGTCTACATCGTGCTCTCCGCCGACCGGCGCCACGTGTTCGTCACCGGCCACTCCGAGTACGACCCGCTGACCCTGCAGAGCGAGTACGTGCGCGACGTCAACAAGGGCCTGCCCATCGCCGTGCCGCGCAACTACTACCCGGACGACGACCCGGCCCGGGCACCGATCGTGCGCTGGCGCAGCCACTCCAACCTGCTGTTCGCCAACTGGCTCAACTACTACGTCTACCAGCAGACGCCGTACGACCTGGAGACGCTGCCGGAGG
>Ga0335069_10003983_pt1 | contig 22065 bp, 24 predicted proteins | sample Lox_Sample_11_FD_206714 | JGI IMG/M metagenome (GOLD analysis project Ga0335069, IMG submission 206714) | Soil microbial communities from Loxahatchee National Wildlife Refuge, Florida, United States - Lox_Sample_1.1 | ecosystem: Environmental > Terrestrial > Soil > Wetlands | place: USA...
GAGCGCAAGAAGTACGGTCAGAAGGGCGCCCGTAAGCGCTTCCAGTACAGCAAACGATAAATTATCGTTGGCTGTTAGTCGTTGGCCGTTGGCCAACGCAAGATTTTGCTTTTAGCTGAAAGCTAGGGGCTAAAAGCTGATTTAGGTGTTCAATTCTTCCCGTGCCATGAGGTGCGGGGACGGGAATGGCAATCCGGAACGACAGTTTCAAGTTTCCGGGTTTCCAGTTTCGAGCCGAAGAGGTGCAACTGCCCCTGGAAACTCGAAACATGAAACTCGAAACTGACTTTCCCCGGATGCAGACCAAATAAGGAGGTTGATTGGCTAACATCACCATGAAGGAGTTGCTCGAAGCGGGTGTTCACTTCGGGCATCAGACGAAGCGCTGGAATCCCAAGATGAAGGAGTACATCTTCGGCGAGCGCAACGGGATTTACATCATCGACCTGCAGAAGACCCTCAAGATGTTCAAAGAGGCGTCCAAGTTCGTGCAGGACATGACAACCGAGGGGAAGATCATTCTCTTCGTCGGCACCAAGCGCCAGGCACAAGACGCGATTGCAGAAGAAGCGCAGCGATGCGGCGGCTTCTACGTGAATCAGCGCTGGCTGGGTGGACTGCTGACCAACTGGGTCACGGTGCAGAAGTCGGTAAAGCGGCTGAAAGAACTCGACGACATGGCCACGGATGGCCGTTACGAGCTGCTTCCGAAGAAGGAAGTTATCAAGCTGGAGCGCGAGCGCAAGCACCTGCAGGCGAACCTGGCAGGCATCAAGAACATGACGCGCTTGCCCGACGCGATTTTCGTTATCGATTCGAACAAAGAGCAGATCGCCGTGCGCGAAGCGCGCAAGCTGGGGATTCCGGTGGTCGCAGTGGTCGACACCAATTGCGATCCGACCGAAGTGGATTACGTCATCCCGGGCAACGATGACGCGTTGCGGGCCATTCGCCTCTTCGCTTCTAAGATTGCCGACTCAGTTGCCGAAGGTGCGCAATTGATGACCGACAAACAAGTCTCGGAAATGGCTGCGGCCGCAGGCATGGCGCAGCAAGCCGAGAGCGGTGCGCCGATGAACGGCGAAGTTACGACCGAGCAGCCGGAAGCAGGAGCCGAAGACATCAGTATGGAAGACGTGCTGGGCACCGGGACTCGCAAGCAGGCAACCTCTGCCGACGAGAACGACGTCGAGCGGCAATATCAGAGCCGATAACGGCACAAACGCATCTAATACCCAAGAAATCGGACCCGCGCGCGTCGTCCGGCGCGGGTCAAAGTTTGTAAGCGCGAAACTAGAAACTGGAAACTGATTTTATGAGCACATCGACAGCAAATATTTCTGCAACTTTAGTTAAAGATCTGCGCGACCGCACCGGCGCTCCCATGATGGATTGCAAGACCGCACTGACTGAAGCCAAGGGCGACATCGAGCAGGCGATCGTAATTCTGCGTAAGCGTGGCGCGGCCGTGGCCCAGAAGAAAGCCGCGCGCGTCACCAGCGAAGGTTCAGTGACCAGCTACATCCATGCCGGTGGCAAGATCGGCGTGCTGGTGGAGGTCAACTGCGAGAGCGATTTCGTCGCTCGCACCGAAGACTTCAAAGAACTTGTCCATGACATCGCCATGCACATCGCGGCCAGCGATCCGAAGTACGTTCGCAAAGAGGACGTGACGGAAGCCGATTTCGCGCGCGAGAAAGAGATCTTTCTCGACCAGGCGATCAAGAGCGGTAAGCCGGCTCACATCGCCGAAAAGATGGTTACCGGCAAGATGGAAAAGTTTTATGAGGAAGTCTGCCTGTACGAACAACCGTTTATCAAAGATCAGACGGTGAACATCTCGCAACTCATCGCCACCAAGATCGGCAAGCTGGGCGAGAATATCTCAGTCCGCCGCTTCGCTCGCTTCAAGGTAGGCGACGTAGGCGAGACCATCGCGATCAGCAAGCCTGAACAAAAGGCTGAGTAATTTCAGGGCCGCCCTTGAGGCGGCCTTTTTTTGTGTTGGTCCGAACCACCAACGACCGACGACTAACGGCGCACTCAAAATGACGACTCCTATCTTCAAACGCATCCTCTTAAAACTTTCCGGTGAAGCCCTCGCCGCCAACCAGGGATTTGGTGTTGATGGCGCCCGCATGCAGGAAATTGCGGCCGAAGTCGCAGATGTCCACTCTCTCGGCATACAGATCGCCATCGTAGTGGGTGGCGGCAACTTCTTCCGCGGCGTAGCCGAACAGGCGAAAAAGATGGACAGGGTTTCGGCTGATCACATGGGCATGCTCGCCACGGTCATCAATGCTCTGGCCCTGCAAGACGCGCTGGAAAAGATGAATGTCTATACCCGGGTGCAATCGGCGATCGAGATGAACCAGGTAGCCGAACCGTTCATTCGTCGGCGCGCTATCCGTCACCTTGAGAAAGGGCGCGTAGTGATCTTTGCCGGAGGCACCGGCAATCCATACTTCTCGACTGACACAGCAGCTTCTCTGCGCGCCATGGAAATCAAGGCTGACGCCATCCTGAAGGCCACGAAAGTCGATGGCATCTATGACGCCGATCCCATGCTGGTAAAAGACGCCAAAAAATTCAATCAGATCACTTACATGGATGTTTTGAAAAAAGGCCTGAAAGTGATGGATTCAACCGCCATCTCTCTTTGCAAAGACAACAACCTGCCGATTATCGTCTTCAACCTGAACCACTCAGGCAATATCAAGAAAGTCGTCACCGGCGAAAAAGTTGGATCCCTGGTCAGCGCCTGAGTGAAGTCAAAAGTTAGAGATCAGAATGGAGAAGTTCTGCAATCTGACTTCATCCTTCTGCATTTTCCGTAGTGCATTTATAATTCACCGTTTCGAGACTTATTGTTAGGAGCTCCCAATTTATGGCTCAAGCTGGCATGGCCACAATCCCCGGCCTCAAAGATACTTACGTCCAACTCAAAACCCGCATGGATAAGGCGGTCGAAGACTTTCGCAAGGCGATGGCGGCGACGCGTACTGGCCGCGCCAACGTTCACATGCTGGACTCGGTCAGCGTCGATTACTACGGCTCACAAATGCCGCTCAATCAAATCGCCCAGGTGCATGCCCCCGAGCCGCAACTGATCACGGTACAGCCCTTTGATCCTACGGCCCTGGCCGCGATCGAAAAGGCCATCCGCGGGGCCGACCTCGGCCTCAATCCCATGAACGACGGCAAGCTGATCCGCGTGCCTGTGCCCCCGCTCACCGAAGAACGTCGCAAAGACATGGTGAAGCACCTGCACAAAATTCTCGAAGAGCATCGTACCGCGGTGCGTAACATCCGGCGCGACGGCAATGACGCCATCAAGAAGGCAATGAAAGATAAGAAGATTACCGAAGACGATGAGAAGCGATCGATCGACGAGGTTCAGAAACTGACCGACGACGAAATCAAGAAGATGGAAGAGATGAGCAAAGCCAAAGAAAAAGAAGTGATGGAAATCAAGTAAACCAAGTAGATCAAGGACACGAAGGGTCACAAAGAAAAGAAATCAAGACTCCTTCGTGTAACTTAGTGTCCTTGGTGGTGATTGAAGTTAAGCTTTTGCCGCCATCTGCCCCAGAGCCTTCTGCAGCGATGCTTCGTCACTCACATTGACCGCAGTCTTCGACCGATCGATCTGCCGCATCAAGCCACACAATACCTTTCCCGGCCCGACTTCCACGAACGTCTGCACGCCTTGGTCGATCAACAGCCGAATACTTTGCTCCCACTTGACCGATCCGGTGACCTGGCGAACCAGAGCATCCCGGCTGCGATCTGCATCCGTGATCAGAGCCGCATCCACATTGCACACGACCGGCATCTTCGGACTCTGGAAAGCCAACGCCGCGAGATCAGCCGCAAGCCGGTCCTGAGCCGGCTTCATCAGAGAGCAATGGAAAGGAGCGCTTACCGGCAGCATGACAGCTTTCTTGGCTCCGCGCTCGGTGGCCAAAGCTGCGGCTCGTTCCACGGCAGCTTTGCTACCTGAGATCACAATTTGTTCCGCTGAATTGATGTTTGCAGGCTCACAAACCTCACCCTGCGCGGATTCTTTGCAAACATCGCTAACTTTCTCCAAAGCCATGCCGAGGATCGCCGCCATTGCGCCAACACCCACCGGCACGGCTTCCTGCATGTATTTTCCGCGGTTGCGGACGGTACGCACGGCATCGGCAAAGCTCAGAGTCCCAGTAGCAACATGCGCCGAATATTCGCCCAGGCTGTGCCCTGCGACGAACGAAGGCTCCATCCCTTGTTGCTGCAGAACACGCAACGCTGCAACCGAAACGGTCAGAATTGCCGGTTGCGTGATCTCAGTTAAACGTAACTGGTCTTCCGGGCCCTCGCAGCAAAGCTGCGACAGTTTGTAGCCTAGAGCGTCATCCGCTTCGGCGAAGGTCTGGGCCGCTACCGGATATTTTTCGGCAAGTTCTTTGCCCATGCCAACGGCTTGAGATCCCTGGCCGGGGAACAGAAATGCAATGTGTGGTTGGGTCATTGTTTTATGAAACTGCAGATTCTGCGCTCTTGCAAACTTGGAATGACATCCTAAGGCTAGTTGCTTAATGCCGGCGCCGGACGCAGGCTGGCCAGCTCTTTCTCGATCTTCTCGGTAATTCTATGCTGTGCGAACTCGGAGGCCACCCGTATCGCGTTCTTGATGGCATTCGAATTCGATGAGCCGTGCGTGATGAAGCACACGCCTTTTACCCCCAGCAGAGGCGCGCCACCGTATTCCGTATGATCCAGCCGCTTTTTGAAATCCGCAAAAGCGCTGCGAGATAGCAGGTATCCCACTTGCCGCGTAATAGTTGCCTTCAGCGATTCTTTCAACGTCGCACGGACCAGGCTGGCCACACCTTCAGAGATCTTCAGCGCGACATTGCCGACGAAGCCATCGGCGACGATGACATCGATTTCACCGTTGTAGAGATCGCGTCCTTCGACATTGCCAACGAAGTTCAGCGGCAACTGCTTCAAGAGCTGGAACGCGTCTCGCGTCAGTTCGTTGCCCTTAGTTTCTTCCTCGCCGATCGAGAGCAATCCAACTTTGGGCTTGTTCGTCCCAAACATGCTGCGGCAGTAAATGTCACCCATCACGGCAAACTGCTCCAGATTTTCAGGCTTGGAATCTACATTGGCGCCGACATCAAGCAGAATTGCGGCGCTTCCCAGCACAGTAGGGAAGACCGCTGCCAGTGCCGGCCGGTCAACGCCGGGAATCGCGCCCAGCACCATCTTGGCTGTTGCCATAGCGGCACCAGTATTGCCGGCAGTGATGAATCCTGACGCACGGCCTTCCCGCACCAGCCGCAGCCCTACGCGCATGGACGAATCGCGCTTGGCGCGAACCGCCTGCACGGCTTTGTCCTCCATGCTGATGACTTCGCTGGCGTGGACGATTTCGATGGGCAACTGCGCTGCGGCGGGATAACGAGAAAGCTCCGTCCGCAAGTTGGGTTCCGGCCCGACGAGCAGCACACGAACGTCATAGTGCCGCGCCGCCTGGATCGCACCTTCGATCTCAGGCTTCGGCCTGCGGTCCGAACCCATTGCGTCCAGCGCGATGACGCTTGGCATGTCGAGGCAGAGCTAGCTGGCTTCTTTGATTTCCAGTACTTCGCGGCCTTTGTAGTAGCCGCACTTCGAGCACGCGCGATGCGGCAGCTTGCGCTCGTGGCAGTTGGGACATTCCGACAGGGAGTGGCTTTTCAGCGAATCGTGGGCGCGCCGGTTCCCGGTGCGTGCCTTCGAGTGCCGCCGTTTTGGATTAGGCATGGTCTAAAGTCCTTTTTGATCAAAATTCTGTCATTCCGAGCCGCTCGTAGCCGATGGCGAGAGCGTATCGATCTAAACCTTGTCATTCCGAACAGCCCGCAGCCGCGAGGCGAGGGCGTCGTGAGGAATCTGCTTTTCCTAAAATCTAGTGCTCCAGCTTCCCCCGCAAATCCTTCAGCGCCGTCCATCGCGGATCGTCCGCCGGTTCGGTGCACGAGCACTGCCCAGCATTCAAATTTGCGCCGCACTGCGGGCACAAGCCCTTGCAGTCCTGGCGGCAAATCACTTTTAAGGGAAGAGCCAGCAAAACCTGCTCGCGGAGAACGTCCTCCAGCAGAATGCCCTCCCCTCCATAATAACTGATTTCTGACTCCGCTCCGGTCACCGATGACTCATCTCGTCCGGCATCCACACCCAACGGGCGATAGAGCAGGTCGAAGGAGCGATCGACATTCTGAACCACGGGTTCAAGGCAGCGGGCACAAGACAATTCGAACTGGGCGGCGAACTTGCCGTCTAATCGTATGTCTTTGATTACATTGTGCTTACTGCGATGCTCTTCGACCAGTTGTGCCCGGCCCGAGGATTTTAGTGCGCCCTTTTGAGCAAAATCCGGCCCTACTTCGATTTCCCCGGGTGCAAATTCCTGCTCAAAGTCGATGGGGTGAAGTTCCAATTCGCGAACTTCCAGAAGCATGGAAACCTCCGCGCCCCCCTGGATACCGCCAACTGCGCGGAAGACGCTTGAGGCGTAACTCTTTCGGGAGCAACAGTTAAGGATAAAGGCGGGTAGAAGTCAGTGTCAAGAATCACACTTCGCATTTGCCCATCATTGTGGGTTCAACATGAATATAGTTCCGCACGTAGAGGTTCCGTGGTTACATGAATGCCCTCCTTGCGCCGCTGCTCCAAACAAATCGCCCTCCTTGTCTCGGACTAATCCTCCAAACGGACCCTTCCCGTCTTGTCCGCCGGAGAAACTATATAGAACAGTCTCGGTACCCTCATCATCTAGGCGGAAGATGGTGCCGTAGTCGAATTCACCTCCCGCGACGGTCGTGCCGAAAATGTTGCCCAAAAAGTCTCCAATCAAACGCCCATCCGGAGCAGACCCATCTGGGACACCTCCGAAGTTGTGCAGTACCCGTACCACACCATCTGCGCTCATCCGAAAAGCAGTCCCAGCTTCGGCATTTCCGCCAACAGGTGTAGTGCCGTATAGACGTCCGTTTGCGTAGGTCAATGGCGCTTGCGGGTACGCTCCATCGGACATAGAAAAGCTGTGCAGAATCTTCTCGGAAAAACCAGCTACCTCAAAGATAGTCCCGTAGCCAAACTCTCCTCCCCCATACGTCGTTCCGTAGAAGTTTCCTTCGTTGTCGATCGTGAGTCACGCGAAGGGGTACGCCCCATCCGAGATTCCAGCAAAGTTGTGCAGTATTGTCTCCGTGCCTTGCTGATCCACCACGAAAATAGTCCCCATGCCATACGTGCCGCCATCCTCGGTTGCGCCGTACAACCTTCCATCTAGTCCAATAGTGAGACCACCAATCGGGTAGGACCCATCCGGATAGCCGGCAAAGTTGTACAGAACATCCAGATACCCGCTTCGGTCGATTTGAAATATGGTTCCGGCGCCATGCTTGCCCCCAGTTGAAGTCGTGCCATAGAGGGCTCCCTGACCGTTCGGGGCCAGGCCACCCGTCGGATTTTTTCCTGTGGTCTTGTCTAGCGAATATTCGTGAAAACCACCTTCCATATCGACACTGAAGAGAGTTCCGCAGTTGCAGTATTGACCGGCGTATCGGGCGGTCCCGTAAAGATTACCGTTTGCCCCCAGCACTAAATCGCCATTAGGTAGTCCTCCATCCCGCTTACCCGTAAAAGTGTGCAGCACTCTGAGAGTTTGAGCCCACAACGGAAACGTTGTTACACACCATAAGAGGAGGCCGCAGGCTAATCTAGAAAAATTGCTAGTTGAGATGATCCTTGATGGTGGATGCGCGGAGATGACTCTTTTCATGGTGCAGTCTTTCAAACCGCTCAGATTTTGATGGCTGTGTCACCGAATGTCAATAACGTTTTCTTGGAGAGCGCCGATAACCTAAAAATGACCGTAAGTGGCGATGGGAAGGCAATGACTACAATTTCTTTGAATGCACCCAATCAGCACAAGACGATTGAATCAGCGGCGACAGCTTGCGGAAGAACGATCGAGGCAGAGGTCTTGGCGGTGTCGGTGAAAAACTTTCCCAGCAGGACCGAACTGGAGCGGCGACGGAAAGCGTTTGAAGAGCTGCAACGTTCGCGCCCAAACGGCCTATCCGGCACCCATTTCCCTACCACCGAAGACATGATCCGTGAGGATCGCGAACGCTGAATCTGTCAGCTGAGAATCGGCAGCTGCCGAATCCTCTTCTTCGTCGCCGCATAGATCGCATTGCTTAAAGCGGGTGCCAGCGGCGGCACTGGAGGCTCTCCCGCCCCCGTCGGCGATTCCGAGCTCTGCACAAAGTACGCTTCGACCGCCGGGACTTCGTTGATGCGCATCGGCTGATAGTCATCGAAGTTGCCTTGTACGATGCAGCCTTTCTCAATCGTGATCTGAGCCCGCAGCGCATTCGCCAACGCAAAGTGCACCGCGCCCTGAATCTGCTGCTCGAGAATGTTGGGATTCACTACGCGGCCGCAATCCAGCGCCGCGACCACCCTGTGTACGCGTGGCTGATCATTCTCCATGGAAATTTCGACCACCTCGGCCGCATAGGTTCCAAAGCACCCGAAGCAGGCGATGCCTTGATAACGCCCGGCCGGCGGCTTGCCCCATCCGGCCTTGTCTGCGGCCAGTTGCAATACACCGCGCATGCGCGCCGTCTTCCATGTTGTATCAAAGAACTTGATCTCCTCATCCTTGGCCAGCAATTGCAGGCGATATTCCAGCGGGTCTTTCTTCGCCATGGCCGCAAGCTCATCGATAAAGGCCTCGCTGGCAAAGCCCACTTGCAGTGCATACACCGAGCGCATGTAACCAAGCGGAACCGGACTTTCGGTCATCACGTATTCGACCTGGGCATTGGGCAGAGAATAAATCAGCGATCCTTCGTCGGGCAGATCGCCGTCAACGTCAGGCGTGGGTCCGGGAAATCCTTTCTGCATATTGATCGACGGAGAAACAAAACGATGATGAAAAGCGATGGGCAGTCCGTGGCCGTCGAGGACCGCGCTCAACTTGTGATAGCTCGCCGGACGGTACGTCGAGTTGCGCATGTCGTCTTCGCGCGTCCACAGCACTTGCACAGGAGCGTTGGCGGCTTTCGAAACCAAGGCTGCTTCGACCGCATAGTCGTGTTCCAACCGGCGGCCAAAGCCTCCACCCATGAGCAGAACGTTCACCTTGACCTTCTGATCGGAAATGCCTAGCGCTTGCGCGACAGCTTTCTGTACTTCCTGCGGATTCTGCGTCGGCGACCATATTTCGCAGCTGTCGCCGTGAAAGTGCGCCGTGGTGTTCCCCGGTTCCATCGCCGCGTGTGCCATCCAGGGCAACTGATACTCGGATTCAATGCGATGGCCGCTGACCTTCGAGACGTCGCCAGCCGAATACAGCGTAGCCGCATGCTTGGAAGCAGAACTCTTCAATTGCGCCACAGTCGCGGCGGTGTTCAGATCGCGGTTCGGCCCTTCGTCCCACTGCACGTTGAGCACTCGACGTCCTTCCATCGCCGACCAGACATTGTCGGCGACGACCGCCACGGCTGCATCGCTGACCTTGCCAACATAAGCCACGCCTGTAGCTTTGCGCGTCTCCTTGTCATCGAAACTTGCCACCTTGCCGCCGATCACAGGGCATCGGGCAAGCAAGGCGTACTTCATTCCCGGCAAGCGGAAGTCGATTCCAAACTGCGCGGTTCCATCGACCTTGCCCGGGATGTCGAGCCGCGCGATCGGCTGACCTACGCAGCGGTACTTGGTTCCATCCTTTAACGGCGGATCTGTCGGAACCGGCAATTTCGCAGCTCGTGCAACCAGCTTGCCGTAGGCTAGTTTGCGACCCGAGTTGTGAATGACATTGCCGCTCTCTGATCGGCACTCAGACCGCTGTACGCCCCATTCGGCAGCGGCTGCGCTGACGAGCATCTCGCGGGCGGCCGCCCCGGCCTTGCGCATCGGATCCCACATCACCCGTATGCTGGCGCTGCCTCCGGTCATCTGATCGCCGTAAACCGAATCGGTAGGCGCCTGCTCGATATGAATCTGTTTCCAATCGGCGTCAAGTTCCTCCGCCAAAATCATGGGCAGGGAAGTGCGCACACCCTGGCCCATCTCGGAGCGCGCGACGAGAACCGTGATAGCTCCATCGTTCGTGATACGAAGGTAGGCATTCGGCGCGAAGGAGTCCGGCCCTGATTGGCTTTTTTCGTGGAAATACACCCCGATGACTAAGCCTGCTCCAGCGGCCGCGCCAACTCCAAGAAATGTCCTTCGAGAGACGGTCATTGTCCGCCTCCCGCAGCCCGATGGATAGCTCGTCGAATCCGGTCGTACGTTCCGCAGCGGCAGATGTTGCCGGCCATCGCCTCTGAAATCTGGTCATCTGACGGCTTCGGCGTCTTCGCCAGCAACGCCACCGCAGCCATGATCTGTCCGCTCTGGCAGTATCCGCATTGCGGTACCTGCTCAGCAATCCAGGCTTGCTGCACCGCGTGCAGGCCGTTCGCCGACAGGCCTTCAATGGTGGTGATGTTCTTGCCCGAAACTTGCGACACTGGTGTCGAGCACGACCGCACCGGGTTGCCGTCGACGTGCACGGTGCAGGCGCCGCACAGGCCAGCTCCGCAGCCGAACTTCGTTCCGGTAAGTTGGAGCGTGTCGCGCAGCACCCAGAGCAACGGAGTCTCCGGGGCGACAGTTACTTTCCGATCGGAGCCATTAACGCGAAGAGAGATGTCGGCCATGTCTGAAATATGGCTGCCATCCTACTGAACAAACCTGCAGAAATGCAATGATGGTCGAGACTAACGGCCTGTTAGCTGTTTGGCAATCTCTCCCCGAACAAGCTGGCCAATCTGCTCTTGAAATGCGGCAAATCCCGGAACGTCGCACAGCCTCATGCTGATTTCGTCATCGCGAAGATTGTCGGCCCGAGTGTCTGCATTTGGATTGCGGACGGCATTCACTAGCTTAGCCGCTGTTTCCTGATCAAAGCTCTCCGAGACGATAACGGAATTGTCGGCGAACTCCTCGATCAGTACCGGACCTTCCTCGGTTGAGAAGTTTGCGGCAGCAACCGGACAGGGACTTCCGCTACATGCAGCTAACGATTGCGCGGCAGCGTTCTTATAGCGCTGGCTGACCGCGCCCACATACACCTTCGCAAACCGTTGTGCGGCCTGGGTCGACGCCCAGTGCGAGACGTACACGAAAGCAATGTCGGAGGTCGTAGCGTCTTTGGATCCATTCTCGCTACGCCGAAACGCGACGTATTTCCCGCCCTGCCACGCCGAGGCAATATCCTCTGCTTCTTTGCGGTTCCCGAACTGCTCGATCATCGCCTTGGCATCCAACTGGCCGACTCCACCGGAGTCAAAGACCGTGTAGTGCGCTCCCACGACAGATTGCAGATCAGGAAAGTGAACAGGCAAAACTTTCTCGTGATTCATGTAGGCCTTGGGATCAAGAATCTCGTGTGTAGACCGTGGCGGATCGGCAAACGCCCCAGCGAACGCCATATCCTTGCCGCCTTTGTGTAGCAACTCGCCTTCAAAGATCAGACCTGCGCCATAAGGAAACGTTCCAGCCTCGCGCAAGAGCATGGGCGCGTTGTGCAGGAACTCCGAGTCGGCCACTGCCTTCACCATCGGATCTTCCATCTGATAAATGAGCCCGGGCGTATTCTGCACCGTACGTCCATACGGCTTCAGGATGTAATCGACGTATACGACTTGTGCCTGACCCTCGGTGACTGCATGACGAGCCATCGCCGTCTCGCTCTTGTCTTCGTCGTCAGAAGCTTTGCTAGCTGTATCAAATTTCAGAAAGTGCTGGAGATCATAATTCTGGTCCTGCAGTGCGTGGGTGAGTTCGTGGGCGAGAATCGGCTCCTGCTGATTGCGTGGAATCCAGTTGAGCATCGAGATCGTCTTGGTCTCGAAGTCGTAATAAGCCGCGATCTGCTTGCCGTTTGCCTTCACCAAGAACTCTTTTAGATCGAAGTCCCGCGGAAGTAAGCCGAACTTCTTCATCGTTAGCTCGGAACTGGCAAATCGTTTGGCGAAGTCTTCCTTCGCCTCCATATCACGCGTGTACTTTTCGACTTCGGCTCGTCCCACAAGCCTTCTCTTGATCGTGCCTTTCTTCGGGAAAGCGGTGTCTTCTGAGGCAAAGTCCAAAATTGTGTCGACCGATTGGAAGAGGTCCTTTGCATCAGCCTCCGACATCTGCACTTCCTGCGTATGGTCTTTGCGGGCTTTGCGCGCCTGATCGGCCAGGCTCGGTCCCTGATCACTCCCAGCCGTGGAGTCTTGCGCAACAGCAATTGACAGCAGCAAGGACGTTACAGTCAGGAAGAAAACGAATGCACGTCGAGCGGAGAACGTCTCAAACATGGAACCTCGCGACCGCAAGAATTTTGGGGATTTATAAATTGTCGCTGAGCCGCAAGGCATACCTGCAGCCAAAAGAACGTGCGTGGCTTACGAAGGTAACAGTTTCACGGGGAAAGTCAGAAGCGGGGCCTACTTGATCTCCTGCAGCTTCTGTTGAGCCATTTGGGCAATCTCAGTGGACGCATTTTCTTTCGCGATTTCCTGATATGTCCGCTTGGCTTCTAGCGGCTGGTTCGCCTCTTGATAAGCTGCGGCTAATTCCATTTGAGCAGTGATCTTGCTCACTGTTGTAGTCGGTTTTGCCATCAATTGCTTGTAGATGTCAATGGCTTGCTTCGACCGGTTGGTGCTTCGATAGACAGAAGCCAGCCCTAGTTTGGCTAGCGAAGAAAGTTCAGAGTTATGGTACGAAGCCACCTTTTGCAACTCTTGTTCCGCCGCGGCGTTGTCGCCAACTTGCGCCGAGCTCAAACCAATGAAGTAGTGGGAAAAGTCTGACGCCTTGGTGAACGGATAGTGGTCGATGATCTCTTGAAACTGCTTGCGCGCTGCGGTAGCTCTCTCCTGTGCGCTGGCGAAAGAAGGATTCTCCGGATCGGCCGGCATGTTCGGCGGGCGCACTGGCATTTCCATCGTGCGGACTGCCGTCGTCAAAGCCACGCTGGCCTTATCGGCCCGCTCGCCAAGAAAATACCGTCCCACCAATCCTAGGCTGACGCCCAAGACCAAAACGATTGCGCCGACGATGACCCGTTGCTGGTGATCGGCCGTCCAATGCGCTGTTCTTTCAGCGACATTGATGGTCGCCTGGCTAAACCTGTCCTGCTTAAGTTGATGACGAGTCTCAGTGCGCACAAATATCCTTCGTAGTATTAACTGGGTTGGCAGATAAACCACTAGTTTATCAGGGGAAAATCGCTAGCGTCAAAACTGCCATGGACCCGAATCGGGACCCGGCAAGTCATGCCAACCTGAGTGGAATACCGAGGCCTTCATACTGGTACTTTCCTGTACCTATAAGCTTTCCCACCGATTCGCATATTTCCTGCACCATGCAAATATTGCCTTTGTAATGGCCAGTCACAGCTGGGCTCAAGACTTGCGACTCAGCGCTAAGGGCAAGGTATGGCGACATTTACATCATTCGAATCCCAGATTGAGCCCTGTGGCAATGAAATTGTACTGCCAACAGGTAGCGTATCGGCAGAAGAAGCCAGGAAAGGCACGTCTCTCGAGGTTCGTGGAGGAAGCATGAGGGTGGGGCGCTCGTCATTTGAGTTGATCACATATTGCACGGCTGCTGCCCTGGCTGCTGCGTTGGCATTTGCTGTGTTATTCGCAAGCGCCACGCTTGCGTTTGGTATTGCTCAATCGTATCCGGCTGACGACGCGCAGCTGAAGACTACGCCCGCCGTTTTTCTCGCCGATGCGCCTAACGAAGTTGCGCAAGATTCTGCAAGCCAAACGTTCTCTGGTGTGGTCACCGATGAACGTTGCGGCGCGCGGCACCAGCCGGACTCTGACAAGAGTCCTGCTGAATGCGTGAGGATGTGCGTGGACAAGGGATCACATTACGCTTTGGTCAATGGCGATAAGATTTTCCTCCTAGAGAACGGAACCGAGGAACTTGGCAAGCTGGCAGGCCAGCGGGTCAACGTCGTCGGCTCACAAAACGGAGACACGATTAGGGTGGTCGCTGTCTCCCCAATCACTCAGTAAATCACAGCAAAAATATGGCGTGAGCTCAGGCCCACGCCATATTTATTTTCCGCTCTCAACTATTCGGCAGGAGCTTCCGGCGCTACCGGAGCCTTCTTGGGTTCTCCATTTGGAACCGACGTTACGGTGGTCATAACTACGGCGGCACGGTGTTCAGTGCGCGAAGCGCTTCGCTCGTCCCACTTTCCGAAGATCATTTTGCCGGCAGTTGTCTGCAAGACAGAGGTCACCGAGATGTCGATGGTCTTACCGATCATCTTGCGAGCGTTGTCCACTACGACCATCGTTCCATCATCCAGGTAAGCCACGCCCTGGTTGTATTCTTTGCCTTCTTTCAGGATGAAGACTTTCATTATTTCGCCGGGTAAAACAATCGGCTTGAGCGAATTCGCCAGCTCATTGATGTTCAGCACTTCGACACCCTGAAGCTGCGCCACTTTGTTCAGGTTGAAATCGTTCGTGATGATCTTGCCTTCATACAACTTTGCCAGTTCGATCAGCTTGAGATCGACTTCGCGCACAGCAGGGAAGTCATCTTCCACGATCTGGATCTGTACCGACGCTACTTTTTGCAGTCGCTGCAGGATGTCGAGGCCACGCCTTCCACGATTGCGTTTTAGCGAGTCGGCGGAATCCGCCACCAATTGCAGTTCGCGCAAAACAAACTGGGGAATCACAATGGTGCCATCGAGGAAGCCGGTTTCGGCGATGTCTGCGATTCGGCCGTCGATGATCACGCTGGTATCGAGGATTTTGTAACTTTTCTTTGACTGCTTCTCGCCGCCGAAGATTCCGCCCAGAGCCGATAGATTGAGCAAGTCACCTTTGTTTGCGCCCACGATTAGCCCTACGTAGGCCATTAACAACATCACCATGATTGCCAGGAAGCTCTGAGTATGAACTTCGAGGATGCTAGTACTACGGATGACTTGAGCAAACAAGAACGCGCCGAAGATTCCCAGCACGCTACCGATGGCAGCTCCGATCAGGCGCTTTAGGCTGACGAGGCGGAGTCGCCACTCGAACAGTACGATCGCGAGGCCGATCAGAATTCCGACTCCCGCATCCAAACGCGCGGGAAGGTTGAAGGGCTGAATAAGATAGCAAGTAAGAGCAACAAAAAAGACAAACAGAAAACGCACTACTAGCAAATCCATAATGCGACTCTCCCCGGAATTCACTTCCCTCGAACCTGAATTCCGCACCAGCCCGGCAAACTCCTAAAACCCGTGGCCGGCAATCTATACGCGGAGCTTATGAAATAGTAGTAATCGCGCTCCGCCCCCAACGATGTGTACCGCCTGAAATTAGGTCACCGGAAGTATATACCGGAGACCTGCTCTGATGGATTACCGCAGTCACCGAACCACGTGATTTCCCGATTTGTGGATCCGCACCAGAAGCCACCGCGTCCTGCTAGACTTTTGTCATGAAAGCCATTGTCATCAGTCGCTTAGGCGGTCCTGAAGTGCTCGAGGTCCGCGATACTCCGGAACCAGAGCCTGCCGCGGGCCAGGAGATTATCCAGGTGAAAGCCGGCGGCCTGAATTTTGCCGACGTCATGACCATGCGAGGTGGCTACCAAGGCGCGCCTGATCCGCCGCTGGTTGCCGGGAGAGAGTTTTGCGGTACGCGTCAACGCGACGGTCAACGAGTCATGGGCTACATGCAGTGGGGAGCTTTTGCTGAGCGAACGGCTGCGCATTCCGATCTTTGCTGGCCTGTTCCCGAGGCTTGGAGTTGGGAAGAAGGCGCCGCATTCCCGGTAAATTACTTCACTGCATATCTCGCATATTGGAAAGCCGGACTCACCGAGACTGGTACCCGTTCAGCGCGTGTCCTGATTCATGCCGTCGCTGGTGGCGTCGGAACAGCGGCTGTGCAGATTGGAAGATTACTCGGAGTCGAAACGTATGGCACGTCCTCATCCGACGAAAAGCTTGCTCGCGTCCAGAATCTCGGTCTGCAACATGGAATCAATTACAAGCAGCGAGATTACGTTGACGCGATCAAGGATCTCACCCACGGCGAAGGTGTCGATGCGGTATTCGAGATGCTCGGTGGCGAGCACGTGAACAAAAGCGTTCGTTGCCTGCGCGACTTCGGGCGCGTCATTGTGTATGGCAGCGCCACGGGAGAAAAACCGGTGCTCGACACGCGTCTGCTTTACGCTAAAGGCGCAAGCGTGCACGGACTATGGCTGACGTATCTCGCCGCGAATCACGATGTCATGACGCCCGCGTGGAAACGTCTTTCTGCGTGGGCCTCTCAAGGTCAGCTGCGTCCTGTGATTGGACAGCGATTTTCGATGAACGAGGCAAAGCAAGCATACGAAACGTTATCTACCGGTAAAAACTTCGGAAAATTAGTTTTGCAGATCCCGTAAAAAAATCCGGAAACGAGTTGTTCGCTTTCGAACGTTCACTTTTCGAATGTGAACGCAGAATCCGCTCGCAACCACTATTCATCCGCGTAATCAATTCATAATCCATTCATCTACATTTCAAATTGTGGAAACACATGTGCTCTAACATTCGATGCATACGCATATGAAAAATTGTCAAAAGTTGTCACAGATTGTGGTGCGCCTAGACACAACAAACTCCTGCTGTCGCTTGCGGCTTTGAGTTCACAACTCGCTAACGACGGGATGGGAATGTCGTCCAATCAGTTGATTCAGAATTGAAGCGAAACGGAACTTTCAAGCATCTAGTTTCGTATCGGATTCAATGTGGGAGAAATGCAGGCGAGGCGAAATCTTGTCTGCGTTCCCGAAAAGACTTTCAGGGGTTGAGGGACAGGTTCACTCTCGGTTTGGCGGCCCAGGTGATCCAGTCCCTATAGCAGAGAGCCCGCGGCTTTGCGGCCACACGCTTTCTTCTTAACCCCGCCGCAGCATTGTAGGCCTTTCGCAAAGAAACGCAAGTCCTTTGTGCCAAGGCAAAGTGTCCAAGCCGCCCTGAACCGGTTCCCGACGTTATTCGGGAAAGAAATGAGGAGAAGATGAAACTCGCAAATCTTTCCAAGGGCGTGGTGCTCGGCTTGACAATTCTGCTCGCAACCAGCCTGTTCGCTGCCAACAGCAACAAAGGACAACTCTCCACGCTGAATGCAGTCACGGTCAACGGCAAAGCACTGCCCGCCGGTAACTACAATGTGGAGTGGACCGGCGCCGGCTCCGCCGTGCAGGTCAATATTCTTAAGGGCAAGGATGTTGTAGCCACCGCGCCCGCCAGCCTGGTCACGCTTGCTCAGTCATCCGACTCCAACGCTGCCGTGGCGAAGGACAACGGAGACGGAACGCGTTCGCTTTCGCAAATCCGCTTCGGCGGCAAAAAGTATGCGCTGCAGTTCGGCGGCGATGACAGCAGCATGGAAGCCAGCGGCAGCAGCAAGTAATATCACGCAAAACAAAAGAGGGAGCGGTTACGCGCTCCCTCTTTTTTCAAGAAACGGTTACTGCTTTTCGAGTTCGGCTGAGACGTTAATGTTTCCGCCCGAAACTTTCAACGATCGCTCCCAGTTTTTGTAACCTGACTTCTTCACCACAACTGAATGTTGCCCAGGTGCCACGTCAATCGTGGATGGAGTGCTGCCCACGTAGCTGCCGTCGACTTCAATATCGGCATTGCCAGGAGTCGACGAAACTGAGATCTGGCCCGCTGCTGCAGCATTGCCCGATGTCTGGCTGACTGTCATCAACTGCGCCGGCTGCTGCTTTGGCGCTTCCGCGTTAACTTTATTGACTCGCGACGGCCAATCTTTCCCGATAGCTTCACACGCATCTTTCACCGAATTGCCGAGCGAGCGCGTGGAGTGGCTCACAATGGCATCGCCGTCGCTGTTAAACACAGCGACCTTGTTGTCGTGCGCCAGGATACTTTTGCCACCCTCGTGATCGAGCACGACTACGTAGTCGGCTTTGTCCTGCTTGTTGTTCACCACAACTTCCTTGCAGCGCTCGCCAAAAGTCTTGATGATTTCGGCTGTCTGCGGACGTGCGCCACCGCTCAGGTGTCCACCGCCGGCGCCGTTCGCGCCACCGCTGTTACCGGTCATCTGCCAGGACTGACTGTCTGTGATAAAGACGCGTGCTTTCTGCGAGTTGCTTTCCGCCACGGCAAACGCGGCGAACAGGGTTAAGGCGAGCAAACCAAGAATCCGTCGCATGAAGATCCTCCGGAGAAATGTTGGGGAAGGGATATCTTCCCATCGGAAATCCATGCAGAGATAGTTACCTTGGACCGTGTACCGTGAGGGTTGCAAATTAGAAAGGGAACGCATTCATTTGCGTTCCCTTATTTTGCGCAATTACGTACCGTGTCCTAATACTTGGGCATCTTCGGATCGACACGATCAGCCCAGGCAGTAATCCCGCCCGTCAGGTTGTGGACCTTATCGAACCCAGCCTGCCTTAAAAACTGCACCGCCTTCGCGCTGCGGCCGCCCATCTTGCAATGCGCTACGATTTCGCGGCTGGAATCGAGTTCATTGACCCGCTTCGGCAGATCACCCAGCGGGATCAGGTGCCCGCCAATGTTGCAAATCTGGTATTCGTGAGGCTCGCGCACGTCGAGCACGAAAATGTCCTCGCCGGCATCAAGCCGCCGCTTTAATTCTTCTACTTGCATTTCCGGAACGCCAGCTTCCACGGGCTTCTCCTCGCCACGGATTCCACAAAACTGGTTGTAGTCTATCAGCTTCGTAACCGTGCGATGCGTGCCGCAAGCCGGGCAGTCAGCGTTCTTGCGGAGCTTGAGTTCGCGGAACTTCATGCCCAGCGCATCGACCAGCAGCAGCCGGCCAATCAGCGGGTCGCCGGTGCCGAGAATGAGCTTGATCACTTCCGTTGCCTGAATGACACCCACAAGTCCCGGCAAAATTCCCAGCACGCCTCCTTCAGCGCAGGAAGGAACCAGTCCTGGTGGTGGCGGTTCGGGATACAGACAGCGGTAGCAAGGGCCATCCTCAGTGGCGAAGACGCTGGCCTGGCCTTCGAAGCGGAAAATCGATCCGTACACGTTTGGCTTGCCGCTGAGCACGCACCCGTCGTTGACCAGATAACGGGTAGGGAAGTTGTCGGTCCCGTCCGCGATGATATCGAACTCCCGGAATAACTCGAGTGCATTCTCACTGCTAAGCCGGGTCTCAAACGTTCGTATGTTCAGGAACGGATTAATCGATTTGAGCTTCTCCGCCGCAGAGTCCAGTTTCTTGCGGCCAACGTCGGCGGTGGAGTGGATGATCTGCCGCTGCAGGTTGGTGTAGTCGACCACGTCAAAGTCCACGATACCGAGCGTGCCCACCCCGGCCGCCCCCAGGTAAAGAGCGAGTGGCGATCCCAGGCCGCCAGCGCCGATGCACAACACCCGCGCTGCCTTTAGCTTCTGCTGACCCTCCATGCCAACTTCCGGCATGATTAGATGGCGGGAATACCGCAGAATCTCGTCTTTGCTTAGTGTGGCTGCGTCGGGTTTAGTTTCGGTAATAGTGGGCATCGGAGCCTCGTAAATCTCAGAAGATGATTGAATTTGAACAGGGATCAGCAACAAAACAGAGGGCAACAGCACATTCGACAGCGGAGTGTGATGGAAGAGGCGAAACTCATGTCAGTTCTTGCCGCCCGCGATCGAGGGAACGATAGAAATGGCATCACCGTCGCTGACCGGAGTGGCTTCCTTCTGCAGGTAGCGCACGTCCTCATCGTTGAGATAAACGTTTACAAACGCCCGCAGTTTGCCGTCGTCGTTATAAAGATGCCGGCGCAGGTCGGGATGCTGGGAAGTCAGGTCGGAAAGCGCGTCGCCAATCGTGCCGGCCTTTACATCAACCGTCGACTGCTTTCCCACGTATTGGCGCAGGGGAGTCGGTATATGGATTTTGGTCATGCCCATACATGATGCATTTGCGAGGAAGAAGATGCAATGTATGGCTTGGATTGTGTGGCGCGGGCGCCCTCGCCCGCGAAAAGCAGATCCCCAATAGTTGTCATTCCGAGCCGCGTGCAGCCGCGCTGAGGCGCGGCGCGAAACCGTGCGAGGAATCTGCGTTTGATTCTAACTCACCAGAATTTCTTCATCCTTAAACTTCTTGTCCGCCTCACCACTTCCTGTCAGCTCAAACGAATTCGTCTTCGCTGCCGAGCCTTTCTCGACGCTGGTAATCACATAGGAGCAACCGATCCAGTGCGCTTCAGCCAGGTCAGTAGACGACCATTGCGCTGGATGATCAGGATGGGAATGGTAGAAGCCAACAATATCCTCCCCGTTCTCGCGCCCCTGCCTCTGAATTCGAACCAACTCCTTCGGATCGATGTGATAGCGATTGTGCGGCGAGTCGGACCGCGTGTTGCTGCAGCGCACAACTGTCAACACAACGCGCGCCTCGTCCTCCATCCTGCCCAGCAGCACTCCACAGCACTCGTGAGGATATGTCTCCTCGCCATGCCGCCGCAGCAATTCGTGATCGGATTGAGACAATTTCAACATGCTTAAATGCAAAAGTCAGAAATCAGAATGCGGAAGTAAAAACCTGGATGCCTGACGCCCGAAGCCGCCTCTCCACTTCTTCATTCTGACTTTCAACTTCTAACTTCCCCACCTACTCGCTCCAGAATCTCTCACTCAAATACTTGTCCCCGGAATCCGGCAGAATCGTCACAAACACCGCCTGCTCATGTTTCTTCAACTGACGCGCCAGTTGCACGCATCCTGCGATTGCTGCCGCTGCTGAGACTCCCACCAGCAAACCCTCTTCGCGTGCCAATCGCTTCGCCATTGCGTAAGCGTCTTCGGTGGCAATGCCGACCTCCGCGTCCGCTATCGACGCATCGTAAATTTTGGGAATGATCGCCGTCGCCATGTGCTTCGCGCCTTCGATGCCGTGCATCGGCGAATCGGGTTGCAGCGAAATGCAGCGCACTTTCGGATTCAGCTCCTTTAACCGCCGAGCCGTGCCAACAAACGTCCCACTGGTTCCCAACATCGACACGAAATGCGTGACACGTCCTTCTGTTTGTTGCCAGATTTCGTTGGCTGTGCCATGGTAGTGAGCCAGCCAGTTTGCGTCGTTCGAATACTGGTCGGCATAAAAATAAAGTTCGGGATGCTTTGCTGCGAGCTCACGCGCCATGCGAATGGCGCCATCGGAGCCTTCGGCAGGGTCGGTATAAATGATGTTGGCACCGTAAGCGTGAAGTATTCGCTTGCGCTCAATCGAAACATTTTCTGGCATGCACAGCGTGACTCCGAAACCTTGCGCCGCCCCGATCATCGCGTAAGCGATACCGGTGTTTCCGCTGGTGGAGTCGAGCAGGATTTTACCGGATGTTAACTTGCCGTCGGCTCGCGCCTGCGCGACGATGTTGGCTGCAGCACGATCTTTGACCGAGCCTCCGGGGTTGAGCCATTCCGCTTTGCCGAGAATCTGCGCCGACGGTAAATCGGACGTAATGCGTGCCAGGCGCAGCAAGGGCGTATTGCCAATGCGCTCGAGCGTACTCATGCTTTCGCCCAGGCTGGTGGGCGCTGGAATCGGCCCAGGTGTCGATCGGAACGAAATTGGCATATGCTTGAAACCTGCGTCCTGTGACCGACGTAATGTAGTCGAGACCCGAGACGAGGCGATAGAAACTATTACTTAGATTATATAAAAGGCGATTGGCATCTACAGGGGAGGCCCGAGAAGCAACTTTTCAGCTTCCCGCATCTAATTTTGCAAGGACAGAAGGAAGAAGAAATGGCCACGAAAGTCGAACAACGCACTTATGACGAAGCAGTAAGCTGGTTCCGCGATCACGGCTTCGATCTGATCGAAGCTCCTGGCACGCAGGGACGTGTGTTCCTCAAAAAGTACAACTGCTCCGCCGCCATCCAGAAGAGCAACTCCGATGGCGTGAAAATTTTCGCCTATCCTGGCTACATGGTCGGCAGCGAGATCTCCAAGCTGG
>Ga0335069_10003984_pt1 | contig 22057 bp, 14 predicted proteins | sample Lox_Sample_11_FD_206714 | JGI IMG/M metagenome (GOLD analysis project Ga0335069, IMG submission 206714) | Soil microbial communities from Loxahatchee National Wildlife Refuge, Florida, United States - Lox_Sample_1.1 | ecosystem: Environmental > Terrestrial > Soil > Wetlands | place: USA...
TGAGCTCCGTCAGCGAAGGATTTGAAATCCTGCGCCAGTACATCCGCTCCACCCATGTGCACGATAACGACAAAGGTAAAGATGATCACCTGTGGCCGGGACAGGGAACCATCAACTGGAAAGAGGCTATGGAGTTGCTGCGTTCGGCGCCGCAAACTCCGCCTCTGCTGCTGGAATTGAAGGACAACGACAAGATCAACCCGCTGGAAAGGCTGCAAGAAACGTTCGACAAGCTGGAAACAGCCTAATAAGGATTGGGCGATTGGGAGATTGTGTAATTGGGTAATTGAAAGTCACATGCAGCACCGGATTTGAATCACCCAATTACTCGATTACCCGATTTCTCAATTTTAAATTCTTATGTCTTCTCCCATCACTACCATCGCAGAAGTCGGCAAGCACGAGGGCCAGGCCGTCACCATCCGCGGCTGGCTCTACAACCTGCGCGAAAGCGGGAAGCTCCTGTTCCCGCAATTCCGCGACGGCTCGGGCATCATTCAGGGTGTCGTTCCCAAGAACGCCGTTACCTCTGAAGTCTTTGAAGCGGTCAAAACGCTCACGCAAGAGTCCAGCGTCATCGTCGAAGGCAAGGTCCGCGCCGATAAGCGCGCCCCGGGCGGTTACGAACTCGACGTTGCCAACGTGCAGGTCGTGCAGCGCGTCCCCGAGACCGATCCCTACCCAATCACTCCCAAAGAACACGGCACCGATTTCCTGATGGAGCACCGCCATCTCTGGGTGCGCTCGCAGCGTCAGGCTGCCATATTGCGCGTGCGCGCGGAAATCATCAAAGCCGCTCGCGATTTCTTCGACGAGCGCGGATTCACCCTCACCGATCCGCCCATCATTACTCCCGCTGCCTGCGAAGGTACCACCACTTTATTTCCCGTGGATTACTTCGACGATCAGGCTTACCTCACGCAGTCCGGCCAGCTTTACGTCGAAGCGACCGCCATGGCCCTGGGCAAGGTCTATTCCTTCGGCCCTACGTTTCGCGCCGAGAAATCCAAGACCCGCCGTCACCTCACCGAATTCTGGATGGTCGAGCCCGAAGTCGCCTATGCCACGCTCGACGACGTGATGGACCTCGCCGAAGGCCTTATCAGCTTCATCGTGAAGCGATGCCTCGATCGCCGCCGCGCCGACCTGACTACCATTGGCCGCGACATCTCGAAGCTCGAGAAGATCGCGGCGCCATTTCCGCGCATCAGTTACGATGACGCCGTCAAGAATCTCCAGGAAGGTCATGCCAAAGGCGCTCTGGAATCGAAGTTCGAATGGGGCGGCGACCTCGGATCGCCCGACGAAACCTACCTCTCCGCGCAATTCGACAAGCCGGTGATGGTGCATCGCTACCCAGCCAAAGTCAAAGCTTTCTATATGGAACCCGACCCGCAGCGCCCGGAACTTGCCTTGTGCGTCGACGTCCTCGCGCCCGAGGGCTACGGAGAAATCATCGGAGGTTCGCAGCGCATGGCTTCCCACGAACTGCTGCTGCAGCGCATCCACGAGCACGGCCTGCCCGAAGAAGCTTTCAAGTGGTATCTCGATTTGCGCAAGTTTGGCAGCGTGCCCCACGGCGGATTCGGTATGGGCATTGAACGCGCCGTGGCCTGGATCTGTGGCCTCGAGCACGTTCGCGAAACCATTCCGTTTCCCCGGATGTTGTACCGGCTCTACCCGTAAAAGAACTGTTGAGCAATTGGGAATTGAGTTTCAGCAAGTACGGACAGTGCCGAATCCAGTTCCCAACTGCCAGATCACACAACTAACTCTATGACGACCGACTCGCTCTCCACTAACGTCAATCCCCGCAAGATTCGTGTCATCGGTGTTCCTCTTGATCTCGGGCAATCCCGCCGTGGCGTCGACATGGGACCTTCCGCCGTCCGCGTCGCTGGACTCGAAGCCCGCCTGGAAGCCCTCGGCCATCAAGTCGAAGACGGGGGCAACGTGGCCGTCGCCATTCCAGAGCAGAAAAAAGAAGGTGCGGCCAACGCGAAGTATCTGAAGGAAATCACGGCGACCTGCACCAAGCACGCCGAGTTAGTGCTCAAGACACTCGAAGCGGGCAAGGTCCCGCTCTCGCTCGGCGGCGATCACTCCATGGCCGTCGGGACCGTCTCCGGCGTCGCCGAGTTCTATCGCAAGCAGAATCAGCGCGTCGGCCTCATCTGGATCGACGCTCACACAGACATCAACACGCCCGATTCCTCTCCCAGCGGCAACGTGCACGGTATGCCGCTCGCCGCTCTCATGGGCTTGTGGCCCGGAGATCTCGGCAACATCTACGACTTCTCGCCCAAAGTGAGGCCGGAGAACTGCGTCCTGGTCGGCGTCCGCGATATTGACTCCGTCGAAAAAGAAAACGTTCGTCGCGCAGGCATCGGCGTTTTCACCATGCGCGATATCGATGAGCGCGGCATGCGCACGGTAATGGAAGAAGCCCTCCGCATGGCTGGACGCGGCACCGCCGGTTATCACATTTCACTCGACATGGACTGGGTTGATCCCGAAGATGCGCCCGGCGTCGGCACTCCGGTGCGCGGCGGCGCCACCTACCGCGAAGCTCACCTGGCCATGGAAATCATCGCTGACCACGGCCGCATGCTCAGTATGGAAATCGTCGAAGTGAATCCCGTCATCGATGAACATAACCGGACTGCGGATCTGGCAGTGGAGTTGGCACTCTCCGCATTTGGCAAGAAGATCCTGTAACGGATGATGTTTGTCTTTGCGGCGTCGCCCTTAGCGATCTCTGCACCTGTGTCTTTACTTTGAGGGCGAGACCGCAATCGCCTGGACCTGGAATTCCTCCGCGATCAATTCCGGCAAATCCGCGACGCTCGCGACGATATGCGTGTGCGGTTCCGCTTCGAGTTCTTCGCGTCTGTGCGCTCCGCTAAGCACTCCGATCACTCCACACACCCCAGCGTTGTTGCCGGACTGCAGGTCCAGCGGCGTGTCCCCGACATTGATGACCCGCCTCACGTCATGCACACCGGTTTGCTCCATTGCGCGAAAGATCATGTAGGGAGCGGGACGGCCTTGCCGCACATCGCTGCTTGAAATAATTGCAGAGAACAGGTGGTGCCAGCCGCACCGCTCCAGAATCATCTCGCAGATCTCACGGTAGAAGCCGGTGGTGGTAGCGATGTGGATGCCACGCCTCTTGCACCATTCGAAAGTCTTCGCCGCGCCTGCGATTGGAGACGGACCTTCCGCGTATGCGCGCTGCAGATCTTCCTGGAAACGCCGATACGTGCTTTCCACGATCCTGGAGCTATCCGCGTCGCCCCTGTCTCTCTCGGCGAAGTACCGAATAACTTCGCGCTTTGAAGCTCCCTTAAATTGTTTGAGCTCTTCCTTGCGAAACGAAATGCCCGATGCGGTCAATGCGCTGGAGAAAGCAGCCAGAACCTCGCCATGGTCTTCAATGATCGTTCCCGCGATATCAAAGACAACGAGCTCGACGGTATTCATGCCTGGTAGGTGATTGTACCAACGGGTATCTCCCCTGCGATTGACGGAACTCTCACCCCGCGTCCACACTAAAAGGTTATGAAGAAGATTCGGGTTGGCATCTTATTCGGCGGTCGCAGCGGCGAACATGAAGTCTCGCTGCTTTCGGCTGCTTCCGTTCTTAATGCCATTGATCGAGACAAATACGAAGTCGTTCCCATCGGCATCACTAAGGAAGGCCGCTGGCTGACCGCCGAGCACGCAGAAAATCTGCTGACCGGGAAACTCGTACTTGAACCGCGCCATCTCCGCGCCGGCGATCCCGACATCACCGAAGCGGCCGCCGTTCTCGCTCGCGGGGAAGCCGTCGTCGTTCCCCCGGAACCAGTCCATCGCGACACTGGACTCGTTCCTTTCCAGACCGACAGCCAATTTTTGCGCCGCGCCAGCGATCGGGCGATCAACGTGGATGTCATCTTCCCCGTACTGCACGGCACGTTCGGCGAAGACGGCACCATCCAGGGCCTGCTCGAACTCGCCGACATCCCTTACGTAGGCGCGGGAGTGCTCGGCTCCGCCGCCGGCATGGACAAAGACATCATGAAGTCCTTGTTCATTGCGGCCGGCATCCCCATCGTGAAGCACGTCACCATCCTGCGCGGCGCCTGGGCGAAAGATCCGAAGCAGATCGCCAATCTCGTGCAGCGCAAGCTGAAGTATCCCGTCTTCGTTAAACCGGCAAATCTCGGATCGTCGGTTGGCATCAGCAAAGCCCATGACCGCAAGGAACTGGGTCCCGCCATCGACGAAGCCGCACGGTACGACCGCAAGATTGTTATCGAACAAGGTGTGGGTGGCAACAAGGGCAAGGCCCGCGAGATTGAGTGCTCTGTCTTGGGCAACGACGATCCGCAAGCCTCAATTCCCGGTGAGATCGTCCCTGTCAAAGAGTTCTACGATTACAACGCCAAGTATCTCGATGAAGGCTCGGAACTTATCATCCCGGCCAGATTGACTAAGGCCCGGACCAAAAAAGTCCAGGAACTCGCCATAAAAGCCTTTCAGGCGGTGGACTGCTCCGGTCTGGCGCGTGTGGATTTCCTGATGGATCCCAAGACCAACAAGATCTATCTCAACGAGATCAATACCATGCCCGGCTTTACCGCCATCAGCATGTATCCCAAGCTGTGGGCCGCCACCGGACTTGAATATCCAGACCTCATTGATCGTCTGATCCAACTCGGCATCGAGCGCCACCAGGACAAAAAGAAAAATCAATACACCCGCTAACACCAGCTGCTAGGGCGTCTCGCCCTCGCACTGCTGGAACGTTACTTTCCAGCTTCGCACACGAAACTTGCTGCGTCATTGCTGTCCCCGTTTCCCTTGTACTTCGAGAGTTGCGGATACGCGCATAACGGCCGGGTCATCTTGGCGTGCGTGTGATCCTCGCCTTCGAACTTCGAAGCGATGATGGTTCCCGGGGCCGTCCCTTTTTCGACCCAAAGTTCCAGCGCCGCATTGATGTTGTGTTGCGGGTCCGCCGCCTCTCCTACTCCTCCGAACGAATCGGTTCCTGGACCGCTGCCGCAATGCTGCATGCCCGGCGCCATGTACAGCCGCACGAAGCCGTCCACGTCCTTCTGTCCCATCTTGGCGATCACGCTGTCGTAGTACTGAACCGTGTTGAGCGCGCTGATCGCCGGATCGTTCCACCCGTGGTAAAGAATCAGCTTGCCGCCGTGCGCCTTGAACGCCTTCATGTCCGGATCGGTTGCGTTCAGCGCTTGCGCTGTTTTGTCGTTTGCCGCTTTCAATCCGGCATCGACGGCGAAGGTTTTGTAATCCCAATCAGCCTTTTCATAAACAAAATCCGAATAGAATCCGATTCCGAAAAACGCCATTAAGCTTTTCGCCTGCGCCGGTCCCGTGATCCACAACCCCCATCCACCCTGACCTTCCTCGGCACCCGGCAAGTAGCCGGGAAAGACAATCCGTCCCGCAGAATCTGGCGTTCCCGCGTACAGCTTCTTCAACGTGCGAACCTGCGCCGCGGTCAGGCAGTTGTTCGAATCTTCGCCCTTGCACTGAATCGTCGACGGATCAAAGTGACACTGCCGCGGATCGTTCAAAATGCCGTCCCGTACTCCGTCCAGCTCGTCGCAAGCCGCGTTCACCGCCGTGCCAATGGTCGAGATTTTCGCCGGAGGTATGAAACTGCCCGCGTCCATCGTGAGCGCCTGCGTATCGTACACAGCCGTGGTCAGCAGTGGTGTCCAGTTGTTCGCGGGTGCTCCGGCCACAATCCCGTCGTAATCCTCCGGGTAACGCTGTGCCTCCATCAGTGCCTCACGCCCTCCATCCGAGCATCCCGCAAAATACGCGCGTTGCGCCGCCTTCCCGTAAAACGATTTCACCAGTTCTTTAGCCACCAGCGTCATTTCGTGAATTCCGCGATGGCCGAAGTCGACCACCTTCTCCGGATGTCCGAGCGCCCAAGCCGCTTCGATCGGAGTTCCCGTGTGACCCGTGTCCGTTGCTGCCGCCGCGTATCCCGCCTTGATCGCTTGGGCCAGCGACATGTCGTCGATCAGCCCCGCGAACCCTCCATTCCCAAGCCCCTGTAACTTCCCGTTCCACCCCGATACCGGCATCCACACTTCCAGCTTGATGTCGGAGTCCGACGTGGGCTTGGATTCGGCTACCACGCGGCAGAATGTGGGCATGCTCTTGTATAGCGCCGAAATATCGACTCCGCTGAACTGCGCCGGAGGACCCTGAAACGTCCCCGCCGCGACAGTCTGTGCCAGCGTGATCGAGGTGTGAGAGATGACAAGACTGCTCAGCTTCTCGCAAGACTGTCCGTAAGCTGAGACGTAAGAAACGAGAAGAAGAAACGTCACCGTGAAAGAGAGAAAATATTTCCGAGCGCTCATATTGCTCCCTGTGTACCTCCGTGTCCCCCGCGGTGAAAGCCTCACCGCACGCCCGACTTCTCCATAAACGCCGCCTGATCCGCCTTCATCTTCTTCAATCCATCCGAGGGCAAATAGACCATGTGCCCCGCATCATAAGTCGCATAAGAAATGTTCGAGCGGTACTTCTCCGGCAGGTTCAGGTGATCGATGGTGTAGTTCGCCGCATAGTAAGGCGTTGCCAGGTCGTAATAGCCTTCCATTACCAGAATTTTCAAGTACGGATTCTTCACAATAGCCTGCCGCATCGCCGATGCCGTATCCGGAAACCCATCTATGGCCGATCCCCAGTCCCATCGATCGTTCGGACCCTGCGGTGCGCGCACGTTATAGGGCATGTCGACTTTGTAGTTCAGCTCGGTGCGCAGGTAATTGTTGAACACGGAAGTAAACGGCGGCATCGTCGCCGATCCCGTCGGATCGTAGAAGGGCGTGTCCAGCAGTCCTCTCGGATCAGGCCCCGTGTACCGGCCGTCCAGCCTCCCCACGCGCAGCTTCTGGTCGATCAGCAGGTAATGCGTAAACTTCTGCACGTTGATCCGCAGGTTCGCTTCATCCACCACCTCTTTGCTGAGCCCGGTAAAGCGCGCCAGTTGGTCGATCACCTTCTGCCTCTCGTCGGCTGTCAGCGAGTCGCCCTTATCCAGCGCCCTTGCATACTCGTTGGACGCCCATTGTTCCGACTCCTGGCGCGCGCGATTCATGTCCTGCGCCAGATCCGGCGCCAGCTTGTGGTGATATCCCGCGATCATCGTGAATGAAGGAATCAGAAATACAAAAGGCTGATCATTCGTCGGGTTGTCTTCCACCGTCTCAAAATTCAGCACCGTCGAAAGTAGTGTGATTCCGTTGAACGAAATTCCGCGGTCCGCCAGGTAGCCCGCGATACCCGCCGCTCGCGTCGTTCCGTAGCTCTCCCCCAGGATGAACAGCGGCGACGACCAGCGCTCGTTGCGGCTGATATACAGCCGTATAAATTCGCTGAATGCTTCAATGTCGCCCTTCACACCCCAGAATTTCTTCATCAGCTCTGAGTCGGCAGCGCGGCTGAATCCCGTGCCAATCGCGTCTATCATCACGATGTCGCTTCGGTCGAGCAGCGTGTAGGGATTGTCCTCGATGTGATACGGCGCTGGAGGCATGAATCCGTCCGCCTGCAACACCACCTTGCGCGGGCCCAGCGCTCCCATGTGCAGCCAGATCGATGCCGATCCCGGCCCTCCATTGAACGCAAATGTCACCGGGCGTTTCGCCGCATCCTGGCCGTCCAGCGTGTAGGCGACGTAAAACATCTCTGCCTCAATCCGCCCATCTCCGCGCTTGATCGGCAACCGACCCGTCGTCGCCGTATATTTCAGCGCCTTGCCCTCCACCACGATCTGGTGATGCGTCACCACCGGAGGCTGCTCCGTCATGTCGTAGTGCTCTTCTTTGTCTTTTTCTTTTTCATTCGGAGCAGCTTCGCGAATGGACGGCTTGGGCTCTGGCGCAGTTTCCGGCTTGTTCGCTGGCTCCCCTGGCTTTTCCCCTGGACTCGCCGCGGTCGGCGACGTCTTCTTCGTGGCAGACGCTTTGGGCGTCTCCGCCTGTTGTGCCGTACACACCCCCGCCACCAGGCAAGCGAATAGAGTTCCCAGAACCAGGGCAAACCATCTCATGCAGTGCTCCTCGTAACTTCGCGCAGAATTTCTGGTGATTACAGCGCCGGAATTGTACACCTGCTCGCTCTCACGGTATCGGTCTTTTACCAGCAAAAAAACGCCGGGCACCGTTTCCGGTGCCCGGCACTGTACTACAAGCCTTCTACCTCTCTTGCGCGATTTTCGCGATTTCGTCAGCGGACAGCACGCGGTTGTACACCCGCATGTCGTCCAGGTGGCCCTTGAAGCCGTAGAAGCCGCCAGGGAACGACCCGATCTGGAATGGGCCTGACGTGCTGAAGTCGTAATTGAATTGATCCAAACGCCACCCCTCATCCGAGACGAACGTGAGAGGCTGCTCTGCTCCGTTGTAGTAGATTTTCATCATCTGGTGCGGCTCATCGATCACGAAGACAAGGTGATACCACGAGCCCGGCTGAATCAGCCCCGCTCCCGTGACCCACTTTCCTCCCGTAGATCCGTCTCCCACCTCGATGACTACCGATTCATCGCTGGTGTTCCACTGGTTGATGCACAGTTTGAAGCCGTTCGAGGCTTCGCCTGTACCGGTGTTTGACATGATGGTGTTCAGGCTAGACTGGATCGGATCATCTACGTTCACCCAGACCGCTACCGACAATTGCGTTCCCAGGTTGATGAGGGATTGCCCATTCTCATCCGCCCCGTTGAGATACAGACTCGCCGAACCTTCGTGCACCGTCTCGCTGTCAAAATCACCGGTGATGTCGGTCAGGTCGTTGCCCTTGCCCGAAGCATCGCTTCCATCGCCGTTGAACTTCCATTGCGAGAGTATGTCTCCGTAACCGAGCGTGGTGAAGTTGAATCCCATCGCGGTCGGCAGGGTGTTTTCCCCCGCGTCCAATAACGACGTGCCCACCGCTACCGTGTACTGCGTGTCTTGGGCGAGCGGCCCTTGCGGCGTCAGGCTTACTGTTCGTGAAGGATCGTCGTAAGTCACGATAATCGGTACATCCTCGGAGTCGCTGGTTCTCACGATTTGGAACGACTCATTGTTGACCGTGGCCGGATCAAGCGCCACCTGGAACGGTATCCGCACCACGATCCCGGGATCCACCTCGATCGCACCGTTGCCCGGAGAGATCGCGGCGGGATTCACCCACGCACTCAACAGCATTGCTTTTACCGTGAGCGCGAAGTCCCTGGTATCGCTGGCCAGGCCTTTGCTGATCGTCGCCGTCAGGGTTACATTCGCGTCGCTGTCCGAAGGCACCGTGACGCCTCCGGAAATCGAGACCACCAACGGTGCGCTCGACGCCCACGTGATGTCGCTGCCATTCGCGCCCGAGGTCGGCAACGAGATGTTTTCCGTCACGTGCGAAATGTCATCACCGGGTCCGTAGACGATCTGCAACCCAACCTTGTCCGCTGCCACTGTAGCCGCGTCGCTCATCGGCGGATTCACCGTCAGAAGAAAGTCCCGGGTTTCACTGTAGGAATGCGAACTGATCGTAGCGGTCAGCGTCACCAGCGCCGGATCCGTCACCGGCTGCGTGACCATACCCAGATCGCTGATCACGTCCGGAGTATCGCTATGCCAACTCACGGTGCAGGCATTCAACCCCGCCTGCGGAAGCGTCACGTTCTGCGTAACCCCGGCTGCCGATTCTCCCGCCGCATAGCCGATCTGCAACGCCGCCTTCGCCCCCGCTACCGCATCCTCATCGCTCATTTGACCCAGGACCGTGAGCGTGAAATCCACGGTGTCGCTGGCTGCCCGGAGTGTCACCGTCGCCGTGAGTGTGACCGCAAGGTTGCCGATCGATGGCCGCTCCACCAGTCCGGTGGAAGACAGCACTCCCTCGTTGCTGGAGGACCAGGTGATGGTCGTCCCGCTTGCGCCCGTCGCTGGCAGGGTCACATTCTGCGTTACGCTCACCGCTGAATCGCCTTCCGCAAGCTCGATCTGCAGCGCTTGTATGGCGGCCGCAACCGCTTCGGCATCCGTCATCTGCGCCTTCACCGTGACGATGAAAGCTTTCGTGTCACTCACCGCGTTCGATGTGATGGTTGCGGTCAGCGTGACGGGAAGATCGCCGGTCGGCGGACGAGACACCGTTCCATCGATATTCACAGCCGGATCGCTCGATGCCCAGGCAACTGTGCACCCGTCTAGCCCGGTAGTTGGCAACGAGAGGTTCTGGGTCACCGTATCGATGGCGTCCCCGGCAGCGTAACCGATGTCCAGCGCCGCTTTGGCCGCCGCCACCGCGTCGGCATCGGTCATCTGCGCTTTCACAGTCAGCACGAAGTCCTTGGTGTCACTCGCCGAACCAACGGTAATCGTCGCTGTCAGTGTGACGCCGGCATCCTGCGTCAACGGCCGCACCACTGCGCCACCGGTGGAAATGGTAGTCTCGTCGCTCGAAGCCCACGTGATCGTGCTGTTGTCGATTCCGGTCGCAGGCAGCGTTACGTTCTGGGTCACGCTCATGGCGGAATCACCATCCGCGTAAGTAATGCCCAGTGCCGCCTTCGCCGCCGCTACGGCCTGTGCCTCTGTCACCTGAGCCTTGACCACCAGCGGGAAGGCCTTGGTGTCGCTCGCCGCTCCCACCGTGATCGTGGCCGTTAAAGTGACATTCACATCCTGCGTCAGAGGCTGGGTTACAACTCCACCGTTTGAGACGACCGCCGCATCGCTCGAAGCCCACGTGACCGTGCTGTTGTCGATTCCGGTCGCAGGCAGCGTGACGTTCTTGGTCACACTTGCGGCGGAGTCGCCGGCCCCATAGCCGATGGTCAACGCAGCCTTCGCCGCCGCCACCGCCTGTGCTTCGGTCATCTGCGCCTTGACGACGAGCGGGAAGGCCTTGGTATCGCTCGCCGCTCCCACTGTGATCGTGGCTGTCAGAGTGACATTCACATCCTGCGTCAGAGGCTGGGTTACAACTCCGCCGTTTGAGACCACTGCCGCATCGCTCGAAGCCCACGCGATCGTGCTGTTGTCGATTCCGGTCGCAGGCAGCGTGACGTTCTTGGTCACGCTTGCGGCGGAGTCGCCGGCACCATAGCCGATAGTCAACGCAGCCTTCGCCGCCGCCACCGCCTGTGCTTCAGTCATCTGCGCCTTAACCACCAGCGGGAAGGCCTTCGTGTCGCTCGCCGCTCCCACCGTGATCGTGGCTGTCAAAGTGACATTTGCATCCTGCGTCACAGGACGAGTCACCGCCCCGCTGTTTGAGATTACCGCTACATTGCTCGATGACCAGGCGATCGTGCTGGTGTCCAGACCGGTCCCCGGCAACGTCACGTTCTGGGTCACGCTCGAAGCCGAATCACCGCCGGCGTAAGTAATGTCCAGCGCAGCCTTCGCCGCCGCCACCGCCTGCGCATTGCTCATCTGGCCTTTTACCACCAGCGGAAATGCCTTGGTATCGCTCGCCGCTCCCACCGTGATCGTCGCCGTCAGGGTGGCGTTTGCATCGCCGATATCCGGCCGCGCCACTACTCCCGTATTCGACACCACGGTCGGCGCATTCGACGACCATGCGATGGTGCTGCTATCGATCCCGGTCGCGGGTAGGGTGACATCTTTGGTCACGCTTGCGGCCGAATCGCCTGCGGCATAGGTGATGGTCAACGCCGATTTCGCCGCGGCCACAGCCTCGGCTTCCGTCATTTGCGCCTTCACCGTGAGGGGGAACGCCTTCGTATCGCTTGCCCCGCTCACGCTGATCGTCGCCGTCAGCGTAACGCTCTTGTCCTGGGTCAGGGCCTGTGTCACCACTCCGGCCGTGCTTACCACGGCGGCGTCGCTCGAGGCCCACGAAATCGTCGTTCCGTCGCTCCCGGTGGTCGGCAGCGTGATGTTCTTGGTCACACTCGAAGCCGTGTCTCCGCTTCCGAAGCTGATCGTCAGGGCTGCCTTCGCCGCCGCCACTTTCTCCGCCGGGGTCAGCGTGTTGCTGCTCGGCGAGTTCGTCCCGCAACTCATCAATGTCACTACAGTCATCAACACGGCCGCACGGCAAAGCAGTCCCTTCTTCATCGAAACTTCCTCCACCAGATTTTTCGGATTTCACGCGGACACGCGTGTGCCCACGGATATGCTCATCGACGGCAGGAGAAAGAATGATCACCCTCAAAAGGGTGCGACCATCCGTCACCGCTGGCGATTTCGCAACCCGGACTCCCAGCAGGAACTGTTCCGAGCAATGAAAGAAAGGGTTGGGAATCTCTAAGGAGGGGATCAAAGGTATAGGTGCGGAACCTCAATCCCAAAAACCCACAAGCAATAGAAATAGGGAATCGCAAAACTTACCCTTGACATTCATTCAGAATTCACTACCATATGGTTGTGGATCGTCTGGGTACAACTTTTGCGGCTTTGTCGGATCCGACCCGGCGGGCCATCATCGAACGCCTCTCCCATGGTCCTGCCTCTGTGCATGGATTGACCCAACCGTTTGCACTCTCGCAGCAGATGATTTCAAAACATATCGCTTACCTGGTGCGGGCGCGGATCGTGCTCAAGACGAAGCGTGGACGAGAAAGTCTGTGCACGCTCCGGCCGGAGGCGATCAAGACCGTCAGCGACTGGGCGATCAGCTATCGCCGGTTCTGGGAAGAGAGTTTCGACAAGCTGGAAGTAGTGGTGAAGGAAATGAAAAAAGCGGAGGTCAGAGATGACAAAAAACACGATGAGTGAGACGGAACGGATGGTTGTCACAAGAGTTTTTGATGCCCCACGCGAGTTAGTCTGGAAGGCGTGGACAGACCCGAAGTACGTGATGCAGTGGTGGGGGCCGAAGGGCTTTACTGCTCCTGTTTGCAAAATGGATTTTCGTGTGGGAGGGAAATTTCTCTGCTGCATGAAGTCGCCGGATGGACAGGAGTTCTGGAATGCGGTTGAATACCACGAGATTGTTCCGCACGAGAAGATCGTTTCCCTGATGTACTTTTCGGACTCGAAAGGAAACAAGATTGATCCTGCGCAGATGGGAATCGAACATGAGGCCATAGAGGGTGCGTACGACGTGACCCTCTTTGAGGATCTCGGAAACGGCCGGACGAAGCTCACCTTCATTGGAAATGAGCCCATGGAGAGCGCGAAAAACAGCGGTCAAATGGAGGGCTGGAACCAGATACTCGATAAACTTGCCGAAGTGGTTGCGGGTCTGAGGCAGGCGGCATAAGAAGCTGAGGCTTTGATGGTCGGGATGCGCGGGCCACTGAACAGAAAGAGGCCAGCGCATCCCAACATGCAGACCTTGGCTACTGGAGTAGACTGTGCGAAAAAACATTCTGATACTCACCACTGTGCTGCTCTTGAGTCTCGCTGGCACTGAAGTGAGCGCAAGAAGAGTTCCCATGAACGCAGAAATTCAAACAGGATACGCACCAATTCATGGCATGCAGATGTACTACGAGGTGCATGGCCAGGGTAAGCCGATGGTGCTGCTCCACGGCGGAATCACCGCTTTCGAAGGCTGGGGCACGAACATCGATGCTCTGGCAAAGTCGCGTCAGGTGATTGCGGTACATCTGCAAGGACATGGAAACACCGCCGACATTGATCGTCCTTACCGCATTGAAGCATTGGCCGATGATGTAGCCGCGCTCGTCGAGCACCTGAAGCTGGGGAAAATTGACGTGGCCGGCTATTCCTTTGGTGGATGTGTCGCTCTGCAAACTGCGATACGACATCCGGAAGTCGTCGATCGCCTGGTGGTGATTTCCTCTGCCATGGCCCAACGCGGATTCTATCCGGAAGGGCTTGCCGCGTTCGCACAGATGAGCAAGAACGCATCGATGCTTGCAGACAGCATCAAGAAGTCCCCCCTTGCGACCATGTACCCGAAGACCGACTGGGAAGCTTCCTTTAGAAAGATGGGCGAACTGGCAAGCACGCCCTATGACTGGTCAGCACAGGTCAAGGCTATCAAGGAACCGACACTCTTGGTCTTTGCGGATGCCGATGCCTTTCGCGCCGAGCATATCGTTGAATTCTATAAGGCTCTTGGTGGCGCACAACACGACGCCGGACTAGATGGATCGATGAGGTCGACGGCGCAGTTGGCAATCCTTCCCGGCACGACTCACTACAACATCATTGCAAGCCCGTCGTTGGCGTCCGTAGTCGGTGAGTTCCTGAAGTGATAGCCGATTCCGCGCGCGGGCGACGCCGCGAAGCTTTGATTCGCCAAACTGAATCATGGAGAAGAAAATGAAAGGAATACCGTTTCTCGCTATCGTCCTGCTGGCATTCGCATTTTCTTCCCATGCCCGGGACGCGATGAAGAAAGATACAGCCGTCAAACCTGCCGATCCGGAATTGAAAGTTGTGTTGGATTCTCGGAATGACATTGGCCGAAAGCTGACTTCGATGGCCGAAGATTTCCCCGAGGACAAGTACGACTTCAAGCCGACACCCGCACAGCGCAGTTTCGCCGAGCAGTTGCTGCATGCTGCGGGTTCAATGTATTACTTCACGAATTCTGCCACGGGGCAGAAGCTTCCCGCGGGAGAAGATCCGAAGCGCGACAAATACAAAACAAAGGCCGACATCGTCGCGTTCGTCAAGAAATCCGTGGCCGACGGAGCCGCCGCCATCCAGTCTAAGGGTGAGAAAGACCTGATGCAGACTGTCGTGTACGGTGATCAGAAAGCCCGCGTTCTCGACATCGCATACGGCATCATCGAACATAGCGGTGAACACTACGGTCAGCTCGTTGTGTACTACCGGCTCGCAGGTCTTGTACCCCCGGAGTCGCGTCCCAAGAAGTAACGCTCAAGAGATCAATTACCCCGTCCTTATCGCGTGCCGTTCGCGCGAAGGGGACGGGGATTTTCATTTTCTGGCATCTTCAGTAGCCGTGTTCTCAGGGCAAGATTTCGTCCTCTGTCTTGAGAACGCACATGCTTTTCTTCGCGAACTCAGTCGAATAAAATGTCCTCCGCTCAACGTGTCCATCATCCGCGAGCAGCGTTCACCGAACTCAACACGAGTCCTGTGAAACGGGCACGGGAAAAGGAAGCCGGCGTTTCCCAGCTATCTTCCTGCTCAGGAACTCTACACAGGAGATGACCGATGAAAGCGGTTGTGGCGACAGATAAGGCTGCCGGGACAGCCGGGGTAACGCTGGTGGAGCGGCCCGAACCGGTGGCAGGGGTAAACGACGTCCTGGTTCAGATTCATGCGTCGGCATTCACCGGGGACGAGCTGACTTGGCCTTCGACCTGGATCGATCGCGCCGGCCGTGACCGCACGCCTTCCATACCGGGTCACGAACTGGCCGGGGTCGTGACCGCTCTCGGCTTCGGCACGACGGGGCTGTCAATCGGACAGCGAGTGTTCGGCCTCACGGACTGGTATCGCGACGGCACGCTGGCGGAGTATGTGGCTGTCGAGGCGCGCAACCTGGCACCGCTGCCCGGCGACATTGATTTCACCCGTGGGCGCGGCCCTCGTGATGCCAGGCCTGACGGCCTGGCAGGGGCTGTTCGAGCATGGCCGGCTTCGTGCAGGGCAGAGCGTCCTCGTGCACGGTGCGGCGGGCATCGTCGGTTCGATGGCGAGCCAGCTTGCCCGTGCCGCCGGCGCATACGTCATCGGCACCGGGCGCGCTGCTGGCCGTCAGACAGCTCTCGACTTCGGCGCACAGGAGTTCGTCGATCTCGATCATGACGCACTGGAAGACGTCGGCAAGGTGGATATGGTTTTCGATGTCCTCGGCGGCGACATCGCGAAACGGTCTGCGGCCCTGGTTCGCACCGGAGGAACGCTGGTGACTATCACCGGGCCGACCGAGGCGCGGCCCTCTGGCGGCCTGACCATCGACTTCGTCGTCGAACCCGATCGCACCCAATTGACCGAGCTCGTACAGCGGGTCCGGGATGGCCGGTTGCGCACCAACATCGGCAGCGTGGCTGCCCTCGAGGATGCCGTTCCCGCCTTCAACCCGAACAAACGGATCAAAGGAAAGACGGTCTTCCGCGTTCAACCGTAAGAAAGTTGTTTCAGGGCTCGAGCTAATGCGTTCTCGATTTGGCCTATGGCCTAATCGAACGAATCACGACAGAAACTCAAGGGTTCGATAGGTGCGAGCACTAGAGAGAAGGTTGCTACCGCACTTGATTAGCAGTGCGGAACCCTCGAATGAAGCATCTCGTCGATCTTCCTCATCAGGTCGATTCGAGAAACTGGTTTCTGAATCAATGGTGCCCCTTCGGCGATGAGTTGCTGAGCGACTGGAACCTCCGCGAATCCCGAAACGAATAGGACTTGCATCTCTGGATGTATCTTCTGCAACTTCGAGACCGCTGACGGACCGTCCATCTCTGGTAAAACTATGTCACTCACCACCAACGCTATGGGCCCTTTGTATTGGCTTGCCAGATCGACAGCAATGTGGCCCCGACTCGCCTGAAGCACGTTGTAGCCACTTGCCATCAGAAATTCGCATGTGACTTGTCTAAGCGAATCATCGTCTTCAAGAAGAAGAACAGTCTCTGTACCGCGTGGGTACTCGCTCCGGTGTTCAAGATTGGGAACTTCCGGCAGAGGCTCTCCCTCTAATTTGGGCAAGTAAATATCGAAAGTTGCCCCGGCGCCCGGCCGGCTGTTGACCCAAATGAATCCACCGCTTTGCTTCACGATTCCGTACACAGTCGCCAATCCCAGCCCGGTGCCGCGGCCCTTTTCCTTTGTTGTGAAGAAAGGCTCAAAAACACGAGTTCGAACTTCCTCGGTCATTCCCATGCCCGTGTCGCTGACTGTTAAACGAACGTATTCACCCGGTTGTACGTATGGGTAACGGGATACGTCCTCTTGCCCCAGTTCCGCATTACGAGTCCGCACGGTAAATGTACCCCCATTCGGCATCGCATCCCGCGCGTTGGTTGCCAGGTTCAGCAGTATTTGCTCGATTTGGCCCCGATCTGCTCGTATTGGCCCGATGGCGGTGTCGAGGTCAGTCACGATATGCACGTCCTCGCCGATCAGCCTTTGCAACATCTTTCCCACATCGCCGATCACGGCATTCAAGTTCAAGAGCGATGGGCGAAGAACCTGCTTTCGGCTGAAAGCTAAGAGCTGTTGAACCAAATGTGCTGCACTCTTGCCGGCCTTCTTTATCGCTTCGATATGTCGCTTCTGCTTCTGCTCGGCATGATCTAGAAGAAGGTCGGCGTTGCCAAGAATCACTCCTAGTAGATTGTTGAAGTCATGCGATATGCCCCCGGCTAGCAAGCCGACGACTTCCATCTTTTGGGACTGAAGATATTGCTGTTCCAGCTTCTTCCTCTCGGTAACATCTTCGACGATGACCTCAAAAACATGAGAAACCCCGTCATCTGAGCGAATTGCAGCACCACTCATGCGAACTGGTAGCGTCTTGCCATCCTTGCGGATCCAATTTACCTCAACTCCGTCTATTCGCTTGTCAGGGGTAGCGTTCCTGATGATTTCTCTACGATCCGCCGCGCTCTCATAGATGTCGCGATCCAGGTTTTTTGAAAGGAGTTCTTCCTTCGAGCTGTAACCCAGCATCTTCACCATCGCGGGATTGGCGTCCAACAGGGTCCCGTCCTGCTTCGCCAAATAAACACCGTACATCGCGTTCTCAAAGAGATTGCGGTATTTCTCTTCCGACTTTCGCAGTGCCTGCTCTGTCTTTTTGCGTTCTGATATATCCAGGAAAGTAACGACGGCACCAACCACTTCACCGTCTTTGTACATGGGATAAGACCAATACTCAGCCGGAAAACTTGTCCCATCGGCGCGCCAAAATACCTCGTCGGTAACGTGACTGGCGCGACCTTCGCGAATAGCTACGTAGATCGCACAGTCCTCTTCGGGGTAGACGGTCCCATCGGAATAGGAATGATGCATGACGTTGTGCATGTTCTTTCCGAGCAAGTCCTCGGCAGAACCATATCCCAGAAGGCGCAAACAAGCAGGATTGCAGAAAGTGCAGTTGCGGCTTAAGTCAAACCCGTAAATCGCTTCCGCGGTGGAGTTCAGCAGCAATGCATACTTCTCGTGGCTTTCTTTAAGGAACTGCTCGGTGTGTTTCAAATCCGTGATGTCAATGCCAACCCCAATCATGTGCTCCGACCCATCGCCTATTCTGACCCCGTGGGCGTCAATCCACCGCACCGTACCATTAGGGTGTACGAGGCGATATTGGGCGGCATATTCCTTGGCTTCGCCTTTCAGCACTTTCGCAATGAGCTCCGTGATTCGCTCGCGATCATCCGGATGTAACCTCACCAGCGCTTCATCTACCCGGCCGGTGAAGGTTCCTCTCTCGAACCCGAACTGCCGATAACTCTCCTCTGACCATGCGACACAATTTCTAATCAAATCCCAGTCCCAAAGTCCGATGAGAAGGCCCCCTCTCTGCGCGAGTTCAAGCCGCTTTTGCCAAAGAAGGGCGGTTTCTTCTGCTCGCTTGCGCTCCCTGACGTCGCGAAGCACGACCTCTATGGCCGGTGCCCCGTTCCACGAAATGGGGATCGCCACTGCCTCAACGTCAACCGATGAACCATCACAAGCGATCATGACCAGTTCCAGCGGAGATGAGTTAGCGCCCGTGTCGTAGCATTGTTGAATGCGTTGCAGTATCTCCGGTAGAAACTGAGGTGCTATAAAGTCGCGGATTTCCCGGCCTAGCAATTGGTCGGCGCTACTTGCCTTGTGTAAGCGCACCGCGAATGGGTTGGCAAAGACTATTTTCCCGTCTGTGTGTACGATGATGGCGTCTGGAAGGGATTCAACGAGTTTCCGGTGTCTGTGCTCACTCTCGACCAGTTCTTCGAGCGATCTGGCCTCCAAAGCAAGCCGCTCACTTCGCTCTGACATCGAGGAGCAACTCCTTAGCTGATTTTTGCTTTAGGGTAGCACGCTGTATGGTCTCCTGTGATTCAAATCACTTTCCCTCGCTTCAAAGGCAGTTACGTTCGTCACTTCTTAAGCAGCCAAATTTGCAAGGACCAGCGGTCCAAGCTGCAGCCGAATTGGGCGATGACAGGCTATATTGTTGAAAAAATAGCAAACTCCGCGTGCTGGCCCCTGATTAAGAGCGCATGGCGGGTCACCCCGCTCATATTGCGATTATGGAAGAGTTGCCGACACCACACCCCCAATGTCGCTTGCCTTCTTGGATTGCTGCGACAGTCTATAATTGCGCCCGCGCATGACTCTGACCTCCGGCACCAGGCTCGGCCCTTATGAAATCCAAATTCCACTCGGTGCCGGCGGTATGGGCGAAGTGTACCGCGCCCGCGACACCAGGCTTGACCGCATCGTCGCGGTCAAAATTTTGCCATCCCACCTTTGCGACAATCCCGAGGCAAAGCAGCGCTTTGAGCGAGAAGCGCGCAGCATTTCTTCGCTGAATCATCCTCACATTTGTACACTGCACGATATCGGCAGCCACGAGGGGATTTCTTACCTCGTCATGGAATACGTCGAAGGTCAAACCCTCGACGCGCGCCTGCAGAAGGGGCCGATGACTTTGAAACAGGCCCTCGAATGCGGCGTCCAGATCTGCGATGCACTCGAGAAGGCGCACCGCGCCGGGATCGTGCATCGCGACCTCAAGCCGGGCAATGTGATGCTGACCGCTTCCGGCGCGAAGTTGCTCGACTTCGGACTCGCGAAGCCCCTGGTTGCGAGCATCCCTGCAGCCGGCGACAGAGGCACCCTGACTCCCTCGACTCCCACGATGAATCTTTCCATGCTGACAGGGCCGCCAGCACCCCTGACCCAGCAGGGAACGATCGTGGGCACGTTTCAATACATCGCGCCGGAGGTTCTGCAGGGACAGGAGGCAACTCCGCGCAGTGATATTTTCAGTTTCGGTTGCGTGCTGTACGAGATGGTGACAGGCCGGCGCGCGTTCGAGGGCAAAACGCAACTGAGCGTCATGAGCGCGATTTTGGAAAAAGAACCGGAGCCACTATCGGCCGTGCAGCCAACCACGCCGGCGGCACTCGACTACACGGTGCGAACCTGCCTCGAGAAGAACCCCGAGGATCGTTTCCAGACAGCGCACGACGTGAAACTGCAGCTGGGGTGGATCGCGACCTCTCCGTCGCAGACCGGATCGCAAGCTCTACCGCAGGCGAAAGGGCGCTCCAAATGGTGGATTGCAGCGGGATTACTCGCGCTGGCCGTCTTGGCACTCACCGCGGCGCTCCTGAGGCCTGGGCCCTCGCGGCGCGTGCTCCGCGTGAATCTACTGCCTCCCGAGGGAACGCGCTTCGAAACGCTGTATCGCAACGGCTCTCCGGCTCTTTCTCCCGACGGCACGCACGTTGCATTCATCGCGCAGAAAGACGGCAGGAACTCGCTCTGGCTGCGCTCGCTCGATCGCCTCGATGCCATGCCTGTCCAGGGAACGGACGATGCCTACTACCCCTTCTGGTCGCCCGACAGCAAGGCGATCGCATTCTTCATGCAGGGCAAGATGTGGCGAACGAATCTGAATGGCGATTCGCCGAGTATCATTTGCGACGCCCCCGAAGCCCGTGGCGGCTCGTGGGGAAGTGGCGATGTGATTGTCTTTTCGCCGATGTTCGGAGGGCCGATCTTCAAGGTTCCCGCGGCTGGCGGCAAGCCCACGCCGATTACGAAGGTTTCAGTTGCCTCCACCAGCATCTCGGACCGTTGGCCTTCGTTCCTGCCGGATGGCAAGCATTTTCTTTTTCTGAATAGCCCTTATGGCAACGCTGCCGACCAGAACGAAATCCATCTGGGTTCGCTCGATGGTGGCAATCAGTTGTTGCTTCGGGGAAAATTCTATACCGCGCAGTACGCCGCTGGGCGGTTGCTGGCGGTGCGCGACGCCTCATTGCTGGCCTGGAAGTTCGATGCATCCACTGGAAAGGTTTCCGGAGATCCGGTCCCCATTGTGGATAAGATCGCTTCCGACGAGATCACGGCGATGTCCGTCTTTTCCGTTTCCGCACAAAACGAGCTGCTTTACCAGGTGGGTTCGGCTTCGAACGGCGATCGTCACTTGTGGATCGATGCGACGGGCAAGGAACTTTCTCAAGTTTCGGAACCGTCCGTCTACGGCCCGACCCGCATCTCGCCTGACGGCACGCGCATCGCAACGCCGATGATCAGCCAGTTCGGCAATTCGCCCCTCTGGGTCTGGGACCTCGCCGGCGGCACGCGCAGTATGGTCTCCGGGGCGAACGAGTATGTTGACTCTGCGGTTTGGTCGGCAGATGGACGCACTCTCTACTGCGACGTCTACAACCCCGAGTTGCACAATGAACTTCACGTGATTTCTGTGGATGGCTCGCAGCCGGAAAGTGTTTTGCTGAAGTCAGACCGTAACGTCATGCCCGAAGATGTAACCGGCGATGGAAGGTGGCTGGTGTATGAAGAGGCGAAGCAGGGTGATCCTGCGAACGGCGAACTGAAAGCGCTGCCGCTCGTCCCCGGGCTGGCGCCGTTTACTGTACTTGGGCCGGTAGATGACTCCAGCAATGCGCGACTGAAGCCGGGGTCCAATGACTGGGTTGCGTATCAGTCCAGCGAATCCGGCCGGTCGCAGGTGTACCTCACGCGCTTTCCTCATCCCGGAGCCAAATACCAGGTCTCCAAAGACGGCGGGACGCAACCGCTGTGGAGCAAGGACGGCCGGACGCTGTATTACCTCGATGCCTTCAGAAAATTGACGGCCGTCAATATTCAGGCGCCGGGCGAGTCGGTTCAGATTGGACCGGCGAGGGGGTTGTTCACGACCCGCATCCGCCACTCCATTCCCGCAGGAGCGTACGACGTGGCGAGGGACGGAAAATTCCTGGTAGTCGACTCCATCACCGAGAGCACGGCGCCAGTTGTGCTTGTGACGAACTGGGACGCGGAGTTGAAGTAGCAGCGGCTTCGTTCTGACGATCAAGCCGATGGGTGCCGGAAGATATGTCGGTCAACTGGGCCGCGGATGGCCAGTTGCGGGGTAACGTAAGTTCGTTTTTCTA
>Ga0335069_10003985_pt1 | contig 22049 bp, 19 predicted proteins | sample Lox_Sample_11_FD_206714 | JGI IMG/M metagenome (GOLD analysis project Ga0335069, IMG submission 206714) | Soil microbial communities from Loxahatchee National Wildlife Refuge, Florida, United States - Lox_Sample_1.1 | ecosystem: Environmental > Terrestrial > Soil > Wetlands | place: USA...
GCTCTTTTTCTGCTAGAATTTCGGTTTGCCTCTTTCCAACCCCTGTTCCGAAGCCAATAAGGCCTTTCCGGAAAGCAAGCGATTCAAGTCGGCTACGGCTCGGTCCTTATGTTTTTCCCGGGAAACTTCACGGCGTTCCGAACTCAGAATTAGCGTATTAGGAGTGCTCTCATGGCACGCGTATGCCAAGTAACTGGGAAAGCGCCGATGAGCGGCAACAACGTTTCCCACGCAAACAACAAGACGAAGCGTCGCTTCCTGCCGAACCTGCAAAACCGCCGGTTCTGGGTCGAAAGCGAAAACCGCTGGGTGCGCCTGCGCGTCTCGAACGCCGGCCTTCGTCTGATCGATAAGAACGGCATCGATTCCGTGCTCGCAGACCTGCGCGCACGCGGCGAAGCCTAAGCCCAAGGAGCGTAATCATGGCAAAAGGCGCACGCGACAAGATCAAGCTCGAGTCGACCGCGGGTACGGGTCACTTCTACACGACCACGAAGAACAAGCGCAACATGCCGGAAAAGATGGAGATCATGAAGTTCGATCCCGTCGTCCGCAAGCATGTGGCGTACAAGGAAACCAAGATCAAGTAATCTCCTGGTTCCTGCCAGCCTGACGATGACGAAGAGCCCCGCAATTGCGGGGCTTTTTGCTTTGCGCGCGTTTTGCGCGCACGCTTGCGCGCGACGCGGTATGCTCTCCCCTTTCCCCGCCGCACGCGGAGAAGCACAAGCTCAAAAGCGCAATTACGGAGATGCAGCATGAAATTCGACGTGGCGATCGTCGGCAGTGGCCTGGCAGGCCTGTCGGTCGCGCTCAATCTGGCCAACACGCGGCGCGTCGCGCTGATCGCGAAGCGTTCGATGATGGAGGGCGCGAGCGATAATGCCCAAGGCGGCATCGCCGCCGTGCTCGACTCCGCGGACAGCATCGAGAACCACGTCAACGACACCCTGATCGCAGGCAGCGGCCTGTGCGACGAAGGCGCGACGCGCTACATCGTCGAGCACGGCCGCGAAGCGATCGAATGGCTGATCTCGCAAGGCGTGCCGTTTACGAAGGACGACGCCGCGGAGTTGGGCTTTCACCTGACGCGCGAAGGCGGCCATAGCCACCGGCGCATCATTCATGCCGCCGATGCGACCGGCCATGCGGTGCTCGCGACGCTCTCCGCACGCGCGCGGCAGCACCCGAACATCACGTTCTTCGAAGACCATCACGCGATCGACCTGATCACATCGGAACGGCTCGGCCTGCCCGGCCGCCGATGTCACGGCCTGTACGCGCTCGACGTCGCGAGCGGCCGCACGATCACGATCGAGGCGCCGCACACCGTGCTCGCCACTGGCGGCGCGGGCAAGGTCTACCTGTATACGACCAACCCGGATACGGCGACCGGCGACGGCATCGCGATGGCGTGGCGCGCGGGATGCCGCGTCGCGAACATGGAATTCATCCAGTTCCATCCGACCTGCCTGTTCCACCCGTATGCGAAATCGTTCCTGATCTCCGAGGCGGTGCGCGGCGAAGGTGGCCTGCTTAAGCTGCCGGACGGCACCCGCTTCATGCCCGCGCACGACGAACGCGCCGAGCTTGCGCCGCGCGACATCGTCGCGCGCGCGATCGACTTCGAGATCAAGAAACGCGGGATCGACTGCGTGTACCTCGACATCAGCCACCAGCCCGAAGCGTTCCTGCTCGAGCATTTCCCGACGATCCACGCACGCTGCCTCGAATTCGGCATCGACATCGCACGCGAACCGATCCCGGTCGTGCCCGCCGCGCACTACACGTGCGGCGGCGTCGTCTCGGATCTCGCGGGCCGCACCGATCTGGCGGGCCTCTACGCGGTCGGCGAGACGTCGTATACGGGCCTGCACGGCGCGAACCGCCTCGCCAGCAACTCGCTGCTCGAGTGCCTCGTGATCGGCCGCGCGGCCGCCGAGGCGATCGAATCGGCCGGCTTCGACACGGCGTCGCCGGGCTCGCTGCCCGCGTGGGACGAAAGCCGCGTGTCGGATGCGGACGAGGAAGTCGTCGTCGCGCACAACTGGGACGAATTGCGGCGCCTGATGTGGAACTACGTCGGCATCGTGCGCACCGACAAGCGCCTCGAACGCGCGAAGCATCGGTTGTCGCTGTTGCGCGACGAGATCCAGGAGTATTACGCGAACTTCCGCGTGACCCGGGATCTGCTCGAGCTGCGCAATCTCGTCGACGTCGCGTCGCTGATCGTCAAGAGCGCGCAATCGCGGCGCGAGAGCCGCGGCCTGCACTACAGCCGCGACTGGCCGCACGCGCTGCCGAAGGCGCTGCCGACCGTGCTGTCGCCCCGCGTGCGCCGCTAAGCCGCGCGCGGCCGACAAAAAAGCCGTTGACGCGGGTGCGTCAACGGCTTTTTTTCGTTTGAAGCGGGCTCGCCGCGACGCGTCAGTCGACGATCCGCATCGAATAATCGGTCGCGCACACGTCCTTCGTCAGCGCACCGATCGAGATCCGGTCGACGCCCGTCTCGGCGATCGCGCGCACCGTGTCGAAATTGACGCCGCCCGACACTTCGAGCACCGCGCGACCGGCGGCGATCCGCACCGCATCGCGCATCATGTCGAGCGTGAAATTGTCGAGCAGCACCGATTGCGCGCCGCGCGCGAGCGCCGTGTCGAGCTGCGCGAGCGTCTCGACCTCGACCTGCACCGGTACACCCGCATTCAGCGCGAACGCGGCATCGAGCGCCTCGCCGATGCCGCCCGCCGCGGCGATATGGTTTTCCTTGATCAGGATGCCGTCGTACAGCGCGAGACGCTGGTTCGCGCCGCCGCCGACGCGTACCGCGTACTTCTGCGCGAGCCGCAGGCCCGGCAGCGTCTTGCGCGTGTCGAGGATCTTCGCGCGCGTGCCTTCGACGCGGTCGACGTAGCGGCGCGTCGCGGTCGCGACGCCCGACAGCAGTTGCAGGAAGTTGAGGCCGTTGCGCTCGGCGGTCAGCAGCGCGCGCGCCGGGCCTTCCAGTTCGCACACGGTCGAATCGGCGCTCATCCGGTCGCCTTCGCGGTAATGCCAGCGCACGTCGATCGCCGGATCGATCCGGCGCATCACCGCGTCGAACCACGGCATGCCGCACAGCACCGCCTCCTCGCGCACGATGATGCGCGCGCGACGGCGCTCGCCGGCCGGCACGAGCCGCCCGGTCTGGTCGCCCGGGCCGACATCCTCGGCCAGCGTATCGGCGACATTGCGCGCGAGCGCCTCGTCGAACGCGGCGCCGTACTGCACGCGAATCTCGTCGTAAAGCGGAGACACGGCTTCCGTCATGCCGCCCCCACGTTCGCGAACAGTTGCTGGTCGCGCTGCAGGTCGCCGCACGCCTGCACGCGCTTGTTGTGAGCCGCCGCGAAATCGAGCATGCGGTCGATCGGCATGCGCGCGCGCGCGCCGAGCGCCGGATCGACGAAGATCTCGTTGTGGCCGCGCTCGAGCACGTCGGCCAGGTTCGCGAGGCCGTTCATCGCCATCCACGGGCAGTGCGCGCAGCTCTTGCACGTCGCGCTGTTGCCCGCCGTCGGCGCCTCGATGAAGGTCTTGCCCGGCGCGGCGAGCCGCATCTTGTGCAGGATGCCGAGATCCGTCGCGACGATGAAGCGCGTCGCGTCGAGCTTCACCGCCGCGTCGATCAGCTGCGTCGTCGAGCCGACGACATCGGCCAGCGCGACCACGCTCTCCGGCGATTCCGGATGGGCGAGCACCTTCGCGTCCGGGTATTCGGCGCGCAGCAGGTCGAGCTCCACGCCCTTGAATTCGTCATGAACGAGGCACGAGCCCTGCCACATCAGCATGTCCGCGCCGGTCTTCTTCTGGATGTAGCCGCCGAGATGGCGGTCCGGCGCCCAGATGATCTTCTCGCCGCGCGCATGCAGATCGGCGACGATCTCGAGGCCGATCGACGACGTGACCATCCAGTCGGCGCGCGCCTTCACGGCGGCGCTGGTGTTCGCATAGACGACGACCGTGCGATCCGGATGCGCATTGCAGAACGCGGAGAATTCGTCGACCGGGCAGCCGAGGTCGAGCGAGCAGGTCGCATCGAGATCCGGCATCAGGATCCGCTTGTTCGGGCTGAGGATTTTCGCGGTCTCGCCCATGAAGCGCACGCCGGCGACAACGAGCGTCTGCGCATCGTGATCGCGGCCGAAACGCGCCATTTCCAGCGAATCGGCAACGCAGCCGCCGGTTTCGTCGGCCAGTTCCTGCAGCTCGGCGTCCACGTAATAGTGTGCGACCAGCACCGCCTTCTCGCGCGCCAGCAGCGCCTTGATGCGCGCCTTCAGCGCGGCGCGCTCCTCGGCGGACGGCATCTCGGGCACTTTCGCCCACGCCTGCCCGATGCCGCAAGCCGCCCCTGCCGCGGCCGGCCGGTCATACTCGACGGGTTTGATCGCCGATTGCATCTCCATCTCCTCTCGAACAGCGCAAGCGCTTCGGCGTTGATGTCGAGCCGGGAGTGCTCCTGGCACGTGCCCGGGCCCCACGCTTCGCGCTCTTGTCCCATGCAGGTCAGCCCTGCTGATCCGCCGGCGCGCGTTGCGGCCGGCTCAAAAGAAAAAACCCCGCCAGCGCGGGGTTTGTGACGTCCTGAAATTCTAAACGATTTCGAATCAGGCGTAGCGGCGCAGGCGCATCGCAAATTCCTCGAGCGACTTGATGCCGCTTTGTTCGGCACGGCGGCACCAATCCTGCAATTGGGCGAGCAACTGCTCGCGCGATGCCGTGGAGCGGTCCCAGATCGCGGCCAGATCCTTGCGGAGCTGGAAGTACGTCTGCAGCTTCTGGCTGTTCGCGAAGATCTCCGGCAGCATGCGCTTCTGCGGCTCGTCCAGGCCGGACTCTTCCTTGTGGAACCACGCGCGCGCGCCGCGCATCCGCTGATACTTCTCGCCGGCGCCCAGTTCCTTCAGGCGCGCCAGTTCCTGGCGGTACGCACGCTTGACAGCCTTGCCGTAGCGCGCCATCACTTCGTAGCGGTTCGACAGCACCGCCTGCAGCGTTTCCTGGTCGAGCACCGCCTTGCCCTGCTTCAGGCGCGGCGTCGGCGCAACCTTCTTCACCTTCGCGAGCTTGAACGCGGACAGGATGCGGATGTACATCCAGCCGATGTCGAATTCGTACCACTTGTTCGAGAACTTTGCCGACGTCGCGAACGTGTGGTGGTTGTTGTGCATCTCTTCGCCGCCGATCACGATGCCGATCGGGAAGAGGTTCGTGCTCGCATCGGCCGCGTTGAAGTTGCGATAGCCCCAGAAATGGCCGATGCCGTTGACGACGCCCGCCGCCCAGAACGGGATCCAGACCATCTGCACGGCCCAGACCGTCAGGCCGACGATCCCGAACAACGCGATGTCGATCACCATCATCATGCTCACGCCGAGGATCGGGTACTTCGAATAGAGATTGCGCTCGATCCAGTCGTTCGGCGTTCCGTGGCCGTACTTGCGCATCGTCTCTTCGTTCTTCGCTTCGGCGCGGTACAGCTCGGCGCCTTCGAGCAGCACCTTCCAGATGCCGCGCGTCTGCGGGCTGTGCGGATCCTCTTCGGTTTCGCACTTCGCGTGATGCTTGCGGTGAATCGATGCCCACTGGCCGGTGAGCATGCCCGTGGTCATCCACAGCCAGAAGCGGAAGAAATGGCTGACGATCGGGTGCAGCTCGAGCGCGCGGTGCGCCTGGCAGCGGTGCAGGTAGATCGTGACGCCGAGGATCGTCACGTGCGTGACGACCAGCGTAAACACTACGATCTGCCACCACGAGAAGTGCAAGAGCCCATGGGAAAGAAAGTCGAGCAGGGAGTTCAACAAGGCAGTTACCTGTGAAGTAAGCGGCGCCGGCCACGCAAGCCGGCGTCAGAAAAACGAAAGCATACCGCGTAGTAGTACGGGATTTTACTTCAACCGTTCCAAGTCTTTGTAAAAAATGAATATTTCTTGCCTTGACGCAACGCAGAGCGATCCGCCCATGGACTGCGCCGGCTTGAAAGTCCGTCGATGGACCGCCTACATGACGGTTCGCCCCGCCGCGCCGTCGCCGTCGGCCGGACGAACCGCCCCGAAGTCGTCCGGCAGCCCGACGACGCGCACCTCGCGCTGCGGGAACGGGATCTCGATCCCGTGCGCGGAAAAGAGCCTCCAGATGTTCCGGTTCACCGCCGAGCGCACGCCCAGTGTGCCATTGGCGGAATCCTCGATCCAGAACCCCAGCTCCAGGTCGATGCCGTCCGCGCCGAAGCCCGTCAGGTATGGCGAGGGCGCCGGCTCCGCGAGCAGGCGGGGCACGCCTTTGGCCGCCTCGACGAGCAGCGTCAGCGCATACTCGACGTCGGTCGTGTAGGCGACCTGCACCGTGACCTTCGCATAGCCGCGCGTCAGGTACGACGACTGGTTCTGCACCACGTCCGTGATGAGCTTCTCGTTCGGGATCAGCGTCTCGTTGCCGTCGAGGCCGCGCACGACCGTGTAGCGCGTGCGGATCTGCGTGACAATGCCCTGCAGCCCGCCGACGTTGATCGAGTCGCCGAGCCTGAGCGAGCGGTCGAGCAGGATGATGAAGCCCGACACGTAGTTGCTCGCGATCTTCTGCAGGCCGAAGCCGAGCCCGACGCCGAGCGCGCCGCCGAACACGCCGAGCACGGTCACGTCGATGCCGACGAGCGACAGCCCGATCAGCACCGCCGCGACGGCGAGCAGCGCGCGGCCGACCCGCGACAACACCACCTTCAGGTTCGCGTCGAGCGTGGTCGCGCGCGTCAGGCGGTCGTCGAGCACCGAGCCGAGCCACATCGCGACCATCAGCGTCACGCAGATCCACAGCGCGCCCGAGATCAGCGACAGCAGCGTCAGGTGCGCGTTCGCGACCCGGAACTTGACGCTGTCGAGCCACTCCAGCACGTCATGCTGGATGCCGAGCACCGTGAGCGCCATGCCGAGCCACACGACGATCGACACGATCTTCTCGACGATCGACAGCCACGCATGGCTGTGGCCGTCGCGCGCGAACGCGCGCCGCGCGGCGAAGAACAGCACGTAGATGAGCCCGATGCCGAACAGCGGGACCAGCGCGAGCGACAGCAGCGACGTCGACATGAAATCGTCGAACGCGAGCTGCGCGAGCCACACGAACGCGCCGCCGATGATCGGGAACAGCGCGCGCTCGAGGCTCTGCGCGCCCGCGCCCGGCGTGCGGCCGGCCGCGCGGCGCCGCGCGTCGATGCGGTCGTGCACGAACCGCGCGGCGAGCCAGGCGAAGCACAGCGAGCCGACCAGCACGCCCATCTGCCAGATCATCACCGGCTGGTCGAAGTCCTGGATCACCGACGCGAGCCGGTGCGACAGCAAGCGGTTCTGCAACATCCGTCCCACCCGCCGCCGTTATTGCGCGCGCCGCTCGAGCACCGCGGCGAAAAAGCCGTCGGTCGCGTGGCGGTGCGGCCAGAGCGACAGGTAATCGCCGGTGTCGAGCTCGATGCGCTGCTCGGCCAGCACCTCGTTCGCCGGCACCAGCGCGAATTCCGGGTGATCGGCGAGGAACGCGCGCACGATCGCCTCGTTCTCCTCCTCCAGCACGCTGCAGGTCGCGTAGACCAGCCGGCCGCCCTTCTTCACGAGGCGCGCCGCGCTCGCGAGGATCGACGCCTGCTTCGGCGTCAGCTCGTCGACCGACGCGCGCGACTGGCGCCACTTGAGATCGGGATTGCGGCGCAACGTGCCGAGGCCGCTGCACGGCGCATCGACCAGCACGCGGTCGATCTTGCCCGCAAGCCGCTTGATCTTCGCGTCGTGCTCGCTGTCGATCAGCACCGGATTCACGTTGGACAGGCCGCTCCGCGCGAGCCGCGGCTTGAGCTTCGCGAGCCGCTTCTCCGACACGTCGAACGCGTAGAGGCGCCCCGTCGAGCGCATCATCGCACCGAGCGCGAGGGTCTTGCCGCCCGCGCCCGCGCAGAAATCGACGACCATCTCGCCGCGGCGCGGCGCGACCAGCGAGCACAGCAGCTGGCTGCCCTCGTCCTGCACCTCGATCATGCCCTCTTCGAAGACCTTGAGCTTCGTCAGCGCGGGCTTGCCGACGACGCGCACGCCGAACGGCGCGAACGGCGTCGCGCCGGCGTCGATGCCGGACGCCTTCAGCGCGTCGATCACCTGCTCGCGCGTCGCCTTCAGCGCGTTCGCGCGCAAGTCGAGCGGCGCCGGATAGTTGAGCGCGGCGGCAAGCTGCGCCATTTCGTCGGCGTCGAAACGCGCCGCCAGCGCCTGGCTGATCCAGTCGGGCAGGTTCGTGCGCACGCGCAGCGGCAGGCTCGCCGGATCGATCTTCGCGACGTGCTCGAGCCACGCGAGCTCGGTGGCCGACACGAACGGCCTCAGCGCCGAGCGCCCGGCCGTCTGCATCAGGCCGAGCAGCGTGAGGCGCCGCGCAGGGCTGCCGGTGCCGCTCTCGGCGAGGTGCGCGAATTCCGTCTTGCGGCGCAGCACCGCGAACACCGCCTCGGCGATCACGCCGCGCTCCGCGTGCCCGAGCTTCGGATGCGCGCGGAAAAAGCGGCTCGTCGTCGCGTCGGCCGGGCCGGCGAACTTCAGCACCTCGGCGAGCAACGTTTCAGTTTGTCCGATCAGAAAACCATGCAGCTTCATACACCCTCGCTCGTCGTGTTGTTCGATTCGTCCGCAAAGATCCAGCGGGCTTCGTCAGGCGCGACCACCGCGCGCCCCGCCTCGAGGCGCAGGCGCCCGTCGACGAACCAGCGCACCGCGCGCGGATACAGCACGTGCTCGACCGCGAGCACGCGTTTCGCGAGCGCGGCCGCGTCGTCGCCCGCGCGCACCGGCACCGCGCCCTGCGCGACGATCGCGCCGCTGTCCAGCTCGGGGATCACGAAGTGCACGGTCGCGCCATGCAGCGCGACGCCCGCGTCGAGCGCCTGCTGGTGCGTATGAATGCCCTTGAAGCTCGGCAGCAGCGACGGATGGATGTTCAGCATCCGTCCCTCATAGCGCTTCACGAAGGCCGGGGTAAGGATGCGCATGAAGCCGGCGAGGATCACGAGATCCGCGCCGAAACGGTCGACTTCGGCCGCGAGCGCGGCGTCGAAGCTGTCGCGGCCGTCGAACGCGCGATGGTCGACCACCGCGGTCGCGATACCGTGCGACGCGGCGAATGCGAGGCCGGCCGCATCGGGCCGGTTGGCGATCACGGCGGCGATGCAGGCGGGCCAATGCTCCTGCGCGCACGCGCGGACGATGGCTTCCATGTTGCTGCCGCGACCGGAAATCAAGATGACGAGTTTTTTCATCCGCGAATTTTACCATTCGGCCTTGCGTTTCCCCGCTCCTCAGCCGACTGCCCGCCCGAACGTTTATAATCTTCTGCTTTGCGGCATCCACCCGCTCATTCCCCCCGACGCTGCCACCCGCTATCGTGAAAGTCTTCCGCGGCCTGCCCAACGCCGAAAGCCGCGCCCCGTGCGCGCTGACGATCGGCAACTTCGACGGTGTCCATCGCGGCCATCAGGCCCTGCTCGCGCGCGTGCGCGTTGCGGCGGACGCGCGCGGCCTGCCCGTGTGCGTGATGACCTTCGAGCCGCATCCGCGCGAGTTCTTCGACGCGGCCATCGCGCCGGCGCGCATCGCGATGCTGCGCGACAAGCTCGAGGCGCTGCGCGACCACGGCGTGGACCGCGTCGTCGTCGAGCACTTCAACCATACGTTCGCAAGCCAGTCGCCGGAAGCATTCGTCGAGCACACGCTCGTGAGCGGCCTGCACACCCGCTGGATGATGGTCGGCGACGATTTTCGCTACGGCGCGAAGCGCGCGGGCACCTTCGAGTCGCTGAAGGCGGCGGGCGCGCAATACGGCTTCGAGGTCGAGCAGATGGGCACGGTCGCCGATCCGGACGGCGCGCGGATCTCCAGCTCCAGCGTGCGCGCCGCGCTCGCGGCGGGAAATCTCGCCGCAGCCGCGCGGGCGCTCGGCCACGGCTATGCGATCAGCGGCCACGTCACGCACGGGCTCAAGCTCGGCCGCGACCTCGGCTTTCCGACCCTGAATCTGCCGATCGCGCACAAGCGGCCGGCGCTGGCGGGCATCTTCGTCGTCCAGGTGCACGGCATCGCGGAAGGGCCGCTGCCCGGCGTCGCGAGCCTCGGCCTGCGCCCGACGGTCGTCGATTCGGGCCGCGTGCTGCTCGAGGTACACCTGCTCGACTGGCACGGCGACGCATACGGCAAGCTGGTGCGTGTCGAATTCCTGCAGAAGCTGCGCGACGAGGCCAAGTTCGACGATCTCGAGGCGCTGTCGCGGGCGATCGCCCAGGACGTCGCCAACGCGCGCGCGTACTTCGCCGAGCGCGGCCACGCGCCCGGCAGCCGGGCGACAGGCTTCTCGACGTCGGCGACCGACCGAATTAGCTGACTCCGTCCTGCGGCGCGACGCGCCGCACTCCGGCGCCGCACGCGACGCGCGGGCGCACCCGATTCACGACGCACGAGCGTCCCCCGATTTGATAGCGATCTCACCATGAGCAACAAGAAAGCCGATTCGAAACCGCAGGCCAAGTATCCGGTCAACCTGCTCGACACGCCGTTCCCGATGCGCGGCGACCTGCCGAAGCGCGAGCCGCAATGGGTCAAGGACTGGGAAACGCACGGCATCTACGAAAAAATCCGCGCGGCCAGCAAGGGCCGGCCGAAGTTCATCCTGCACGACGGCCCGCCGTATGCGAACGGCGACATCCACCTCGGCCACGCGGTGAACAAGATCCTGAAGGACATGGTCGTGAAGTCGCGCAACATGGCGGGCTTCGACGCGCCTTACGTGCCCGGCTGGGACTGCCACGGCATGCCGATCGAGATCCAGATCGAGAAGCAGTTCGGCAAGTCGCTGCCCGCAGCCGAGGTGCAGAGCAAGGCGCGCGCGTACGCGACCGAGCAGATCGAGAAGCAGAAGGTCGGCTTCAAGCGCCTCGGCGTGCTCGGCGACTGGGCGAACCCGTACAAGACGATGAACTTCGCCAATGAGGCGGGCGAGATCCGCGCGCTCGGCAAGATCATCGAGAAGGGCTACGTGTACCGCGGCCTGAAGCCCGTCAACTGGTGCTTCGACTGCGGCTCGGCGCTCGCCGAGGCGGAAGTCGAGTACAAGGACCGCACCGATCCGACAATCGACGTGATGTTCCCGTTCGCGGAGCCGGAAAAGACCGCGCAGGCGTTCGGCCTGCCCGCGCTGCCGCGCGCCGACGGCGGCATCGTGATCTGGACCACCACGCCGTGGACGATCCCGGCGAACCAGGCGCTGAACCTGCATCCGGAAATCGTCTACGCGCTCGTCGACACCGAGCGCGGCTTGCTGATCATCGCGGAAGAGCGCGTCGCCGCGTGCATGGAGGATTTCAAGCTGACGGGCCGCACAATCGCGACCGCCGTCGGCGAGAAGCTCGTCAACCTGCGCTTCCATCACCCGCTCGCGTCGGCTCACCCCGGCTTCAAGCGCACCGCGCCCGTCTATCTCGGCGACTACGTGACGACCGACACCGGCACGGGCGTCGTCCACTCGTCGCCCGCATATGGCATCGAAGACTTCACGTCGTGCAAGGCGCACGGCATGATGGATTCGGACATCATCAACCCGGTGATGGGCGACGGCCGCTACATCGAGTCGCTGCCGCTGTTCGGCGGCCTGTCGATCTGGGATGCGAACCCGAAGGTCGTCGAGGCGCTGAGCGCAGCCGGCACGCTGCTGCGCAACGAGAAGTACCTGCACAGCTACATGCACTGCTGGCGCCACAAGACGCCGATCATCTACCGCGCGACGTCGCAGTGGTTCGCCGGCATGGACGTGAAGCCGAACGACGGCGGCAAGACGCTGCGCGAGACCGCGCTCGAAGGCGTCGACGCGACCGCGTTCTACCCGTCGTGGGGCAAGCAGCGCCTGCACAGCATGATCGAGAACCGTCCGGACTGGACGCTGTCGCGCCAGCGCCAGTGGGGCGTGCCGATGGCGTTCTTCGTCCACAAGGAAACCGGCGAGCTGCACCCGCGCACGCTCGAGCTGCTCGAGGAAGTCGCGAAGCGCGTCGAGCAGTCCGGCATCGAGGCGTGGCAGGCGCTCGACCCGCGCGAGCTGATCGGCGACGACGCGAACCTGTACGAGAAGAACCGCGACACGCTCGACGTGTGGTTCGATTCGGGCACGACGCACTGGCACGTGCTGCGCGGCTCGCACAAGGACGACCTGCAGTTCCCGGCTGACCTGTACCTCGAAGGCTCGGACCAGCATCGTGGCTGGTTCCACTCGTCGCTGCTGACCGGCTCGATGCTCGACGGCCGCGCGCCGTACAAGGGCCTGCTCACGCACGGCTTCACGGTCGACGGCGAAGGCCGCAAGATGAGCAAGTCGCTCGGCAACGGCATCGACCCGCATGAAGTCGCGAACCGCCTCGGCGCGGAAATCATCCGCCTGTGGATCGCGTCGACCGACTATTCGGGCGAGCTGGCGATCTCGGAGGAAATCCTCAAGCGCGTGACCGAAGGCTATCGCCGCATCCGCAACACGCTGCGCTTCCTGCTCGCGAACCTGTCCGATTTCGACTACGCGCAGCATGCGCTGCCGGCCGACCAATGGCTGGAAATCGACCGCTACGCGGTCGCATTCTCCGCGCAGTTGCAGACCGAACTGCTCGCGCACTACGAGAAGTACGAGTTCCACCCGGTCGTCGCGAAGCTGCAGACGTATTGCTCGGAAGACCTCGGCGGCTTCTACCTCGACGTGCTGAAGGACCGCCTGTACACCAGCGCGCAGGACTCGAAGGCCCGCCGCTCGGCGCAGACGGCGCTCTACCACCTGACGCAAGGCCTGTTGCGCGTGCTCGCCCCGTTCCTGTCGTTTACGGCCGAGGAAGCATGGAAGGTGTTCCAGCCAGCCAGCGACACGATCTTCACGGAGACGTACTACGCGTATCCGGAAGTAGCCGGCGCGGCTGCGCTGATCGACAAGTGGACGGTGCTGCGCGCGGTGCGCGGCGACGTCACGAAGGCGCTCGAGGAGGCGCGCACCGCGAACCGCATCGGCTCGTCGCTGCAGGCGGAAGTGATCGTGCACGCGAGCGGCGCGCGCTACGACGCGCTCGCGAGCCTCGCCGACGACCTGAAGTTCGTGCTGATCACGTCGGCGGCGACCGTGGTGAAGGTCGACGACGAGGCGCACGAGAGCGTCGATGTCGCGTCGTCCCGCTACCAGAAGTGCGAGCGCTGCTGGCACTACCGCGAGGACGTCGGCGCGCACGCCGACCATCCGACGCTGTGCGGCCGCTGCTTCTCGAACCTGTTCGAACACGGCGAAGCCCGGAGCGCTGCGTAATGGCCAAACCCCAGACGAAAGCGCAGCACGGAAGTGCGACGAACGGGGCACTCGCGCCCTGGCTCGGCATTTCGCTCATCGTGATCCTGTTCGACCAGCTGTCGAAGCTCGCGATTCTGAAGACCTTCGCGTATGGCGCGCAGCACGTGCTGACGTCGTTCTTCAGTCTCGTACTGGTCTACAACCAGGGCGCGGCGTTCGGCTTTCTCGCGACGGCGGGCGGCTGGCAGCGCTGGGCGTTCACCGCGCTCGGCATCGGCGCGACGCTCGTGATCTGCTACCTGCTGAAGCGCCACGGCCATCAGCGCCTGTTCAGCCTGTCGCTCGCGCTGATCCTGGGCGGCGCGCTCGGCAACGTGATCGACCGCCTGATGTACGGCCACGTGATCGACTTTCTCGATTTTCACGCCGGCGCGTGGCACTTCCCGGCGTTCAACCTCGCCGATTCCGCGATCACCGTCGGCGCGGCCCTGCTGATTTTCGACGAACTGCGGCGCGTACGCGGCGCGCGCTGAACGCGCCCCGCCGCGTCAACGGCCGGCCCCGCGCCGGCCGTCCCGATTGACCCATCCGGAGGCCTGAGTTGGCACACCCAGAACTCGCAGGAAAACACCTCGTCCTCGGCCTGACGGGCGGCATCGCCTGCTACAAGATCGCCGAGCTGACCCGCCTGCTCACCAAGGCCGGCGCGACCGTGCAGGTCGCGATGACGGAGGCGGCCACGCAGTTCATCACGCCCGTCACGATGCAGGCGCTGTCCGGCCGGCCGGTCTACACGAGTCAGTGGGACCCGCGCGTCGACAACAACATGGCGCACATCGATCTGTCGCGCGAAGCCGACGCGATCGTCATCGCGCCCGCGTCGACCGATTTCCTCGCGAAGCTCGCGCATGGCTTCGCCGACGACCTGCTGTCGACGCTATGCATCGCGCGCGACTGCCCGCTGCTCGTCGTGCCCGCGATGAACCGCCAGATGTGGCAGAACCCGGCCACGCAACGCAACGTCGCGCAACTGCGCGCCGACGGCGTCACCGTGCTGGGCCCGGACTCGGGCGCGCAGGCGTGCGGCGAGGTCGGCGACGGGCGCATGCTCGAGCCCGTCGCGATCTACGAGGCAATCGCCGCGCATTTCCAGCCGAAGCTGCTCGCGCACCGGCGCGTGCTGATCACCGCAGGGCCGACGTTCGAGCCGCTCGACCCGGTGCGCGGCATCACGAACCGCTCGAGCGGCAAGATGGGCTTCGCGCTCGCGCGCGCGGCCCAGCAGGCCGGCGCGGACGTGCATCTGGTGGCCGGCCCGGTCGCGCTGCACACGCCGTGGGGCGTCTACCGCGAGGACGTGCAGACCGCGCAGCAGATGCACGATGCGGTGATGCACGCTGTGCCGGACGCCGACATCTTCATCGCGGTGGCGGCGGTGGCCGACTGGCGCGCCGCGCACTCCGCCGAGCACAAGATCAAGAAGACCGCCGACCGCAAAGTGCCCGCGCTCGCGTTCGTCGAGAACCCGGACATCCTCGCGACCGTCGCCGCGCTCCCCCATCCGCCGTTCTGCGTCGGCTTCGCGGCCGAAAGCGGCGACCTCGACGTGCATGGCGAAGAGAAGCGCAAGCGCAAGAACGTGCCGCTGCTGATCGGCAACCTCGGCCCGCAGACGTTCGGCCGCGACGACAACGAAGTCGTGCTGTTCGAAGCGGGCGGAATCACGCGCCTGCCGCGCGCGAACAAGGACCAGCTCGCGCATGCGCTCGTCGAGGAAATCGCGAAGCGCCTGCCCGACACCCGGCTCATCTGACCTTAAACATCGCGCGCCGGCGGCCGTCACACGGCATGGCGCGCGCTTTTCGAATCGATCCCCGCATGAAACTCGACCTGAAGATCCTCGACGCGCGCATGCGCGACTACCTGCCCGCCTACGCGACGCCCGGCAGCGCCGGCCTCGACCTGCGCGCATGCATCGACGCGCCGCTCGTCCTCAACCCGGGCGAGACGACGCTCGTGCCGACCGGCCTCGCGATCCACCTCGCGGACCCGGGCCATGCGGCAATGATCCTGCCGCGCTCGGGGCTCGGCCACAAGCACGGCGTGGTGCTCGGCAACCTGGTCGGCCTGATCGACTCCGACTACCAGGGCGAACTGATGATCTCGACCTGGAACCGCGGCCAGACGGCCTTCACGCTGAATCCGTTCGAGCGGGTCGCGCAACTCGTGATCGTGCCGGTCGTACAAGCGCAGTTCAACATCGTCGACGAATTCACCGCGAGCGACCGCGGCGCGGGCGGATTCGGCAGCACCGGCCGTCACTGAACGGCGGCGCGGCGCATCGCGCGCCGCGTCCCGCCGCCCGCGCCCCCCTTTACAGGGCCCCCCCTGCGGCGGCCGGCTGGCGCGCCTGCAGGCTGTACACCGCGTAAGCGACCATCACGGCAAGCACGCCCGCCAGCACCGCAGACGAACCGATCGTCCCGAGCGCCAGGCCGCCCTTCGCAGCCGGCTTGGTCAGCAGGTCGCCGACGGTCGCGCCGAATGGCCGCGTCAGCACGAACGCCGCCCAGAACAGCAACACGCTGGAGAGACGCGTGAAATAGTGCGCGAGCACGATGGCCGCCAGCAGGCCACCGATCAGCAGCGCGCCGCCGGCGAAGCCGAGGCCCGAGCTGTCCGCGAGAAAATCGCCGAGCGCGGTGCCGAGCGTGTTCGAGAACAGGATCGCGATCCAGTACAGCACTTCCACCTTGCGCGTCCTGATCTCGTCGACCGACAGCGACTCGCCCGTGAGCCGCCATACCGCAAAGATCCCGAGCAGGATCGCGACGAGGATCCCCGTGCCGGTCGCGTAGCCGAGACCGAGCGTGCGGTCCATGAAATCCGACATCGTCGTGCCGGCGGTGCTCGTCGCGACGATCACTGCCCAGTAGATCACCGGCCGGTAACGCGTCGTGCTCAATTGCGCGGACAACGCGACGAGAAAGAAACCGAACAGCAGGATCGAACTGTACGCGTAGCCGACGTTCAGCGTCATCGACAGCAGATCGCCTCCGGTTTCACCGAGCGTGGTCGCACAGATCTTCATGATCCAGAACGCCAGCGTAATCTCGGGCAATTTCTTCATTCGAGCCTCGTGCAGGAAAAATTCGCGAACCGAAGCCCATCGCTTCGGCAACGTGTCGAATGGTAAGCGGCCGTTGCTTAAAGCACGCTTAGCATCGAGCGACACGTGCCGGCGCGCGGCGCGACACGGAAAGCGCGACACGGCTCCCGCATCGTACCCGGGCCGACGCCCGCGCGACGTCTCCGGATGCGCGCGGCATGCCCGACACGCCGCGCGCCGCTTCAGCGCGCGTGCAGGTGACGAAAGCGCAGCACGTACGCGAGCGTCAGCAGCACGACGAACACGACGCCGACGACCATCGTCATCCGGAATTCGTGCGTGAGCGCGGTCGTCGCGAGAATCGACGCCACGAGCCCGGCGCCGAGCAGGCTGCCGAACGGATGCAGCCACATCCGGAACGGCAGCGCCGGCCCGCGGTAATGCTGGCGGAAGCACAGGTGCGTGACGAAGATCATCATCCACGTGAACAGCGCACCGAACATCGCGATCGACATCATCACGGTAAACGCGGAATCCGGCGACAGCGCGACGAGCACCGCCGCGACCGCCACGCCGCTCGTCGACACGCCCAGCGCCGCGCGCGGCACGCCGTTCGTGCCGAGCCGGCCGAACACCGCCGGCGCGAGCTTCGCGCGCGACAGGCTGAACATCATCCGCGTCGTCACGTAGAGCTGGCTGTTCATCGCCGACAACGCCGCGACCAGCACGACGAAATTGATCACGCCCGCCGCATATGGCACGTGCGTCGCCGCCATCACCTTGACGAACGGGCTTTCGTCGGTGCCGGCCTGCGTCCACGGCACGACGGCGAGCATCAACGCGAGCGTCAGCAGGTAGAACAGCACGAGACGGAACACCGTCGAGCGGAACGCCCGCGTGACCGCATGCTGCGGGTCGCGCGCCTCGCCGGCCGCGATCGCGACGGCTTCGATGCTCATGTAGCTGAAGATCGCGACGATCACCGCGACCCACGTGCCCCACCCGCCTTTCGGGAAGAAGCCGCCGTGCGCGGTGTAATTCGCGAAGCCGATGCCCGACGACGCCGGCGCCGACCACACGAGATACGCGCCGAGCACGACGAACACGATGATCGCCGCGATCTTGAGCAGCGAGAACGCATATTCGACCGAGCCGTACAGCGTGACGCTCGCCATGTTGACCGCGATGAGCAACGCGGAGAAACCGATCACCCAATACCAGCCGGGCACCGCGGGAAACCAGTACTTCATGAACACCGCGATTGCGCTGATCTCGGTGCCGATCGCGAACACCACCGCGAACCAGTACGCGTAGCGCACGAGAAAGCCCGCAAGCGGGCCGACGTAGTGCTCAGCGTACGCGCCGAACGATCCGGCCGTCGGATGCGCGACGGTCATTTCGGCGAGCGCACCCATCAGCAGCAGCGCGAGCAGCGCGCCGATCGCATACGAGATCAGCACGCTCGGGCCCGCGAGCCCGATCGCGAACCCGCTGCCGAGGAACAGCCCCGTGCCGATCGCCCCGCCGATCGCGATCATCGCCATCTGCCCCGACGACAGCGCGCGATGCAATCCCTGTTCACGTTCGACGATGTTGTCGAACGTTTGTTGTCGTTGTGTCAAAACTCGAACTCCCCACCACTTTCACGCCGCCTGCGGCAAATAAAACGAAACGGCGCGGAGGACTTCCCGCGCCGCTGGCTTGAAACAGTAATTATCGGCCTACTCCACTTCGATCGTCTCCTCGCTCGGCTTGCGCGGCGGATTCGCCGCCTTGTCGAACGACAACTGTACCTTGTCGTCTTCGTCGACATCGACCGTCACGTGCCCGCCGTTGACGAGCTTGCCGAACAGCAGCTCGTCGGCCAGCGCGCGGCGGATCGTGTCCTGGATCAGCCGCTGCATCGGCCGCGCGCCCATCAGCGGGTCGAAGCCATGCTTCGCGAGATGCTTGCGCAACGCGTCAGTGAAGAGCGCGTCGACCTTCTTCTCGTGCAGCTGATCCTCGAGCTGGATCAGGAACTTGTCGACCACCCGCATGATGATTTCCTCATCGAGCGGACGGAAGCTGATCGTCGCGTCGAGCCGGTTGCGGAACTCCGGCGTGAACAGCCGCTTGATGTCGGCCAACTCGTCGCCCGCCTCGCGGCGCGACGTGAAGCCGATCGTCGCCTTCTGCATCGACTCGGCGCCCGCGTTCGTCGTCATGATGATGATGACGTTGCGGAAATCCGCCTTGCGGCCGTTGTTGTCGGTCAGCGTGCCGTGGTCCATCACCTGCAGCAGCACGTTGAAGATGTCCGGGTGCGCCTTCTCGATCTCGTCGAGCAGCAGCACGCAATGCGGCTTCTTCGTCACCGCCTCGGTCAGCAGGCCGCCCTGGTCGAACCCGACATAGCCCGGCGGCGCGCCGATCAGGCGGCTCACCGCATGACGCTCCATGTATTCCGACATGTCGAAGCGGATCAGCTCGATGCCGAGCGTGAACGCAAGCTGGCGCGCCACTTCGGTCTTGCCGACCCCCGTCGGGCCGGAGAACAGGAACGAGCCGATCGGCTTGTCGGTCCTGCCGAGGCCCGCGCGCGCCATCTTGATCGCCGCGGCCAGCGCGTCGATCGCCGGGTCCTGGCCGAACACGACGCTCTTCAGGTCGCGATCGAGCGTCTGCAGCTTGCTGCGGTCGTCCTGCGACACGCTCTGCGCCGGCACGCGCGCGATCTTCGAGATGATCTCCTCGATCTCGCTCTTGCCGATCGTCTTCTTCTGCTTCGACTTCGGCAGGATGCGCTGCGCGGCGCCCGCCTCGTCGATCACGTCGATCGCCTTGTCCGGCAGATGACGGTCGGTGATGAAGCGCGCCGACAGCTCGGCGGCCGCCGACAGCGCACCCGACGAATACTTGACGCCGTGATGCTCCTCAAAGCGCGACTTCAGCCCGCGCAGGATCGCGACCGTCTGCTCGACGGTCGGCTCGCTCACGTCGATCTTCTGGAAGCGACGCGACAGCGCCGCATCCTTCTCGAAGATGCCACGATACTCGGTGAACGTCGTCGCGCCGATGCACTTGAGCGTGCCCGACGACAGCGCCGGCTTCAGCAGGTTCGACGCATCGAGCGTGCCGCCCGATGCCGCGCCGGCGCCGATCAGCGTATGGATCTCGTCGATGAACAGGATCGCGTGCGGACGCTCCTTCAGCTCCTTGAGCACCGTCTTCAGACGCTGCTCGAAATCGCCGCGATACTTGGTGCCCGCGAGCAGCGCGCCCATGTCGAGCGAGTAGACCTGCGCGTTCGCGAGGATGTCCGGCACCTCGCCGCGCGTGATCCGGTAGGCGAGCCCCTCGGCGATCGCCGTCTTGCCGACGCCGGCCTCGCCGACGAGCAGCGGATTGTTCTTGCGGCGGCGGCACAGCACCTGCACGACACGCTCGACCTCGGACTCGCGCCCGATCAGCGGATCGATGCGGCCGTCCTTCGCCATCTGATTGAGGTTCTGCGTGAATTGCGCGAGCGGCGTTTCCTTCTGCGCGTTCGCGTCCTCGCTCTCCGCATTCGCGTCGCTCGACTTCGCGGTTTCGCCGCTGCTGGCCTTCGCGATGCCGTGCGAAATGAAGTTGACGACGTCGAGACGCGTGACGCCCTGCTGCTGCAGGTAGTAGACCGCGTGCGAGTCCTTCTCGCCGAAGATCGCCACAAGCACGTTCGCGCCGGTAACTTCCTTCTTGCCGTTCGACGTCGACTGGACGTGCATGATCGCGCGCTGGATCACGCGCTGGAAACCGAGCGTCGGCTGCGTATCGACGTCGTCGGTGCCCGGAACGGTCGGCGTGTTGTCGTGGATGAAGTTGCGCAGGTTCTGACGCAAGTCCTCGATGTTGGCCGCGCACGCGCGCAACACTTCGGCTGCCGTCGGATTATCCAGCAGGGCGAGCAGCAGGTGCTCGACCGTAATGAACTCATGGCGTGCCTGGCGTGCTTCCATGAACGCCATGTGCAGGCTGACTTCCAATTCCTGGGCAATCATGCTTCCTCCATCACGCACTGCAGCGGATGCCCCGCCTGCCGCGCATGGGTAACGACTTGCTCGACCTTGGTCGACGCGATGTCCCGCGTGTAGACCCCACAAACCCCACGCCCTTCGCGATGGACCTTCAGCATGATCTGCGTGGCCGTTTCGCGATCCTTCTTGAAATATTCCTGCACGATCATCACGACGAATTCCATCGGCGTGAAATCATCGTTGAGCAGCACCACCTTGTACATGGAAGGCGGCTTCAGCTTTTGCCGCTTGCGTTCCAGGACGGTGCTGTCCTGCTTGTCCGGGATAATCGCCATACACCCATTCTAAACAACTCGGACAGGCCCGCAATCCTGTCGTTACCCGACCCGACCGGCCGGCGCCCTTTACGGCTTCCCGGAATCGCGCCGCCGCGTTCGCACCACAGGAAAGCCGGCTGCGGGGCCGGCTTTCGAACTTCGCGCGCGACGCAAACCCATGCGGATCGCCGCGCTTGCATGCAGTATCCCACAAGCCGGGCCACGCCCGAAGCGCGTCACCCGAAGCAGGTATATGAATCGATTATGCGGCTTTTCAAGACGCCGCGCTCGTCGCAGTGCCGCAAAGCAAAGCCGGAAAAACCCTGAAAATGGGTTCTTTACAACGCCCCCTATACGTCTAAAAATTCTCTTGACACTCAATTAAAGAGCGCCAACAATCAAGCTGGCACTTTTTTCAACTTGCCTGGATGGTAAGCAGCAGGTGCCGTGGTGAGCTTGTGAGGGGGGAACGGCTGTATTTTCCGGTCGTTTAGCTTTTCGAGCGTGCTCGTGGTAAGTAGCGACTGTGTGACAGGGGATGTAGGTATGGCAACTGGTATTGTCAAATGGTTCAACGACGCGAAGGGCTTCGGTTTCATCACTCCCGACGAGGGCGGTGAGGATCTGTTCGCACACTTCTCGGCCATCAACATGCAGGGCTTCAAGACCCTGAAGGAAGGCCAGAAGGTCAGCTTCGAGATCGTGCAAGGCCCGAAGGGCAAGCAAGCTTCGAACATCCAGGCAGCCTGACGGCGACGGATTTCGGACCAGGGAACCCGGCTCGACGCCGGGTTTCTTTTTTTTGGGGCGGCCGGAGCCGGCCGGCGCGCACGTTCGCGGCAAGCAGCGCGCGCACCGTCCCGGCGCGAGCAGCAGCGACGTCACGCCGCGCGGCGTCTCGAACAGCCCGCCGTCCGTGCCGACGTGCTCGAACGCACGCCCGTCGTCGAATGCGAGCAGCAGGTAGCGCGCGCTGCATGCGTTCCAGACCCGTCAGCGCTCGTCGGCAGCGACGTCGATGCGCGGCCGGCGCGCGCCGTTGACCAGCACGAACTGGCCTTCACGGCCGTTCATCCAGTCCATCATGTCGTTCGGCGCGATCGCGCCGTCGCGGGTGAGCTTCAGATCGGAAACGAACAGGTTGCGCTCCGGCCAGCCGCCGAGCGGATCGTCCGCCGCACGCACGACGAACGGCCCGGCCAGCCCGCGGAACACCTGCTCGGCCGTCATCAAGTGCGGATGAGGGTG
>Ga0335069_10003986_pt1 | contig 22048 bp, 16 predicted proteins | sample Lox_Sample_11_FD_206714 | JGI IMG/M metagenome (GOLD analysis project Ga0335069, IMG submission 206714) | Soil microbial communities from Loxahatchee National Wildlife Refuge, Florida, United States - Lox_Sample_1.1 | ecosystem: Environmental > Terrestrial > Soil > Wetlands | place: USA...
AGCCGCCGAAAGCGAGATCCGCCTGATCCACCGTGAAGGTGGTGGCAAGGCTGTTCCCGGCCTGCAGGATCTCGACACTGGAAAGCGTCGTACTGGTCAGGTTGACCGATGTCCCGCCCGCCGCCATCGTATCGGTATCGCTGCTGCCGATCACCGAGCCGCCGGAGGCCAGATCCGCCGTGTCCACCGTGAAGGTGGTGGCAAGACTGGTTCCGGCCTTCAGAATCTCGATGCTGCTGACTGTCGTGCTGGAGAGATCGAGGGCGGTCCCTACCGCCAGCAGCGTGTCGCTGCCGGTGCTGCCGAGCACCGAGCCGCCGGCGGCGAGGTCCGCCTGATCGACCGTGAAGGTGGTGGCAAGACTGCTTCCCGTCTTCAGACTCTCGATGCTGCTGAGCGTCGTGCTGGTGAGATCGAATGCGGTACCCAGCACGGTCAGCGTGTCGTTGCCGGAACTGCCGATCACCGAGCCGCCGGAGGCGAGGTCCGCCGCATCCACGGTGAAGGTGGTGGCAAGGCTGCTCCCGGCCTGCAGGATCTCGACGCTGCTGAGCGCCGTGCTGGTCAGGTTGAGCGATGTCCCCGCCGACGCCAGCGTATCGTTGCCGGTGCTTCCGATCACCGATCCGGAGGGAGCGAGGTCCGACTGGTCCACGGTGAAGGTGGTGTCAAGGCTGAGCCCGGCCTTGATGATCTCGATGCTGGAAAGTGCCGTGCTGCTGAGATCGAGGGCCGTCGTGCCGGCGATCAGGGTATCGGTCTTGGCAGTGCCGACGATGCCTTGAATGCCGCTGGCATCGTCCACGGTGAATTGGGTTGCATCGGTCAGCCCGGCCTTCAGGGATTCGATCTGGGAGACCACCTTGCCGTGGAGATCGATTGCGAGGCTGTTTACCACCAGAGTGTCGCCGGTCGCGGTGCTGCCGGTGATCGCCGAGAGGCCGGCAAGATCGCCGGCATCCAGCGTGAACAGGGTTCCCTTGGAGCCGGTACTGGCCAGAATCTCGATGTCGGACAGCGTCGTGCTGGTGAGATTGAGGCTGGTCCCCGTGGTGGCGAGCGTGTCGTTCTGACCGCTGACACCCAGCACCGAACCGCCGGACGCGAGATCTGCCTGGTCGACCGTGAAGGTCGTCGCATTCGTGGTGCCGGCGCTCAGAATCTCGACGCCTGATAGCGTCGTGCTGGAGAGATTCAGCACGGCGTCGTGGGCCTGGATCGTATCGGTGAATTTGCCACCGACGATCGAGCCGCCGCTGGCGAGATCGCCCTGGTTGACGGAGAACAATGTTCCAGCGGTGGCCGTCGTGTCGGCGGTCAGTTTCTCGACGCTGGTGACCGCCGTGCTGCTGAGATCGAAATCCGTGCCGATGACGACCAGCGTATCCGTGCCGGTGCTGCCGACCACGGCGCCAGAAGTCCCGAGCGCCAGCAGATCGGAGTGATCGAGAGTAAAGGTCGTCGCCGTCGCGAGGCCGGCCTTCACGGTCTCGATGCTGTTCAAGGTGGTGCTGGTCAGATTGATGGCGGTATTGGTCACCTGCAGCGTATCGGCCCCGCCGGTGTGGCCGGAGAGGTTGAGCGACGCCAGCTCCGCGCTGGTGAGGACGAAGGTGGTTCCGGTCGATACGCCGGCCTTCAGGTTCTCGATGCTGGTGAGCGTCGTGCTGGAGAGATTGAGCAGGCCGCCGGTGGCGATGATGGTGTCCGTGGCCGTGCTGTGACCGACAATCGAGCCCTGGGCGGCGATATCATTCTGGTCGAGCGTGAACGTCGTGGCGTTGGTGGTTTGCGCCTGCAGTTTCTCGATGCTGGTGAGCGCCGTGCTGCTGAGATCGAAATCGGTGCCGGCGACGATCAGCGTATCGACCCCGGTGCTGCCGACCACCGAGCCGCCGGAGACGAGATCCGCGTGGTCCACGGTGAAGGTCGTTGCGGTGGCCAGTCCCGCCTTCAGGACCTCGACGCTGGTGAGCGTGGTGCTGGTGAGGTCGAGTGCCGTGGTTTTCACGACCAGCGTGTCGGTGCCGGTGTTGCCGTCGACTTCGCCGAGCTTGCCGGCGCCGAGCTGCGTCCCGAGCACGGTGAAGGTGGTCCCGGCTGTGCCGGACGCAAAGGCGGTCGACAGGAACTCGACACCCGAGATCGTCGTGCTGCTGAGATCGAGACTCGAGCCGGCCGCCGCGATTTGGTCCTTGGCGCTGGCCGATCCGGTAATGGACCCGCTCGCCACCAGATCGGCCTGGTCGAGGGTGAACACGGTTCCTGCGGTGCCGTTGTCGCTGGCGACCAGTTTTTCGATGCTGGTGAGCTTCGTGGCGCTGAGATCGAACGCCGTGCCCAAGACGGTCAGGGTATCGGTTCCGGTACTGCCGACGACCGAGCCACCGGAGGCGAGATCGGCCTTATCCACTGTGAACGTCGTTGCGGTGGCCAGTCCCCCCTTCAGAACCTCAACGCTGGTCAAGGACGTGCTGGTCAGATTGATCGCGGAATCCTTCACCGTCAGCGTGTCGGTCCCGGTGTTGCCGAGAACGCTGCCGCCCGACGCGAGATCGTTGGCGTTGACCAGGAAGCTCGTGCCGTTCGAGGTGCCGGCCTTGAGGATCTCGATGCTGGAGAGCGTCGTGCTGGTCAGGTCGAGGCTGGTCCCGGCAATGCTCAGCGTATCGTTCTTGCCGGTGCCCGCCACGGTCCCGTTCGAGGCCAGATCCGCCTGGTTGACGGTGAAGGTGGTGGCGCTGGTGACGCCTGCCGCAAGCCGCTCGATGCTGGAGAGCGTGGTGCTGCTGAGATCGAAATCCGTGTCCACCTGAACCAGCGAATCGGAGCCGGTGCTGCCGATGATCGAGCCGCCCGATGCCAGGTCCGCGTGATCGACCGTGAACGTTGTCGCGAGCGAAATGCCAGCCTTCAGGATCTCAATGCTGGAAAGCGCGGTTGAGCTGAGGTTTATGGAGGCGTTCTTCACGATCAGCGTATCGGCGCCGCTGCTGCCGGCGATCGCCCCGAGGCCGGAGAGGTCGTTGACGGTGAAGATGGTGGCCTTGGAGGTGCCCGCGGCGAGCCCCTCGATGCTGGTCAGGGTCGTGCTCGAAAGATCGAGTGTCGTGCCGTTGCCGGCGATCGTGTCGATGCCGCTGCTGCCCTGCACCGAGCCGTTCTTCGCCAGGTCGGCCTGATCCACGGTGAACGTGGTCGCGAGCGAACTGCCGGCCTTCAAGATCTCGACGCTGCTCAGCGTGATGGAATGAAGGTCGAAAGCGGTCGAAGTGTAGATCAGGCTATCGGTGCCGCTGCTACCGAGCACCGTCGTCAGCGATCCGATGTCGTTCGCGTCAACGGTGAAGGTGGTCGATGTGGATAGGCCAGCCTTGAAGATCTCGACGCTTTCGACCGTGGTGGACGTCAGGTCGGCGTTCGTCTGGGCGAAGACCAGCGTATCGGTGCCAGCCGAACCGTTGATGTCGGTGTCGCCGTTGACGAAGGTGAAGGTGTCATTCTTGCTGGTGCCGGTTTGGGTGCTCATCGAGTATCCCCTGGAATGGCGGCTCGTGCGGATGCGTCACGCGGTGCCGTCGGCTGCGGATGATTTGTTGGGAAGGATTCCTTCATACGCTGCGGGCGGTATCGCAGCGGTCCTCTCTGGACACGTTCCGGATCGGAGACCTCTCCGCTACTTCCGGACGGCAGGAACCCTTGTAAAGCGGTGAAAGCATAATCCCCCGAATATGTTCCTGTGACAGATTGCGGTCCGGAACAGATCAACCGGCATATTGGGGGCAAAGTGGTAGATTGTTTATTAATGAGGATTTTAGGGTTCTGTTAACGGAGCGGTATCGCCGCCTTCCGGCGCCGGCACTGGATCGATCCATGACAGGCGCTGTCCAGTGTCCTGAACAGAGCTCGCGCAGTCCTGGAGTCCTTTCAGCACGGGGACATATGCTCGCGGGCCGATATGACGGGCAGCATCCAACAGACAGATGCTGCTGGCTGGGGCGCCAGGATTCGAACCTGGGATGGCGGGACCAAAACCCGCTGCCTTACCGCTTGGCTACGCCCCAATCCCTGCGGGCCGCTGGGAACGGCCGGCGGGCGGCACCTTAGTCAAAGCCTGGATGCGCCGCAACTGGCGCTAAATTTCAACGCCGGACGCGGAAATTCTCGAACTGCCAGGGGTCCTTGCGGTCGAGGTTGGGCTCCGGGAAGAGGATGTCGCGGTCCTTCAAGGGTGTCCACTCGGACCAGCAGCCCACCACCGGACCGAGATACGGCCGGCAGATCTCCAGAATGTAATCGTGGTCAAGATCCTCGGGCTCGACGACGCCGCGGTTCGGATTCTCGATCAGCCACATGGCACCGGCCAGGACCGGGGCCGCGATCTGCGGCGAAGTCGCGTTGTATTCGGGGCCCATGACGCGGCGCGCCTCGTGGATCGAGAGCTGGGAGCCGAACCAATAGGCGCCGAAATCGCCCATCAGGAGTGCGCCGAGTTCGTCAATGCCGTCGATGATCTCCTCGCCAAGCAGCCGGACCTCGTCCTGCATCTGGAAGTTCTTCATCTGGAACTCCCGGATCGAGAGCACGGCGTCGTTGCAGGGGTGGTAGGCGTAGTGCACCGTCGGCCGGAACACCGGCTTGCCGCGCTCGGTGACGGTGAAGTAGTCCGCGGTCGAGATCGACTCGCCGTGGGTGATGAGGAAGGCGATCATCGGTCCGCCATGCGGGGTCCAGGAGCGGACCTCGGTCGTGCAGCCGGGCTGCCGCAGGAAGATCGCGGCCTTCGAGCCGGCCTTATGCTCGACGCCGTTCGCCGGAAGCTGCTTCTCGTGCGTGCCCCAGCCGAGCTCGGCGGGCTGGCAGCCTTCGCCGACGAAGCCCGGGATCGACCAGGTGTTGACGAACTCGTTCTGCCGCTTCGGCACACCGGTCACCTGCAGATCGTGCTCGGCGACATGGATGACCTTGACGCCGCAGTCGCGCATCAGCTTCGCCCAGGCCTCGCGCGAGGTCGGCTTCTTCGCATCGAGCCCACGGAACTTCGCGATGTCGAGCACCGCCTGCTTGATGAAGTGGGTGATGAGGCCGGGATTGGCGCCGTGCGTGACCAGCGCGGAGGGACCGTTCTTCTTGAACCGCTTGCCGGCTTCCAGGACCGAATGACGGAGGTAGTAGTTGGTGCGATGCTCTTCCGGGATCTCGGTGTTGTCGTAGTAGCCGGCCCAGGGCTCGATGCAGGTGTCGAGATAGAGCACGCCATTCTTCTGGCACCACTCGATGATGGCGAGAGACGACACCTCGACCGAGAGGTTGAGGATGAGATCGCCCTTGGCGACGTACTTCGCCAGCGTCTTTTCGAGATTGTGCTCGAACAGCGGATTGACCAGGTAGTTGAGCCCGCGCTCGATGAAGCGTTGCGCATCCGCCGAGTGATCCGCGCCGTCCACCACGGTGATGCGGCTCAGCGGCATGTCGAAGTGACGTTCCAGCATCGGCATCGTGCAGCGGCCGACCGAGCCGTAACCGATCATCAGGATCCGTCCCTTGAACGGGAACTTTGTGGCCATTATCCCCCACCTCTTTCGCCGGAGAGAGCCGCACACCCGCGCATTTCCGCGCTTTTTGAACGGCAAGCGGCTCCCGTTAAGGGAAATCGTCCCCCACCGCAAGAGAATTTTGGGCGAAACGGATCCCGCCGCGCCTTCGAGGGGAAGTCGAGGTCAGCCGACGGCGATGTTGGCGAGGAAGTTCGCAACCTCGCCGCGGAAGCGGTCGGTCTCGGCCAGCAGCTGGCTGGACTGGCGCTGGATGCTGGCGGCGACCTCCCGGGTCAGTGTCGCCGAGCCGCTGATATCGCGCACGCTGGAATAGACCTGCTGCGTGCTTCCGGCCGCGTCCTGGGCGCTCCGCGCGATCTCCTTGGTTGCCGCCTGCTGCTCCTCGACCGAGGCAGAGATCGCCGCCGAGAGGCCATGGATGTCGTGAATCTTGGCGACGATCTCCTGTAGGGCGGAGACCGTGCCGTCCGTGGCTTCCTGGACGGCGCCGATCTGCTGGGAGATGTCCTCGGTCGCCTTGCCGGTCTGGGTGGCGAGGCTCTTCACCTCCGAGGCGACCACCGCGAAACCCTTCCCCGCCTCGCCGGCGCGCGCCGCCTCGATGGTCGCGTTCAAGGCGAGAAGATTGGTCTGGCTGGCGATCTCGCTGATCAGCTGCGCCACCTGGCCGATCTTGGTGACGGCGTCGTTCAGTGCGGCGATCCGTTGGTTCGACCGCTCGGAGCCCGCCGCAGCGTTGCTGGCGAATTGCGCGGAATCGGAGACCTGACGGGAAATTTCGGAAACCGAGGTCGAGAGCTCCTCGGCAGCGGCCGCGACGGTATCGACGTTGTGCGAGGTGCGTTCGGCGCCGGAGACGGCGGTCGCACATTTCGCCTCGGTCTCGTCGGCTGCGGCCGAGAGCTGGTCGGCTGCCTTGCGCATCTCGCCGATCGAGCCCGCCAGCGCTTCGGCGACCGAACCGATGGTCCGCTGGAAATTGTCGGCGAGCCGTCGCGCGCTCTGCCGGCGCTCCTCGCCGGCACGGGCCGCGGCTTCCGTCTGATCCCGCCGCAACGCCTCGACCTCCTCGCTGGTGCGCCGGAACTCGATCAGCGCCCGGCCGATATCGCCGATTTCGTCATTGCGGCTGCGGATGCCGCCGAGCTCGGTCTGCAGCTCGTCAACCGAATGGCTGCCGCCCATGAGCCCCACCAACCGCAGGATTGGCTGGCTCACCGAACGGCGAACCACGAACAGGATGACCGCCAGCTGCACCACCATGACCCCGAGGATGATGCCGGCCGTCGTCAGCAGCTGGCGATTGACCGTGGCCTCGATCGGCGCGGTGCTCCAGGCCATGGCCAGCGTGCCCACGCGGCGCGCCTTGTCCCCTGGCCCGTCCATCACCGGCACAAACAGGATCATGGCGCCGGAGGTCATGTTCTCGTAACGCCCCGCCTGCTCGACTTGCGGCTTGGCTTCCGCCAGCAGCGCGGCGAGATCAATCGGGGTAAGGTCCTTGCCATCGGATTTGGAAAGCACGGTATCGTCGGCGCCGAACACGGCGATCGAGGCCAGCGCGGAATCGGGATTGGAGAGATAGCGCTGATAACCGTTGGCGATCGCCTCCGGCTTCTTGAACTTGACGCCCCCGGAGACCTGCGCCCCGATCAGTTCGGCGATCGCCGTGCGGTTGGTCCTGGCGCTGGTGAGGATGGCATCACGCTGGGCGAAATACTGCAGCACCATCAGCACCGAGAAGCCGGCGACCAGACCCAGGAGGATGATCGCGCCGAGCTTCCGCCCCACGCTCAGCAGGCGCGGCGCAGTGGTGCGCGCCGCGTCCGCCGCTTCATGCACCGAGGGCGTATCCGCCACGGACACGCTCATTGCTGGGTCAGCATGTCCGCGTCGAGGCCGACGGTGATTGCGCCGATCGGCTTGCCGCTCGCGGGATCGACTATGGTCATGCTGGTCTGGACTTCGAACTTCTGGGTCGATTCATCCTGCTCGACCTTGTCGACGAAGATCGCGTCGGGACCGGCCTGGAAGGTCTTCTGCCACTTGGCCTCATCGCCCTGCCAGAAGTCGCTGGTCGGGTCGCACATCCCCACATTCATGCCTTTGGCATCCATCAGGAAGGCTTCCGTGACGAGGCCGCCCTTCCCCTCGCAGATCGCCTTCAGCTTGGCGGACGAGGGATTGGCGGCGATCTGGTCGACCAGCGGGTGGCTGGCGCCGCCGACCTCGGCCTTCCACTGCTTGTCGAGGGCGTCGATCTTCGCCTGGTCGTAACCGGCTCGTTCGGTGTTCGCGGCATTGATCGCGGCGACGATGTCAGGATCGGCGACCCATTTTTTGATATCCGATTGGGCATAGGCCTGCGCCTTGGCTTGGACCGCGGCGTCATCGGCGGAGGCGGCAGAGGTAAGCGCGAGCGCCGCAAAAGCGCTCAGCAGAACGGTCTTCAGCATGGCGGCACCCTTCCCTTCGTTCGCGCGGCGGCAAGCCGCCCGTTCGGCCAGTCTGAACGCGGAGGGGTTAATCTAAGGTAAAATTCCTAAAATCCAGACTCTTCGAGATGTCCCTAGGACCGTATGCGGTCGAAGGCTTCGAGTTCATGACCGATCGAAGCTTCGACCAGCGCGCGAAACGCCATCTCGACGACGGCCGCATCGCAGCCGAGGCGCAGCGCCTCGGTGCGGGTCTTGGCCAGCACCTCGACGATGCGGGCATCGTCCCGCACCTGATGGCGCTGCTGCTTGATGCGCGCCGCCTCGTCGATGTAGTGCAGCCTCTCCGCGATCAGTGCCACGAGTTGGCGATCGATCGCGTCGATCTCCGTGCGCACCTCGCCCATATCGGCGCAGCGGCGCCGCGATGCACCCGCTCCGCTCACGCCTGCTTCGCATCGATGATGCCGCGGCGGATTGCCCGCGTGCGGGTGAAGACCTCCTGGAGCTTCTCGCCCTCGCCCCAGCGGATCGCGCGCTGCAGCGCCGTCAGGTCCTCGGTGAAGCGGCCGAGCATCTCGAGCACGGCTTCGCGGTTGTTCAGGAAGACGTCGCGCCACATGACCGGGTCGGATGCGGCGATGCGGGTGAAGTCGCGAAAACCCGAGGCCGAAAACTTGATCACCTCGCGCTTGGTTTCGTCCTCGAGGAAGGTCGCCGTATCGACGATCGTGTAGGCGATCAGGTGCGGCAGATGCGAGGTGATCGCGAGCACCTGGTCGTGATGCGCGGCGCTCATCAGCTCGACCTGGCTGCCGAGACGCTGCCACAGGCTCGAGAGCCGCCCGATCGCCGCCGGATCGGTGGCGGGCAGCGGCGTCAGAACGCACCAGCGGCCCTGAAACAGCTCGGCGAAACCGGATTTCGGGCCCGAATGCTCGGTGCCGGCGATCGGATGGCCGGGGATGAAGTGGATGCCCTCGGGCAGGCTGGCACCGAGATCGCGGATCACCGCCTGCTTGACCGAGCCGACGTCGGTCAGGATAGCCCCGCGTTTCAGATTGGGTGCCACCATCGGCGCCAGATCGGCATAGGCACCGAGCGGCACCGCGACCACGACGAGGTCGGCGTTGGCGACCGCCTCGCCCGCGCTGTTGCAATAGCGATGGCCGAGCTCCAGTGCCTTGGCGTCCTGCATCGCCTCGGCGCTGCGATCATGGATCGCGATCTCGCGCACGAGCCCGTGCTGCTTCAACCCGCGCGCCAGCGAGGAGCCGATGAGACCGATGCCGATGATGGCAACGCGGTCGAAGAGCGGGCTGGTCATTGGGTCGCCGCACTGCGCACGAAATCGGCCAGCGCCGCGGCGCAGGCCTTCAAGGCCGGCTCTTCGGCGATGGTGATCCTGAGGCAATCGCCGAGCCCATAGGCGCCCATCTTGCGCGGCAGGATGCGCCGCGCCTTCAGGAACTCATTGGCGGCATCCGCCGAGAGCTTCGGCTCCTTCGGGAACCGCACCAACAGGAAATTGGCGACGCTGGGATGGGCCTTCAGGCCGATCTCGTTGACCCGCGCGGCGAGCCAGGGAAGCCAATAGTCGTTGTGCGCCTTGGCCCTTGCCATATGGGCGCGGTCGGCGATCGCGGCGACACCGGCGGCCTGGGCCGGCGCCGGCGTGTTGAACGGACCCCGGATCCGGTTGAGCACATCGGCCACCCCAGGCGGACAGTATGCCCAGCCGAGACGCAGCGCCGCCATGCCATGGATCTTCGAGAAGGTGCGGGTCATCACCACGTTGCGGTGGCTGCGAACCAGCACGGCGCCGTCGCCGTAGTCGGGACGATCGACATATTCCGCATAGGCGGAATCGACCACCAGCAGCACGTTCTCCGGCAATCCGTCGCGCAGGCGCTTCAGCTCCGCGGCGCCGATATAGCTGCCGGTCGGGTTGTTGGGCTCCGCCACGAAGCATACCCGCGTGTTCGGGGTCACGCGCGCAAGCAGCGCATCGACGTCGGTCCTGAGATTCTTCTCCGGCGCGCGCACGGGGGTGGCACCCACCGCCTGCGCCGACAGCGGATAGACCAGGAACCCATGCTCGGAATAGAGCACCTCGTCGCCGGGGCCGGCATAGGCGCGCGTGATCAGCTGCAACAGCTCGTCGGAACCGGCGCCGCAGACGATGTGATCGGGATCGAGGTCGTTCGCCGCGCCGATCGCGCGCCGCAATTCGGTCGCGCCGCCGTCGGGATAGCGATGCAGCTCGCCGGCCATGGCGAGATAGGCCTCGCGCGCGGCCGGGCTGATGCCGAGCGGGCTCTCGTTCGAGGACATCTTGTAGATCGGACCCTCGCCCGGCAGCTGGGCCTCGCCGGGCACATAGGCCTCGATTTCGAGGATGCCAGGGCGGACGGCGAGACTCATATCGACTCTCCGTCCGAGTGCTCTCGCCGCGCCTCTTCCACGCTCGAGCCGCGATCCGGCGTCTTGGGCGCACCGCGCTTGGGCGCCTCGTCGTCGTTGGCAGCGAGCTCTGCGGGGGTCAGGGGAACCGCATAACCACCTATGCCGATGGCGCGGGAGTCGGCGCCGAGCGACCGCGCCAGGACGGCGAGCCTGGGATCGTCGGTGGCCAGGAAGCCCTCGGCCTCGACCAAGTGCTGCTCGGGACGCCCCGTCTCATGGAAGGCCTGGATATAGACCGGCTTCAGCTGCGCGGCATTCAGGGCGTCACGCAAAGTGCTGCGGCTCACCGGATCGCGGGTCTCGGCGACCAGCAGGCCGCGGTCGTGCTCCGATGGCTCGTTCGCGGTCGTGCCGATGACCAGCGCTTGCAGACCCTTGCCCCGCTGATTGCCGGGGTCGCCGAACGGCAGCCGCGCGACGACATGCGGCACGTTCGGCCCGTTGACGGCGATCCGACGCCACCACGGATCGCGGTCGTCCTCGTGCGGCAGCGGCAGGACGGCGACGGTCGCCTGCCCGTCGAGCACGGCGGAGATCGCGTGGTTGATGCGGTCGAAGCTCTGGACCGGAACCCGACTGCCGTAGTGATCGCGAGCCAGATCCCAATAGCCGGGCTCGTCGGCCGGCGTGTAGACCGCGACCACGAAGGGCCCCTCGACCTGGAGCAGCGCCGAGATCATCTCGCGCCACATGCGGACGATGACGCCCTTCGCCAGCCTTCCCTTGTGGCGTGCAACGAGGCGGCGGAGGATCTGCGCCTCGCGGGCCGGGCGCATGAACTTGGCACCCTCGCTGGGCGCGCGGCCGATCGGCTGGGCTTGCGCTTTCACCTCGCCCACTTTGACCGCGAGCTCGGTGCGTTGCATCAGCAGATTGTGCAGCTTGGTGTCGATGCTATCGATCTCGCGCCGGAGGGCGGCAAGTTGCTCGTCGTGTTCGGCCATTCCCACTGCGCTCTGGATTGCTGCTCCGGCGCCCCGCGGGAAAGCGTTTCCGCCGGGTCGCGAGGGCCCCCACTGATAGCGGCCAAGCGCCGGAAAAGCAAAGAAAACATTGACAGGTCGGCGGGCCGAAGCTTCATTCAGCCGATTCACCAGGGGCTTGGCCCGCAATCCGTCCCTGGGCTTAACCATGAGGCCTTTCGCGCCGATGTCGAGCCTGCCGACCCAGCCTTTACGCGCGCGCCCGGCGCTTCCCGGGGAGCAGCTGCATTTCGCGGCGGACCGGCCCCTGGCGCTCGATTCCGGCGCGGCGCTCGGGCCGTTTACCCTCGCCTACCAGACCTACGGCGCCTTGAACGCCGACAAATCGAACGCGATCCTGATCTGCCATGCGCTGACCGGCGACCAGTTCGTTGCCGAGACCCATCCGATGACGGGAAGGCCCGGCTGGTGGGAGAGCATGGTCGGCCCGGGCAAGCCGATCGACACGGATCGCTACTTCGTGATCTGCAGCAACGTGGTCGGCGGTTGCATGGGCACGACCGGCCCCAGCGACCTCAATCCCGCGACCGACAAACCCTATGGGCTCGGCTTCCCGGTGATCACGGTCGGCGACATGGTGCGGGCGCAGCTCCGGCTCATCGACCATCTCGGCATCGACCAGCTGTTCGCGGTCGCCGGCGGCTCGATGGGCGGAATGCAGGTGCTGGAATGGGCAGCGAAGTATCCGGAGCGCGTGTTCGCGGCACTGCCCATCGCCTGCGCCGCGCGGCACTCGGCACAGAACATCGCCTTCCATGAGGTGGGGCGCCAGGCGATCGTCGCCGATCCCGACTGGCGCGGCGGAGACTATGCGCTGCAGGGCGTCAATCCCGGCCGCGGCCTCGCGGTCGCCCGCATGGCGGCGCATATCACCTACTTGAGCGAGGCCGCGCTGCATCGCAAGTTCGGCCGCAACCTGCAGGACCGCGCCAATGTGACTTACGGCTTCGATGCCGATTTCCAGGTGGAGAGCTATCTCCGCCACCAGGGCTCGATCTTCGTCGACCGGTTCGATGCCAATTCCTATCTCTACATCACCCGCGCGATGGACTATTTCGACCTCGCCGCGGAGCATGGCGGCCTCCTCTCCAATGCCTTCAAGGATACCAAGACCCGGTTCTGCCTGATCTCCTTCACCAGCGACTGGCTGTTCCCGACCTCGGAGAGCCGCGAGATCGTCCACGCCCTGAACGCCTGCGCCGCCAATGTCAGCTTCGTCGAGATCGAGAGCGACAAGGGCCACGACGCGTTCCTGCTGGAGGAGCCGGAGCTCTTCGCGGTGATGCGCGGCTTCCTCGAAGGCTGCGCCGAGCACCGGGGCTTGCGGTGATGCCATGACGATCGCCGACACATCGTTCAATCCGCCGCTTCGGAAGGCGAGCCGCGTGCCGGACGCGCGGATCCGTGTCGATCTGCAGCTGATCGCCGACATGGTCGAGCCGAAGAGCCGCGTGCTCGACGTTGGCTGCGGTGACGGTGCGCTGCTCGATTATCTCGGCCATTTCAAGCAGGTCGATGGCCGCGGCGTCGAGCTCTCTCAGGCGGGCGTGAACGCCTGCGTCGCCCAGGGCCTCTCGGTCGTGCAAGGCGATGCCGACACCGACCTCACGCAGTACCCGGCCGACGCCTTCGACTATGTGATCCTGTCGCAGACCCTGCAGGCGACCCGCGAGCCCAGGCGCGTGGTCGAGAACCTGGTCAGGATCGGACGCAAGGCGATCGTCTCCTTCCCCAATTTCGGTCATTGGAAGGTGCGCTGGAACCTGGTCTGGACCGGCCGCATGCCGGAGACCGAGACCATCCCGGCGCGCTGGTACGACACGCCGAACATCCACTTCTGCACCATCCTCGACTTCGTCGATCTCTGCCAGGAGCTCGACGTCGAGATCGAACGCTCGCTCTCGATCGACGAGCACGGCCGTGCCAACGCGCTCAAGGGCCACCGCCTCGCCAACATCTTCGGCGAGCAGGGCATGTTCCTGCTGCGGAAACGCTAGGTCCAGCGCTGTCACAACACCGTCGCCTGGCGCCCACGCTCGGCCGCGGCGAGCGCATCTCGATCGCCTTCGACACCACGGCAGCCATCCTGCCGATCGCGGACAAGCGCTGATCAGCGCGCGTCGAGATCCGCCGCGAACTGCTTCAACACGTCGTCCAAGCCGGCATTGAGCGCCGCCACGGCGGCGTCGATGCTGTGGTCTTTGGCCGCGTGCTCGGCGTGATAGACCTTGCTGAGCACGAGGTGGTCGTCGTTTTCGTCGATCACCGAGAGCTCGAGCTCGATGATTCCGGCGTCGGCCTTCGGCCCTGCCGCCTGCTCCAGGCGCTTGATGTCGCCCTGGATGCGATAGCTGCCGCCGAGGCGAAGCTCGCTCGGCACCACCTGCTCCGCGGCACCGGCCGAGCGCAGATAGGCGATCACCTGGTCGCGAATCATGGCGATCGGCACATCGGTCCAGTAAGCGTAGTTGCGCTGCTCGAGCTTGGTGCCGTCGGCGGTGAAGAGCAGCGGGCGCTCGCCGGTGACGCCGTCTGCGGTCAACGGCACCACTTCGACGATCCCGGCCAAGGGATGGGCGAGCTTTGCCTGCGCCGCTCCGGCGGTCAGGCGGAAATACTGCTCCTTCGGCACCGTCGGCGCCGAGCAGCCCGCGCCCGCCAGGGCGAGGATCAGGAGCGGCAGCATCAGCGTCTTGCGCATCATGTCATTGGCCCCCGATTTCATTGTCCAGGGATCGGTTTCAGCCCTTGGTCCGGCGCGGGGCTGCCGCCGGAGAGCAGGATGCCCGGATTCTGCCGGATCAGGCGGCTGAACTCGTTCATGTTGCGAGACGTCCCTTCGAGATTGCTGGTGATGGCGTCGATGTTCGACGAGACCGAGCGCAGGATGTATTCGAGATCGGCGGTCGATTTGTCGACGTTCTTGCCGTTGCGCTCCACCATCGCATGGAGCGACTGGGCGACGCCGTTGACCTCGACCGAGAGCAGGTTCAATTGCGCCAGCGTCTGGTCGGCACTCTTGCTGGCGGTGTCGAGGTTGGCGAGGATCGCGTCCACCTGCTTGACGTTGCCGTCGGACAAGACCTTGCGGAGCTGCCTGACGTTATCCTGAAGTCCGGCGGTGAGCTCCGCGATCTGAGCGCTGATGCCGTCGAGCTTGCCGTTGGCATTGGTAACGAGCGTGTGCACGTCGCCGCCGAGCCCGCCGATCTGGCCGTTGGCGGTGTCGGTCAATTGCCTGATCGACGTCTTCAGCTGGTCGAGCAGCGGCACGACGCCGGTGTCGAGCAGCGATCCGAAGCGGCCCGCAAGCCCAGACATCAGCGCGAACATGTCGCCGGGACCGGTGCCCTGGATATCGCCGCCAACCGGGATCACCTCGGTCGATTTCCCGGCCGCGACGTCGATGGTCTTCGCGGACAGGAAGCTCGAGGACCGGATGCTGGCCTTGGAATCGGCCGGGAAATGCCAATCCTTGATCACGCTGACGTTGACGGCGAAGCGATACTTGCCGTCCTGGTAGATGGGATCGATCCTGTCGACCAGGCCGACCGGAAAGCCTTCGTAACGCACAACCGTGCCGTATTTGAGATCGGTGACGTTGTCGAAGAGAATCCGGTAGGGATCGCGCGGACCGGTGCGGCCGGCGATCATCGTCAAGGTCACGACGAGCGCCACGACCATGGCGGAGACGAAGACGCCGACCGTCACATAATTGATGGAATAGTTCCGCATTGCGCTCGCAATCCCCTTTGCACGCCGACTTCGTCCCCGCCCCGCACGGCCTCAGCCCCCCGGTCAGCCCCCGGTCAACCGTGCGAGATACTCCGCAGGGTCGACCTCGGGCTCGACCGAGCGGCGGTTCAGCAGATTCCGCACCCGCTCGTTCCCGCAGTTGTGGATGTTCTCGACCCGCTCGATCGCCAGGATGTGGCCCTGATCGAGCACCGTGATCCGGTCGGCGATCTTGAAGGCGCTGTCGATGTCGTGGCTGACGACCACGACCGAGATGTCCATCGCCTCCCGCAGCTTCAGGATGAGGTCGTCCAATGCCGACGAGACCACGGGGTCGAGGCCTGATGATGGCTCATCGAGAAACAGCAGTCGCGGGTCCATCACGATGGCCCGGGCGATCGAGGCGCGCTTCACCATGCCGCCGGAGAGCGCCGCCGGCATCAGCGCGCCGAAGCCGGACAGGTTGACCACCTCGAGCTTGAGGTTCGCCATGATGTCCATCGTGGTCTCTTCGAGATCGGTCAGCTCGCGCAAGGGAAGCTTCACGTTCTCGGCGACGGTCATCGAGCTGAACAGCGCGCCGAACTGGAAGGCGACGCCGATCTTGCGCTTCAAATCCAGCAGCTGCGCCGGCTTCAGCGAGCCCAGGTCCTTCCCCAGCAGCTTCACCTTGCCGGGTTGCGGCGGCATCAGGCCGACCAGATGGCGCAGCAGCGTGGTCTTGCCGGAACCGCTGCCGCCCATGATCACCATGATCTCGCCCTCGCGCACGTCGAGCGAGATGTCGAACAGCACCTGGCGCGGCCCGAAGGAGAAATCGAGACGGTCGACCTCGACGACCCTAGACCGGACCTTGAGCTCCGCCTCGGTCGGGCGCGTGGCCGGCGACTGGGCGCGGAGGGCGGCGATATGCTGGGCGTAGTCGATCTCAGCCTGCATGCCGTCACCGCGTGGCGACATAGGCGAAGACCATGTCGGCGACCACGATCATGCAGATCGATTGCACGACCGACCAGGTGGTGACGCGGCCGACACCTTCGGCCCCGCCGGAGACGCTGGAGCCGTTGACCACGGCGACCAGCGCAATCAGCACGCCGAACAGGCCCGCCTTGCCGATGCCATGCCAGACGTCGCCGACCTTCAGCACCGTCAATGAGTCGTTGACGAAGGCGCCAAGCGAGGAGTTGAGCGCAGCGGAAACGTAGAGCCCGGCGGTGAGCTCGGAGACCAGGTTGGCCCACATGGCGAGGCAGGGCAGCATGAGTGCCAGCGCCACCACCACGGGCGAGACGAGATACCGCACCGGATTGATGCCCATCACCTGGAGCGCGTCGACCTCCTGGTTGATGGTCATGGTGGCGAGCCTCGCGGCGATCGCCGAGCCCGAGCGGCCGGCGACCAGGATCGCCATGATCAGCGGCGAGAACTCGCGCACCACGGAAAGCGCGATGCCGATATAGGCATAGGCTTCCGCGCCGAACAGGCCGAGCGAGTAGAGCGACTGGATCGCCAGCATGAGGCCGATCGTGCCCGAGAGCAGCGTTGCGATCGGGAGAGCGGCGACGCCGATCTGCTGCATCTCATGGAAGACGGCGTGGATCCGCACCGGCTGGCGCCGGCGCCAGCCGACCGCGAGCCAGTAGAGCGCTTCGGCGAAGAGCGTCGAGCCATAGCCCACCTGGTCGAAGAATCCGACCGAGCGTCGGCCGATAGACTCGAAGGCCCGGATGGCGACGCTCATAACATTCCGGTGCTAGCTGCCGGCAGCGGGCGTCGTCGCGCCAGCGGTGATTCCTGCGGCGGTTCCGGCGGCCGTGCCCTCGGCGCCGACAGCGGCGGCAAGGTCGGCGTAGATCTGGAACACCTTGTCGAGCCGCGCCAGCTCGAGCACCCGGCGCACGCGCTGGCTGACCGCCACCAGGCCGAGATCGTTTTTCTGCTTCCGGGCGACCTGCAAGCCTTCGACCAGGCTCGCGATGCCGGAGGAATCGATGTAGGTCACCTGCGAGAGATCGACCAGGACATGCCGGCCCTTCTTCAGGCTGTCGAGCAGCGCACGGCGGACGGCGCCCGCCTGTTCCAGGTCGATCTCGCCTTCCAGCGCCACCACGAGACGCCCCGCGCTTTCGGTGATCCCCGCGACCGCCATCTCAGCCCTGCTTCCGCCGCTTCACCAATTCCAACAGATTCCCCTCGCCATCCGGCAGGGGGATGAAGGTCGCGTCGTCCATCACGGCGCGAATGAAATGCGTGCCGAGCCCCCCCGGGCGGACCTCATCCAGCGGCCGCGGATGTATTTTAGCCTGATCGACCTTCGGGGCGAAATCCCTGATTCGCAACATCAACCCGTCATCCAGCCGGTGCACGGCGAGGGTGATATCGCCCTTCTGGCCCTCGCCATAGGCATGCAGGATGATGTTCTCCGCGGCCTCGGTCGCCGCCAGCTCGAGATCGGCGATCTCCTGCTCGGAGAACCCGACTGCCCGTCCCGCGGCGGCCAAGGCCGGCCGCATCAGCTTCAGCCGGTCGGGCTCGCCGGGGACGGTGATGCCAAACAGGAACTCGGAGCGGCTTTCCGGCGTGGCGATCGAGGGCACGCGGCGCCAGATCCGCGCCGCCAGCGAATCGTCGATGGCGAGGATGGTGAGGTCGTCCCGTGCCCGCCAGCCGCCTTTCTCGAGTTGGGTCAGAACATCGGTGAGGCGATCCTCGAGCGGCTTCCCTTCGCTCAAGTTCAGCAGCATGTCGAGGCCTTCGGCGCCGAGCTCCTCGTCCTTGCCGTAGCGGTACTCGGTGACGCCATCGGAGAAGACCAGGAACATCTCATCCTGCAGGCGGATGCTCTCCTCCGGAAAAACGGCGTCGCGCAGGATGCCGAGCGGCGGCGCCGATGGCTCGAACGTGCGGAAGCCCTGATGCGGGCGGCGCAGGATCGGCGGCAGATGCCCGGCATTGGCGAAGCGCAAGAGGCCGCTCGCCGGATCGTAGAGCCCGGCCAGCATGGTGACGAACATGCCGCGGCTCGCGGTCTCGCAGATCTCGCGGTTCAAGATCGATATCAGGCGCGCGGGCGCGCGGATGGTCTTGCCGAGACAGCGGAACAGGCTGGCGGTCTTCGCCATCAGCAGTGCCGCGTTCATGCCCTTGCCCGAGACGTCGCCCAGGCAGAAGGCGATCACGCCGTCCGGCAGGGTGAAGAAGTCGTAGAAGTCGCCGGAGACCTCGCGGATCGGACGGTTGATGCCCTGGATCGGCAAATCCGGATCCGCCGGCGGCAGCAGGCTTCTCTGGATCTCGGAGGCGAGCTCCAGCTCGCGCTTGATCCGCTCCTGCTCGACCAGCTGGTCGGCGAGCCGTGCGTTGGCGATGGCGAGCGCCGCGGCGTTCCCCATCACCTGGAGCATGTCGCGGTCCTTGGAATCGAAGGGCTTGCCGTTCTGCTTGTTCAGGACCTCGACGGCGCCGATCGGCTTCTTGCCGACCCGCATCGGCGCGCAGAGGATCGAGCGCGTGACGAATCCGGAGGCGGCGTCGGCGCTCTTGAAGAAGCTCGCATCCTGGGAGACGTCCTCGACCGCCTCGATCCGGTCCTCGGCGACCGAGCGGCCGACGATGCCGCTGCCCTTCGGTACCCGCAATCCCTCGATGCTGTTGGGCCCGAGACTGGCGCGGCAGACGAGATCGCCCTCCTTCTCCTCGACCAGGAACAGGCTGCCCGCCTCGACCTTCAGCAGCTGCATCACGTTGGCGAGCGCCTGGCGCACCGTCGCGTCGACATTGTCCGAGGAGGCGAAGGAACGCGAGAGCTCGGCCGCAAGCCGGAGCTCCTCGGGTTCCGCGGTCCTGTCCTCGGGGTGGCTTTGGAGCGACGGATCGCTCTCGCTTGGCTGCATGCTCAGCGGTTCTCGAATCGGGTGCCGTGCCGCCACGGCGTCCGAGCACTCTAACAGGCCCGGCGGCCGGTCGCATCCCGGCGTTGCGGGCTTGTACCGCAACGCAACAGGCCCGCCATTTCCGATTCGGACCCCGATATGTCATCTTCGCAATCGAGGAGCCGCCCAAGAACGCACCCGGGGGAGGTTGGCCCGCCATGGATCCGACGAATGTCGGCGTGGCCCTGTCATTCGTGATCGCCGACGACCATCCGATGGTGCGCGACGCGCTCGCTTCGGCGCTGCGCAGCGCCTATCCGTCGGCGGATGTCACCTATGCCGGCACGCTCGGCGAGACCCAGGCGGCACTTGCGGCGGCGCCCGAGACCGACCTCCTCATCCTCGATCTCGACATGCCGGGGATGCAAGGCCTCGCCGGCCTCGCCGCCTTGCGCGCGGGCCATCCGACAGTGCCGATCGCGATCGTGTCCGCGACCACCAATCCCGCCGCCATGCGCCAGGCGATCGAGATGGGTGCTGCCGGATTCATCCCAAAGCTCTCCCCTTCCGAGCGGTTCCTCGAAGTGGTGCGGGCGATCCTCAGCGGCACGGTCTGGCTGCCGCCCGAGGCTTCCGACGAGGCGCTGGCCGAGACCGATCGCGACATCGCCGGAAGGATCGCGCGCCTGACACCGCAGCAACATCGTGTCCTCGCGCTGATGGCCGAGGGCAAAGCCAACAAGGTGATCGCCTATGAGCTGCAGATCACCGAGCCGACGGTGAAGGCCCATGTCACCGAGATCCTCCGCAAGCTCGGCGCCAGCTCCCGCACCCAGGCGGTGATCACGGCGCAGAGACTGGCGCTGGATCCGACGCAACGTGCGCCGGTACCGGCCAACGAGGACTAGGCCACCGACCTGACGTTGCAATGCGCCAGCAATGCGCGGAGCTTGGCCGGCTTCACTGGTTTTAGCAGCACGTCGAGGCCGAGGGCGCGGGCTCGCGCCAGCACGGAGGGATCGCGGTCGGCGGTGATGAGGGCGGCCGGCACGCCCGGGCCCCAGAGGTTGCGCAGCGTCGCGAGCTCCGCCATCCCGTCCGGCCGGTCGTCGCCGAGATGGAGGTCGATCAGCAGCAGGTCGGGTCGGCGCAGGCGATCGGGATCGCCCGCCGTAAGGGCTGCCAGGAGACGGTCGGCACTGCTCGCCGCCGCGACGGTGCACCCCCAGCTCTCCAGCAGCGCCGTCATCGCCTCCAGCACCTGGGCATGGTCGTCGATGCAAGCGACGAAGGGCGCGCGGGAGAGGAGCCCGCCGCGTGTTTCTTCGGTGGGCTCCACCAGCTTCGGCCGCGCCTCGGAGAGCGCCAGCGGCACCGTGATACCGAAAGCGGCACCCTCGCCCGCATCGGAGATGAGATAGCGCGGATGGCCGAGCATGCGGGCGATCCGATCGACGATGGCAAGCCCGAGCCCAAGCCCACGGTCGCCTCCGGCAGGCGTCGCTCGAAGCCGGGTAAACTCCTGGAAGATCGCCGCCTGCTGGGTCTCGGGGATTCCCGGGCCGTTGTCGCGCACCTCGATCGCCAGGGAACCTTCGCGCCGCCGACAGCCCAAGAGCACGCGGGGACGCGGCCCCGTTGCGCGTCCATAGCGGATGGCGTTGGAGAGATAGTTCTGCAACACGCGGCGGAGCAGCGCCGGATCGGTGTTCACCCAGGCATGGCTCTTCACCAATTTAAGCTCGATGCCGTTGCGCCTGGCCAGCGGCGCGAAAGCATCGGCCAGCGACTGCAACAACGGCCCGAGCGGCGTCGGCCGCTTCTCGGGCCTGATCGCGCCGGCATCGAGCTTGGCGATGTCGAGCAGCGCGTCGAGCAGCGCCTCGACCGCGCCGAGGCCGAGATCGACCTTGGAGACCAGCTCCTCGTCCCGATACCGCTCGGTCAGCGCCGCCACGAACAGGCGGACCGCGTGCAGCGGCTGGAGGAGGTCGTGGCTCGCCGCAGCGATGAACTTAGTCTTGCCGATATTCGCTTCCTCCGCGCGCAGCCGCGCCGCTTCGAGCTCGGCGGTGCGTTCGGCGACGCGGCGCTCGAGGGATTCGTTGGCATGCCGCAACGCCGCTTCGGCGAGACGACGCTCGGTCGTGTCGACATAGAGCAGGAAGAAGCCGAGGACCTCGCCGCGCTCATCGACATGCGGGATGTAGCTGCCCTGGGCCACCTGGATATTGGCATCGTTGGTGGGGAAGTCGATCTCGAAGCTCTGGGGGATGCCCTTCAGCGCCTGCTCGATGAAGGGCTTCAGCCGGTTGTAGCGGTCGGGATCGAGCACGTCGCCGACCCAACGTCCGTCGGTCTCTTGTTCCTTCAGTCCAAGTGCGGCCTGATAAGCATGGTTGGCGAAGCGATAGCGCTGCTCGCGATCGACATAGGCGATCAACACCGGAACGTTGTCCATGACGATGCGGGTGCGCCGCTCGCTGTCGCGCAATGCCTCCGCCGAGCGCACCCGTTCGGTGACGTCGTTCGCCGTGACCACGATGCCGCCGCCGGAGAGCGGGTCGATGCGGAGCTCGGTCACATCGCCGTTGGCGAGCCTGAGCTCGGAGACCGGCACCGGCGTCTCCTCGCCCTCCGGCCGGGAGAGCGCGATCAGGGCGGGCACCTCGCGCGTCAACTGAGAGAGCTCGGCGCCGACCGCGAGGCTTCCCGGCGCGAGTCCGGTCAGCGTCGCGAAACGCTCGTTCCAGACCTCGATCCTGCCCGCGGCGTCGAACACGGCGATGCCGAGACCCATGTGGTCGAGCGTCTTCCGGAGAACGTCGGCATTGTACCGGATCGCCGCGGTCGCCTCGTTCAGCATCTCGCGAACGGAACCCGGCAGCCAGCCGGGGAGCCAGGCGCTCTTGCGCCGGGACATGGTGACGACGACCCGCGCCGAGGCGGCGCCGATGGTGCCGGAGAGCAGCCGCTCGGTGAACTCCGCCGCGGCGGCG
>Ga0335069_10003987_pt1 | contig 22045 bp, 17 predicted proteins | sample Lox_Sample_11_FD_206714 | JGI IMG/M metagenome (GOLD analysis project Ga0335069, IMG submission 206714) | Soil microbial communities from Loxahatchee National Wildlife Refuge, Florida, United States - Lox_Sample_1.1 | ecosystem: Environmental > Terrestrial > Soil > Wetlands | place: USA...
GGATCCAGTCGGAGCGCCTTGCGCAGAGCGACGCGTGCCTCCGGCAGGTTTCCCAGCTTCCATTCCGCCATTCCTAACTGAAAGTGGAACGTGGGGTTCCCCTGGTCTTTATCGACGCACTGTTTCAGGTATTCCCGGGCGGTCTGATAAATTCCTTTCTTGAAATAGATCCAGCCGATGGTGCCGTTGACGTGTGGACTGTCGTTCAGTTTTTCCTTGGCCTGCTGGGCCAGCGCTAACGCCACGTCCATATTGCCGCCGTGCTCCGCGAGCAGCCACGCCAGGTTGTTTTTCGCCAGCGCGCGATTGCTGTCGAGTTGAATTACACGCTCGTAGGCCTTGCGGGCATCCTCCCACAATCGCAGCTTCTCGAAAATCATGCCGGCCCGAAACATCAGGTCTGCGTCGTTGGGGTGCTCCCTCACCGCGTCACCGATCAGTTGGACGGCCTGTGCCGGCTGCTTCTCCGCGATATAAGTATCGGCCAGCAGAACGCTTGTGTCGGGGTCCGCCGGCGACAGTCCGAGGGCTTTCTGGAAAGCCGGAATGGCCGCGGCCCGGTTCTTCTGCCACAGGTAGACGTGGCCGAGTTCCCGGTACAACAATGCATCTCCCGGGCGGCTGCGGATTGCATTCCGCAGAAAATCGGCCGCGGCGTCCGGCTGTTTGGCGGCAAAATAGCCCAGAACCACATTTTCGAGAAGCGCCTTCGATTGCGGCTGGAGATTCCAGGCCTGCAAAAACTCTTTCCGCGCATCAGCCAGGTTCTTGTCGCTCAAAAAAAGAATGCCCGAGAGGCGGTGTGCTTCCCAGTTTGCGGGGGCCCGGTTCAGAACCGTTCTCACGATCTTTTTCGCTGCCGCATAGTCGCCTTTTCGGATCAGCGCCTCGCCATACACCAGCATGGCGTCCGTGTCTTCGGGACTACTCTTGATCAGCCTGGCCGCGTCGCTCAACGCGCTCTCGATCGCGCCGGCCGCGTTCTCCAGTTTGGCAAGGTTGAGACGCGCATCGTGATGGTTGGGATCGTACCGGAGAGCGGTATCCAACTCCTGCCGGGCCGCCAGAAGCTCATCTTTCTGAATATGGCCCTGCGCCAGCCAGTAATGCAGGGCGGCAGAGTTGGGCGCATACTTCTGGGCCACGGCGAACTCCGCTATGGCTGCGTCCACTTGCCCGGCTGACAGAAACAGGCGGCCTTTGAACATGTGGCCATAACTGTCCTGAGCATTCTTTGTCAACAACTCCCCAATCAGGGCTTCGGCCGATTTTCGGTCATTCAGGGTAAGCTGAACCTCGATGAGTTTGCGGAGCGCCTCCCGATTGTCTTTATGGAGCAGATGGACGCGCGCCAGTTCCACCTTGGCCTTGTCCCAATCGCCGATACGGACATAAAAATCCCCGAGGATCGTCCAGTATTTCGGGTCGTTGGCGTGGCTGGTCTGGATTTTTTGGACCACCGCCTCGGCGTCCCCAAATCTCTTCAGACCCTCGTAGTACCCTGCCTGCGCCTCAAGAATCCGCAGGTCGTCCATGCCTGTCTGGAGCGCCTTGGAAAACAGGGGCTCCGCCTCCGCTGCCCGGCCTGAGGTGATGTAGAACCGGATCAGCGCCAGGTGCGCCGGAACCGACCGGGGGTTCGTATCGACCGCCAGTTTCAGGTACCGCTCGGCCGCCCCCAAATCGCCGGCGTTCGTTTTGACTGAGGCTAGGCCCTCCAGGGCGCCGATGTGATTGGGGTGAAGTTCCAGAACGTGGTTGAATGTGCCTTCCGCATCGGCCAGCTTTTTCCGCTGTGCCTGTAAGAAACCGAGATTGAGCAGGGCGTCTATATCATTCGGAGAGCGCTCTAAGACGAACTCGATTTCCTTCTGTGCATCGTCTGTCTTGCCGCTGAGCCGGTAAAGCTGTGCCAGGCCCTTATGGGGAGGCAGGTAATCCGGTTTGGCCGCGATGGCCCGCTCGAGGAGCGTGTAGGCCTGACGGTAATCCCCCTCGCGGAACCGGATTTCTGCCAGAACATTGGCAGCTTCTGCAAACTGTGGATCGATCGCAAGGGCATTGGCGAACTCCAGCGCCGCGCGTTGCTTGTCGCCCTTGTTGAGATACTCCACGCCTTTCTGATAAAAACTCTGCTTTCGGACTTGCGGATCCCGGTTACAGGCCGGCAAGAGCATGCCGCATAGCAGGACCGCCAGCAGACCTTGCCGGCGTCCGATCCAGAAACTGGAGAACATCCGATTCGTTCCCATCACCCTGCAAAACTAGTCGCAAAATGAGGGCCATTCGTCAGGTAGGGACGCGCCCGAAAAAGGAAACCGGAGCGTAGCTTTATAAGAGACGCTCCGGTAAAATCGCCCGACAAATCAGGTTAATACGTGGGGCTTATGCAGTGCCCCACTTCTTTTTCAACAGAAGTCCGCCGGCGATCGTTCCCAACAGAACGATGCTCACAGGCTCAGGAACAGTGCCCTGATTGCCGTTGCCGGTGCCCGTCGTAAAAGAAATATTCAGGTTGTCGATACCGATGGTCGCCGGCCAATCGACAAAATTGAGTTCGGAGACGTTAGTGAGCGACCCGCTCCAGGTGCCGATTGCCTGGGGCGCCGCCTCGGTGTTTTTGCCGTGATGATTGGGAGAGAGCACCGAGTTCCCGTCCGTCGTGCCAGGCACAACTCCCCAGAAAGTGTTCACCACGGGATCCGATCCGGTGTTGTTATTGCCTGCCTGGAAGACCAGATCCGGCTGGTTGGCGTAGTGGCCGGTCGAAGAATTGTACGAGCCGCAGTTGGACAGAGACGGACAACTCCCGTCGGGAAAGATCTCGTAGTCGAAGCTGTTGATGGTAAGCCCGGTGATATGGGAAAACTGTAGCGTAATTTGTTGTGCGATTTGCGAGCTGCCGTCGGTGGTATTGGAAATGAACGTGTCGTAAGAGCCGTTCACTGTGGAGTTCGAGTTGCTCGCGGTGGCACCATCGGAATTTCCCAGAGTCAGCGACGTGGTACCGCTCCCGGGCCCGGTGACATAGCCTTCCCCGTTGTAGCTTCGATCCGCCACCGCTCCCATCGAACCCGACGAAACTACCGTGACACTGCAGCCGGTGCACCCCGCGGCCGTGAGCACCTGGTTCATGTAGGTTTGAATCTGAGCGGCAGTGGCGCCGCTGCTCAATCCCGTGATCGATGTGCCATTTATAGTCTGCGAATCAAAAGTAAACGTCACGCTTGTGGCGAAAGCCGACGCACCTGCGATCAGGAACGTGAAAAGTATTCTGGACAATTTCACTAGTGATTTTTCCTCCGTCAATGAATGAGCACAGCGCCCCTTATCACCTCTTGGCCGATAAACACTTTTGGGGCCATCTTGTAACTTATTGAAAACCGGCATTTAATCGTGGAATTGTTTGCCAATCGGTTGCCTTAAGCACAAGTTTTCTGAACTGCCGGAACCTGCTGCCGCTTCCCGCTTCGCCGCGATCCGGACATCGGATTGCATTGACAGGGACGCCATGCCGCAACCATCCCGGCGTCTGCAACTTGCCGGCGCCGCCCTCCTTCTCGTTCTGGGGAGCGGCCTTCAGGCACAGGACCCGCCTCCTGCTTCAACCGCCGCCGATTTTCTTTTTCAAACCGGGGTTTCCGCCCTATCCGCGGGAAAATACCACGAAGCGGAGATCAACTTCCGCAGGCTCATCGAACTGGAGCCGGCGAGTTCACGAGGCATTCTCGGCCTCGCCCAAGTCTACCTGGCCCAGAAGAAGCAGGACGAAGCGCTGCGCCTCCTGCAAGCGGAGTCGGAGAAAGCCCCCCGCAACGTGGAACTGCACTTCGCTATCGGAAACCTCGCTCTGCAGTCCGCCAAATTCGATCTGGCTATTGCCGAATTCCACCACGTTCTGGATGCTTCCGACAGGAATTCGAACGCGGCGGCCCAGCTCTATTTCCTTCTCGGGGAAGCCCATCGCCGCAAAGGCGACATCGATGCTTCCGTCGCGCTTTACCAGCAGGCTCAGAAGCTGCTACCCGGCAACCTCCCCATCACGAACGCGCTGGCCTTCGTGTTGGACGCGACCGGAAAGCGCCAAGCCGCGGAAGCAGAGTACCGGAAGATCATCGAGGCAGATCCGAAAAATGCCCTGGCGATGAACAATCTCGCCTTTTTACTCGCCGATGACGGCACGGATCTGGATCTGGCTTTGGCGTACGCGCTGCGCGCTCGCCAGCTAGCCCCGAATGAGTACAAGATCGCCGACACTTTGGGTTGGGTCTATCTGAAAATGAAAAGCACGGACGAGGCGATCGCCATGTTCCGCGACGCCGTCGAAAAGGATCCCGCCAGCGTTGTCTGCCGCTACCATCTCGCCATGGCTCTCGGCCAGAAAGGCGAGCGCGCGGAAGCCGCAAAAGAACTCCAGACGGCATTGAAGAACAACCCGTCAAAAGCCGAAGAGCAGATGATTCGAGAGTTGCTGCACCAAATCGGACAGTAACTTCCGCCCTACTGAATCGTGAACGAAGCCGACCCCACCCGGTTGGTGAGGGTCACCGACGTCGGAATCACGGCATTGACATCGCCCTGTATGGTGAACGGCTGGGTGAACACGAACACCGACCCATACTGGCTGTTGTTCGGATCCTGAAACCAGTTGCCGAACAGCGTGGTCGTATCCACGGTGATCGACGACGCTCCCGCTTGCAGACTGGACCCCGAAGCTGCGTTGAATGCGAACACCGCCTGCGTCACCTCGCGTGCCGTAGAGTAGCCGGTCACCACCACGCTGAGAGTACTCCCGCTGCGGTTCACCTGCACGCCGCGGATGACCGGCGCGGCACGAGCGATCACCGCCGAGATGGCCGGCGCCGGGCTCGGCGTAATATCGATCCCGCCGGCCTGGAGCCGCAACGAAATGCCGATCGTGCCCGAGACCGTGCCGGTCTGTAACGCCAGCGTGTTATCGGGTGTCGTGTTGCCGGTGGCGATCGTGAAATTCGCCGTGGTGCCGCCGGATGCGAACTGAATGGTGCGGTCGGCCGGCCCGGTATCCGGAGAGAACGTCAGAATCGCCTGACCCGTGATCGGCGCTGGGTACGCTGCGCCGAGGGTGATCTGCAGTGTGTACTGCTGCGCCGGCAATGCCGTCGCCGGCAGACCTGAGAACGTGATGCCCGGCGCCGGCGGAAGATTGATGTTGAGCGTGAAGCGGTCCGAGAAGCTGGCTAGCGCGCTGTCCGTCACCGTGATGGCGATGCCGAACGTGCCCGCTGCCGTCGGCGTGCCTGAAATCTGCCCGCTGGTCGAGTTGATGCTGAGCCCGGCCGGTAGGCCGCTCGCGGACCAGCGGTAGGGCGTCTGTCCGCCCGCGGCCGAAATCAACTGAAGATAGGCCTGGTTCAACATGCCGTCGGGCAACTGGCGGCTGGTCGTAATGGAAAGCGAAGCCGGATTCACGGTAAGCGGCACGGACCGCGTCGCCGTCACGCCCGCGGAGTCCGTCACCTGGATCGTGAAGTTGAAAGTTCCCGCCGTAGTGGGAGTGCCGGAGATGATCAGGCTGTTCGGATCGAAACTCAGCCCCGCAGGCAGGCTGGAGCCCGGCGCGATCGACCACGTGTACGGCGGAATGCCGCCATTGGCCGTGACCTGAAGCTTCTGCGAGTAGCTCACGCCGGCGGTAGCCGCAGGCAGCGCCGCGCCCACCGTGATGGTCAGAACCGGCGCGTTCACCGTGAGCGAATAGGCCTGCGAAGCCGTCGCACCCGATTTATCCGCGACTTGAACCGTGAAGTTCAGCGTGCCCGCAGTCTGCGGAGTCCCCGAGAGATTACCTGAAGCCGGATCGAGCGTCAGATCGCCCGTGCTGCCCGAAATGATCGACCAGGTATAGGGCGGCGTCCCTCCGCTCGCGTGGAAGGTCTGCACGTAAGCCACTCCCACCGTGCCGGTGAACAGCGGCGCCTGAGTCGTGATCACCAGCGGCGTGGGATTGATGGTCATTGTCACAGTGCCGCTGGCCGTGGCTCCGCTCGCGTCCGTCACCTGAACCGAAATGCTCGACGTCCCTGCCGTGGTGGGAGTGCCGAATATGGTTCCGTTACTGGACAGCGACAGACCGGCAGGGATCTGGCCGCTGGCCGCCGACCACTGATAGGGCGGGGTCCCGCCCGTGGCGGAGAGGCTTTGGATGTAACCCTGGCCCACAGTGGCGCTCGGCAGGCTGGTGGTGGTGACCGTCAGCTTGGAGGAGGTGCCGCCACTGACCACGATGGTGAAGATCTTCGAATTGGTGGCCTGCCGGGCATCGGTGACCGTGAGAGTGAAATTGAAGTTGCCGCCGCTGGTCGGGGTTCCGCTGATCACGCCTAACGGAGCCACGCTCAAACCCGGCGGAAGCTGTCCGCTGGCCGACCAGGTATAGGGCGTAGTCCCGCCCGTGGCACTCAACGCCTGGTTATATGCCTGGCCGACGGTCGCCGGGGGAAACGAAGTGTTGGTGATGATCGGGGCGGTCTGCGCTGCAATCATGGCGGCGAAGACCGCCGGCAATGCGCAGCACTTCCAGAAACGGTGGGATCTCATTGCCCGCTCCTTTGCGCGTCGGCGGGAGGAGCATCGGCGGGCACGAACCAGGTTCGGATATCGGAGTTGGATGCGTCAAATAGCATGAGTGGACGATTCGAAACTTCGGTCAGACGAAAAACCGCGTTGGATCTCAAAGGCTCCAGCGCCGACGGTTGGCACTGGCACGACACAGCCGTAGAGGAGCCGCTTCCGGGATCGATCGACGTGATCGAGCCGCGCGAGTTTGCGACGTAGGCGTGCGATCCGTCGGGCGCGAGTTGGACAGCCACCGGAGCGGAGGTGGCGTCATCGCCTGTGTAGATCTGCCGGATGTCGGCATTCGGGCCCACGTTCCGGATGAGATAGACATCGCCGGATTGCGTGGCCGCCACGGCATCGGTGCTGTTGCGGCGGAACGCGGCCGCGGTGATCGTACCGGGCAGTGGCATGCGAATCGTGCTGCCATCGGCGGCGATCACCCAGACCGGTGCGCTGACGCCGCTCCCGGAGGAGAAAAACATGGTTTGCGCGTCATCCGCGAGCGCGGCAACGGCCGGAACTTCATCCAGCGCCGGCAAAGCGATGCTGCGCAAGGCTGGGGAGCCGTCAAGCCCACTGGCCAGTTGCACACGGGATCCGATCAGCAGCGCCGCCGAACCCGACGGAGCGAATACCATGCGGCTGGGCGAAGGGTCTGCCCCGTTGATTACCTGCGGGGCGGAGCCGAATCGGAGAAGCCGGACCAGGCTATCCTCGCTGGAAACCAGCAGAGCGCGGTCCTGCAACGGCGAGATGGAAGCGGAAGCGAGGGGCGTCCCGGCGTCGAGCGCATCGCCCAGAATCGAAGCGCCGGGAATGCCGCGAATGGCGCGCACGGTCGAAGAGCGCGCGTCCCAGACGTAGCCCAGACCCGGGCTTTCCACCAGCGCCGGCTGAGCTACGGCTACAAACGAAATCGATAAGAAAACAGACGCGAAACAAAGCTGGCCCATACTGTTTAACACCGCCGGGTAACAGCAATTTGCCCGCCGTCACAGTACGCGCACAGAAGAATTCGCGCAATCGTGGCCCATTTTTGGGGAGGAGCCAGGCTCTGCTGTGGAAAACAGCGGTCTGGCGGGTGAGTTTTGCAAAATATTGAGAATGATTTCTACTGTTTTTCCGCTCCGGCTGCGGAGAGCCGGCTCCCGGACGCGGCATAGACCTCGCCGATGCTGGAAAACGAGAATTCGCTGAGCAGCCGCTCCAGTTTCCCGATCATTCCCCGAACGCCGAGATAAGTTCTGGCCCGGGCGATGAAGCCGCTCGCCAGCCGCGGCTGATCGGGGTCGATCTCCCATGGATGGAAGTAGATGCAGACGGGCTCGCCTTCCTCGCGGTTGACCCGGCGAATGCCTGCGGCGGTATAGCGATACGGCAGCAGGCGCAGGTATCCACCGCCGCCGATCGGTGCGACTCTGCCATTCGACAGTTTCACCGTCGCCACGGGAATCTCCTGGATCGGGCCGGACCGGGTGTCGAGAATGTGCGCATGCCGGTGCGAACCTGGGATCCCGTAGCGGTCATGAGCGATGGGGTAGATACTGGAATCCTGAACAAACCCTTCTTCCAAAAGGACTTCCAACGCCCAAAGCGAATCTTTCGTAATCGAATAGCTGGGCGCCCGGTACACCCGGGGCGTCACCCCGCAGGCATCTTCGATAGCAGCCACTGCCTGCCGCGTATCCCGCCGGAACTCGGCCGGCGAAAGCGAATAGACCAGCCGGTGAAAGTGGCTATGGCAGCCGATCTCGTGTCCCGCGGACACGATCGCCCGCACGGTAGCCGGATGCCGTTGCGCGACCCAGCCCAGAACGAAAAATGTGGCTTTGGTTTTGTTGGATTCGAGAAGGTCCAGAATGCAGGCGAGTTCGTCGCCCACCCGGGAAGGAAGAAGTGCCCACTGGCTCCCGTCTACGCTGGCCTGCACTTCTGTTGGATGAAAGTACTCCTCCACGTCGACGGTCAGAGCGTTCAACATGGAGAACCGACCTTACGCCCTGCGCTGCTTGAGGAAAAAGACAGCGATCGAGTACAACACCGAGAACAACCCAAGCATCGCACTGTCAGCGCGCCGTGAAAGCATAGGATTCCGGCACACAAACAGCAGATACCGGGCCATCCGGTAAGTCCTTTTATTAAGTTGGATTTGAGGGGTGGTGGTCCCGAAACGTGTCCCGAAGTCCCGAGGTTTGGGACGAGGGGCATTGCCTATTTCGGCACTAGCGGTGCCTCGGCGCCGGCGATGGGGATCGGCTTGATGTCCAAGGCGGTGCCTAACACGTTCTCGGCTCTTACCTTATCTGAAGTTTTGGGCTTATTTCGAGCGCGGTAGTGAACTGTGACGATTACACCACTAGAGATCGGCTTCTGCCCGCCGTAGAGGATGCACCGATATAGTGTTTCCCCGCCTGCCTGCTTCCCGGCGCCTGCCGCACAGGTGAGCGTCTTCTCGGCGGCTTCCGCGGCACTGCCCGCAATCAGGTCTGAAAGATCCACCGCGATGCTCGCGGGGAAAATGAAGTTCCACTGGAGAGCCACCGGGGTCTTTCCGGCCGGCGCCTCGAGCTTCAGAAGGATGGAGCCGGACGACCCGTCTGGTGAACTTATGGTGGAGATGGAAACAGACTGGCCCCACAGACCGGCGCATGACAAGAAGAAAACGGCAGTACCACGAGCTCGCGTCTTTCGACCCATTCCACTACACCTATCAGACTTGAGCTACCGCGCGCCTGCGGTGCGAGCCGGCCCGTGCGGCTGGTGGGCCGGTGTTTTGTGGCCTCGCGGCAGCAGGCCTCCAAATGCCCGGCGCGCCCAACGCAGCGCTTTTTTCGCAACCACTTCTTCCAGCCGCTCCCCGGAAATATTGTGCTCCGGCACCCGGAGGATCTGAAAGAAGCGTTCCGGGTTTTTGCGCGGAAAGACCTGATAGCGCCCGTTGATTTCGAGCGCATTGCCGCCCCAGTCAAATTCCAGGCAGTAAAACAACGAGTCCGATGACAGCGAGACCTCCGGCTGTCTTCCGGCCACCTGGCGAAGCCCGCGCCGATAGGAAAACTCGACGTCAATTCCAAGATCCGTCACCCGTACAACCGCCGCCGGAATCAACTTCAAAAGCACGCGGTTGTTGCGCCGCTCACTGCGCTGAACGAATGCCGCTGCGGCCTGTTCGAGTTCACCCAGAGTGACCACGCGGGACAGATCCGGTGCGTCTGCCAGCGCTGCCTCCATGGCGGCTGTGTAGGAACCAATGGCCGCGGTGGAATCCTGCGGTTTTCCGACCTCCCAGGTGTCTCCGGGAAACAGCACTACCGTCTCACAACCGAGTTTCTCCTGTACATACCGGTAGACGTCTGCGATCCGGTTCACTGCCTGATTCATGTAAGAGTTCTCGGCATGGGAAAAGTAGATGTAGCTGGCGAACGGAATGAACCGGCGCGGAGCGAAGATCTGAATCTGCCGGCTCATCTCCGCGAGCTTGTCCTCGGCGTGTCTGCGGTGGCTCGCTACATCGCCTTCGTTTCCGACCCAGGTCGCATAACTGAACTGAGACAGGAGCACATCCACCGCGCCAACCCGCTCCTTGATCGACGTGAGGTCTTCGGGATCGAAGACGCAGTCGTTCATGTTCAGCAGCGTTTGTCCCGATTCGGTAAGCGCCATCCAGGAATCCAGCAGGCCTTGCGGTCCACAGACCATCGATACGCCGCCGGCCAGTTCCACCGGCTGATTGTGCGGCAGCTCCTGGACACGAAATCCCAGCGATTCACAAAAATTGAGCACCCTGCGGTCGCGGGTCGCGTGGAACAAGACGGTGATGCGTCTACGGTATTCTTCCGGGATGCGCCTCAGGTTCGGAGGTGAAAAATGGTCGGGATGCTCGTGGGAAAACCAGATGTGCGTGATGTCCGCGAAATCCTCATAGCGGAACTTGCTCGGCGTCAGCAGGCGCCATCCATCGTTAAACGCGGTTCCCTCCAGCCACGGGTCTGTAATCATGCGGATCGGCCCGGCCTGAACCACGAAGGAGGCATGGTTGACCCAGAGCAGTCTCATAACCCCACCCCACTACCCAACACATTCACCCGGATATCGCACCTGCTCTGCCGCCGCTCTTTCTGCGCGCACAGGTACGCCAGCCAGTTGCCGTAGATACTCACGGCAGCCCGACTCCAGGAGACCTCGAGGCTCTTGCCGGCGTATACCGCCGGAAAATCCGCGAAAGCCTCTTCGCGCCGGTCATGCAGCACTCGTTCCTGAAAAGCGCGTAATGCATGCGCCGTTGCCGTGTCGAAATAGCCTCTCGGCACGGATGGACAGATGTCCCTTTCCCGCCTCAGATAACGACCCACATCTCTGCGGTACTCGAGAAACAAAGTGTCCGCTTCGTATTCCGGATGACCTTGAAAAAAGACGAACAGGCTCTGGCGCTGCCTGGCCAAGATATCGACGCCCGCATCGCGGGAGCGGCTGAGAACCAGATAGCCCCGCGCGGCGAGTTCGTTTTCGGGGATTTCATTCCACCTCGACTGGGGCATGGGGAACTCTGACGGAGCGCCGGCGGTTAGCGGGTGCTGCGACTCGCGCGTGCACTCGAACACGCCGAAGCACTTCTCCGCCAGGCGGCGCCGGACGATGCCGTCGAAATGCAGCAAGCCGGCGTGCGCGCTCAGACACGACAGAACCGTCGAGTGCGTACTACAATCGGCCCACTCCAGGACTTTGACCAGGCTGTTCCAATATGGTTCGTCGGCCAGGTTCGACGTATGCGGCTCGGTGCCGGTCACGATGAGCCCGTCCAATTGACGATTCCACAGGCTCTCGACGCTGGAATAAAACCTGCCGAGGTGGCTCCTGCCCGAGTCGCCTCTGGGAACATCGGGCAGCGCAAATAGCGACAGACGCACCACGATGCCGTCCGCGGCCGCATCCAGCAGCGAAATGAATTGACGTTCGGTTGCGTGGAGGGCCCGGTCGGGCATGTTGTTGATCAGGCCGATATCGAGGCAGCGGGCGTTCGACTCGGCAAACTGGACCGGCGACCTTCGGAGCGAGCCGTTGGTGTGCAACAGCTCGTGACTGGCCAATGGACGATCCAGATAAACCGGCATCAGCGCCTCTCCGTAGAACTCACCGTGGAGTGAGTCACGGCGCTGGTTGCGTTCAGCGCCTGGTCCAGATCGGCGACGATGTCGTCGATGTGTTCGATCCCGATGCTGAGCCGGATCATCTCCGGTTTCACCCCGGCATTGCGTTGTTCTTCCGCCGACATCTGCCGATGCGTCGTGGAGGCCGGGTGGCAGGCCAGGGATTTGGCGTCCCCCAGGTTGACGAGACGTTTGACGAGCTTGAGCGCGTCGTAAAAGGCCTTGGCCGCTTCAAAACCACCTTTGATCCCGAATGTGATCAGAGAGCAGGCCTGGCCGGCGAGATATTTCTGAGCGAGCGCATGATACCGGGTTTCCGGGAAGCCCACGTAGTTGAGCCACTCGACGCGAGGATCGTTGCGCAGGAATTCGGCTACGCTTCGACCATTCTGGACGTGCCGCTCCATGCGTAGCGGGAGTGTTTCGATTCCCTGCAGCAGCAGAAACGCGCTCAGCGGCGCCAGCACCGCTCCGGTGTTCCGCTGGTAGACGCTGCGGCAGCGGCCGATGTAGGCGGCGTTTTTGAAATGCTCGGTGTAGACCAGGCCGTGGTACGAGGGGTCCGGCTGGCTGAACATCGGGAAGCGGTCGGCCCGGTCCTTCCATGGAAACCTGCCGCTATCGACGATGGCCCCGCCCAGCGTCGTGCCGTGCCCGCCCATGAACTTGGTCAGGGAATGCACCACAACATCCGCGCCGTACTCGATGGGCCGCAGCAGAATCGGCGTGGCGACCGTATTGTCGACGATCAGCGGCACGCCGTGCCGATGAGCCACGGTGGCCAACGCTTCGATATCGCAGATGTTTCCCGCGGGATTGCCTACGGACTCGCAAAAGACCGCCCGTGTGCGGTCATCGATCAGGCTTTCCACGGCATCGGCGCTATCTGATTCCGCAAAACGCACCGTGATTCCCTGCCCCGGCAGAATGTGCGCGAACAGGGTGTGGGTGGTGCCGTAAAGCTGAGGAACCGAAACGATGTTGCAGCCCAATTCGGTGACGTTGAGGACGGCGTAATTGATCGCCGCCTGGCCGCTGCTCACGCACAGGGCCTCCAGGCCGCCTTCCAGCTCCGCCACGCGGCGCTCCAGCACAGCCGTGGTCGGGTTGCTGATCCGACCATAACGATACCCCTCCACCTCGAGATTGAACAGCGCCGCCCCGTGGTCGGCGCTGTCGAAGGCGTACGCTACCGTCTGGTAGATGGGGACGGCCACGGCTTTCGTTACTGGATCGACCTCATAGCCACCGTGAATCGCGATCGTCTCCCTGCGCATGATTAGAGCTCATTCATCTCGCGCACGATCCAGCGGATGTGCGACGCCGTAGTTCGAAAACTCGTGATGCAGGCCCGGATCGCCGGGCTGCCGCCGATCCGCGCTTCCGACATCCATGCGATCTGTCGCTCGTAGAGAGACGCCAGAAATTTGGAGGTATCGAGCCCGTCCCGCGTGAAGCACACCAGCGGCAGCGGCGTGTCGTTGACGATCCGCCACCCCGCTCCCTGGAGCGACTCCCGGAGCAGATCTCCCATGCAAGCCTGGTGCTCGATCATCTCCGCGTAACCGGATTCGCCGTATTGCGCCAGCGTCAGAAACAGCTTCAGGCCGATAAACCGCCGCGACCACTGTGTGGAAACCGTATACGGATCGGTCACCCCGGAGGTTTTCGCGGGCATGAAAGAAATCTCCCCGTGGAACGCCCGGGCAACCGTATCGGCGTGCCGGCAGAAGAACATGCCGGCCCCCATCGGCACTGAAAACCATTTGTGGGCGTCGCACGTGATCGAATCCGCGCTCTCAATTCCGTCGAGGTACGGCCGCAGTCTCGGCGAGAGGACCGCGGCGCCGCCCCATGCCGCATCAACGTGAAGCCAGAGTTCTTCCGCCCGGCAAAAACGAACCAGCTCGGGCAGAGGATCGATGATGCCGGCCGCCGTTGTCCCGGCGGTCCCGATCACCATGAACGGCGCAAATCCGTTCTGGCGATCTTCGGCCACTTGCCTTGCAAGATCCCCTACATCTATGCGCAAACGCGAATCTGTCCGGATCAACCGGAGCGCCCGGCGTCCGATTCCCGTCATGTGCGCGATCTTGTTGTACCCATGGTGGGCTTCACCGGTCAGGTAGATCGTTGGCGGTCTAACCCCCCGCAGCCCGTGTTCGCCGTACTCGGGGAAGGCCCGGCTCAGCGCGACCGTCACGGCCGAGAGATTCGCCTCCGACCCGCCGCTGGTGAAGGTGGCCGCAGCGCCGGCAGGCAATCCAAACTTGCCCGCCAGCCACGCCAGGGTATGCCGCTCGATCTCGTTGGCCGCGGGCGAAGTGCGCCAGGTCGCAAGCTGCGGGTTGTACATCGCCGCCAGCGTGTCTCCCAGAATCCCCGAAAAAGTCACGCTCGGATTGAAGAGTCCGAGGTAGCGCGGATGCGTGACCTGCACGTGCCACATGCGCATCATGTCTTCCACGTCGGCCGCCACATCTTCCAGAGGCAGCGAATTTGCGAAGTCGTACCGCGCAAGACGATTTCGGATCGCTTCGGGCGTCACCCTGGGCACAATAGGGCCGTTCTCGATATCGGACGCGAGTGCCGCGGCGGTATTCCGGAGCTGCTCAATTAGCATCGATGGTAAGCTCCCGGCGCCAAGATATCTTCGGCCTGAATGCGGTTGTAGAGCGCCTCGTCAATGCGGACGAATCGTCCCTGTTCCGGATCGTTGAAATAGATCGCATCCGCTGTCGCGGCAGGGTCGTACGCCTGGCGCACCAGTTCGGTCTTCGTGCACTTGAAAGTAGAGGTCACCTCCATCTCGCCGCGGACGCGAAGGAACAGCGGACGCGCGTATTCCGGCAGCCGGCAGATCAGGTGAGCCCGGAGGGCGTCCAGGTCCAGTTCGTCGCCCGCGACCAGCGCGGCCATGCCGGCCCGGCCCTCGGTCCCGGGCATTTCCACGCCGTAGACGTTGGCCTGCTTCACTCCCGGAAACTCGCAGATCGCCTCCGCCACCTCGGAAGCCGCCACATTCTCCCCCTTCCAACGAAACGTGTCGCCCACCCGATCGACAAAATAGAAGAAGCCTTTCCCGTTCCTCCTCATCAGGTCGCCGGTACGAAACCACGCATCGCCAGATTTGAAAACGTCGCGGAGGATCTTCTTCTCCGAGGCTTCCCTGCTGGTGTAACCCTCGAAGCGTCCGGCAAAATCCGCCGCGCCGTTTAAAATCGGCCCGATCGCCTCTCCCGTTTCGTTCGGCCCGCAGTGGACGCAGAATCCCTGCTCGTTGCGGACCGGAGCTTCTTTTTCAAAATCGAACCGGACCAGCGCCACCGGGGACCGGTGCGCGAGGTACGGCGGGATGCGGCCGATCGATCCTGGCTCTCCCTCGACGTTGAACAGCGAGACGTTGCCTTCGGTGGCGGCGTAGAACTCGAGGATCCGGGGAATGTTGAAGCGATTCTGGAAGGTCTCCCAAACGTCCGGCCGCAAACCGTTGCCGCAAGCCATCCGGATGCGCTGGCCGGTCTCGCGCGCGGACGGCTCGGTGTGCAGCAGGTATCGGCAAAGCTCGCCGATGTATTGGAACATCGTGCACTCCCACCTGCAGATGTCGTTCCAGAACTGGCCGGCCGAAAACTTCTCGCGGATCACCACCGATCCGCCCCCACACAGAACCGCTCCCGGCGCCTGCACGCCGCCCACGCTGTGATACATCGGCAGGCAGTTGTACAGGCGGTCGGTGGATCGCGTGTCCATCATACCGGCGAACCAGTTGGTCCATTGCATCAGGCGGCCGTGGCTGATGTTGGCGGCTTTCGGCAATCCCGTGGTGCCGGAAGTGAAGATGTACAGCGCCCGGTCCTCGACGGTTACCCGCCGGCGTTCGGATTCGGCCAGCGGTTCTCCCCCGTATGGCTCGACGGTGCGGTCGATCTGCGCCCAGACTCCCGGCGACACGGTAAGCCACGGCAGCGCGCTGGACAACGAATCCGCGAGCGCTTCATCCACGATGATCTGTTTGGGCGCGACGATGTTGATGCAATGCGCCAGCGAGGGACCCCTCAGATTGGTATTGAGCAGCGCCACGACGCCGCCCACCTTCGTAATGCCAAGCCAGATGGCCAGATACTCGGGCCGGTTGTGCATGAGCAGGGCGACGGTCTCGCCATTCTCAATACCCTGATCCAGCGCCCACCGCGCATATTGGTTCGACCGGCGCGCCAGTGCGCGATAGGTGAGAGATTCGCGGTCCGAGAGAAGCGCCGGCGAGTCGCCGAATGTTTCGGCCAGCTCCTCGATCATCACCGGGAAGATCCGTTCGGGATTCCGGGCAATCGGCGAGGTCCGCTCGAGCGCGCGCAGCCAGGCTTTAGCCACCGAATCGGGGCTGCCCGGCGATCGCGTTGTCGAATGTTCCGTCATGCCGTACTGCCTGCGTCAACCGTGAGCACCGTACCAGTGATGTTCTTCGCCCTGTCGCTCAGCAGGAACTCGACCGCGTCGGCCACGTCGTCGACTTCCGCCAGGCGATTCAGGGCGCTGCGCCGCACAATCTTATCCCGCTGCTCGCCGGTGAGGCTCCGGGTCATATCCGTGTCCACAAAGCCAGGCGCTACGGAATTCACGTTCACGCCCGCGCGCCCGACCTCGCGCGCCAGGGAGCGCGTAAAACCGAGCAGCGATGCCTTCGTCGAACCGTAGACTGCCAGACCGCTGTAGCCGTTGAACCCGGCAATCGAGGCGATGTTGACGATCCGACCTCCGCCATCGGACATCATGGAACGCACCACGTACTTGGTCAGGATGATCGGAGAGAGCATGTTCACGCGCACGAGCTGCTCGATGACCGAATCCTGCATGAGGGAGAGCATCCCCTCGGAACTGATCCCGGCGTTGTTTACCAGGCCGTAGATTGCGCCAAAACTTTTCCGCAGCGTCTTGACGAACACAGCGATGTCATCGATCTGGCCCAGGTCGAAGGGGACAAAGTGGAAGGAGCCGGGGTTGGCGCGGCCGGCCTCGCACATCGCCGATGTCAGCTCATTGGTCTCCTTCCGCGCGACGGCGATCACGCGGTACCCTTCCGCGGCGAGTTTGCGCGCGATACCGAGGCCCAGGCCCCGGCTGCCCCCGGTGACGATGACGCTACGCATGACAACGCACCATCTTGCCGGTTGCGGCGAAGGCCAGCTCGGGGACGACCCGAATCGCGGCCGGCACCTTGTGTCTGGGAAGCACCTCCCGGCAGAGCTGGAGAATCTCCGTTTCCACGTTGCGCCCCGGCTCGGAGGCCTCCGGCTCCGCTCTCAGCACGACATCGGCAACGACGAGGGCGCCGGTGACGGGATTCTTTCGCGTCCGGACCAGCGACATGCGAACCCGCGGGTGGCGGTTGATTACGGCTTCGACTTCCTCGGGGTGGACTTTCATGCCGCCCACGTTGATGACGCCGTCTCTCCGGCCGGCGAAGTAATAGCGGTCCCCGCGAAGCTCGACCATGTCGCCGGTGTCGATGAAACCGTCCTCGCCGGCCAGACGCCGCTCCCCGTCTCCCAGGTACCGTGCCGCGGTCCGAGGGGAGCGGATCCGCAGCGAGCCGTCCTCCAGCTTCATCTCGACATCACCGGGCTGCCCGATGAGGCTCGCCGGAAAACCCGCGTTGCCGTCCCTGACTTCAAACGCAACACCCGCTTCGGTCGAAGCGAACGCGTGGGCAACCCGCGCTTGCGGATAGAAAGCGTGGAGATGATCGAGGATGGGCTGGTCCGCGATCTCGCCCGACAAGCGGACGTATTGGGGCGCGATACAGCGGGCCGCCGGACTCATGAGAGCCCGCCGCCAGTGCGATGGAGTGCCGGAAATGTGGGTCACCTGGTGCCGGCCTGCCCGAATCAGAAAGTCCGCCGTCGAATCTCGCGCGCTCGACAGCACCAGCGATGTCCCGCCCAGCACTGCCCGCAGAAAGATCTGCAGTCCGCCGTAGCGGCGAATATCATAGAACGTGCTCCAGACCACCGGGCCTGCCGGCGCGGCGCTTGCGATGGCTCCGGCCAGGCTCGCCAGAGTATGTACGACCATCCTCGGCCGTCCTGTGGTGCCGGATGTGAAGAGAATCCATTCGGTCTGATGCCGCGGGGTCCGGTCATCGTTGGCGGGCTCGATCTTCGAACTGCACATGACGCGGGAGCGAACCGCGGCTGTTTGCAGTTCCGGTACCGCATGATCCGCGACGATCGCATCCGCCTCCACCGATGCCATGACGAAAGCAGCATGCTCCGCCGCCAGATCGGGCGGATAAAGGATCAGACGCCGGGCAACGCCATCGAGCTCAACCAGCGCCAGTGCCGCGGTGAGTTGGCTCCTGGTCGCGACCAGGACCGACCGGCCACGGAACTCACCGCCGCGGCCAGCAAGAACAGATCCATCCGCCAGGTCTCCCAAAGCCACGGTCGCAGCGTGCCCCGACAGGAAGCAGGCGGACAGATCTCCAGCCGCGCTTGCCGCGTTCCATAGCGACAGGCGGTCACCTTGCGGCATTTTCGTAAAACCTGACAAAGTCCCCCAGAGTGACGGGAAAACGAATGTCCTCGGCGGCGCTCAGCGGGTCTACGCCCAGCGTGTCCTCGAGCCTGGCGACGATGATTGCAAAACACAACGAGTCGAGGCCCGAGTCCAGAAGCGGCAGATCGTCGTCGAGCGGCGCCAATTGCTTGCTTTGCTCCCTGGCAACTTGCTTGAACTGCTGTAACACTGCGGTCCTAACGGACATTTCGATCGGTCCCCAGAATGGCATTCGCGAGCTCCGCCGCCTGCGGCTCGGAGTCCTGGACGCCGGTGCACTTTGGAATCGGGAAACAAGCTTGCAACCACCGTTCCGTGCACTTACCGACGGCTTCCCTGCTCTGGCGCTCGGCGAAGGCATGGCTGGCTCCTTCGACCGGCTCGAGGCTCATGCGGCTTCCTCGCGGTGAGCGCCGCTGCAGGTAATCGATGTAATCGAACCCTCCCGCTTTAGGAGCATACGAAGGAGATCTCAAGATCAGCATCGGAACTCCCGCGGACGCCAGTTGATTCCAGCAGCGGATCAGCGGCAGATTCGCCGAGCCCGGCAGTTTCTTGCGCCGGACGAGAAGCCGGTTGCCATTGAGCCGGTGATAAATCTTCCGAAGCCCGGAAAGGACTTTTACGCCGGCTTCGCGCAATTTCAGCCGGGCGGCCCAGCCTCCGTCGAGGCTCCGGAAAACCCGCTTGTTCCAGTTGTTCAAAGCGGTCTGGACCTCGCTGTCCTGCTGCACGTGAAAGTACGGATCCAGCAGGATCAGGCCCGCGATGCGCCTGGTAGCGGCCGCGGCAAAGAGTGCGGTCACCGCTCCGGAACAGTGTCCGACAACAATCACGCCCGCCAGGTTGAACCGCTCAACCAGGTCGCTCGCGATCGCAGCGAGCCAGGGTGCATAACCTCCGGCGTCGGCGTGGGCTTGAAAATCGATCCCTTCGGCCGCGGGGTCCCGGTCCGAATCTCCAAGCCCCGGCAGGTCGAAGCGAAATGAAGGATAGCCGCTCGCTGCCAGCCAGTCGGCCCAATAGACCGCCGCATCGCCGCCGGCGGCTCTGGGCAGAACCCCGGAGTTGGGAAACAAAACGCCAACCCTGCGCTTCTCTTCCGTGGCGGGGCGGGCCGGTCTATGATAGGTCCCTTGCAGCCGGACTCCGCTGCTGACGACCGCGATTGCCTCTCTGGTTTCGATGGCCCGCTTCATTGCCTCTCCTGAAGCGCTGGCAGCGCCGCCATCATCCACTCGAGGTTGTCGGTGTAAAGGCCGCTCAGGTCCAGATTATGAGAAACGACATATCCCATCGCCGAGCCCTTGAGCAGCGAAGCCGGAGTTCCCTCGAGATTGACCACCTTCACCGGCCTTCCTCCGGCCTCAGTGTCATCGGGCATTTGGAACGTGAAGGACTCCCGCCAGAGCCTGTGCGACCACTCATACCCCTCCACTTCCAGACCACAGTTCGCCTCCAGGTCCCGGATGTAGTCCGAGGCCGATTTCCGGGCGTACATGTTCTTGAACGCGTGCCGGGAAAGGGGCCGGCGAAGCACATCGTTGGCGTTTGCCGGCGACGACCACAACAGCAGCGCATCTCCCAGGCCGGACGCAAAGGCCCTGCTCGCCAGAATCGCGCCCAGCTCATGCCCATGCAGAATCAGCGGCAGGTGCGGAGAGCGGTTTTTGAGCCACCCGGCAAGAAAGTCGACGTCTTCACTCCAATCGCTAAAGCTCATCCGGTCGAACCCACCGGTGCTCTCACCCACGCCCCGGTAGTCAAAGCGTAAAACCTCGAGCCCCCTGGCCGCCAGGAAGCGGGCCCATCGAACCCACGGCACGTAGGAGAAATACCTTTCCGACGCAAACGGGCCGGCAAGCAGAACGCGGGCGATGGGATCCGGAGATTCATGCAGGACGGAATAGAGATGAGCGCCGCAGAATTCCAGGTAGCCAGGCCGTTCCACAGGATTGTTCAGGCGATCTGCTTGCCGGTCCATCGGCCATACCTCTTTGCGCCCGGCGTTCACGCAGGCAAGGCGCTAACGGGGCCGCGGGTACCGTCGAAATGGACGATGGTGCCGATCAGAGTTCGAAGCAGCGTGACGCCCTCAAACAGGTCTGCTTCGGGTTCAGGCGGTGCGCTCGCCATCTCCGCCGCGAGTGCCCGGAATAGCCCGTCGGTATGGGCGATATCGCAGACGCCGTGAACATCCGTGTATTCCATTTCGGCCGATCCCTGCCGTTGGCCGAGTTCCGCCAGGAACGCCATGAAGCGCTGAATCAAGCCCTCGAAGAACGCCATCATCAGGAGGAGCCGTACCGGCGACAGCCGGCCCACAAACAGGCGCACATTCATCAGGTCGCGGGAGACCGCCAGAAAATCCGACTCTGTCGGAGCGGCATGGGCTGCAGCGGCAAACCTTCGCATCATCCCGGGGTGGCAGTCACGGACTTCTTCGTGGAGATTCTCCAGGATGATCGCGCGCGATTCATCGGTTCTGACCGAGAGATAGGCGCCCGTCATCCAGTAGATGAAATTCCCCTCGAGCACGGCGGCGTATCTTGCGATGATGCCCCGCCGCTCATCGGCGGACAGAAGCTCGGGTTTAGGTAATGACGCCAGGATTTCGTCGATAATTCGCTCCGTCTGGCACCGAAGTGAGGCTCCGTATATGGCTGGTGTAGCCTGAAGCCCTGGTGCTGAAGTCATGTCTGGCCCTCCGCGATGTCGTCCCCGTTGTGAAACCTCACGGCGTGGAGGATCACCGCCGTTTGCTCGTAAGCTGCCCGTCGAATTAAGCCGCCGGTGACGGCCGCGCCCGATCCCTCGCTAACACTTAGCCGTACTACAGGCGCCTCGATAACTTTCACCCCTCACCCCCTGGGGCAAAGACCCTAGCCCTATGGCATTTTCAGTGCCAATACGGATTCCAAATCACCCTTCTCGACCGACGGCGGCACAATGCCACTGTAATGGATTAGACCCAACTACTTACAAGTTCGCTCGTGGGCGTACGATTGGCCAGGCTGGTGAAAGAGATTGGAACCTGCACCAAAAACCTGGGGCTTAGTCGTAACTAAGTTTGAGCAGCGTACACCAAGCTATGTACAGTACTGCTAAAACTTTTCGTACACCACCCGGTTATTGTGTTGGCTTCTGAAGCTCCGGCAGCATGACGAAGTTATGTTTGCTTCGCAAGTTTACACCGGGATCCAGCTCCGGTTGCTGCACCGCGACGTATCGTAGCCGGAGACGGCTCGCCACCATCATCAAGTGGATTTGCATCTCGACGCGGGCGAAGAGTTCACCAATACAGTTACGCGGGCCCGCGGAAAACGGAAGCATGGCCGGACGGTGCTGGTCCTGAGAATATCCCGGCCCGAATCGATCGGGGTCGAAGTTATCCGGATCGCGCCATAAAGCCGGATGCCGCTGTATGAAGTAGGTCGGGATATAAATCTCGGTTCCAGCCGGAACAAGGTAATCGCCGAGCCGGTCGTCCTGGAGCGCCTTTCGTGTCATCAGCCAGCCCGCGGGGTACAAGCGCATCGCCTCTTCGATCACCTGCCGCGTATACGGGAAGTTCGGCAGAACGCTCAAATTCGGAACGTCGCTTGGTCCTGAAGGGCTAAGTTCCGCCGATAGCTTTTTTTCCGCGGCGGGATGCTGGGAAAGCAGGTACCAGGTCCAGTTCAGAGTGCTGGCCGTGGTTTCGTGTCCAGCCACGATCAGCGTCATGATCTCGTTCAGCA
>Ga0335069_10003988_pt1 | contig 22042 bp, 22 predicted proteins | sample Lox_Sample_11_FD_206714 | JGI IMG/M metagenome (GOLD analysis project Ga0335069, IMG submission 206714) | Soil microbial communities from Loxahatchee National Wildlife Refuge, Florida, United States - Lox_Sample_1.1 | ecosystem: Environmental > Terrestrial > Soil > Wetlands | place: USA...
GTTTAAGAAGGAAATGGAGAAGCTGGTCCAGCAGGGGTTCGTGCGCGCGCGTATCGATGGCGAACTGCGCAGCATGGAAGAAGACATCAAGCTGGACAAGCGCAAGAACCACACCATCGAAGTCGTTGTGGACCGGCTGCTGGTCAAACCCGGAATCGAGCGGCGGCTGGAGAATTCGGTTGCCACCGCGATGAAGCTGGCAGGAGGCCTGGTGCTGGTGGCGGTGGTTGACGGCGAAGAGCGTCTCTACTCGGAGAAGATGGCCTGCACCGAGTGCGGCATCAACGTGCCCACGCTCGAGCCGCGTTCGTTTTCTTTCAACAGCGTGTACGGCGCCTGCGCGGAGTGCCACGGGCTGGGCAGCCGCTTCGACTTCGATCCCGCCAAGGTGATCGTGGACTGGTCGAAGCCGCTGCTGGAAGGCGGGCTGGGGCCCGGTTCAGGCTCGACCTATCTGCAGCGCATGCTGGACATCGCCGCCGAAGCCTACGGCTTCGACCTGCGTACCCCCTTCGAAAAGCTGCCGGCAAAGACCCAGAACCTGATCCTTTACGGGCCGGAGAAAGGCGAGCCAAGGCGCGCCGGATGGCAAGGCGTGCTCGCCTTTCTTAAGCAGAACCTGGAGGAGTCTTCTTCAGAGAGCTACCGCGAGTGGCTGCTCGAATACATGTCGGCGACGGAGTGTCCGGCTTGCCAGGGACAGCGCCTACGCCCGGAGAGCCTGGCGGTGACGGTCAATGGCCGGTCGATCGCCGAATTCACCGCCTTGCCCGTATCGCGCGCCATCGAAGCGGCACGCGCCATCCGACTGGGCCAGCGCGAGCAGCAGATCGCTGGGCGTATCCTGCGCGAGATCATCGAGCGGCTGCAGTTCCTGAATGCGGTCGGCCTCGGCTACATCTCACTCGATCGCTCTGCGGCCACACTTTCCGGCGGAGAAGGACAGCGCATCCGCCTCGCCACCCAGATCGGTTCGCGGCTGCGCGGCGTGCTCTACGTGCTCGATGAGCCTTCGATCGGCCTCCACCATCGCGACAATGACCGGCTGCTGGCCTCGCTTGAAGCCCTGCGGGATCTGGGCAACACCGTGCTGGTCGTCGAGCACGATGAAGAGACCATCCGCCGCGCCGACTACGTTATCGACCTGGGGCCGGGGGCGGGCCGGCACGGCGGCGCTGTGGTCGCAGCGGGCCGCCCGGACGAGATCGTGCACGCTCCCGAGTCGCTGACTGGCAAGTACATCTCCGGCGAGATACGGATCGCGATGCGCGCCGAGCGGCGCAAGCCGAACGGGCATGCCTTGGCTGTGGTGGGCGCGCGCGAGAACAATCTGAAGAGCATTGACGCCGCCTTCCCACTGGGAGTTATGACCGTAGTCACCGGCGTGTCTGGATCCGGGAAATCGACGCTGGTGAATGACATCCTGTATCGCGCTTTGGCGCGCCAGCTCTACCGCTCGCGCGAAGAACCCGGCGAACACAAATCCATCACCGGCGCCGAGCACATCGACAAGGTGATTCGCATCGACCAGTCGCCTATCGGGCGCACCCCGCGCTCCAATCCGGCGACTTACACCGGCGTGTTCACGCAGATTCGCGAGCTCTATGCCATGCTGCCCGAGTCGCGCGAGCGCGGGTACAAGGCAGGACGCTTCTCGTTCAACGTCCCCGGCGGGCGTTGCGAGGCTTGCCAGGGCGAAGGACAGAAGCGCATCGAGATGAACTTTTTGCCCGACGTATACGTGCTCTGCGACATCTGCGGCGGCAAGCGGTACAACCACGAAACGCAGTCGGTTAAGTTCAAGGGCTACTCCATCGCCGATCTGCTGGAGACACCCGTCACCGACGTGCTGCCGGTGCTGGAGAACATCCCGCAAGTACGGCAGAAGCTGCAGACGCTGGTGGACGTCGGCCTGGGTTACATCCAGCTCGGGCAGTCCTCGACCACGCTCTCCGGCGGGGAAGCTCAGCGCATCAAGCTGGCGCGCGAACTTTCCAAGCGCCAGACCGGGCGCACGCTTTACCTGCTCGACGAACCCACGACCGGCCTCCACTTCGATGACGTCAAGAAGCTGCTGGACGTGCTTCACCGGCTTACCGACCTGGGCAACACCGTGATCATCATCGAGCACAACCTCGACGTAATCCGCAATGCAGACTGGATCCTGGACCTCGGTCCGGAAGGCGGCGAAGAGGGCGGGCGCATTGTCGCCCACGGCACGCCCGAGCAGGTGATGCGCTGCCGGAAGTCCTACACCGGACAGGCCCTGGCAGAGTACTTCGCAAACGGCACCCATCGTCGCGAGCCCGCCACTGTGGTATAGGGTGGGTTGCGGGTTGCAATTTACAAATTACCAATTACCAATTACAAATTCTGTGCTGGCACCCCACTTTGTCTAGTCCCGACAGCCCGTTCCCTGAAGTCCAGCCGCCGCAGGTAGAGCTGCCGGCTCCGCCGCCGCGCGATCCCGTCTGGAGTGGTTGGGACGTGGTGATGATCCTGGTCGTCGCCATCCTGGGGATCTTGGTCTTCGGGGGGATCATCAGCGCAGGGCTTGCGACAACACACCACGTTGTGCAGGGGGCGGCCGCCATTGTGCTCGGAGTAGTAGTTCAATGTCTGTCGTATTGCGTTGTCGTGCTGTTCATGCGCGGGCTGGTGGTGCGCCATTATCATCGTGGCTTTGCCGAAGCGGTGCACTGGCGGTGGCCAGGGGAACATCGTTGGCTCGTCTTTGCGGTAGCTGGGATGGCGCTGTCCCTGGTAGTAGAACTCGTTTCTTCGCGTCTGCCTATCCCAAGAACCCTGCCGATTGACAAATACTTTCAAGGGCGCGGCGCCGTCTATGCTCTCTCACTGTTTGGCATCAGCATGGCGCCGCTCGTGGAAGAACTCTTCTTTCGTGGGTTTCTCTATCCCGTGTTAGCCCGCCGTATGGGAATCCCGCTGGCAGTGCCTTTTACGGCGTTGGCTTTTGCCCTGGTTCACGCCTTACAGCTGGGCTTCGCCTGGGCGCCGATTTTGATGCTTTTTATCGTGGGACTGGTACTCACGATCGTTCGAGTGGTCACGGCCAATGTGGTACCCGGGTTCCTGATGCACGTGGGCTACAACTTCATGCTGTTTGCCATGCTCTACATCGCCACCGACCACTTCCGGCACATGGAGCGGATGCTGCAGCAGTAAGGAAGGAAGGGTACTCGGTACTCGGTACTACAATGGCCTGTGCTATAACCCTAGCGATGACCACCTCCCGCCAGCGCCTGCTCGAGATCCTCGCGGAGAAATCCTTCCGCCTGGGGCAGTTCACGCTGTCGTCCGGCGGCGTCAGCGACTACTACATCGACTGCCGCACTACCACGCTTGATGCCGAGGGAGCGCGCCTGACCGGAAGGGTGATACTGGACACCATCCGGGCCTATGGCTGGAATCCTCATGCCATTGGCGGCATGACGCTGGGCGCCGATCCCATCGTGGTAGCTGCCGCCGTGCTGAGCGCGCAGCAGATGCAGGTGCGCTCCAGCCCCGTGCAGCCTGACCTGCCGGCCTGGCGCATTAACGGCTTTCTGGTGCGCAAAGGGGAGAAGGCTCACGGCACCGCCCAGCGCATCGAAGGCTTCTGCGAGCCGGGAGCCTCAGTGGTGATCGTGGACGACGTGGTCACCACGGGTACCTCGACTGTTACCGCCATCGAGGCCGCCCGCGCCGCCGGCATGAAAGTGATCGGTGTACTCTGCCTGGTGGAGCGCGAGGAAGCCGGCGGCCGCGCTAACATCGAACGCGCGGCACATCCGGCGCCCTTTGCCGCCATCTTCAAAGCGGGTGAAGTGCGCGAGGAACACGTGCGGCAAAAGGCCGGCCGTTCGTGACTTGTTGGCCGGCCACCAGGGACCAATGATCAAGACCATCGAATGGACCGACCAGGGCATCCGTCTGCTGGATCAGACGAGGCTCCCTGCCGAGGAGGTGTACGTCACCTGCCAGACCTGGGAGGAGGTCGCCGATGCGATCAGGAGGATGATCGTCCGCGGAGCGCCTGCCATCGGCGTTGCAGCCGGCATGGGCATCGCCCTGGGTGCGCGTGACGCCGATGCCGGACACGTCGCCGAGCTTCGCCGTGAACTCGAACACATCTGCGAGGAAATGGGCGAGACGCGGCCCACGGCGGTGAACCTGTTTTGGGCCATCCGCCGCATGCAGGAGAAGTTCGAGCAATGCTCCGAACTCCCCGTCGAGAAAATCAGGCAGGAATTGATCGCCGAAGCGCAGCGCATGTACGTGGAAGACCTGGCGACGAACGAAGCCATGTCGAAACAGGGCGCCACGCTGCTGCCCTCATCCGGGGCCGTGCTCACGCACTGCAATGCGGGTGCGCTGGCTACGGTCGGTGGTTACGGCACGGCGCTGGGGGTGATCCGCGCGGCGGTCGAAGCCGGTAAGAAGCTCACCGTCTATGCCGACGAAACGCGGCCGTTCCTGCAGGGCTCGCGCCTCACCGCCTGGGAGTTGATGAAGGACGGAATCCCAACGACCGTCATCTCGGACAACATGGCCGGCGCGATGATGCGCCAGGGCAAAATCCAGGCAGTGGTTGTGGGCGCTGATCGGGTCGCAGCCAATGGCGACGTCGCCAACAAGATCGGAACCTACACGGTTGCGGTGCTGGCAAAGGAGCACGGCATCCCGTTCTACGTCGCCGCGCCCTGGTCGAGCGTGGATATGGAGTGTCCCGACGGCGAGCATATCCCCATCGAGCAGCGTTCAGCGCGCGAGGTGACGCACGTCGGCTCGTTGCGGATTGCCCCGGAAGGAGTGAGGATCGAAAACCCCGCCTTCGACGTCACGCCCGCCCGCTACGTCACCGCCATCATCACCGAGCGGGGCATTGCGCGCGCGCCTTATACGGAGTCCCTCAAACGGCTGGCGGAAACCGCGGTGACGGCGTAGAACTTCGGCGATGGTTTCTGCGTATCAATTATCAGCGCGAGGACTTTATGCTTACTTTTCTTCTCTGGCTCATTCTGTTCGTGATCTGCTGGCCATTGGCGCTGCTGGCGCTGGTGCTCTACCCCTTGGTTTGGCTGCTGCTGCTTCCCTTCCGCATCGTCGGAATCGCCGTCGAGGGAGTGCTCAAATTCCTTTGGGCCATCGTCACGCTGCCGGCGCGCGTGCTGACCGGCCCGCGTCACGTCTAGAACTCCATCGCCTTCAGATTTGGACTGACGATCAGCGTGGGCTCGGTGGCAGCCTGCACATCGTCGGCAGTCAGGCCGGGGGCGACCTCTTCCAACACCATGCCGGTTGAGGTCACCTTGAAGTAGGCCATCTCGGTGACGATCGTGTCCACCACTTTCACGCCGGTGAGCGGGAGCCGGCATTTCTTCAGGATCTTGGGCTGGCCTTTGGCGGTGTGCTCCATGGCAATGATGACGCGGCGCGCACCCGCCACCAGGTCCATCGCGCCACCCATGCCCTTGACCACCTGGCCGGGGATCATCCAGTTCGCCAGATTGCCCTGTTCGTCCACTTCCATGGCGCCGAGCACACTCAGGTCCACGTGCCCGCCGCGGATCATGGCGAAGGAATCGGCGCTTGAGAAATACGCCGTGCCGGGAATCTCGGTGATGGTCTCCTTGCCGGCGTTGATCAAGTCCGGATCTTCATCGCCCGCGACCGGATACGGCCCGATGCCCAGCATGCCGTTCTCGCTCTGCAGCACCACGTCCATGCCCTTGGGGACATAGTTGGCGACCAGCGTGGGCATGCCGATGCCCAGGTTGACGTAGTAGCCATCACGCAGTTCTTGCGCGATGCGCCGCGCGATGCGCTCCCGGAGGATTTCTTTTCCGACTTTTGCAGGTGTTGTGGCCATGAGTGTTTCTTGTCTCCTCGGCTCCGTAGAGACGCAGCATGCTGCGTCTCTACATTGGCGCGGTTGCTATTCCCATTTAGCTTCTTCGCGGCGGAATTCGGTCACGGCCTGCTCCAGTTCTTCCAACGCGTCCGCGCGCTGCTGGAACCGTGATGCGCTCGCCAGCAGCACACCATACGCATCAAGGATGCCGCCCATCGCATGCTCGTATGCTCCGGCCATGACTGCCAGTTCAGCCGCCAAGTCGCGCAGCGTGAGCTGGCCTTCTTCATACATCCGCAGGTACCGCAGCACGCTGGTTCGGACCTCTTCGACCGTGCTGTCGGGCGCAGGCACTAGGCCGTTGCCTGTCGCAGCGTGCGCTTCTCGATGCGCTTCTCGTAATTCGTGCCCTGGAAAATGCGCTTCACGTACACGCTGGGCACGTGCACCAGGTCGGGCGAAATCTCGCCTACGTTCACCAGGTGCTCGACTTCGGCGATGGTGACCTTGGCCGCCGTCGCCATCATGGGATTGAAGTTCCGTGCCGTCCTACGGAATACCAGATTGCCCCATTTGTCGCCCTTCCATGCCTTGATGAATGCGAAGTCGGCATGAAGCGCGCGCTCCATCACGTACCAGCGGCCGTCGAACTCGCGCGTTTCCTTGCCCTCGGCGACCGGCGTGCCGAAGCCGGTCGGAGTGTAGAACGCCGGAATGCCGGCGCCGGCGGCGCGGATGCGCTCGGCCAGCGTTCCCTGCGGATTCAGCTCCAGTTGCATGGTGCCCGCGATCACCATCTGCTCGAAAGCCTTGTTCTCGCCGACGTAGCTGCCGATGTGCCTCTTCACTTGCCCGTTGCGAATCAGCACGCCAAGACCGAAGTCGTCGATGCCAACGTTGTTGGAGATCGTCGTGAGGTTTTTCACGCCTTTCCGGGCGATGGCAACGATGAGGTTCTCGGGAATGCCGCATAATCCGAAGCCGCCGAACATGATCACGGCGCCGTCCTGGACGTCGCGGATGGCCTCCTCAGCATTGGCTACGACTTTGTTCATGATTTCCGCCTTGAACGATAGATAGCGCGGCCAGCCTTCCACCCCAGTGCACCAAAACCAGGCGCGCTGGGGCCCGACAGGGGCCGCGGCGAACGGCGATTCTAATTTCCCGAAGCGGTCGAGTGCAAACGGAGGGCTTTATTTTGTCTGCGCCCCGGCATCTCTCCGGCGGAACTGGTTGCCGCGCTCGAATTCCGTCTTCAGCTCCGGCGTGCGCAGGTTCTCACGGATGTGGGCCAGCCGCTGTTCCAGCCGCACCAGCGCTTCTTCGATGTTCTTGGTGTTGGTCAGGGCGATGTCGCGCCACATGGAATACGGACTGGAAGCGATGCGGGTCGTCTCGCGCAGGGCGCGACCGCCGATGGCCAGCAGTTCGGGATCGTCGCCCAGTTCGTCCACGACGGTGGCGGCCAGCGCCGTCGAGAGCATCTGCGGCAGATGGCTGATCCAGGCGCAGAGCCGGTCGTGCCGCGCCAGATCCAACACGACCACACGCGCACCGATACCACGAATCAGCTCGAGGCATTCGCCGCTCAAACCTGCTTCCACATCTTGGCCGGGCAGGGGCGTGACCAGCCAGACCGCATCCTCGAAGAGATCGGCATCAGCCTGCTCAATGCCGCTACGCTCCTTGCCTGCCATGGGATGGCCGGGGAGGAAACGTGTAGCAGCCTTCGATCCGAAGACCGCTTGCGCGCGCGCGGCAATCTCGCCCTTGGTGCTGCCGACATCGGTGAGGAGAGTGCCTTCGGCGAGCGTCGGGCCGATGCGTTCGATAAGATCGAGAATGCCGCCGACGGGGGTCGCCAGCAACACCGCCTGGCTCCCGCGCGTCGCTCGCACAGGGTCGACGACCCCTTCGTCAATCACGCCAGCTGCTTTCGCGCGCGCCAGCACCGGCTCGCGGTCGCAGCCCACAACGCGCCCGGCAAAGCCATGCATCTTTATGGCCAGGGCGAACGAGCCGCCGATCAGGCCGGTGCCGACGATCGTGATTTGTTGGATTCGAGCAGTTGGCACTTGGCAATTGGCACTTGCTCAATTCGACCTGCGCCAAGTGCTAACTGCCAAGTGCTAAGTGCTGTCTTTACGCGATCTTTCTTCCTACTGCCGGCGCGATCATGCGCAGCTCATCCATGAGTTTCGCGAACTGCTCGGGGTAGAGCGACTGCGCGCCGTCTGAGAGCGCCTTGTCCGGCTGGTGGTGCACCTCGACGATGATGGCGTCGGCACCCGCCGCCACCGCCGCGCGCGCCATAGGCGAGACCTTGTCCCGCCGGCCCGTGCCGTGCGACGGATCAGCGGTGATGGGCAGGTGCGACAGCTTGTGCACGATGGGAATTGCGGAGATGTCCAGCGTGTTGCGCGTGTAGGTCTCGAAGGTGCGAATACCGCGCTCGCACAGGATGATCTCGTAGTTGCCGCCCGCCATGATGTACTCCGCCGAAAGCAGCATCTCCTCAATGGTGGCAGCGATGCCGCGCTTCAGCATCACCGGCTTGCGCGCTTTGCCCAGCTCGCGCAGCAGGTTGAAGTTCTGCATGTTGCGCGCGCCCACCTGGTAGATATCGACGTAGGGCTCCATGAGAGGAATCTGGGAGATCTCCATCACCTCGCTGATGACCAGCAGCCCGAACTGGTCGCCGGCTTCCTTCAGCAGCTTCAGACCCTCCTCGCCCAGGCCTTGAAAAGAGTAGGGCGACGTCCGCGGTTTGAACGCGCCGCCGCGCAGCGCTCTCGCGCCGGATTTGGCGACGATCTCAGCGATGGTGAACAGTTGCTCGCGCGATTCGACGGAGCACGGCCCGGCCATCACCACCACGTCCTGGCCGCCGATGGATATGCCATTGCGCAGCTTGACGATTGTGCCCTCTGGACGGAAGCTGCGCGCCACCAGCTTGTAGGGCGAGCTGATGCGGTGGACTTCCTTGACACCGTCCATCACTTCGACATCGCGGATGTCAAAATCCACGCGCGCGCCGACGGCGCCCAGCACCGTCTGCAGCTTGCCGGTGCTGCGGTGTACCTCGAAGCCAAGCTCCACCAGCCGCTCGATCACGGCCTGGATCTGGTCTTCGCTGGCTCGTTCCTGCATTGCGACGATCATAAGAAGTCAGTACTCAGTACCCGGTACTCAGTAGTCAGTCGTTTACATCGACATCAAGTTCCGTACTCTCACCCGCCGCCTTGGTCCGTGGCTGCATGTCCAGCCTCTGGATGGTGCGCATCACGTCGATCATGCGCTCATATACCCGCTTCAGGTCGTCGTCGGAAAGCGGGCCTTGATTGGCACGGCAAACGTTCTCCAGGATGATCTTCTCACGGTCGGGCTCATAAATCGGCAGATTGGTGTTGCGCTTCAACCGGCCGATCTCGACGGCACACTGCGCGCGCTGGTTCAGCAACTCGACCAGCTTGCGGTCCAGTTCGTCGATGCGCTTGCGCCACTCCGCGATGTCCATAAAAGAAGCCGTTGGCAATTAGCTGTTGGCATTTGGCCGCCAACTCGATATCGAGACCAGGTGCTAACTGCTAATTGCCAAGTGCTTGGATATTTTCCTTTGGTGCTCTCCAACCAATGAAGATATCAGTTCCGCCACTGCTTGCGGCGCGCGCTCCCGCCCGGCCTGCTCGATGGCCTGCACAATGGCGCTGCCGACCACCACGGCATCGGCAAATTCTGCCACTTCCGCAAAGTGGGCGCGAGTGGATATTCCGAATCCAACCGCGATGGGCAGCCGCGTGAACTTCCGCAAACGCTGAACCAGTTCTCGCGCGTCCGCAGCCACTTCTGCGCGCCCGCCGGTAACGCCCGTGCGCGAGACAGCGTAAACGAACCCGCGGGAGGCCTCAGCGATGCGCTCCAGGCGCTCGTCGGTGGAAGTCGGCGCGGCCAGGAAAACCGTTGCCAGATCGCGCGCCCGCATGGCACGAAGATAGTCGCCGGCCTCTTCCACGGTCAGGTCAGTGATCAGGGCGCCGTCCACGCCGGCATCGGCCGCCGCTGCGCAAAAGCGCGCAAGCCCCAGCCGCAGCACCGGGTTCAGATAGGAAAAAACGATCAGTCCAGCCTTGGGTCTTTGCTTGCGCACCTCGCGCGCCATCTCCAGCACCTGCGCCAGCGTGGTGCCGTTTCTCAGTGCGCGCTCGCTCGCCCGCTGAATCACGGGCCCATCGGCCACGGGATCGCTGAAAGGCACACCGAGTTCGACCACCTGCGCGCCGGCATCGATCGCGGCCAGGACGATTTCCCGCGTCGTGATCAAATCAGGATCGCCGCAGGTTACGTAGGCGATGAGAGCGGGGCGGGATGTGAATTTCAGCGTCATTTCGGCCATTATCCAATCTCTAAGTTCTCGCGCAGGATCCCGATGTCCTTGTCGCCTCGTCCTGAAATATTCAGCAGGATAACTTCCGTCTTCTTCATCTTCGGCGCACGCTTGATCGTTTCTGCCACGGCGTGCGCCGACTCCAAGGCGGGGATGATGCCTTCCGTACGCGCCAAGAGCATACAGGCTTCGAGAGCTTCCCCGTCCGACGCGGCGACGTACTCGGCGCGACCAGATTCGTGCAATTCGGCATGCTCGGGGCCGATTGCGGGATAGTCCAGCCCGGCCGATACCGAGTGTGTGCTTGCAATCTGTCCGGCCTCGTCCTGAAGTACGTAAGTGTACGTGCCTTGCAGGACTCCGGGCGCAGCGCCCGTGATTCCCTCCGCAACCCGCGCAGCATGATTGCCCAGGGAGGGGCCGCGACCGCCGGCTTCGACGCCGATCAGGCGCACATCTTTGTCGGGCAGGAAGTCGTAGAAGATGCCCATGGCGTTCGAGCCGCCGCCGACGCAGGCGATGATGGCATCCGGCAGCCAGCCTTCAGCTTCGAGGATCTGCGCGCGCGCTTCGCGCCCGATCACCGACTGGAAATCGCGCACCATGGTTGGATAGGGATGCGCGCCCAGCACGCTTCCCAGCAGGTAATGCGTAGTGCGCACGTTGGTGACCCAGTCGCGCATAGCCTCGTTGATGGCGTCTTTCAGGGTGCGCGAGCCGGAGTCCACACCGCGCACCTCGGCGCCCAGCAGCCGCATGCGGAAAACGTTCAGCTCCTGCCGCCGCATGTCCTCGGTACCCATGTACACCACACATTCGAAGCCGAACAGCGCACACACGGTCGCGGTGGCGACGCCGTGCTGGCCGGCGCCGGTTTCGGCGATTACGCGCCGCTTGCCCATCCGCCGCGTGAGCAGCGCCTGGCCGAGGCAGTTGTTGATCTTGTGTGCGCCGGTGTGGAGCAGGTCCTCGCGCTTAAGGTAGATCTTCGCCCCGCCCAGCTTCTCGGTGAGGCGGCGGGCGAACGTCAAGGGCGTGGGACGTCCGGCGTAGTTGCGCAGCAGGTCGTCCAACTCGGCACGGAAACAGGGATCGCGTTGCGCCTTGGCGTACTCGCGCTCTAATTCCTCGAGCGCCGCCACGAGCGTCTCAGGTACGTAGCGCCCGCCGTAGGGACCGAAACGGCCCGGCACAGGGCCAGGGCTGCTCGTGGCTCTAGCTGATACTCGTTTCGCGCGGCGCTTTTTTGCGATTGCTTTCACAAATTACAAATTACCAATTTCAAATTACAAGTCAGTATTCTTCGCCGCCTTCACGAACTCCCTGACCTTCTCATGGTCTTTCTTCCCAGGCTCGCGTTCGACGCCGCTGGCCACGTCCACGCCCCAGGGGAGCATCGTCTCGATTGCAGCCCTAACATTTCGGGGAGTCAAACCTCCTGCGACAATAACCTTCACTTTGCCGGCGCGAAAGGCTTGAGTGAATCCCCTGCTCAGACCCCAATCCCAGGTCCGACCCGTGCCGCCTCTTTTGTCACGCATCGCCGAGTCGATGAGGATCGTGTCGATCAGGGGACCCGGCATGATGCACACAGCTCCCGTCTGCCGCTCCACCTCGCGGATTTTTGTGATCGGCAATACCGGGATCACTCGCAGTCTTCGGTGTTCGGCAAGTTGGTTAGCAAATTCTAGGCTTTCATCGCCGTGCAACTGCACCGCAGTCAGTCCCGCCTGTTGGACGATCTCGCTGATGCGCTCTGCGGTCTCATTCACGAAGACGCCAACTTTTTCGATGCCTTCCGGCATAGAGCGCACAATCTCTCTCGCAACCCCCGGTTCAACCCGGCGCGGGCTCTCAGCAAAGACGAACCCCAAGGCGTCGGCGCCCGCATCCACCGCCGCCAGCGCGTCCTCGAGGTTCGTAGTGCCGCAGATCTTTACCCACATCGGTTGCTCGTTTCTTGTTTCTCGTTTCTCGACAGAAGCGAAAAAACCATCCGGCTTTCGTCGAGAAACCAAGAACGAGAAACCAGAAACCTATCTGCTCCGCGCCTCAGTGAGCATGTTCACCAGCTCGGCACCTGGATCATCGGCCCGCATGAGGCTTTCGCCGACCAGGAAGGCATCGTATCCAAAGGCGCGCAGACGGCGTATGTCCTCGCCGCGCTGAATCCCACTTTCAGCCACGCGCAACACACTCGCGGGGAGCCCGGGCGCCAGCCGCTCCGCCGTCCGCAGATCGACCACGAAGGTCCGCAGGTCGCGGTTGTTGACACCGATGATTTCCGCTCCGAGGTCGAGCGCTCGCTTCAGTTCACTCTCATCATGGACCTCGCACAGCGCGTCCAGGCCGAGTTCGCGGCTGCGCTTGTGGAAGCACGCGAACTCAGGATCATCAAGCGCCGAGAGGATCAGCAGTACGGCATCCGCGCCGTTGGCCCTGGCCTCGAGTAACTGGAATTCATCCACCATGAAATCCTTGCGCAGGCAGGGCAAATGGGCGGCCGCCGAGGCTTCGGCAAGGTCGCACAGCCCGCCTTGGAAGAACTGCTCCTCCGTGAGCACCGAAAGCGCTGCCGCACCCGCCCGTTCCAACTCGGATGCGAGGCTTCCGACGTGCAGCGTGCCGCGGATCGTCCCGCGCGAAGGTGACGCCTTCTTCAGCTCCGCGATCACCGCGACACCCGTGCTGGCCTTCTGCTCAAGCGAGCGGCGGAACCCGCGCGGTGTGTGGCTCTCGGCCATCCGCTCCAGCGCGCGCATGTCGGCCGTACGCTTGCTGAGGTCCACGCGCTGGCGAGTCGCGGCAACAATCTCCAGGAGGGTGGCGGGCATGGAGGTCAAAAGCAGCAGTATAAACCGAAGGTTGCGGAAACCGGGCGTCGACGCCGGGCAGCAATGCATCCATGCGGACCACGGTCCAAGAAGTGGCAGCCACGATGACTAGCCTGCGGCCTCTGCGCCCGGGCGGATGTAGGTAAGTGTGTGGTGAGTCAGCAGCTTGCGATCCAGGCTCACACACTCGGCCACCCCGTAAACCAGCCGCTTACCGAGCTTCAGCACTCTGGCGCGGCAGCGGAAGTCCTGCTGTCTTGCAGCGGATAGAAAGCTGGTCTTCATCTCCGCGGTGACGCAGCCGTCATCGAGGCCGAGCAGCGTCTTGATCGCAAACCACATGGCGACGTCGGCCGCGCCCATGAAGACCAACCCGCTGACGATTCCGCCCGGCCGCTCGAACGTATGCTGAAAGGGAACGGCGAGCACGCACTCGCCTGCCGCAATCGAGCGTACGCGAAAGCCGTACCGCTCGAGGAAGCGCTGTTCCGAGAGTAGCTTTTGCAGCTCAGCGCGGCTCACCGCCGTCGTTTTCGAGGCGCCGTGTTGGGGAGACTTTTCGGTCATGCTCAACTGTTTCCTGCGTTTCTGATTATCATCCTCGCCGGGAATTCTAAATCGACGCGAGCGCACCTGTTGATTTTTTCAGCTCACCGCGAAATGTGATGTGGGTCACAGCGGGGGCAGGGGACAGGAGGCTGTAATAGCCATTGGTTGGTCATCAGACCAATTGCCTTGTGTTAGCGCCCGCTAAAGTCGAATTCGAAGCCATCCGGCGGAACAAGGTCTACGAGGAAGTCGCCCGGCAGATTCAGAACCACATCCTCGAGCACCTCAAGCCTGGTGACGTGCTTCCGCCGGAACGGGAACTGGCACAGAGGTTCGGTGTCAGCCGCGGGTCGGTACGCGACGCCATTCGCAGTTTGGAGCTGGTGGGCCTGCTGGAGCCACGGCAGGGAATGGGAACGGTGGTTTGCGAACCTTCGGCGGAGGCCCTGGCAAGCCCGCTGGCTGCGGTGCTGGTGCAAAAACGCAAGCTGGTGGGCGAACTTCTGGATGTCCGCAAGATCATCGAGCCGCCGCTGGCGCGGCGCGCCGCGCTGCACGCTACTGCCGCCCAGATCGAGGAGATGGAACAAATTCTGGCGCGCCAGGGGGAAAAAGTGGAGCGTGGCGAGATGGCGGTCGAGGAAGACAGCGAATTCCACTATCGCATCGCGCTGGCGGCTGACAACTCCGTCATGCTGCGCATGGTGGATGTTCTGATGGACATGCTGCGGGAGACCCGCCGGCGATCGTTGCAGACGAGTGGCCGCCCGCAGAAATCACTGGCTAGCCATCGGCGCATTCTTGCGGCCCTGAAACGGCATGATCCCGTGGCGTCGGAATCGGCCATGCTACGACACCTTGAGGAAGTCGAACACATCGTTCTACCAAAACATTGATACGAGAAACGGAGGTATCAAATGGGGCAGTTATTCGCGGTTGAAATCATCTACCGAGGGGTCTTCCAGAAGACCCTGGCCAAAGGAATCTGCCGCGGGATCGTCCTGGCTGCCCACAATGAAGGCAAGCCAGGCATCTCCTTCGGCCGCTATGGCGACAGTCCTGAACGCAACGGCATTCCGGCGAAGAGCTTCGCCATCGTGGCCAGCGATGAGCAGACGCTTGAGGCGGGAATGGCCCAATACGAGCCCAAGCAGGTCGATGTAGCGGTCGTCCTCGACGACACGCTCTGCAAGGGGTTCGAGTCCTGGGGCTGGTACGGGCTGGAGGCGGTCAACAAGTCCGTGAAGCCCACCGGCACCCTGATTGTGGTTTCTCTGCAAGACCCGGATTCTGTGCTGCACGTGATCCACGCCAAGGACCACCCCTACAAGCTGGCGGTGCTCAAAGGCGTCGCGAGCTTCTCGGGAATGTGGGTCTACAAGGATGACCACAGCGATGTCCGCGTGCTGGGCGCTATCGCCAAGGCGCTGCCCGAACTCTTCAGCCTGCCCGCGCTCGAGAAGTACATCCAGGAGAAGCTCAAGAATGAGCTGAAGGTCACGTCCGCGCGGGTGGCGTTTGAGAAGTTCTCGGCCGTTGAGGTCCAGCCCGGAGTGGGCAATCCGGAAGAGCCCTTCCACTTTGATATGCCCGGCTGGAGCGCACTGCGCGCCGGCGTTTCCATCAATGGCCTGGTGGAGCGGGGCGGGCCCTATGCCGACCCCGTCACCGGGCAAGCCGGCGGCTTCCGTCCCTCGCGCAACGACAAGTTCAAGAAGTACACCACCCGTAGCCAGCGTCCGGTGGTGAACTTCGAGACCTGCACCAAGTGCACTTTGTGCTGGCTGAACTGCCCGGATGCGTCCTTCGACGTCACGCCGGACGGCACCTACGATGCCAACCTGGAAGCCTGCTGCGGCTGCGGTATCTGCGAAGCCGTGTGCCCGGTTCCCAACTGCATCACCATGGTGAACGAGAACGTGTTCACGGATAACGCCAGCCAGTGGGAAGCCTACCGCAAGGACAAGGCTGCATATCAGGTGTGGCTGAAGACGGTGGCGAAGCCGGAAGGCAAGCGCCAGTATGGCTTCCGCTATCGCGGTCAGTACAAGGAAGAGATCCCAGCGGCTTTGGAACTCGCCAAGAGCTAATGACCGGTGAAAAGGAGATAGATATGGCAACACTGACAGTGCCCGTAGCAGAAAAACAAAAGAAGCAGTTGGAGCAGGAAGCCCTGATCACCGGTTCGGAAGCCATTGCAATTGCCTGCAAACTGGCGAATGTGGACGTGGTCACGGCCTATCCTATCCGTCCCTATGACACGGTGATGCAGTACATCTCGCAGTTGAAGGCCGATGGAGAGATGGACTGCGAGTACATCGTGGCCGAGGGCGAACACTCACAGTTCGAGATCGTCAAGCACGCTTCGGTGTGCGGCGCCCGCGTGTTCTGCGGCTCCAGCGGCGTGGGCTGGATGTACGCCATGGAAGCGCTGACCGTTACCCCGGCGCTGCGCGTTCCCATGGTGGCCATGGTCGGCAACCGCGCTCTCGACGATCCGGGGGCCTTCGGCGTGGAGCACAACGATGCGCTGGCGGTCCGCGATCTGGGCTGGATGCTGGTATGGGTTGATAGCGCCCAGGAAGCCCTGGACACCGCGCTTATCGCCTACCGTGTGGCGGAAGATCGCCGCATGTTCGTGCCCGTCGCCCTCAGTTGCGATGGCGCGTTCCTCACCCACTCCCAGGCGCTGGTGAAGATTCCAACGCAGGAGCAGGTGAAGGAATTCCTGCCGCCCTACAAGCGCGGCGACCTGCTGCTGCATCCCGACAACGTGATCTCCGTGGCTCCGCAGGTGAACGAAGACTGGGTGATGGAGATCCGGCGGCAGAACTTCCAGGTCACCGAGCGTGCCTGCGACGTGATCCGCGAGGTCTATGCCAACTTCGAGCGGATCTTCGGTCGCAAGTACGGCAACCCGTTCTTTGAAGAGTACATGACGGAAGACGCGGACGTGGTTCTGCTGGGAATGGGAACCATGTCCACTCCGGTGAGGGTCGCCATCCGCAAGATGCGCGAGCAAGGCCAGAAGGTCGGCTTCGTGCGCCTGCGCTGGTTCCGTCCCTTTGCCGGCGACGAACTGGCCAAGACCCTCCGGCGCTTCAAGGCTGTCGGAGTCATCGACCGCGACTTCTCCTTCGGGTCGCCCCACCTCAGCGGTGTGGTCGCCACCGAAGTGCGCTCCGCCCTGTACCCGGGTGAGGGGCCCAAGCCGCCGGTTCTGGGCTTCATCTGCGGTCTCGGCGGACGCGAAGTCACGGTACCGGATGTCGAGAAGATGACGGAAATCACTTTCGAAGCGGCCAAAGGGAAATCGCAACCCTTGACGCAATGGATCGGGCTGCGGGGGTAACGCGTCAGACGCGTGCCCGAGCGCCGGAAAGGACAAGCACAACATGAGCACATTCGTAGACACCAGACCAACGCAGGACCTGGAATCCTTCAAGGGAGTAAAGAAGGTCCCGCATGAGGAGTACTACTCGTCCGGACACCGCACCTGCCAGGGCTGCGAGTCAGCGCAGATCATGAAGCTGATGGCGAAAGCCGCAGGTCCGCGCACCGTTGTCCTGGGCAGCACCGGCTGCATGTACGTGGCCAACACCTCGTACTACGCGACGCCCTGGGGCTTGCCCTGGATGCACACGCAACTGGGCAGCGCCGGTTCGGCTGCCCTCGGCGCGGCTGCAGCTTTCCGCGCCCAGATGCGCAAGGGCGCGATGAAGGATGAGCCTATCAACGTCATCGCCTTCTGCGGCGATGGTGGCGGCGCCGACATGGGCCTGAACGCCATCTCGGCCACCCTGACTCATCCCGACTACAACCTGCTGATCCTTCTCTACGACAACGAGTCGTACGCCAATACCGACATCCAGATCTCCGGGACGTCGCCCTATGGCGTCAACACCTCGTTCAGCACTCCGGGGAAGGTAACGCGCATCATGCACCACCGCTGGAAGAAGAATGTGGCGCCGCTGATGATCGCCGGGCACCCAACCTGCAAGTATGTGGGCACGATCTCCACCTCCTATGCCTTGCAGGCGATGAACTGCGTGCGGCGAGCGCTTTCCATCGGGGGGCCAACCTTCATCCACTGCCTGAACCCCTGCCCGAAGGGATGGGACTTCGATCCCTACATCGCGCACGAGCTGGGCGAGCTGGCGGTGAATACCGGTATCTGGCCTCTGTATGAGGTCATCGAAGGCAAACTCAAGTTGTACGGCAAGACCGAGCAGATCGCCAACGGCAAGCTCAAACGGCTGCCGGTGCGTGATTACCTGCTCAAGCAAGGGAGGTTCGCACACTTTACCGAGGAAGATATCGAGTTCTTCCAAGGCAAAATTGATGAGATGTGGGAGAAATGGCTGGTTCCTGGCGTGATCCCACTCCAGAAGGAGCTCGAAGGCTGACAAGTTCCGCCCTCCCCTCCCCGGGGAGGGCGGTTCGCTTGAGCTTACGGGAGCCCGGAGGGAAAGGGGTAGCGGGGAGCTACAAAAGGCCACCCTAGGAGGGTGCTTATGGCATCGGCCGTGACTGTCCTTCCTGAACCCAAAGTCGTCAACCGTTGGGTTCAACTGTGCGCCGGCATCATCGCGATGATGGCCATCGCGAACCTGCAGTATGCCTGGACGCTGTTCACCAAACCTCTAACCACAAGTCTTCATGCAACGCTGGCGGCGGTTCAAGTCGCCTTCGCAGCCTTCATCCTATGCGAGACCTGGCTGGTGCCCTTCGAGGGCTACCTCATCGATCGTCTAGGCCCTCGTCTGGTTATCGGTATCGGCGGCATCCTGGTCGGCCTTGGCTGGATCGGATCGGGGATCGCGGGCAGCCTGCATGCGCTGTATTTCTGGTACGCCCTCGGTGGCATCGGCGCCGGTGCTGTGTACGGCGGCTGCATGGGCAACTCGCTGAAGTGGTTCCCCGATCACCGTGGCATGTGCGCCGGGTTCACTGCCGGTGCGTACGGCATGGGAACGGCACTGACCGTGGCGCCGATCTCCAGCATGATGAAAGCCTCGGGATACCAGCACACTTTCATCGTCTGGGGCATTATCCAGGGCATCATCGTCTTCGTCGCCGCCATGATGATTGTCGCTCCGCCCAAAGGCTGGCTACCTAAGGGATGGACGCAAGCGACCGCCAAAGTTAGAACCTCGGCCTACGATATGACTCACTGGCAGATGCTGAAGCAATCATCGTTCTACGTGATTTACATCATGATGACGCTGGTCGCTTTCGGCGGGCTGGTGGTCACGGCGCAGATCGCACCCATCGCCCGCTTCTACAACGTTGACAAGGTCATCGTACTCTGGGGGATGTCGGCACTGGTGGTTGCCATCGAACTGGACCGCATCCTGAACGGCATTTGCCGGCCATTCTGGGGCTGGGTCTCAGATAACATAGGGCGCGAAAACACCATGTTCATCGCGTTCCTGGGCCAGTCCTTGGCCATTTTCGGCCTCCTCAAACTGATCAATCATCCGGTGTGGTTCATTCTGATGACGGGCCTGTGTTTCTTCGGCTGGGGCGAAATCTTTTCGCTCTTCCCCTCCATAGTCGGAGACCTGTACGGCAGGAAATGGGCCACGACCAACTATGGCATCGTTTATACCGCCAAGGGTCTGGCTTCGATCTTTGCTGGACCGGTGGCGGCGCTGGCCAGTGTCAAGACGGGCTCGTGGATGCAGGTCTTTCACGTCATGATCGCCTGCAACGTGATCGCGGCTTTCCTGGCCTTGTTCTGGTTGAAACCAGTCGCGAAACGCACTTTCGAACAGGCGGAGGAGATGCAACGACGCCTGGAGGGAGCGGCGGCACGGGCTGCAGCCGAAAAGCGGGAAGGAGTATTGGTGTAACTCGTAGTTTGGTCTGCGACTCAGGGCGCCCTGGCGATTGTCGGCGGTGCCCTTTTTCTTTGCGCTCGCTCGAGGCGAATTCCTGGCATAGGCCGGAGTCGCCGGCAGCTTGAGGGCGTTACGTGGGCTAGTGATGCCTTAATTTCAGAGAGCGGATCTCAGGCCAATCGGTCGAGATCGTGTTTCTCTTCTTCGCTGCTCTCGACGTCGTCAGACTGTTCTGGCTCGGGGTACGGGCGCTGGCGCCGGCCTCTGCCGGCGTCCCGCTGCGAGGGTTGGACCGATCCGTCACCTGACCTGGTGATGGGTCCCAGGCGTGTAATGGAAAGATCGGACATCGATCCCCTTCCCGGCCAGATGTGCGGCTCGGCTACTTCCATCGGCCACCAGCGTCATTAACCTTAGTCTCAGCTTCCATTCAAGCCTCCCGCGTGGGATGAAATTGAACACCTCGCAGGCCCGGCCGCCCCCGGCAGGCACACCAACCACGGTCTCTGTGATGGCGGTCACTGCGCGCAGGGCAGGCGCGTGAGCTAATGTGCGGGTCTGTACACCTGGCCTTGGGACTCCTGTCTGCAGCGAGGGAATACCATGGCGCCCACGTCGCCTCCAGAGCTCATGCTGGCCGACTTCTCGCGGATCGGGGTGATTGGTGGCGGTCCGGCGGGCTCCTTCTTCGCTTACTTCCTTCTGGAAATGGCTGAGACCGTGGGCGTGCGCCTTGAGGTGGATATCTACGAGCCTCGAGACTTTTCCCTGCCCGGCCCCGGTGGCTGCAATATGTGCGGCGGCGTGGTCTCCGAATCCCTGGTGCAGGCGCTGGCCGCGGAGGGCATCCTGTTGCCACCCAGCGTGGTGCAGCGCGGTATTGATTCCTATTTTCTGCACATGGATGTAGGCGATGTCCGTATCGAAACCCCGCGGCACGAGAAGCGCATCGCCACCGTGTACCGTGGCGGAGGTCCACGTGGCACTCCCATGTCCGACACGCAACGTCAGGGGCTTGACGGGCATCTGCTGAAGCTGGCAGTGGGCAGGGGTGCGCGCCTAATCCGCTCGCGAGTGGACGCTCTGGAATGGGTGGAGGGGCGCCCGCGCACCAAGGCCCAAAACGGCACGGAGCAGACCTACGACTTGCTGGTTCCGGCGGTGGGCATTAACAGCGGCACGCTCAAGATGTTCGTCTCGGCCGGCCTGCAGTATCACCCACCCAAGGCGAGCAAAACCTACATCTGCGAATTCTGTCTTGGCCGTGACCTGATCAAGCGTGACCTCGGCGATTCCATGCATGTCTTCCTACTCAACATCCCCCGGTTGGAGTTCGCCGCGATCATCCCTAAGGGCGAGTTCGCCACCCTGTGTTTGCTCGGAGAAGACATCGACAAGGGGCTCGTGCAAGCCTTTCTACATTCTCCGGTGGTGCAGGAGGTGCTCCCGCCCGACTGGCAGGTTCCCGACAACTTCTGCCATTGCTCGCCCAAGATCAACATCGGCAGCGCGGTGCGACCCTTTGCCGACCGCGTGGTGTTTGTGGGCGACTGCGCCACCACACGTCTCTACAAAGACGGTATTGGCGCAGCCTACCGCACCGCGAAAGCCGCCGCTAAGACGGCGACGTTTGAGGGAGTTTCGGCTGAAGCCTTCCGTCTTCATTACGAGCCTATTTGTCAGCGGATTCGTCGTGACAACTTCTTGGGCAAAGTCGTCTTCAGCGTAACCAGGCTGATACAGGGATGGGAGCGCTCCCGCCGCGGCCTGCTGCGCATGCTATTTGAAGAACAGCGAGAGGGCAGCAATCGGCATGATATGAGCACGGTATTGTGGGATACGTTTACCGGCAGCGCGCCGTATGGCTCGGTCCTGGGTCGCATCTTATGGCCTTCTTTCTGGGGGCGCTTCCTGTGGGACATTGTTAGAGCCAACGGCCACCGTGCTTGAAGGAGGATGCCATGAGCAGCGTGTGCAGCGAAGTGCTGGGCCGGCGTTATCAGGATGGTGACGTCATCATTCGCCAAGGTGAACCGGGTGACTGTATGTTCGTGATCCAGGAGGGCCGGGTCGAAGTGCTCCAGCGCAAGGGCGGCAAGGAATATTGCCTGGCTGTGCTGGACCCAGGAGATTTTTTCGGTGAGATGGCGCTGTTTGAGCAGGAAGTGCGCTGCGCCACGGTGCGCGCTCTGGGGGACGTGTGCGTGCTCACCGTCGATAAGCGCATTTTCATGCAGCGCATGCACGAGGATGCGTCCTTTGCTTTCAAGATCCTGAAACGCATGGTCCACCGCCTCCGGGAGATGGAGAAAGTCCTTACCCACATGGCCGATGCTGACCGCTTTGAGCTTGCGTCATTCGAGCCAACAGCATGGAGAGCTGACGCAGGGAACAAGCCAACTACATGATTTTCATTAGCGGTTAGTTAGTCCTGCGCGAGAAGCCAAACGCCCGTGCCGGCAGCTCGGCTGGAATTCTTAATCTTTGGTTAGTCGATCCGATCTTGCCCCGCCTGGCCGCCTCGGCCGGAATAGAATTGCCTACAAGTCCCTGAATCGACGTGAGCGCTGGCGTGCGC
>Ga0335069_10003989_pt1 | contig 22039 bp, 22 predicted proteins | sample Lox_Sample_11_FD_206714 | JGI IMG/M metagenome (GOLD analysis project Ga0335069, IMG submission 206714) | Soil microbial communities from Loxahatchee National Wildlife Refuge, Florida, United States - Lox_Sample_1.1 | ecosystem: Environmental > Terrestrial > Soil > Wetlands | place: USA...
ACGGTAGCCAGCGTTGGATCGCGAGCCGGGGCCGGTATTATTTGAGCGCGGACGGGAAGCCGGCCCGGATGATCGGCGCGGTGGTGGACATCACCGATCGCAAACAGGTGGAACAGGACCTAGTGCAGAAGCGCAACGAGCTGGCGCATCTTTCGCGCGTCGCGACGGTGAGCGAGTTGTCCGGCTCGCTGGCGCATGAGTTGAACCAACCTCTCGGCATCATCCTTAGCAACGCGCAGGCCGCGCAGGAATTGCTCCAGCAAGACCCGCCAGTCGTGGGTGAAGTCAGTGAAATTCTCGGGGATATCGTGGCGGCGGACCGCCGCGCGGCCGAGATCATCCAGCGCCTGCGCGCCCTGCTCAAGCGCGGCGAAGTTTCCCTGCAATCGCTCCCGCTCAACGAGCTCATCGAGGAGGTGCTGCGCCTCGTCAACGCCGACCTCATCGGACGCGGAGTCACCGTCATTCGCAACTTCGCCCCGGGCCTGCCACCGGTCACCGGCGACCGGATCCAACTTCAGCAGCTCACGCTCAATCTCATTCTTAATGGCGCCGACGCCATGACGGGCAATGCGCCAGGCGCGCGCCGACTCCATATCACCACTGCGCGACATAACTCGACCGTGCTGGTATCGGTGCGGGATGAGGGGGCCGGATTGCCGCCAGATGTGGAGAGTCTTTTCCAACCGTTTTTTACCACCAAATCACAAGGGCTGGGTCTTGGCTTGAGCATCTGCCGCTCGATCATCACCGCGCACCACGGCCGGCTGTGGGCCGAACCGCATCCCGAACGCGGCGCTGTTTTCCATTTCGAACTGCCGGTGGCTGAAGAGTGGCAAGTGGCCAGTGGCGAGGGGCAAGTGAAGAACGAAATGAGTGGCGAGAGGCGAGGGGCAAGTGGCGAGTGACAAAAATTATGCAAAGTGGAAACTTGGAAAATTTTGGGGCGTACAAGAAGGCGCTGGAGTTGTTTGACCAAGTCGTTGATGACACGTCGCAATTCCTTGCCGACCGCAAATTGGAGCGCCTCGTCAGTCAGCAACTGGCAAGTGCGGACTCGGTGTGCTCTAACATTGAGGAAGGCTATGGGCGCGAATCCACGGTTGAATACCGTCGCTTCCTGATTATCGCCCGAGGGTCTTTGAGAGAAACGCAGGGCCGTTACCAGCGGCTGCGCCACTGGATGCCACTCGAAATCGTGGAGCGTCGAGTTGCGCTGGCCGAGGAAGTCAACCGAATCCTGAGCGCCACCATCAAGCGACTAAACACAAAATGAGTGCCACCCGCCACTTGCCACTTGCCACTGGCAACCAGCCACCCGCCACTTGCCACCCGCCACTTGCCATTGTCTATCTGCTCGACGACGATCCTGAAATGGTCAAGGCGCTGACCCGCCTGCTGCGTGCCAAACAGTTCGAGGTGCGCGGCTTCACTTCTTGTCATGAGTTCCTCACAACCTACCAGCCGGAGGAACTTGCCTGTCTCGTGCTGGACGTAGCGATGCCGGAGCTGGACGGCCTGGAATTGCAGCGGCGGCTCACCCGCCAGGGAATTCTCATCCCCATCATTTTCCTCACCGGCCGCGGTGACATCCCCATGGGCGTGCAGGCCATCAAGGCCGGCGCAACCGATTTCCTGACCAAGCCCGTGGATGCGGTCGCCCTGGTCAAAGCCGTGCGGACCGCCCTGCAAACGGCCCAGGCCCGGCATGAGGCCAATGTTGAATTGGCGGCCTTGGCAACCCGCCTTGCCACTCTCACCCCTCGTGAACGCGAGGTCATGGAACTGGTCGTCTCGGGCAAGCTGAACAAACAGATCGCCGCCGACCTCGGCACCGGGGAACAGAACATCAAGCTGCACCGGCAGCATATCATGCACAAAATGGCCGTCGTGTCCGTCGCCGACCTCGTTCGCGCGGCGGAGCGATTGGGCGTGGGCAAGACAGAAACAAGTGGCGAGTGAAGAGCGGCCAGTGGCGAGTGGATCACTTGCCACCCACCACTTGCCCCTTGCCCCTCTCGCCCGGCACTTAACCAAGGTATAGTATCTTTCAGCCGTCGCTTCCCGCTATTTTATGGACCGATGCCTACCCAAAAACCAGTCATTGCCGTGCTGGATGACGAACCAGAGATGCGAAAGGCGCTTCGCCGATTGCTCACCGGCCGCGGCTTCTGCGTTGAGGAATACGAGAGCGGGAGCGATTTCCTTGCTGCGGTAGGCACGCGCGCATTGGACTGCCTGCTGCTGGACCTTCACATGCCGGAGGTCAGCGGCTTCGATGTGCTGGAGGCCTTTCAATCGCGCCATATCCGCACACCCGTCATCGTCATCACCGCCCATGACGAGCCCGGCACTGAGCAGCGGGTGCGTCATTTGGGCGCCGCCGGCTACCTGCGAAAGCCGGTGGACCGAGACGCCCTCATTTCCGCCATCAGCGCCGTGTTGACACCGTATGAAACCACAGCGTGACCACTGATAAATGACAACAAACCAAAACCAAACAACAAACGTATGACAAGAAATGACCTGTTAAAATACGGTCTGACCGTGCTGACCGCTTCCACGGCGCTTTTGGGCGCCGGCGGAACGGCGCAGGCGGCCGACGCCAAGAAACCAAACATCCTCATCCTCTGGGGTGACGACATCGGCCAGTTCAACATCAGCGCCTACAACATGGGCCAGATGGGATACCGGACGCCAAACATTGACCGCCTCGCCAAGGAAGGCGCGCTGTTCACTGACTGGTATGGCCAGCAGAGCTGCACGGCCGGCCGCGCGGCGTTCATCACCGGACAGTCGCCCATCCGCACCGGCCTCACCAAGGTCGGCCTGCCCGGCGCGAAGGAAGGCATCTCCAAGCTCGACCCGGAGCTCGCGGAATTGCTCAAGCCATACGGCTACATGTGCGGCCAGTTCGGCAAGAATCACCTTGGCGATCTGGATGAAATGCTGCCGTCCAACCACGGGTTTGACGAGTTCTTCGGCAATCTCTACCACCTGAATGCGGAAGAGGAGCCCGAGAACCCCGACTATCCGAAGAATCCGGACTTCAAAAAGAAATTCGGCCCGCGCGGCGTCATCCACAGCTCCGCCGATGGCAAGATCGAGGACACCGGCCCGCTCACCACGAAACGCATGGAAACCATTGACGACGAAGTCACCGCCAAGGCGATCGACTTCATGGAGCGCGCCAAGAAGGCCGACAAGCCCTTCTTCATCTGGTGGAACTCCAGTCGCATGCATGTCTTCACCCACCTCAGCCCGAAGTGGGAAGGCAAGACCGGTTATGGCATCTATGCGGACGGCATGGCCGAGCACGACAATGACATCGGCATCCTGCTCGACGAGTTGAAGAAGCTCGGCATCGAGGACAACACCATCGTCATGTATTCCACCGACAATGGCGCGGAAACCATGAGCTGGCCGGACGGCGGCGTGACGATGTTCCGGGGCGAGAAGAACTCGCAATGGGAAGGCGGCTTCCGCGTGCCCTGCCTGATCCGCTGGCCCGGTGTCATCAAGCCCGGCACGATCATCAACAACATCGGTGCGCATGAAGACATGATGCCCACGATCATGGCCGCCGTAGGTGATCCCAACATCAAGGAAGACCTGCTCAAGGGGAAGAAGATCGGCGACATGACCTACAAGGTTCATCTCGACGGCTACAATCTGATGCCGGCATTCCAGGGCCAGGGCGAATGGCCGCGTCACGAGTTCATCTATTGGACCGACGATGGCAGCGTGTGTGCCTTGCGCTACAACGACTGGAAGATGACCTTCCTGCGGCAAAACGCCGTTGGCATCAGAGTCTGGGAACAGCCGTTCGAGCAATTGCGCTGGCCCATGCTGGCCAATCTGCGCATGGATCCGTTTGAAAGAGCCAACGATGAAACCGTCGAAGGCCCCATGTGGGCTGCAAAACACATGTTCTTTCTGGCACCTGCGGCCTCATATGTCGGGGAGTGGTTGCAGAGCTTCCGCGAATTTCCGCCGCGCATGAAGCCCGGCAGCTTCAGCCTCGACCGCGTGATGGAAGCGGCGACCGCCGCCGGCAGAGGCGAAAACTAGAGCCGCATTCCCGGAAACGCTGAGTCAAATCACCGGGCCGCACCTGTTCCAACCGGGTGCGGCCCACACCGGGATGAAAATTATGATTCAACCACTAACCGAGGTAGGGCGCGCCAGTCCGTGCGCGCCGCTGGTTGCCAGTTCGTGCCCCGGCGAGCACGGAGTGGCGCGCCCTGCCATTGCTGCTCCGTTTGCCCCGGTTCAACTCCAATGAATTTACCCGTATGAATGCTCGCGAAGCCTTCAAACAAATTTCCACCGCGATGAATGCGGCCATCATTGGCCAGGAAACCGTGGTCGAACGACTGCTGATTGCGTTTCTCGCCGATGGCCATGTCCTGATGGAAGGATTGCCCGGCGTGGCCAAGACGCGCTCCATCAAAACCCTCAGCAAGCTCGTGGAAAGCGAATTTCGCCGCGTGCAGTTCACGCCGGACCTGCTGCCCTCGGACGTGACCGGCTCGGAGATCTACCGCGAACAGACCACCAGCTTCGATTTCCAGCCCGGCCCCATTTTCGGCAACCTCGTGCTCGCGGACGAAATCAATCGTTCCCCGGCGAAGGTGCAGGCGGCGTTGCTCGAAGCGATGGAAGAACGGCAGGTCACGGTCGCCGGCAAGACGCACAAGCTGCCCCAACTGTTCCTCGTCCTCGCCACCCAAAACCCGATCGAGCAGGAAGGCACTTACCCGCTGCCGGAAGCGCAGATGGACCGTTTTCTTCTTTACGTTCACGTTCCTTATCCGCCGGCGCAGAACGAGGCCGCCATCCTGCGGTTGGTGCGCGGTGAAAAAGCCGGCAAAGGCCCCGAAGCCCCCCCGAAGATCACACAGGAGTTGATTTTTGCCGCCCGCAAGGAAGTGAACGCGATTCACGTCGCCGACGCCGCGGAGAAATACATCGTGGACCTCGTCATTGGAACCCGCGAACCCAAGCGTCATGGCGGCGACCTGGCCAAATGGATTCGGCTCGGCGCGAGTCCGCGCGCCACGCTGGCGCTGGATGCCGCTTCCCGGGCGCACGCCTGGCTGCGGGGACAGGACTTCGTTTCGCCGGACAATATTCGCGCCGTCGCGCCGGCCTGTCTCGCGCATCGCATTCATCTTTCCTACGAAGCGGAAGCCGCCGGCAAAACCCGCAACGACGTGATTGAAGCCCTGCTCAAGGCAGTGGTTTCCGTCTGATTCCGGTCCATGAAGCCCCTCGTCACCATCAACCTCAAAGAGCTGATGCAGCTCAAGGCCGACGCGCGCGGGTTCAGCTTCCTCCCGCGCCAGCCGGTCACCTCGCTGCTCGCGGGACGCCATGCCTCGCGCCTGCGGGGCCGGGGTCTCGCCTTCGAGGAATTGCGCCACTACAACCAGGGTGACGACGTGCGCACCATTGACTGGAAAGCCACCGCCCGGCTGCGCTCGACCTACGTGCGGGTTTACAGCGAGGAACGCGAGCGCCCGGTGCTGCTCGTGGTGGATCAGCGCCGTCCGATGTTTTTTGGCAGCCGCCGCGCCATGAAGTCGGTGACCGCCGCCGAGTTGGCCGCCCTCGGCGCATGGCGCGTCCTGCGCACCGGAGACCGGGTGGGCGGAGTTGTTTTCAATGAGGCGGAAATCGTGGACCTCCGTCCGCACCGGAGCCAGACGCAGGTGTTGCGCCTGCTGCACGAAGTGGTGCGGCTCAATCAAGCGCTGGCAGTGAAGGAACCCGTATCCGGTGCGATCACGCTCAATCACGCGCTCGAAGCCGCGCTGCGCCGCGCCAATCACGATCACCTCGTCGTGCTCATCAGCGACTTCGATGGTGCGGATGAAGAGACGCAGCGCCTCGCGACTTTGATCGCCGCGCACAACGACATGCTGGCCGTCGCAATCTACGATCCCCTCGGGGCCGCGCTCCAGCCGCAGCCCGGCATGTTCGTGGAAGCCGGCGGCGAGCGAGTCGCGCTGCCACTTGATGCCGGCTTTCCCGCCGCGTTCCAACGCGCCTTCGCGCAACGTCTCGACGAGTGGACGGAAATCTTCCGCGCCTTGCAGGTGCCTGTGTTGCCCATCTCCGCCGCCGAGCCTCCCGCCGATCAATTGCGCGCTCTCTTCGGCCAACACCTTGCCGCCCGATGAACGCTCCCGCCACCAGCCTCGACCGCCTGCACGATCTCGTGCTGCCGCCCGCCGTGCCGTGGTGGCCGCCCGCGCCGGGTTGGTATGTCGCCTTTGCCGTCTTGATCTTGGTCTCAATCTTGATCTTGATCCGCCTCGTTTCCCGCTATCGTGCGAACGCCTATCGCCGCGAAGCTGCTCGTGAACTCGCTTCGCTGGAAAGTTCCGCAGCCATTGCGGAACTCCTCCGCCGCACGGCCCTTGCTATCGCCCCACGTCCGGTGGTCGCGGAGAAGACTGGCACCGCGTGGCTCGACTGGCTGGCCGCACAATTTCCTGAGCCCATGCCCGACGCAGTGCGCACACAACTCACCGCCGGCGTCTACGGTTCTCCGGCGGCGAGCCACGAACTCAACGTGCTGCGCGACTACGCCGCCCGCTGGATCACGCGTCACCGCCAAAAACTGATCACGGATCACTGATCACTTTCTTCATGCTGACCTTCGCCTATCTCTGGATCTTCGCGCTGCTGCCGCTGCCGTGGCTGGTGCGTGCGATTCTGCCGCCGCGCCGCACGGCGCGCGTCGCGGTCCGGGTGCCATTCGGGGATCGGCTCCGCGCGGCAACCGCGGAGGGCGGACCCGTTTCCCGGGTGACAAGACAAGCCTCGCGTCAGCTCGTGCCCGCGCTCGTCTGGCTGCTGGTCTTGGCCGCGCTTGCCCGGCCCCAGTGGATTGCCGCGCCGCTGACCAAGGCAATTCCGACGCGCGATCTGCTGCTGCTGGTGGACCTCTCCGGCTCCATGCGTCAGGAGGACTTCACCAGTGCCGCCGGCCAGAAGGTGGACCGGCTGACCGCCGTGAAGGAAGTGCTCGGTGATTTCCTCGTCCGCCGTGATGGCGACCGCGTGGGTCTGGTCGTGTTTGGCGACGCACCGTTTTTGCAGGCTCCGTTTTCCACCGACCTCAGCCTGTCGCGCCGGTTGCTGGACGAGACGGCGATCGGGATGGCCGGACCGCGCACCGCGTTTGGCGACGCCATCGGACTCGGCGTCACGCTTTTTGACAATAGCGATGCGCCGGCGAAGACGATCATCGCCCTGACCGATGGCAATGACACGGCCAGCCAGGTGCCACCCGCCGAGGCGGCGCGCGTGGCCAAACAACGCGGTATCCGCATTCACACCGTGGCGATGGGCGACCCCACCACCGTGGGCGAAGAAAAACTCGACGTCGAAGCGCTTCGCGGCGTGGCGCAGAGCAGCGGTGGTTCGTATTTCTTCGCGGGCGATCGGCAACAACTCGTCGGCATCTATGCGGAGTTGGACAAGATTGAAACGCGCCAGGTGAAAGTCATCAGTCACCGTCCGCGCAACGATTTGTTTTACTGGCCGCTGCTCGCGGCGCTGGTTCTTTCGCTGACGGAAAAGGCCGTCGGGAATCTGCGCCAAGCGCTGGCCACGGTCGCGCAGTCACCCGTTTCGGTCTGCGTGGATCCGCTCTCCGGAAAATTGGAGGTGGCCGCATGACGACGATGCTCCACAACTTCCACTTCATCCGGCCCGGCTGGCTGCTCTTGGCACCACTGGCCATCGGCCTGTGGTGGCTGTGGCAACGGCGCTCGGATCCCTTGCGCGGCTGGCGCAAACAGATCGCGCCGGAATTGCTGGAAGCCCTGGTTGTGGGGCGCGAGTCGGCGAAGTCCAGTCAAGCGCGGTGGCTGCTTGCCGCGTGGCTCGCGGCTGTCGTCGCCATTGCCGGACCGACCTGGCGGCTGGAGCCGAGTCCTTTCGCCGCCGACGCCACACCGCTGATGATTCTGCTCAAGGCCGACGTCAGCATGATGCAGCCCGATCCTGCGCCGTCGCGCCTGGAACGCGCCAATTTAAAAATCGCCGATCTGGCCGAAGCGCGCAAAGGCCAACCGCTCGGTTTGATCGCCTATGCCGGTTCCGCGCATCTCGTTCTCCCGCCGACGCGGGACACCGCCATCGTCGCCAAGATGGCATCCGAAGTCAGCCCGGAGATCATGCCCGCGCCCGGCGACCGCCTCGATCTCGCGTTGCGCGAAGCGGCTCGCGTGCTCGCCGAGGGCAAGCAAGGCGGCAGCATCGTCGTGCTGGCGGATGCGGTGGACGCTGACCCCGCCGCCCTGGCGGCACTGCGCAAAGATATTTCCATCCCCGTCCAATTCCTCGCCATCAATTCGCCGGAGTCTTCGCAGAATGATTCGTTACGCGCGGCAGCGAAAACGCTGGGAGCGGACGTTGAGCAGATCACTGTCGAAGACAACGACATTGCCGCCATCGTGCGGCACGCGGCGAGCGCGCCGGTCGCCAAACGCGGCGAGCAGAGCGAGCGTTGGCAGGAGGCGGGTTATTGGCTTGTGCCGCTGGTGGGCGTGGTCGTGCTGGTTTCGTTTCGACGCGAGCAAACGACGGAGGTGTCCGCATGAAAACGTTTGTTCTCATTGCGGTCATCACGTGGTCCGGACTGTGGTTCACGCCGGATCAACAAGGGCAGCGGCATTTCCAGCGCGGCGAGTTTGCCGAGGCTGCGAAGGCGTTTCGCGATCCCATGTGGCAGGGCACGGCATGGTATCGCGCCGGGGAGTTTGAGAAAGCCGCTCAGGCCTTTGCGCGTCGCGACACGGCCGAGGCGAATTTCAATCAAGGCAACGCATGGGTGATGCGCGGCAAGTATGACACCGCCATCACTTGTTACGACCAGGCGCTGGAGAAGCGCCCGGGCTGGAAAGAAGCCACCGAGAATCGCGCGCTGGCGGCTGCCCGCCTGAAAATGACCGAAGCCGCCGGTGGCGATATGGGCGACCAAAAGATCGGCGCGGACAAGATCGTCTTCGACAAGAAAGCCAGGAACGAAGGGCAGGACACCGAGGTCGCCGGCGGCAAGGCGCTGTGCGATCAGGAAATGCAGGCACTCTGGTTGCGCCGGGTGCAGACGCGTCCGGCGGATTTTTTGAAGGCCAAGTTCTCGTATCAACAGGCAGCGCGAGCGGAAGGAGGCGGCAAATGAGATCCATGCTCGCCGCCATCCTCAGTGGCGTCATGTTAGCCGTCGCGGCGCATGCCGACGTTGCGCCCGTCGCGGTGCGCATGGCCGCGCCCAAGGCCTGGATCGGCCAGCGCGCCACCTTGTATATCGAGCTGCGCGCACCGGGTTCATTCGTCGGCACCGCCAATTTTGAGCTGCCTCAGATTCCCGGCACGCTGCTGATGAAGATTGGCAACCCCGTGGTGTCGTCGAAGGACATCGAAGGTGCGAGTTGGTTCGTGCAGACCCACGAGTTCGCGTTGTTCTCCCAAAAGGCCGGCGTGCTCGAAGTGCCCGCGTTTCCCGTGACCTTCTCCCGCCAGGAAGGGTTCGTTGGCGCGGCCACCGAGGTAAAGGCGAAGACACCGAGCGCGACGATCGAGATCCAGCGTCCACCGGGCAGCGAGCAGATCGGCTTCCTGGTCACGACCGAATCCCTGGAGGTTACCGAGACGTGGGACCCGCCGCCCGGCCCGGCGAAAGTCGGCGCGATATTCAAGCGCACCATCCTCCAGCGCGCACCGAATCTGACCGGCATGGCGCTCGCGCCCGCCCCCACCACGGCACCCGATGGCATCAAGGTCTATCCCGGCAACGCCGAGACGAAAGACAAACTCGAGCGCGGCGACTTCCTCGGCGAACGCCGCGAGACGATCACGTATCTGCTGCAAAAATCCGGCGCGCTCTCGCTGCCCGCGCTCACGTATGTCTGGTGGAATCCCAAGACGCAAACGCTCGATTCGAAAACCTTGCCGGCGTTGACCTTCGAGGTGGCCGCGCCGCCCGCTGCTCCATCGCCCGCCGCGACCGTAGCTGCCCGGCGGACTTGGCCATGGCTGCTTATCGCAGCACTGGTCGCCGGTCTGGGCGTTTGGCAGCGCCGCCGTTTTACGCGATGGGCAACGCGCTGCTGGGAGAAATTGAATCCGCCGGATCGCGTCGCTGCGCGGCAACTGCTCCGCGCCTGCCGCCTCAACAATCCCGCGCTTGCTGAAATCGCGTGGAACGTCTGGCGGGACAACCAGCCCACCGGGTTTCAGCCGGGTCCTGAGTTGCGCGCTGCCGTCCTCGGTTTGCGACGCCAGCTCTTTGGCCCTGAGTCTGCCGCCCCGTGGCGCGGCGACGGTCTCGCCCGAGCCTTCAAGAAGAATCCGGCCGCTGCCGAAACCAGTTTCGCCCACCGACCGGCATCCGCCTTGCCCGAACTCAACCCGCAAGCCTGACACCTCTTAAATCACAAACATGAAAACCTGCTTAACCGGAGCAAACCGAGAGAAGAGAGAAGAAAATCTCCGTTTCCTCGGTTACCTCCCTTGGCCCGTCGAAGTCGACCGGCGAAGATGGCTGTTCAAATCCGGAAAACCACAATTATGAAAATTTCACGCAAACAAAACCTCATCGTCGCCGCACTGGCTGCTGCCTGTGCCCTGGCGGCATCGACGGCGCAAGCTCAGGACAAGCCGGTCTTTGACAGCCGGCTCACCCTCGCTTCCGCCGACGCTTTTTCCTCCGGCGGCGGCGGCGCGGGGGCCGACCAGACATCCGCGGAGGCGGAACTCGCGATGAAGTTGCAGAATCCCGTCGCCAGCCTTGTCAGTGTGCCGCTTCAGAACAACTGGGATTTCGGCATCGGCCCGGCTGACGCGATGAAGTACACCTGCAACATCCAGCCGGTGATTCCGTTCTCGATCAGCAAAGACTGGAATCTCATCACCCGGACCATCATGCCGGTCATCTATGCCGAGTCGCCGGTGAAGGGCGGTTCTGATCATTCGGGCTTGGGCGACATTACGCAGAGCTTCTTCCTCTCGCCCAAGGCTCCGGTGGGCGGTTGGATTATCGGTGTCGGCCCGGTGGGGTATTATCCCACCGCGACCGATTCGGCCCTCGGCGCCGGCCAATGGGGTGCCGGCCCGACCTTCGTGGTGTTGCAGCAACAACACGGATTCACCTACGGCATGCTGGCCAACCATATCTGGTCGTTCGCCGGATGGGGGGATCAGGCCGTCAACGCCAGCTATCTTCAGCCGTTCTTCACCTATACCACGAAGACGCACACTTCATTGTCCGTGAACACTGAGTCCACCTACGACTGGGAGGCCAGCCAGTGGACCGTGCCCGTGAATTTCATGGTTCAACAGCTGGTGAAAATCGGCAAGCAACCCATCGCCTTCCAGATGGGCTACCGCTACTACGCCGAGAAGCCGGATGGCGGACCGGACTGGGGCTTGCGCTTCACCATCACCTTCCTGTTCCCGAAATGAATAACCGAGTGACAATTGGCAGGTGGCAGGTGGCAACCACGAAATCTCTACGCCGCGTATCCGGCGTTCGGACTTGGTTCCGCCTGTTACTGCTGTTTGTCGCTGCCTTTTCTGTGCGTGCGGCGGGCGATGATCCGAGTAACGAATATCGCACCACCGTGGATATGCATCATCCGATCTCGGGCAACCTCACCGGCGTGGCGGATGTGGGCTATCGCTGGAATCCAGATCTGGACTATCAGACTTACACCATTCTTTGGCCGGGACTCATCTACTCGGCCGCCAAATGGGCGCAGGTTTCCGCCGGCCTGCGCACATTCTTCACCGACAACGAGGGCAGCGCCGACACACTTGAATTGCGTCCCTACGCCGGCGTAAAGCTTTTCCTGCCGAACAAACTCAGTTGGAACATCTACAACGAAACCCGTTATGAATTCCGCGACACGGAGAACACCACGACCCACGGCTGGAGCAGCTATAGCCGGATCCGCAGCCAGTTCGGCGTGGAGGTTCCGTTGGCCTCGCGCGAACGGGCTTGGAATCCGAAGACCTGGTATGGGCGGGCTGACGTGGAGCCGTTCTACCGGTTCGACCAGAACACGGTTGACCCGCTCCGCGTGGAAATCGCCATCGGCCATATCCTGAGCCATCGCGTCCGCTGGGAATTGACATACACCGCGCAGTTCAGCCGCCTGTCGGGAGGCGGTTCATTGGAATTCAACGAAAACATCATCAGTTTGAATATTAAAATTGGCCTAAAAGAGCTGCTGCTCCAGCGGCTCCTGGACCCGCTCCGTGGTGGCTGACACGGCATTGACCAAAGCAACTTGAGAACAACTTGAAGCGATGACCAATACAACATGAACACCACACGCAGCCTAAACCACATCGCCATCGCGCTCGGCGCTGCGGTGGCTTTCACCACCGCCATTGCCCGCGCCGCGGACCCGCTGCCCTCGTGGAACGACGGCCCGGCCAAACAATCCATCATCACCTTCGTCGAGAAGGTCACCAAACCCGGCACGCCGGATTTTGTGCCCGTCTCCGAACGCATCGCCACCTTCGACAACGATGGCACGCTCTGGTGCGAGAAACCCTTGCCTGTGCAATTGTTTTTCGTTCTCGAACGGGTGAGGACGCTTGCGCCGCAGCATCCGGAATGGCAGACCAACGAACCCTTCGCCTCCATCCTTAAGGGCGACCCGAAGGGCTTGATGGCCGGCGGCGAGCGCGGGCTCGTGGAAGTCATCATGGCTACGCACGCCGGCAACACCACCGATGAGTTTGAACAGATTGTGAAGGACTGGATCGCCACCGCGAAACATCCCAAGACCGGCAAACTCTACACCGAGATGGTGTATCAGCCGATGCTCGAAGTGCTCGCTTACCTGCGCGCAAACGGCTTCAGGAATTTCATCGTATCCGGCGGCGGTATCGAGTTCATGCGGCCATGGACAGAGAAAGTCTATGGCATCCCGCCCGAGCAGGTCGTAGGCAGCAGCGTGAAGACGAAGTTTGAACTGCGCGATGGCCAGCCGGTGCTCGTGCGGTTGCCGGAAGTGAATTTCAACGACGACAAGGGCGGCAAGCCGGTCGGTATCAATCAGCACATCGGCCGCCGGCCCATCGCGGCGTTCGGCAATTCCGACGGCGATTTGCAGATGCTCCAGTGGACTGCTGCCGGCAGCGGCGCGCGTTTCTGCCTCTACGTCCACCATGATGACGGCGAGCGCGAATACGCCTACGACCGCAAGGACACTTTGGCCAGGCTCGACAAGGGCCTCGACGAAGCCGCCGCGAAGGGTTGGACCGTCGTCAGCATGAAGAACGATTGGAAGACGGTCTTCCCCGTGCAGTCCGAAATCACCGCCATCGATATCCTGCTGAAACCCGACGCGACGATGCTCAAGCACGCCGCCGCCGACAATGCCCGGCTGCTCGGCGTCTTCCCGAAGGGTTTCGCGCTGGATGCGGAACACACGCCGCACATCACGATGCTCCAGTGCTTTGTCCGCACGGCGGACCTGGAAAAACTGTTTGCCGCTGAAGAAACGGTGTTCGCCGCCGCCAATGTGACGGCGATGAAGCTGGAGGCGTTCAAGTACTACTATGCCCCGGCGGGCGCCGGGACAGGTGTCGCCGGCATTTGCGCGAAGCCGACGCCGGAAATCCTCAAGCTGCAGGAAGAGGTTATCGCTGCGGCCAAGCCGTTCATGCAGGAGACCGCCACCATCGGCGCGTTCACGGCCCCGCACGACAATCCGGCCACCGACGCGGCCATGATCCAGTATGTGTCCACGTTTGTGCCGAAGATGACCGGCGCGCACTACAACCCGCACGTCAGCATCGGCGTTGCTACGAAAGAGTACCTCGACAAGATGCTCACTGAGCCTTTCGAGTCATTCACCTTCGCGCCCGCCGGCGCGGCGGCCTATCAGCTTGGCCCGTACGGCACCGCGGCAAAGCAGCTCAAGGAATGGGATTTGAAACGTTAGGCAAAACAACCGAACCGCGAAAGCGCAGCACGATCATGAAGTACAAAAACAAAGCCAAAACCCGCAGCTGTAAAATCGTGACCGCTTTGGCCGCCACCGGTGCGGTGGCCTCCTGCGCCTTCGGCCAGGCGACCAACGCGCCCGCCGCGAAGGACGGCATGATTTCGCTGGTCGGGCTGGAGCCGGCGATCAACTACGCCTTCCGCCGCAATCTCGAATTCTACGGCGACCCCAATACCGAAGGCGGGAACCTGTGGGATCGCACCCAGTTGACCGGCAATTGGGGCGGCCTACGCGATCAAGCGGTCGCCCGCGGAGTTTACCTGGACGCCAGCGTCACGCAGTTTCTCCAAGGGGACGTGTCCGGCGGCAAGAACCAGGGTCCGGCGCGCTACAATGGCAGCGCGGACTACTGGCTGACCGTCGACAGCGGCAAGGCGGGCCTCTGGCCCGGCGGGGCGATCTTTGCGCACGCCGAATCGTCGTGGCAGGCCAACAAGAGCGTCAACGGGGATACCGGCTCGTTGTTGCCGGCCAATTACGACGCCACCATGCCCTCGAACGGCCGCTCCGATAACATCGCCTTGCCCGAACTCTATCTGGCCCAGGGCCTGCCGGGCAATTTGCTGGCCATGGTGGGCAAAGTGGACTTCGCGGGCATCGGCGACCAGAACCTTTTTGCCAACAACGAGCGCACCGAGTTCCTCTACACCGGCCTTGTCAACAACCCGATCCTCGGGTCCTTCCTCCCCTACACGCCCCTCGGCGCCGCCCTCGACTGGGCGCCCTCCAAGGAGCACAACCTGGCTGTGCTGGGCGTCCAGAGCGACGGAAACGGAACCACGGCCGGATTCGACAACTTCAACGGCAACTACGCCGTCGGCAGTCAGTACACGTATTCGCCGACGCTTGCGGGTCATCTGCCCGGCGATTATCATTTCCTCGTGGCGTATTCCACCAAGTCATTCACCGATTTCAACGTGAATTCCCAGGACTTGATCGGGGAGATCATCGGCAAGGTCCCCGTGAGCAAAAAAGACGGCAATTATTGCGCCCTGGCCAGCTTCGACCAATACCTCTGGACCCGGGACGCCAGCGAGACGCCAGCCGATGCGCCCTCCCGCAAAGGCCTTCCGCTGGTCGGCGTCGGTCTCTTTTTCCGGGCGGGCTGGGAACCTCAGGACCGGAACGTGATCGACCAGTTCTACAGCTTCGGCATCGGAGGTTACGGCGGATTGCCCGGACGCGACCGCGACCAATGGGGTCTGGGCTGGGCCGGCACCCATATCTCCGGAGATGTGCGGAACGACCTCAAGGTCCTTGGCCGGTCGGCCAACGAGTTCGAAAATGCCGTTGAAACGTTCTACAACTTCGCGGTGACTCCGGCCATGCACATCTCCCTGGACCTCGAGCTCATCACGTCCGCAGCCCCCTCCGTGGACACGGCGGTGGTGCTCGGAACGCGATTCCAGTTCGACTTTTAAACCTTTTGGACAAAACCGAAATGAATCCATGAAAACGAAAAGAATCAGCCTGGCGACGCTGGCCCTGTTGCCAGTCGCAATGCTCACCCTCGTTTCCTGTTCGTCCACCTCCGAACCACCCCCCGCGGTGGGAAAGGGTTGGTTCATCCCCAACAAAGGCGCTCCGGGCGGCGTGCGCGTTCAAACCGTCAAACTGGCCGGCACCGTGACTGCGATGGACAAGGCCAAACGCACCGCAACGCTCCTGACACCTGATGGCAAGACAATCATGATGAAGGTGAGTCCGGAGGCCGTCAACTTTGAGCAGATCACCGTGGGCGACCCGATCACCGTCACCGTGGTGGAGCGGATCGAGGAGTCTCTCGCCAAGGAAGGCGCCGCCGCGGGTGCCGGAGCCGCGGCTGGGGCGGCGGAAACCACCCAATACACCGCCAAGGTCATGGCGATCGATCTGGAGAAATGCACGGCAACGCTTCAGTTTGAGGACGGCGAAATAAAGACCGTTCCGATCCGCAACGATGTGGGCTTGAACCAAAGCATGGTTGGGCGACAGGTGATATTTCACGTGACCGATAGGACTGCCATTTGGATCGAGAAACAGGAATGAATTACTGATTACAGATCACGGATAACATGACCACTCCTGAACATGCTCCTGCACGGCTGACCGCCCGGCGGAAAAAGGACGGCGGCGTGCTGGTAGAAATCGCCGGCGACTGGCTGGATCGCTCCTCGTTGCCGGGCATTTCCGCCACGGAGAGCGAACTGTCGAAGGCCGGCGTCAAGGCGGTGGAGTTCGATGCCAGCGCATTGGGCCGCTGGGACAGCGCCTTGATGGTGCGCATCATGGCCATCCACGACCTCTGCGCCAAAGCCAAGATCGAGTTCCGCGCCAAGACACTGCCGGGCGGGCTGGCAAAATTAATTGCGCTGTCGCAGGCCGTGCCGGAAAAGAAAGATGCGGCGCGAAAAGAAGTGAAGTCGTCCTTCCTCGAGCGGGTCGGCGAATCGGGCCTCGAAGTCTGGACCGGCGGCACCGCGATGTTGAGCTTCTTGGGCGAAAGCGTGGTCGCCTCGCTGAAGCTGGTCCGCGGCCAGGCGCAATTCCGCTGGTCCGACACGCTCATGGTCGTCCAGCAATGCGGGCCGGAGGCTTTGGGCATCGTGGCCCTCATCAATTTTCTCATCGGCATGATCCTCGCCTTCGTCGGGGCCACCGAACTGGCCCAGTTCGGCGCGTCCATCTACACGGCGGATCTGGTGGCCATCGCCTCGGTTCGCGAGATGGCCTGCATCATGACCGGCATCATCATCTGCGGCCGTACCGGTGCGGCCTTTGCCGCGCAACTGGGCACCATGAAGGTCAACCAGGAGATTGAGGCGTTCCAGACGTTTGGCATCTCGTCGTTCGAGTTCCTCGTCTTGCCCCGGATGCTGGCGCTGGTCCTGATGATGCCGCTCCTGTGCCTGTTCGCGGACCTAATCTCCATCGCCGGCGGATTTCTGGTTTCGACCCTGATGCTGGACGTCTCCCCGGTGCTTTACCTGGACCGGACCATTGCCTCCATCAGTCTGACGGGTTTTTTGCTGGGCGTTTTCAAGGGCGGGTTCTTTGGCGTGATTGTCGCGCTGACGGGCTGCCTGCGCGGGATGCAATGCGGCACCAACGCGGCCGCCGTCGGCCAGGCCACCACCTCGGCGGTCGTCACCGGCATCACCTGGATCATCGCCTCCGACGGCATTTTCGCCGTGATCTGCAGCACCCTGCACATCTGAGCCATGAGCACTGACGCCAACATCAAAATCGAGATAAGCGACCTGACGATGGCGTTCGGTTCGTTCGTTGTCATGCGCGACATCAACGTGCAGATCCGGCGCGGCGAGGTGTTCATCATCATGGGCGGCAGCGGTTGCGGCAAAAGCACGCTGCTCCGGCACATGATCGGGCTGAAGGAGCCGGCCAAAGGAGACATTTATTATGACGGGGTTCCTTTTTGGAAATCGGATGAGGAGGTGCGAACCGGAAAGCTGCGGAGCTTCGGCGTCCTGTTCCAAAGCGGCGCGCTGTGGAGCTCGATGACGCTCGCCGAAAACATCAGCCTCGTCCTGGGCGAATACACTGATTTTCCGGCGGCGGAGCTCCGGGAGATCGCCCGGCTCAAGCTGGCGCTCGTGGGCTTGAAGGGTTTCGAGGATTATTATCCGGCGGAAATATCCGGCGGCATGTGCAAGCGCGCCGGGCTGGCCCGTGCCCTTGCGCTGGACCCCGATGTGCTTTTCTTCGACGAACCCTCAGCAGGCCTCGACCCGATCAGCTCGCGCAACCTCGACGAGCTGATTCTCCAGCTCCGCGACAGCCTCGGCGCGACGTTTGTGGTCGTGACCCACGAGCTGGCGAGCATTTTCACCATTGCCGACAACTCCGTTTTCCTGGATCCCAACACCCGCACGATGCGGGCCAGGGGCAACCCGCGCGAATTGCTGAAGCACTCGACCGACCCGGCGGTGCAGCAGTTTCTCACCCGCGGCGAGGCCCCGGCCCAGCCATCGGCCAAAACCTCCTGACCTATGAGCAAGAAAATCAACACCACTTCCATCGGCCTGTTCATCGTCACCGGTGTGGCGCTGGGCGTGACCGGCCTGCTGCTCTTCAGTTCGTCGAAGATGTTCTCGCGAACGCATGAGCAAATCCTTTACTTCGATGGCTCGCTGAACGGCCTCCACGATGGCGCTCCCGTCAAATACCGCGGCGTGACCGTTGGCTCCGTCAAGCGGGTGATGGTCCGGTTCAATCAGGCCGAGGATGACAATGCCATGCCGGTGCTCATCGAAATCGAGGACAAGCTGGTGCGCCAGGTGTTGGGGGACAAGGCCGGCGAGCTATTCTACGCGCGCACGACCGATGCCGAGGTAAGGGCCGAACGCATCAAAGCCGGTTTGCGCGCCTCGCTGCAGACCGAGAGCCTCGTCACCGGCGTGCTCTATGTGGACATTTCGGTCGATCCCAACGCGCCGCCGCCGGTCTTCCATCAGTTGGAGAAAATTTACGTCGAGATGCCAACGGAACCGACCGAGATCCAGCAACTCTTCAACAACCTCGCCAGCGTCGACATCAAAAGTCTGCAGACCAACCTGAACGGGTTGATCATCCGGCTCGATACCACGGTGGGTCAATTGCAGATGGCTGACATCAATGCCGGCATCACCAACCTGCTGGCTTCAATCAGCCGACTGGCCGCCAGCCCCGATCTCACCAACAGCTTGGCCGCCATCCCGCCGACGCTGGCGGAGGCCAATCGTACGCTGGCCCAACTTCGCGGTGCCGGCGAGAACCTGCGTGCCATGCTGGCGCCCGACTCACCGGTCCGTAACGATCTCGACCAGGCCCTTGAACAACTGGCCGGTGCCGCGCAGTCCATTTCCTCGCTCACTGAATTTTTGAAGCAACATCCGAATGCAATCATCGCTGGTCGCGAACTTCCCCAAAAAAACAAACCATGAAAACCACCCCCAAACCCCATGTGCCCGATGCGCTAGGCTGCCGCAAGAGCCTGCCGTGCGCCGGGAGTCTCCTGACAATAGTATGCTCGATTCTGCTGTCGGTCGGGCTCACCGGCTGCAGCTTCCTGAAGCCGGCCAAATACACGGCCCGTTATTATGTCCTGACACCTGTCGCGGCGACCCAAGCCGGACCAGGCTCTCTGGCCGTCGGATTGGGACAGGTAAAGCTGCCGGCCTATCTCTTCAATGCCTCGCTGGCGATTCGCAAAGGCACCAACGAAATCGATTACCTTCATTCGGCGCTCTGGGCTGAGCATCTGGATGCGGGTTTCCAGCGGGTGCTGGCTGCGGACCTGGCGACCGACTTGCCCACGGATCAGATCCGCCTGTCCGCCTGGCAGCAAAATGACGTTGCTGTGGAAGTCTATGTCACCATCGAGCAATTCGACGTGGACGCCGGCGGCCGGGGAGTGCTGATCGCACGGTGGCGCATCCTCTCACCGGGCGGCGAGAAGGTGCTGAAGGCCGGCAGCAGCCGTCTCGTGCACGAAGGCCCGGCACCGGACGCCGGCGCCTCCGGCGCCGTTTCCACCCTGAGCGGGCTCGTCGCGGATTTCAGCCGCCAGTTGGCGCAGGCGCTCAAAGAGACGCCGCTCGCCTCACCCGGTCGCCCGATGTCGCCGTGATGCAAATATGTCAGACCAAACGTCATTGCTCGTAAAAATTCTCGTCGCGGTTGGCTTGATGGCGATCACCGCGGCCATGCATGCCGCCGGGTTCTCCTTGCTGCTCCGGGCCATACTGCGGTCGCACGCCCTGGACAGGTCGGGCTTCTGCCACACCACCCTGTGGGTGATGGGCCTGACGTGCTGGCTCATTCTGATCCACCTGGCGGAGATTACTGTCTGGGGATTGTTCTATTTCTGGCAGGGCTGCCTGCCGAATGCCCAGGACGCGTTGTATTTTTCCTCGGTCACCTACACGACCCTCGGCTACGGCGACATCGTCTTGCCCAGGCTATGGCGGTTGTTTGCGCCGCTGGAGGCATTGACTGGCATTCTCATGTGCGGGCTCTCGACCGGGCTTTTCTTCGCGCTCGTCAGCCGGTGGATCAGCAACTGGATGAAACGGCAAATCGCGTCAGAACCTCACGCTGCGGCGCCGATGAACAAATAAAACTTAACCATTAAAACCATGACATTCCATACCCGTCTCCACGCCGCGCTGGCGTCTAAGCTTATGAAACCAAAACTACAACCTGACCCTTTCGGACAACGTCCGTCGGTGCTGCGCCGGCGTATGACTCCTTCCCTGCTGGCATTGCTCGCCGCCGGCTTAACGATCACCGCCACTTCCTGTAAAAAAGCGGCACCGGCCGCCCCGCCGCCCACGGTGGTGGTGATGGACGTGGCGGCCACCAATGCGCCGGCTTCCGCCGAGTTCATCGGGCAACTCGATTCGCCCCAGAACGTCGAGGTGCGGGCGCGCGTCGAGGCGTTCGTGGACAAGATCATCTTCACCGAAGGCACGGAGGTGAAGGAAGGCGACCCGCTCTTCAAGCTCGATGACAAGCCCTTACAAGAGAAGCTCGCCGCCGCCAACGGGTCGCTGGCCGAGGCCAGGGCCGCGTTGAACAAATACGAGAAAGACGTCGCCCGGCTGACGCCGCTGGCCGAGAAGAAGGCCGTTCCGCAGCAGGACCTGGACAACGCCATCGCCTACGTGGACGTGGGCAAGGCCGCCGTGCTTTCCGCCGAGGCGAACGTGCAATCGGCCGTGCTGGATGTCGGTTATTGCGATGTGCGCGCGCCCATCAGCGGAATGATCGGCGCCAAGATGGTCCAGATGGGCGAACTGGTCGGCAAAGGTTCGCCGACGTTGCTCGCCACCATTTCGCAGCTCGACCCCATTTGGTTCTACTGCAACGTGAGCGAAGTGGATTACCTCCGGGCGGAAGCTGACCGGCTGCGTTCCGGCAAACACATCGAAGATGTGCCGATTACCCTGATCCTTTCGGACGGTTCGGCCCATCCGGAAAAAGGGAATGTCATCTTCGTTGACCGCGCGGTGGACCCGAAGACCGGCACGTTGCGCATGCGCGCCGCGTTCGCCAATCCCCAGAGATTACTCCGGCCCGGCATGTTTGCGCGCGCCATCGCCGACCTCGGCGTCCGGCCCGACAGCATCCTGGTGCCGGAGCGTGCCGTGGCGGAGTTGCAGGGCAAGAACTTCGTATGGGTCATCAGTCCGGACAACAAGGCCGTGCAACGCCCGGTCGCCGTGGGCCGGCAGATCGGCGAGAAACTGCTCATCACCGAAGGGCTCAAACCCGGCGAGCGCATCGTGGTGGAAGGTTTGCAGAAGGTGCGCGACGGCCTGACGGTCAAACCCATGACCGCCGAGGAAATCAAGGCCGCTGAACTGGTTGCCAAAGCTGCCGAGGACGCCAAGGCGGCCGGAGCCAAACCCACCAAGGAATAACTGTTATGGCCGACTTCTTCATACGCCGCCCCATCGTCGCGATGGTCATTGCCATCCTGACGGTGATCGTGGGGGCCATCACCCTCAAACGCCTGCCCATCTCGGAATATCCGCCGGTCAGTCCGACGATGATCCAGGTCACGACCACCTACCGCGGCGCCGCCGCCGAGGCGGTCATGGAATCCGTTGCCACACCCATCGAGTCGAAGGTCAACGGCGTGGACAAGTTGATTTACCTTCAGTCCTACAATGCCAACGACGGCAAGCTGACGTTGAACGTCTATTTTGATGTCGGCACGGACGTGGACATCATGCAGGTCAACACCCAAAACCGCGTCGGGCAGGCCCAGGCGCAATTGCCGGAAGCGGTCAAGAAGGAAGGCGTGGTCGTCAACCGCTCCAGCCCGGACATCCTGATGGTCATCGCGCTCAATTCGCCCAAGAACACCTACGACGCCATCTTTCTGGGCAACTACTGCGACATCAATCTCGTGGACTCCATCAAGCGCGTGCGCGGCGTCGGCGACGTGAAAAACTACACCGCGCAGGATTACACGATGCGCATCTGGCTGCGGCCCGACAAACTCGCGTCGCTGG
>Ga0335069_10003990_pt1 | contig 22035 bp, 20 predicted proteins | sample Lox_Sample_11_FD_206714 | JGI IMG/M metagenome (GOLD analysis project Ga0335069, IMG submission 206714) | Soil microbial communities from Loxahatchee National Wildlife Refuge, Florida, United States - Lox_Sample_1.1 | ecosystem: Environmental > Terrestrial > Soil > Wetlands | place: USA...
CGGTCGAGGTCTTGCTGCGCCCTGGCCAGGTTTGCGCGGGCCACGGCCAGGTTGGCGCTCGCCTGGTCGAATGCCGCCTGGTAGTGCTGCTGGTCGATCGCGTAGAGCTTCGTCCCCTTCCGGACATGCTCCCCGTCCCTGAAGTAGACACCGGTAAGGTAGCCGGAGACCTCCGGGCGGAGATCCACCTGCTCGAGCGCGATGACGGTCGCCGGGTACTGGTCATAGTACGTCGCGCGGCCGGAATCGACCTGGTAGACCGCCACCGGCACGCCGGGAGGGGGTTTCTGCTCGGCCCCCGACCGGGAGCCGCACCCCGGGGCCGCCATCGCCGCCAGGAGGGCGAGCGTCACTGCATACATCGTGGATGTTGTCCGCATGGGATAGTCCGCATTAGTATTGTATGGTGCCCAGCGCCCTCTGCACGTCGAGCTTGCTCGAGAGGAGCTGGTAGAGCGCGTTGGTCCTGTTCACCTGCGCTGTGCGCAGGTCGGTCTCGGCAGAAATCACCTCCAGGTACGTTTTCGTCCCGGCGCGGTACTGGAGCTGCACGGTGGCGTAGACCTCCTCGGCCAGCGCGAGGTTTGTCGTCAGCACCCGGTAGGTGTTCAGGTTGCTCTTGTAGTCGGCCATCGCCTGCGCGTACTCCGCGTCCGCCCCGTTCCTGAACGCCGTGACGTCGTACTCCAGCCTCCGCACCTCGAGACCCGCACGGGAGATGTCAAAGAGACGCTTCCCCCCCAGGAACACCGGGAACGAGAGCTGGAGCCCGACGAACGAGCTTGGATAGTCGCGCGTGTAGAGCGGCGGGATCGACGTCGCCTGGTAGTTCATCGTGTAGGCACCGAACGCCGAAAGGCTCGGGAGGAAGCTCCACTGGTTGTAGCTCAGGTTGGCTTCCGCGAGGCGCTCTTCCACCTCCAGGAGCTGGTACTCGACCCGCCTGCCGTACTCCAGTGTCTGTGTGGTGTCGAGCATGGTTTCCGGCTCGATCCGGGACGTGTCGTACACGACCGGGAGGTCCGCCGACGCCGGGTACCCCATCTGCTGCTTCAGGAATGCCTCGCGGGCCTTCAGCAGCTCCTCGTTCTGGCGCCGCTCGGCCTTGGCATTATTGAGCGAGACGGTGGCCCGCATGTAGTCCGTCTTGTCCACGATTCCGCTCTGGTACTGGTTGTACGCGTCCTTCAGGCTCTGCGACAGGCGGAGGATGTCGTCGTCGAGCACGGTGATCTGCTGGCGCGTCAGGAGATCGGCGTAAAACGCCTTCGTCACGCCGACCACCACGTCAATCGACGTGCCGGCCGTGCGCCGCCGGCTCTCCTCACGCAGGTCGCCCGCCGTCGTGGCTGCAAGCAACACGTCGCGGCTGAAGATGGTCTGCGTCGCCGCGAGCGTCCCGGTCGACGCATTGGTGAGGGAGACGGGGATGGGGGAGCCGCCCACGATGGAGACGGGCACCTGGTAGTAGTGCTGCGCGCTGATCCCGAGCGTCACCTGCGGAAGCCAGTCGGCAAGCCTGCCGTTGATGATGCGGTCCGTGATCTTCTGATCCAGGAGCGATTGCTGGATCGCCGGCTGGTGCGCCAGGGCGTAGGCAACGCAGTTCCGGAGCGTCCCCTCCGTGAGGACGTCCCCCGCTCCGGGGGCATCCTGCGCAAAGGCAGCCGCGCCGGCCACGATGAGTGCCGAGAGCGCGCCAGTGATTCTGTTCATAGTCCTGCCGTGAATACGTTCAATGCTCGTGTGACGCCACCGGTCGGGATGCAGGGAGGCGGGCGGAACCCTATTCTAACGACGGAATCGGCCTGACGGTTCCCGCCGGGCGCCGTCCGCTCACAGGTGAAGGGGATGGTTTCCCCCCCGTCCGGCACCGGACGGGGGGGGGAAGGGAGAGTGCTACTGATGAGAATCGGCAGGGGTGCGCTTTTTCGAGTACGTGTGCGTTGCGTACCCGTAGAATGCCTCGGCGCACTCCGAGAGCGTTTCCGAGAGCGTGGGGTGGGGATGGACGGATTCCGCGAGGTCCTTCGCCGTCGCACCCATCTCGATCGCAACAACCCCCTCGCCGATAAGCTCCCCCGCGCCCGCGCCGACGATCCCCACACCCAGGATCCGCTCGGTCTCCGGCTCGATGATGAGCTTCGTGAGGCCGTCGGTCCTGTCGAAGGTGAGCGCGCGGCCCGATGCCGACCAGGGGAACTTCGCCACCTCGACGTTGATCCCCTTCTGCCGCGCTTCCGCCTCGGTGATCCCGCACCAGGCCAGCTCCGGGTCGGTGAAGACCACGGCCGGAATGATGATATCCTCAAACGCGCTCATCTCGCCGGTGATCACCTCCACGGCGATGCGGGCTTCCTTGGAGGCCTTGTGCGCAAGGAGCACGCCCCCCGCCACGTCGCCGATGGCGAAGATGTTCGGGTCCGCGGTCCGCTGCTGCTCGTCCACTGCGATGAAGCCCTTCTCGTCCTGCTTCACGCGCGTGTTGGCAAGGCCGAGGTCCGCGCAGTTCGGGACGCGCCCGACGGACACCAGCACGCGGTCGTACAGCTCCTCTTTCTTCTGGCCGTCGACCTCCAGGTTGACCCTGATCTGCTTCCCTGCCGTGGCCATCTTGCCCACCTTCGTCTTCACGCGGATCTCGCGGAACATCTTCTCCGCGCGCCGCGCAACGGGGCGGGAGAGGTCCGCGTCCGCGCCGGTCAGGATCGCATCGAGCGCCTCCACCACCACCACGCTCGAGCCGAGCGCGGCGTACACGGTGCCCAGCTCCATGCCGATGTATCCCCCGCCCACCACCAGCAGGTCCTTCGGGATTTCCTCGATCTCCAGGGCCTCCGTGGACGTCATGACGCGCGGGTTCCCCAGGTCGAACGCCGGGGGCATCGCCGCCTTCGACCCGACGGCGATGATCGCCTGCTCGAAGCTGACAAACTGCTGACCGGCCGGCGACTCCACGCGGAGCGTGGAGGAGTCCTCGAAGTACCCCCGGCCCTGCATCACTTCCACATTGCGCCGGGCCGCGAGCCCGGTGATCCCGCCGGCAAGCCGGTCAAGGATCGATTCCTTCCAGGCGCGCATCTTGTCGAGCTCGATGCGGGGCTTCGCGAAGTAAATGCCCCGCACGGCGGACTCCTCCGCCTCGGTGATGAGCTTTGCCGCGTGGAGGTAGGCCTTCGACGGTATGCACCCGCGGTTGAGGCAGACGCCGCCCAGGCGCTTTTCCTGCTCGACCATGATGACCTTCTTCCCCCTGTCGGCGGCGTAGAATGCGGCGGCGTAGCCGCCGGGCCCGGCTCCCAGAACGACGATTTCAGTCTTGATGGTTTTCACGTTATCCCCGTTGTGCGTGCGCTGGTTGTGAGGTCAGATCTTCACGTCCGCGTCGGCAATCGCGGTGAACTCCTTCACGAGATCGACCATGAAGCGGGCGGCATCGGCGCCGTCGTTGACCCGGTGGTCGTATGAGAGCGTCACCGGCATCATCGCCCGCTGGACCACCTTCCCCTCCTGCACGACCGGCTTGAGCACGCTCCGGCCCATGCCGAGTATCGCCACTTCGGGGGTGTTGATGATCGGCGTGAAGTGCCCGCTGCCGATGCCCCCCTGGTTGGAAATCGTGAACGTCCCCCCCTGCATTTCCTCCAGCGCCACTTTCCGCAGCCTCGTCCGCTCCGCAAGCTCGTGCAGGGCGACGGAGAGATCGAAGATGCTCCTGGTGTCCACGTTGCGCAGGACGGGGACGATCAGTCCCTGCTCGGTGTCGACGGCAATGCCGATATGGAAGTACTTCTTCACGATGATTTCCCCCGCCGCCTCGTCGATGCTCGAGTTGAAGCGGGGATGCTTCTGGAGCGTCCGCACCACCGCGCGCAGCGCGAAGGAAGTCAGCGTGAGGTGCGCATTCTTCGCCTCATATTTCGCGGCGTATTTCTTCCGCAGCGCGAGGAGATCCGTGACGTCCACTTCGTCAAACTGCGCAATGTGCGGGACGCTCGTCCACGACTCGACCATTTTGCGGCTGATGGCCCTGCGGAGCGTGGTCATCTTTTCGGGGCTCACCTGTCCCCACGCAGCGAAGTTGATCTTCGGTGCCGCCGCCGGCGGCGCGACACGCGCCGCTGCAGGCGCAGCCGCGGGCCTGAGCGCAAGCTCCTGGATCCGCGTGACGTACGCGCGGAGGTCCGCCATGACTATCCTGCCGCCGCGCTCGCTCCCCGGGACACGGTGGAGATCGATGCCCAGCTCCCGCGCGATCTTCCGGAGCGAAGGCGATGCGGGGGGTGGAGCACCCTGCGGATGGACGGGAGGGAATGCGGCGGAGGCTGCCGCGCCGCCGCCTGCGGCCGCGGGCGCAAGGGCCGGCGCCGGGGGGGGCGGAAGCACATCGATCGAACCCTCGCCGGATGACTCATCTCCCACGCTCGCGTCGATCGTGCGGGGCGGGGCGGGGGCTTCCGCCTTCCGGGGAGCCGCACCGGTGGCCGCGCCTGCGGCGCCAGGAGCGCCGCCGGACGCACCGTCTTCGGAAAGGGCCATGATCAGTCCCCCGACCTTGATCTCGTCCCCTTCCTTCACGAAAACCCTGGTGACCGTACCGGCGGCCGGCGCGGGAATCGACGCAACGGCCTTCTCGCTCTCAAGCTCCAGCACCGGCTGATCCTTCTTGACCTGATCCCCCTCCTTCACGAACACCGTCGCAACGATTCCTGAATCCGCCCCTTCTCCCAGGCGTGGCAGACGTACATCCATCATGGTCTCCTTTGGCAAACGTTCACGGGCGGTCTACACGAGCGCCGGGAACGGCTTTTCCGGGTCTATGTTCAGATCTTTGATTGCCTGCGCCACCACATCCGTCCTGATCGCCCCCTCCGTGGCCAGCGCGTACAGTGTGGCAACGACGGTCATCTCCGCGTCGATTTCAAAGAAGCGCCTGAGCGCGGGACGCGTGTCGCTCCTGCCGAACCCGTCGGTGCCGAGCGTCGTCAGCCCGCCCGGGACCCATGGCGCTATCTGGTCCGGGACGATCTTCATGTAGTCGGACACGGCGACAAACACCCCCTCCTCGTGCTCCAGGATGTTCTCGAGGTATGACGTCCGGGGCGTCTCCTGCGGGTGAAGCATGTTCCATCGCTTCGCCGCGAGAGCTTCGTTGCGGAGGAGCTTGTAGCTCGTCGCGCTCCAGACATCCACGTTCACGCCGTAGCGCTCTCCCAGGATCTCCTGCGCGTGAAGGGCCTGGTTCATGATCGGGCCGCTCGCGAAGATGTGCGCACGGTGCTTCCCGGCAGGGTTGCCGCGCCGGAACCGGTAGAGCCCCTTGAGGATCCCCTCACGCGACATCTCGGGCATCGGGGGCATTGCGTAGTTCTCGTTGTAGAGTGTGAGGTAGTAAAACACCTCTTCTCCCTCCGCGAACATCCGCCGCAGGCCGTCCTGTATGATGACCGCGGTCTCGTAGGCAAACGCCGGGTCGTACGTGACCAGGTTCGGCACCGTGCTCGCGAGGATATGGCTGTGCCCGTCCTCGTGCTGCAGTCCCTCGCCGTTGAGCGTCGTCCGGCCGGCGGTCCCTCCCAGCATGAACCCCTTCGCCCGGATGTCCCCCGCGGCCCAGGCGAGATCGCCGATCCGCTGGAAGCCGAACATCGAGTAGTAGATGTAGAACGGGATCATCGGCTCGCCGTGGCTCGCGTACGCCGTGCCCGCGGCGATGAACGACGACATGGCTCCCGCTTCCGTGATCCCCTCCTCCAGGATTTGCCCGTCCTTCGCCTCGTGATAATAGAGGAGCGACTCGCTGTCGACCGGCTCGTAGAGCTGTCCCTTGGAAGAGTAGATGCCGATCTCGCGGAACAGGGGGTCCATGCCGAACGTGCGCGCCTCGTCGGGGATGATGGGGACGATCCGTTTCCCGATCGCTTTGTTGCGCAGCAGCATCCCCAGCAGCCGGACAAACGCCATCGTCGTCGAGACCTCGAACCGCTCGGACCCTTTCAGGAACTCCCCGAACTGTTCGATCGGGGGAATGGCAAGCGGCTGCGCCTTCACCGTGCGGGCGGGGAGATAGCCGCCGAGCGCACCGCGGCGCTCCTGGAGGTACGTGGCTTCCGGGCTGTCGGCCGGCGGGCGGTAGAAGGGGGTGTCGGCCACCTCCTCGTCGTTGATCGGGATGCTGAACCGCGTCCGGAACGAGCGAAGCTCCTTCTCGTTCAGCTTCTTCTGCTGGTGCGTGACGTTGCGGCCTTCCCCCGCCTCACCGAGTCCGTACCCCTTGACCGTCTTCGCGAGAACGACGGTCGGGCCGCCCCTGTTGTCCACGGCGGCGCGGTAGGCCGCATACACCTTGCACGGGTCGTGCCCGCCGCGGAGGAGCTTCCGGATCTGCTCGTCCGTGAGATGGTTCACCATCTCCGCCAGCTCGGGATACTTGCCGAAGAAGTGCTTCCGCGTGTAGCTCCCCGGCTCCACCGAATACTTCTGGTAGTCACCGTCAACTGCCTCTTCCATCCGCTTCAGGAGCAGCCCCTTCGTGTCGGCGGCCAGGAGCGGATCCCAGTCGGAGCCCCAGATCACCTTGATCACGTTCCAGCCCGCACCCCGGAATGCCGCTTCGAGGTCCTGTATGATCTTCCCGTTGCCGCGCACCGGGCCGTCCAGCCGCTGCAGGTTGCAGTTCACCACCCAGACAAGGTTGTCGAGCTTCTCCCGGGCGGCGAGCGTGAGCGCGCCCAGCGTCTCGGGCTCATCCGACTCGCCGTCGCCCACGAAACACCAGACGCGGGGCTCCTCCCCTTTCAGGAATCCGCGCGCTTTGAGATAGCGGTTGAACCGTGCCTGGTAGATGGAGAGGATCGGCGCAAGCCCCATCGAGACCGTCGGGAACTGCCAGAATTCCGGCATGAGGTACGGGTGCGGATAGGAGGAGAGTCCCCCGCCGGGGGCAAGCTCGCGGCGGAAATTGTGGAGCCGATCGGTGCCGATGCGTCCCTCAAGGAACGCGCGGGCGTACATCCCCGGAGCGGCGTGACCCTGGAAGTAGACCATATCGGCGGGCCGGTCGCCGGAGGCGCCGCGGAAGAAGTGGTTGAACCCCACCTCGTAGAGCGTGGCGGCGGAGGCATACGTGGAGATGTGCCCGCCCAGACCCGCGTACATCCTGTTGGATTTCACGACCATTGCCATGGCGTTCCAGCGGATGTAGCTCTTGATGCGGCGTTCGATCTCCCTGTTTCCCGGGTAGGGCGGCTCCTTCTCCCGGGGGATCGTGTTGGTGTAGGGGGTCCTGACTGGCAGCGGAAGCGTGAGCCCTGATTCCCGCAGCCGCTCGTTCACTTTTTCCAGCGCCAGCTCGAAGTTGGCGGGATCTTTCTCCTTCAGGGCAGCCTGCAGGATAAACTCGAGCGACGCCAGCAGCTGGTCGTTCCCCCGTCCGTTCCTTCCTTGCGTCGCAGCCACCTGTTCCTTACTTTCAGTGTCCATCGCGGTGTCAATCGTCTGTGTGAGAACGTCCCGGCGCACGCAACAGCGCCGTAATGTATCTTTTTTCGTCTACTCTATCAAACTTCCGGCGCCAGCGCCGGGCAACCTTCCGGACCATGCTCTTCGTCGATCACTCGTGCGATTCCCCCGCCGCTGAGCTCGCGCTCGACGAGGCCCTTCTCGACCTCCGGGAAACCGACCCCGGCGAAGGGTACCTCAGGTTCTGGGAGCCCGCCGCCCCCTGTATCATCCTGGGCCGCACGAACGACGCCTCCCGCGAGGTGCGCCTTGACCGCTGCCGGGCGCTCGGCATTCCCATTCTCCGCCGCTCGAGCGGCGGGGGGACGGTGGTCCAGGGCCCGGGGTGTCTCAATTTCACGCTCGTGCTGAACACCGGTGCCGACCCCCTCCTCACCAATGCCGCCGGCACCACCGCCTTCATACTCGGCCGCCACTCATCTGCCGTCGGCATGCTGACCGGGGAGCCCGTCAGCGTCAAGGGCTCGAGTGATCTGACGATCGGCGGCAGGAAGTTCTCCGGAAACGCCCAGAGGCGGCGCCTCCGCTCACTCCTGTTCCACGGTTCGTTCCTGCTGGACTTCGATTTCGCGCTCGTGGAGGAACTGCTCCCCATGCCCTCCCGCGAGCCGGACTACAGGAAGGGACGGTCGCACACCGATTTTCTCATGAACCTCCGCATTCCCGCCGGCACGCTCAAAGAGGCGCTCCGCTCCTGCTGGGAGGCCGACCGGGCAGCCCCGGCGCTCCCTCTCGGGGAGGCGGAACGACTTGCCCGGGAGAAATACTCAAGCCGGGCATGGACGTTCAAATAGAAAAGCCCCCGCAATTTCCGGAGGCCTTCGTCCTGCGTTTTTTGCGTCTCACATAAAGAACACAACGGGCGGCGGAAGAATTCACCGCCGGAAGGAACCGGGGAAATATAGGAAAAAAAGAGGGAAAAAACTAGATTGCTTCGTGGCGCCGTTGGCCCCACTCGCAACGACGAAAAGCGTCGGATTGCTTCGTGGTGGCGCTTTCAGCGCCACCACTCGCAATGACGGGCAGCCTGAGGGGGGCAGCCGTCAGATCACCTCCACCGCAGTCGCTTCCAGCCAGCCCACTTTCCCGTCCGCGATTCGGATTTTCGACCAGTCACCGACCCTGTCGATCAGCTGCAGCCTCACGCCGCCGTGGAGCACAAAGGCGTCGCTGCTTTTCGGGTCCGGCGAGTTCTTCACGGTCACGATCGGCGACATCACGACCGCCTCATCCGTGCGGGTGATGTCGCTCATGCGGGCGATCAGCACCACGATGAAGAACAGGAGCACCAGGAGCACTCCCGCCCCGGAAAAGAGGGTGATCTTCCGGAGCCGGTACGTTCGCGCCAGGAGGAACGCCGCGGCACAGGCTGCAACAAGGGCGTAGAGAAGGTACACGAGCGTGATCAGCGAGGTGAGCGAGAACGAGTTCCTGATCCCGTCCCAGTAATCCCACACGAACAGCCGCGGCGCGGGCTCGATCCTGTCCGTCAGCATCATGCTGGCAAGCTGCAGGTTGTGACGGAGGTCGTCGTCCCCCGGCGAGAGCCTGCGGGCGCGCTCGTAGCTCACGATCGCGGCCGGGATCGCACCGCTCTTGTAGCAGGCGTTGCCGAGATTGTAGTAGAGCGTCGCGCTTTCATACCCGCCCGCAAGGATCGCCCCGTACGCCTCCCGCGCTTCGGCATACTTGCCCTGCTGGTAGAGCTGATCGGCGGAGGCAAGCGCGGCCTCGGGCGACTGCGCGAACGCCGGCGCAGCGGCGATCAGGAGGAGGAGTGTGAGACGCCGCATGATCATCTCAGTGTTTTTTCCAGGGCGACGATAATCCGCTGTGCCTCGTCATACGTTCGCTGCATTACCGCGAGGTCGAGGCTCGTGGGGGCAAAGCGCGCCAGGTCGCACGTCTCCAGGAGCGCCTTCAGGGATGTGATCAGGTCCCCCGGCACCGCGCGGGAGGCCAGCTCCGTCACCGCCCCTTCCACAGAAAAGGCCGACTGGGGGATGTTCAGCTTGTCGCCCAGGTATTTCCACATGGCCTTCGAGACCTCCCCGTAGAACCGCAGGCGCTGGTTTCCCGCGGGGGTTCCCCCCTTCTCCTTCAGCAGGTACTCCGCCTGCTGGAGTCCCTTGCGCGCAACCTTGATCGCCCGCCGGTTCCTGTACCCCACCTGGTCCAGCATGACCGCCTGCCGCTGCCGCGCATAGACAAACGCCGCACCGACGCAGGCCAGCGGGAGAAGGAGAAGCGCGATGAACACCCCGCCGGGGCGGAGCTCATCACCGCGGCGGAACAGGCCGCCGTCGCCCAGCTTGATGAAGCGGATGTCCTGGCTGAGCATGCGGACATCCTCCTGCGAGCCGCCGGAGATCAGCGGCGCCGCCGTGGCGGCTCCCTGTTCCACGTTCAGCTCGATCTGCGGGGAGCGCAGCCTGACGTAGTCCCTCTTCGCCGGGTCGTAGTAGGAAAACGCCACGGGTTTGATCACCTTCAGTCCCGGGTACCGGGGGATCAGCAGGTATTCGAACGTCTTGCTCCCAGAGATTCTCTCCCCCGACCGATCGATGTTGTCGGACACCTTCGGCGTGTACTGCTCGAAGTCCGTCGGCAGCTCGACCGCCGGCGTCTCGATCAGCTTGATGTTCCCCGTGCCCGAGACCGTGACCTTGAGATCGATCGGCTCGTTGGTCCTGGTCGTCTTCTTGTCCACGGTGGTGCTCATCGCGAACTGCCCAACGGCGCCCTTGAACTCCGCCGGCGCGTCCGGAGGAAGCGGGTCCACCGTGATCCTGATCGCGTCGCTCTTGATCATGTAGTTGACCTGGCGTCCGAACGGATCGCGGAAGAAGGACTCGAACGGATCGTTCGAGCGGCGGTCCTGCACCTGGACCGTGGTCTGCACCTCCATCGGACCGACTTCGAGCGTCCCGGGCTGGGTGGGGAAGAGCGCCATCCGCTTGATGACCCCCACGCGGAACTGCTTGCCGTTGATCGTCTCCGGGCTCGTCTGGATGTTCTTCGGCGTCTCGACGTCCTCCGCCCAGAACCCGGTCATCGTGGGATTCTTCTCCACCGCATAGTTGGCGACCGACACGCGCGTGTAGATCTTGAACGTCAGGTTGACCTGCTCCCCCTGCACCACGTGCGTCCGGTCCACGATCGCCCGGAGGAACAGGTTCTCCCCGATCTGCGCCGTGACGTCCTCGTTCCCCCCCGTCTGCTGCTTCGGTCGGGCGGAGCCCTTGACGACCTCGATCGTGACCAGCGGGCTCTTCAGCACCGCACCGTCCGTCTCGATCGAGGCGGACCCGATCGTAAACTTCCCGATCTCTTTCGGCTGCAGGACGTACTCGTACGTGACCGACGAGGAGACGGCGCCGTTGATGATCTGCATGCTGGAGGACTCGTTCGGCCCGGACATGATGTGGAACTTGCTCAGGTCCGGCAGCTGGAGGTTCTTTCCCCCGCCCATCCCCGCGTTGGTCAGCGTGAGCTGCAGCGTGAACTGCTCGCCCAAGCCCACCTGGGGCCGGTCCACGCTGGCATGAAATTCCGCGGCGCCGGCGCGGGCGATCGCCGCAACGCACGCCACGGCGCACAGCGCCGTCAACATCCGCATGGACGCTCTCATCGCGCTCACCTTGCTGTTCACCAGTCTTTGTCCGTCCTGGGCCTCACCGCCTGACGCTGGTGAAGCTTCTTCTGGACATCCTTCTCGCTGTTCTTCAGCACGTCCAGGATCCTCTGGGCATCGGCCTTCGACATCTGCCGTTGCTGCTGCTGGGGGGACTGCTGCTTCTGCTGATCCTGTTTCTTCTGATCCTGCTTCGGCGGGTTCTGCTGGTTCTTGTTGTCCTGGTCCTTCTTGTTCTGGTCCTTTTTGTCCTGGTCCTTCTTGTTCTGCTGCGGTTTCGGCGGGGGCACTTTCAGCTTCTCCAGGGCATAGGAGAGGTTGTACTTCGCGTCATCGTCCTTCGGGTCGAGCTTCAGGGCGTCGATGTACGACTGCACGGCGTCCCTGTATTTCTGCTGCTTCATCTGGGAATTGCCGATGTTGTACGCGGCGTACGCCTTCGTGTCCTTCCCCTCGGCTTTTGTGGCCGCCTCCTGGTATTCGCGCACCGCCTCGTCGTACTTCCCCTGCTTCGTGAGCGCATCCCCCAGGTTGAAGTGGCCCTGCACGAGCCCCTTCTCCTTTTCCAGCGCCTTCCGGTAGTTGACCTCGGCGTCGCTGAACTTCTGGTCCTTGTACAGGTCGTTTCCCCCGTTGACCAGCGAGCGGGTCGACTGGGCGCCTGCGGTCCCCGCCGCACCGGCGAGGATCACCGACGCCGCGGCGGCGCATCCCAGCATGCGGCACAGCGGCGATCTCATGACTCCACCTCCTCCGGCCTGCGCAGCGGGTTCCACCGCGCAAGCCACTTCAGCCGGTTCTCCGTCATCAGGATCTCGGCCAGGAGCAGCAGGACCGCCGGCACGAGGAAGACCTGGAAGCGGTCCTCGAAATCCGTGAACTGCTTCACGCCGAATTCCTTCTTCTGGAGCGCGTTGATGTTCTTGTAGATCTCGTCGAGCTCGTCCTGCGCGTTCGTGCCGCGGAAGTACTTCCCGTTGCCGATCGAGGCGAGCTTCTCCAGCGAGGCCTCGTCCAGCTTGCTGATCACGACGGCCCCGCTCCGGTCCCGCTTGAAATCCACCTGCTGTCCCGACGCGTTGTAGACGGGGATCGGCGATCCCGTCGGGGAGCCCAGGCCGATCGTGTAGATGAGCACACCCTTCTTCGCGGCCTCTTCCGCCGCATCGAACGCGTCTCCCTCGGTGCTCTCCCCGTCGGTAATGATGACCAGCACCTTTGTCGTGGATTCCTCGAAGTCAAACGATTCCACGGACCGCGCGATGGCGGAGGCGATGTCGGTGCCCGGCTCCGGCACCGCGTCGACGTCGATAATATCCAGAAACATGTTTGCCGCGCTGTAGTCCGTCGTGAGCGGGAACTGCGTGAACGCCTCCCCGGCAAACACGATGAGTCCGATCCGGTCGCCCGCCAGGCGGGACACCAGGTTGCGGATCTCGAACTTGGCCTTCTCCAGCCTGTTCGGCTTGATGTCCTCCGATTTCATGCTGAGGGAGACGTCGAGCGCGATGAAGATGTCCACCCCCTCCTGCTTGACGTCTTCGAGCCTTGTCCCGATCCGGGGGTCGGCAAGCGCCACCAGCAGGCACGCGACCGCGAGGAGCACGAGGACGAACTTCATCAGGCGTTTCGCCCGGCTCGCCTCCTCCGCCAGCCGGTCCAGGATGACGGAATTGCCGAAGCGGGCAGCGGCCTTCCCCCGCGCGCGGGCGAACAGCCAGTAGACCGCCGCCATCACCGGGATGACGGCGAGGGCGTAGAGATACTCGATATGGGCGAACCGGATCATGTCACGGCAGCTTTCTCAGGATCGATCCGCTCAGGGCGAACTCGAGCAGGAGTGCGATGGCGCCGGCCAGCGCCCAGGTGTCGAAGAGCTCCGTGTACGAGCGGTAGGCCCTGACCTCGATCCGCGTCTTCTCCAGGTGGTCGATCTCCGCGTACACCTGCTTGAGCGTCCTGTTGTTCGTGGCGCGGAAGTACTGCCCGTCGGTGATCCCGGCAATCTGCTGGAGCGCCTTTTCGTCCACGTCCGCCGGGATGTTCTGGTAGCGTTTCCCGAACGGCGTCATGACAGGATAGGGCGCCTCGCCCTGCGTCCCGACGCCGATCGTATAGATCCGGATGCCGAAGGTCTGCGCGATCTGCGCCGCCGTGATCGGGTCGATCTCCCCTCGGTTGTTCACGCCGTCGGTGAGCAGGATCATCACCTTGCTCTTGGCCTTGCTGTCCTTCAGGCGGTTCACCCCCTGCGCGATGGCCATGCCGATGGCCGTGCCGTCCTCGACCATTCCCGGGTGCACCTGCCGCAGCAGGTTCTTGAGCACACGGTAATCGAGCGTCATCGGGCACTGCGTGAAGCTCTCCCCGGAGAAGATGACGAGCCCGATCCGGTCGTTCTTCCTGCCGTCGATGAAGTTCTGCGCGACCTCCTTGGCGGCCTCGACCCGATTCGGCTGGAGATCCTCGGCCAGCATGCTGCCCGAGATGTCCAGCAGGAGCACGATGTCGATCCCTTCGGCGTAGACATTCTCCCCGCGCGATGTCGTCTGCGGCCGCGCAAGGGCGACGATCAGCACCGCCAGAACGAACATCCTGAAGGCAAACGGCAGGTGGCGCAGCCGCTCCTTCAGCGTGGGACGGAGCTTCGCGAAGGGCAGGAGCGTGGAATACCGGTAGTGGCTGGTCACGTTCCTGCCCCTGCGGATGTACCACGCGACGAGCAGGGGGATGAGCGCCAGCGCGAAGAGGTACCCCGGGCTGGCAAATGTCACGTTAGCCCACGGCATGGACGGGCGCCTTCGCTTCCCCCGCGGACACCGGGGTCATGTGGACGATCTTCGTCCTGTCGACGAAGTCGTGGATCACCGTGATCATCTCTTCGTGGTCGGCAATGCCGGGCTCGTGCTTCGCGAACTTGACCAGGTCCGCCCGCTGCAGGATCCGCTGCGCGGTGTCGAGCATCGTCTCCGGGAAGCGGAGCTTCTTCAGGCCCGTCAGGATCTCGTCGGTGGTCTCCTCCATCGCCTGGAGCGCGTACCGGTTCTCCAGGTAGCGGCGGAAGATCTCGGTCGCCTCCGTGTAGTACTGCTTGATGTGACCCTGCTGCCAGAGCTTCTTCTCCTTCAGGAGGGCGAGCTGCTCGAACGCTATCTCATGCGCCGGCCGCGGGGGCGCGACAAAGCCGGAGACGCCGGCCGCCGCGCGCGCCTTCCGCTTCTTCAGGTAGCGCCAGAGGAGATACGCCAGGGCCGCCGCGACCAGCGCGATCCCGCCGTACATGAGGATCTCCGCCAGCGAGACCGGGATCGACATCGGCGGCTTCAGGTCGCGGATGTCCTTGCTCGTGTCGACCGGGACCGTGCGGACGGTGAGGACGACGGGATTGGTGCTCACGGTGCGGACGGTCGTGTCACCGGGGACCGTCACCAGAAAGTCGACGGGGGGGAACGTCGCGAGCCCGGAATCGTACTTCGACACCACGAACGCGGTCGTGCTGGTCGTGTCGGAAGTCGGGACCACCGGCTTGCGCTCCAGCACCAGGAAGCCGCCGGCGGAGTCGCCGAGCGCGGTGCGCAGGGCGGCGCCCCTGGGGTGGAGCAGGTCGACACGGAGCGTGATGTAGTCGCCGACCAGGAACGAGGCGGAATCGGCATGAGCATGCGCGGTGAGGCGCTGCGCCGGTGCGGGCATCGCCCACGCGGCCAGGGCAAGCAGGAGCCACGCTGTGCGGACCCGGGTCACCACCGCCGGGCCCTCAGCTGGAAGAAGTCGACGATCGGCTTGATGTACGGCCGGTCGACCCGGATGGGGATCGCGTCCACCTTGCTCCTGACGAAGAGCGAGCGGCGCGCCGTGCGGCGGGCCTGCCAGAACTTCTCGAACTCCTTCCGCACCCCGGGGGCGCCGGTATCGACCCATCGCTCGGCGCCGGTCTCCGCATCGCGCAGCTTGATCATCCCGGCATCCGGCAGCGTCTCCTCGCGCGGATCGGACAGCTCCACGGCGATCACGTCGTGCCGCCGGCTGATGATCCGCAGGATCCGGTCGTACCCTTCGTCGATGAAGTCGGACACCAGGAAGGCGATGGAGCGTTTCTTCGTCACGTGGTTGAAATACTCGAGGGCCTGGCGGATGTTGGTGCCGGTCCCCTGCGGCTCGAACGAGATGAGCTCGCGGATGATGCGCAGGATATGGGCGCGCCCTTTCTTCGGCGGGACGAACGTCTCGATCCGGTCGGTAAAGAGAATCAGGCCCACCTTGTCGTTGTTCTTGATCGCGCTGAAGGCGAGCACCGCGCAGATCTCCGCAGCGATCTCGTTCTTTGTCTGCGTCACCGATCCGAAATTCCCCGAGCGGCTGAAGTCCACCACCAGCATCACCGTCAGCTCGCGCTCTTCCTCAAACACCTTCACGAAGGGGCGGTTGAATCGGGCGGACACGTTCCAGTCGATGGTGCGGATGTCGTCGCCGAACTGGTACTCGCGCACCTCGGAGAACTCCATCCCCCGCCCCTTGAACACGCTGTGGTACTCGCCGGAGAAGACCTGGTTGACGACCCCGCGGGTCTTGATCTCGATCTGGCGGACTTTTTTGAGCAGTTCGCGTGTGTCCATGGGTCACCCGGGCAGCCGCGCGCGGTCAGGGCACCTCGATCTTGTTCAGCACTTCCTGCACGACCTGTTCCGATGTCACCTCTTCCGCCTCCGCCTCGTAGGTCACCGCCACCCTGTGACGGAGCACGTCGAGGCTCACCGCCCGCACGTCCTCGGGGATCACGTAGCCCCGGCGCTTGATGAAGGCGTAGGCCTTGGCGCCGAGCGCCAGGTTGATCGAGGCGCGGGGGGAGGCGCCGTAGGAGATCAGCTGCGACAGGTTTCCGAGGTTGTACTGCTTCGGGTTGCGCGTGGCAAACACGATGTCCAGAATGTATTTTTCGATCTTTTCGTCCATGTAAATCTCCCCCAGCACCGCGCGCGCCCTGAGGATATCGTCCGTCGAGACGACGCCCTGCGGCTCCCGGGCCGAGCCGTTGACGTTCGCGCGCATGATGAGGAGCTCCTCTTCCTTGGCCGGGTAGCCGATCCTCACCTTCAGCATGAACCGGTCCACCTGGGCCTCGGGGAGCGGGTACGTTCCTTCCTGCTCGATCGGGTTCTGCGTGGCGAGCACAAGGAACGGCTCGGGGAGCTTGAAGGTCTCCTCGCCGATCGTCACCTGCCTCTCCTGCATTGCCTCCAGCAGCGCGCTCTGCACCTTGGCCGGGGAGCGGTTGATTTCGTCCGCGAGGATGAAGTTGGCGAAGACAGGCCCTTTCTTGGTCTGAAACGACCCTTCCTTCTGGTTATAGATCATCGTCCCGACCAGGTCCGCCGGGAGAAGGTCCGGGGTGAACTGGATGCGCTGGAATTTCGCCTTGATCGCCGCCGCGAGCGTCTTGACAGCCAGCGTCTTCGCCAGTCCCGGCACCCCCTCCAGGAGGATGTGCCCGTTGGCCAGCAGGCCGATCAGCAGGCGCTCGATCATCGTCTTCTGGCCGACGATGACCTTCCCGATCTCCATCTGCAGGATGTCGATGAACGAGCTCTCGCGGTGGATCTTCTCGTTGATGGCCTTTATGTCATACGCCATGGAACTGCCTCCGGTTGCAGGATGTGCGCGCAGGTCGTGCGCCGGGTATACAAAATTGGACGATTACTAAACTATGAAAGTTTAAGGGGAAAATCAACGAGATTGCCACGTCCGCCGCCTACGGCGCGAGGTGGACGAGCTGGGAGGGAGTGAGGAGCCACTCAAGTGTGCCCGTGCGGGCGTAGCGGAGACGCGCCAGATCGAGCTTGCAGAGTCCCCCCTTCTTCATCGTGATGGCGAGTCCCGAGTTCCCCGCGAGGAGATAGGAAATCAGCTTGCTGAGCTGCGGCTCGTGCCCGACGAGGAGGATGCTCTCCTTCCCTTTCCCCAGCGCGGCAACCTCCTCCATGAGCTCTGCCGGATTGCCGCCCACCTCCAGGTGCGGCGTGAGCTGAACGCCGCATGCCGCTGTAAGTTCTTCGACGACGATTGCGGCGGTTTCCTGCGCACGGACGTAGGGACTGGAAAGAATGAGGTCGAACGACAGCTCGAGCCGTTTCATGCCGAGCGCGATCTTCCGCATCTTCTTCTTTCCCTCCGGCGACAGGGGGCGCTCCGCGTCGGAGGCGCCGGGCCGCCAGCCGGATTCCATCGCAATGGCATGCCGTAACAGGTACAGGTTCATCGTGCCGCCTCCTCTGCGGTGCCGCCCGGCGGCCAGAAACCGGCCACAGCGTCAGCCTCCTTCAAAAACAGCCCGACGAGCGCGCGGCGCCTCTCCGCGAGGAGGCGCTGGAAGTTCAGGACCGAGACCGGAAACGACGCCCCCCGCCTGACCGCGAAGTGCGCGACGACGTCGATCAGGACCTCCACGTCCTGGATCGCCCCCATGCTGTCCTGGAGCGCGTTCATCTCCTTCAGGCGGCGCCTGTCCACCCCGGGAAACAGGGGAAGGAGGGCTTCGATCGTGTATCGGTATTCCTTGAAGGCAACGCGGAGCCGGTGGATCGAGCGCGAGCTTGCCCCCGTCACCTTCCGGCGGCGCGAAGCCACCCGGAGGTACTTCTTCGCCGCCGTTCCCGCCAGGACCTCACCCGCGGCGCGGGCAGCCGCGCCGTCGAGACCCGTCAGGGCGCGCGCGATCGCGGCGACCTCCCCCTCCAGCGCGGTGCCGTCAAACCGGGCAATCGTGCGCGCGGCCTCCCGCACGAGCGCCCGCTCATCGCTGCGGGCCGACTGCAGCAGCGCGCGCCCCACCGTGAACCGGCGGGCATATCCGCGGAGCGTCAGAATCCGGACATGGCAGTCGCGGAGGGGTGAGAACGACCGGAGGTGCCTGCGGAGGGCACGGCGTGCCCGGGGCGCGACCTCACCGGGGAGCACGGCGGCGGTCAGGTCCAGCACGGCCAGCAGGCGACGCGTGGCCACCCGCAGGTCGTGTATGCCGGGCTCCGTGCACCGCCGGCGGCTGCGCGCAAGCTCTGCGGCAAACCGGTGCCACCGTGCCTCGAGCGCGCGCAGGAGAAACCCCGGGATGTCCGCGGGGGGGGATGCGGACCGCTCTGGCGCTCTAGTCTTCAACCGCCACTTTCACGCTGAATGTCTCTTCAAACATCTGGGCCTTCTTCAGCAGCGCCCACTTCTCCAGGAGGAGATCACCTTCCCCCCGGAGCCTGATGATGAATTTCGGTTTCTTCATCTCGACGCTGAACTCGCTCACCTTGGCCGCGTGCTCGTTGTCCATCGCGTCCGCCACCCGCAGAAGCGCGGCGAGCTTGGAGACCATCACCCTGTCCTTCGACGAGAGCACCCGGTAGGCATCGTGCTGGATCTTCGGCTGGGATTTCCGGTGGTAGCGCGCCGTGTTCGCCACGATCGCCATCTGCTCCTTCGTCAGGCCGATCACCGGCGTCGCGTTCAGCAGGTAGAGCGTGTGCTTGTGATGCTCCGCCATATTGATGAACGAACCGATGTCGTGCAGCAGGGCGGCCACTTCCAGGAGCAGGCGGTACTCGAGCGTCAGGTTGTGCAGCGTGCGCGTCTCGTCGAAGAGGCGCACCGCGAAGCGCGCCACGGTCGTCCCGTGCTGCTCATCGAAGAGGTATTTCCTGCCGAGCTGGAGGGCGGAGGCCATGACCTGGTCGCGCAGCGGGTGGCGCTTCTCCCCGTAGAGCTCCTGGGCCATGTCGATCAGGAGCCCGTCTTTGAGTCCCACCTTCGGGATCTGCAGCTCCTTCACGCCGGCCAGGCGGAGGATTTTCTGGAGGACGATCGAGGCGGGCACGATCACGTCCGCGCGGTCGGGGCGGAGCCGGAGCTGTGCAACCCGCTCCTCGAACGACATGGACTGGACCTTCCGGACCAGCTGGTCCAGCTCGTCCTCGTCGAGCTGCGTGTCGCGCTCCTTGCCCAGCACCTCGCGCCGCAGGTCGCCGAGCGTCTCGATGTTCCCCCCCGTGCCCACGCAGATGTCGATCTTCTGGCTCCCGATCTCCTTTTTCAACCGCCGCTGCGTGGCGTCGACGTACTCCCGGACCAGCTGGTTGAAATGCTTCTCGCCGTGCTTTTTCTCCTCCAGCACCTGCAGGAGGCGCACGGCGCCCATGCGGAAGCTCTCGGTGGAAAGGATGTTCCCGTCCGCCACCAGCGTGATCTCCGTGCTTCCCCCGCCGATGTCGATGAGCATGGCGAGCCGGTTCCGCAGGTTGATCTTTTCCTCCACGGCCAGGTGGATCAGCCGCGCCTCCTCCTCCGCGCCGATGACGGCGATGTCGATGCCGCTCGCCTGCGCGATCCGGTCCACGAAGAGGTCCCGGTTGGTCGCCTCCCGCGTCGCGCTCGTGGCAACGGCTTTCGTCCATTTCGCACCGCGGCCGTCCACCGCCGCCCGGAAACGGCGGAATGCCTCCACGGCGTTTTCGATGGTCTGCTCGGCTATCGCGCCCGTGGTGAACACGTCCTGTCCCAGGCGCACGGGCTCGCGCAGGTTCTCCACGGCGGTGACTTTCCTGTCGCCGTCCGCGGTTCCGATCGCCAGCCGCATGGCGTTGGAGCCGACGTCGATTGCCGCAAATGTGGGCATGATGGTATTCGCTATCCCCCGATGCTGCTCATGGTCCGCTCCGGCCTGACAAAGCCGGGCCGGTTGATGAGATGCCCCTCCTCCTTGGCCCGCACGGCGCCGACGATCGTCTCCGCGATCGTGTCGTCATCCGCCCCGCCCCGCAGCAGGACCCGCAGGTCCGTCTCGGCGAGCGAGAAGAGACATGTTCTGAACTTTCCGTCCGACGTGACGCGCACCCGGTTGCAGTCGCCGCAGAAGGGATGCGTCACCGAGCCGATCACGCCGACTTCCCCCGCGCCGTCGGCGAAACGGTAGCGTTCGGCCGGGGCGTTCGCACGTCCGTCCGGGACCGCGACAACGGGCGCGACCGCATTGACGCGCGCGATCACCTCCGCCGCCGGTACGACGCTGTCGCTCGTCCAGCCGTCGTCCCGCCCGATCGGCATGAACTCGATGAACCGGACGATGACCGGCCGCGAGCGGGCGAGACGGGCGAAGTCCTCGATCTCCCCGTCGTTCACCCCCCGTTTGAGCACCACGTTCAGCTTGATCGGCGCCAGGCCGCACCCGAGCGCCTCTTCAATCCCCTCCCAGGTCTCGCGGAAATAGTCCCGCCGCACCATCGCGGCGAACGTGGACTGCTGAAGGGAGTCCAGGCTCACGTTGATCCTGTCGAGCCCCGCGTCCTTCAGCAGCCGGGCCTGGCTTTTCAGGAAGTACCCGTTGGTGGTGAGGGCGATGTCGTGAATCCCCTCCACGGCGCGGATCATCCGCACCAGCGTCCAGAGCTCGCTCCGCATGAGGGGCTCACCCCCCGTCAGGCGGATCTTTGTCACGCCGAGCCCGGCCGCAATGCGCGTCAGCCGGGCGATCTCCTCGAACGAGAGAAGCATCCCGCGCTGCAGCCACTGCATCCCCTCTTCCGGCATGCAGTACGTGCAGCGGAAGTTGCACCTGTCGGTGACGGAGATGCGGAGGTTGTTGGCAATCCTGCCGAATGTGTCAATGAGCCGGGGCATGGTGTCGAAGAGCAACTCTCACGCCGGAGTGAATTCTTTTTTCCAGATCGGCACGTCTGCCTTGATCCGCTCGATGGCGTGCCGGCACGCCTCGAACGCCTCCGCACGGTGGGGGGCCGCAACAGCCGTGAGCACGGAGATCTCGCCGACGCCGAGGAGGCCTATCCTGTGCAGCAGCACGACCCGCTCCACCTGCCAGCGCGCGCGGATCTCCGCCTCGATGCGCCGCAGCATCTCCTCGGCCATAGGAACATACGCCGTATACTCGATGGAGGCAACGGCCTTTCCCCCGTTGTTGTCACGGACCGTGCCGACGAACATGTCGATCCCACCGGTGCCCGGCGTGGAAAGCCCCCGCAAGACCGCCCCCGGATCGATCGCGTCGGTGGTGATGGCGACCATGGGTCAGCCTCCACTCACCGGCGGAAGAAAGCTGATCTCGTCCCCCGGTGCGAGGACGCTCTCAAACGCCGCGTACTCCCTGTTCACCGCCAGGCGGAGCGTCCCCCGCCACGACCGGAGGCGCGGGAACCGCCCGGCGAGGCATTCGAACGCCGCTTCCCCCGTGAAGGGAGAGGGAACCTCGAGCGGGAGCGTCTCCGCGCCGACGATGTCCCGCACGGGACCGAAGAAAAGGGCTGTCACGCTGTGCATGTGTGTCTCCGCCGGAGAGCGCAATATACGGTTCCACGCCCTTAAAGTCACCGCGCGGGAGCCGCTTCGTACAGTAAGGGAACACGGAGGGGGTCGCCGGGGTTCTTCTTGCATCAACAACAGCGGAGGGTTGCACCATGCCGGAACGCCGGAAGCTTACCGAAGCGGAGATCGCCGCAGCACTGAAGGACCTGCCCGGATGGTCGCTCAGGGAAGGGAAGCTTCACAGGGAGCTGAAGTTCGACGACTTCGTGGGGGCGTTCAGCTTCATGACGGGGGGCGCGCTCGTGGCGGAATCGCTCAACCACCACCCGGAGTGGTCGAACGTCTACAACAGGGTGACCATCGACCTCTCGACCCACAGCGAGGGGGGCGTGACAGCCCTGGACGTGGAATGGGCGAAGAGGGTGGGGGCCCTGGTGTAGGGGATTGCTTCGGGGCGCCTTCGGCGCCCCTCGGTAAATTGAAAAGGGTCTCACTTTCCATGGGGGCTACGACTCTGTACATTGAAGTACAGCAGTTCGATTCGAGACCTCACCGCAGAAAGGAGACCCTTATGAGCACAACCAAGG
>Ga0335069_10003991_pt1 | contig 22034 bp, 15 predicted proteins | sample Lox_Sample_11_FD_206714 | JGI IMG/M metagenome (GOLD analysis project Ga0335069, IMG submission 206714) | Soil microbial communities from Loxahatchee National Wildlife Refuge, Florida, United States - Lox_Sample_1.1 | ecosystem: Environmental > Terrestrial > Soil > Wetlands | place: USA...
CCAACTCGTAGACCACGCCGTTGAGCACGCCGCCGGTGGCAACGACTTGTGTCGCATTGCCGTGAACCGTGAAGAGCGGCAGGTCCTGCGGATCCACATCGTCGGTGTTGACGTTGACTTGCGTCCATTGCGTGCCGTCGTAGTGGAAGACCACGCCAAGACGCCCGCAGATGTAGATGTCGGTCGCACTGCGGCCCCACACCTTGTAGAGAATCGGAATGCCCGCCGGGTGCGCCTCGGCGAGCGTAGTGTCGACCTGCCACGTTTTTCCATCGAAGCGCCACACCGCTCCGCCAGTGTCCTGGTCGGATAGATCACCGCCCACCGCCCAGATGTGGCTGGTGTCGGATCCCCAGATTCCGAAGAGCGTCTGGCGATTGTCCGGCGTGACCTGTGTCTGGAATGCACCGGTTGACGGCGTGTAGCGCAGAAGCAATCCCTGACCGCCGGCCATGTAGAAGTCCCCGTCGATCGGCGTCACGCTGATCCACCACAAACCACCTGTTGCAATGCCGGTGCTGAGACGCTGCCACGCCTGTCCGTTGTAATGCAGCACCATCGGTCCCGTACCGTCGTTGGCATCTGCGCCGACCGCGTAGACGTCGGCGGCGGACGTGCCGGTGATCGACAGTAACGCTCCCGGCAAGTTCTGAAGGACTTGATGGATCTGACCGGCGGGGAACGGTGTTGACGTCGGTGTGGCGATGCCGCCCGTCGCCATGGCGGTTGATGTCGTAGTGGCCGTCGCGTTCGAGGTGCTGGTCGCGGTCGGCGTGACGCTCGATGTTGCAGTGGGTGTCCATGTGAGGCCCGGCGTGACGGTGGCGGCTGCTCCCGGCTCCCAATACGTCCGTGCCTTACCGTAGTCATTGTCGCCGATGATCGACCCCATGATGCGGCCGTTGAAGTCATCGGCCAGAATGTGAATGCCGCCCCAGATCCGCGACTGCCCCGCTTGGTCCGATGCGTCGTAGTATGTCGCCCATTGCAGTTGAATGTCCGTGCTCGGCCCCAACTCGAATCTGAGGAAGCTGTTGGCGGGGGCGAGAAATCCTCCAAGGCCCCCTGGGAAATACGGGGAACCGGTGATGTGTGCCAGCACCTCGGCACCGGCACGGCTGAAGGTGCTGTGTCCGGATGAGAACGCCGCGAAGGCCGGCGTCACGAACGTGTCTTTCTGGTACGGCACCCACTCCGTCGCGCGGACCCAGCTCACCCCGCTGTACTGTGCCGCAGGGTTCGCAGGCCCGCCCGGCCATGCATAGATGGCGATTTCGCCGACGTACGCGGCGAGGGCGGCGTGACGCTGGCCCGGCGCGCTCGACTCCCGCGTGATCACCTCGACCAGCCCCGGCACGAGCGGCAGGCCATCGGGATCGTAGGACGGGCCGCTTGGGTCTGACGACTGCCCCAACTCGCCCATGTAGCGGATCATCGAGATGGGCCGCGTGGAGTCGTAGATGCGTTTCGTTCCCCAACAGCCGTAAGCCGCGTCGTGCTCCGCCGCGTTCAGCGCGAAATAGAGCTTCACGTCCCACTCGAGGTCGTTGACGATCGGACCGGTGCCGCCGATCCGTTTTTCGGTCAGCAGGTTGTCTGAGACTTGGTTCGCGATGACGTTCCAATGCCCGGGCGGGGTCTCCGAGTTGGGCCCGTCGGCCCAGAACTCGGCAATCACCCGCCTGAAGTCGCCGCGTTTGACGATCTCCGGGGCATACGGTTGTCCGGTCGCGGGGTTTCGCTCGTAGCCGTCGCCGTCGTTCGTTCCGAGCGGGTTGTTGCCGAACGTGGCTGGCGATATGTCCATCGTGATGCCGTCGTCCGGCGTCAGATTGCTCGATGCCCGGATCACGTCGACGGCCGCCTGTTTGAAATCCGCGTCGGTCGACGGATCGTGCAGCCGCGGCGGGGGATTCGGGAGGAGCGCATTGAGGTCCGCAGCAAAAGGCAGGACGCTGCCCCACTGTGAGCCGACGTAGACTTGGACGTTGCCGGGAATCAGGATGCCGTTTTGGGTGACCTGATGTGAGAGGGCGAGCGGTTGCCAGCTGTTCGGGTCGTACATCGTGGTGCCGGGAAGCGCCACGACGAGGGGGGGATTAACCGGGACGTATGTCGGATCGGCATAGTTCTGGGCTTCGTTCGACCCGTCGCTGAGACCGTAGGTGATCACGGCCTGCGCGATACGATTGCCGATCGCTGCCGGTGTATCGCCCGTGGTTGTGGTGATGCTCGGATCGTAGCCGAGCGCCGTCATGCGGGTGGTAAGCGACGCGAGCGACGTGGCGGCGTTGGCCGAGATCGCGTAGCGCTCCGACAACACTCGGTACGCCGCGTAGCTGATTGCTTCGGCGCGGTCGGCGTCGGGATTCGTGGAGACGTGCTTCTCGGTCGTGAGGTAGCCGCGTGCCGTCGGGTCGTACGTGGCCCACGCGTCCCACATGGCCACCGAGAGGTGAAAAAGATTGCGCGCGTGAACGGGTGGGCGGGGAAGGTCAATACGGATAGCGCTGAGAATCTCTTCGTCCCATTGGCGGGCGACCGATTGTGGGCGTGGCGTCGGCGTGACGGACGCGGTTGCGGTCGGTGAGGGAGACGTGGTCTCCGTCGGCGTTGCCGTGGCGGCCGGCGTGTCGGTCGATATGGCGGTGAGAGTGTACGTCGCGCTCGGAATTGCCGTGGCCGAAGCGGTGAGCGTTGGGGTTGACGGTGCCTCGGTTGGCGTGGTGGGTTGCGAGCAACCATGGAGCTCGGCGGCTACGGCACTGATGATTTCATTGATGGTGATCTTGCCGTCGCCGTTGAGGTCGCCTCCCGGGCACGACGACAAGTCCGCGCGACCCAGCACGATGTTTACCATGTCGACGCATTCGTTCATCGTCACGGTGCCATCGCGGTTGCAGTCTCCGACGCAACTGGCCGGCGCATGATGCGTGGGGATCAGTACTATCACGACTGCGGTGAACAGCGTGAACGCGGGAGCGTGGAACCTGCTCAGTGTCGTATCTCCTACCGCGACCTCGCGCTTTCTAGCGAGTTTGGATGCACCGCGCTAGTACCCCTCCGGTTCTCTCAGTCGGATCCTCGCCTCAACGGCTCGTCGCGTTGGATCGGGCCCCGCCGCCCCGCTTGCCGCCCCGCCACTGAGGGTCCATCATCGCTCAGCACATGAGCGGGAAGATGAGCTTCGGGGCGCGTGCCGTGCGCTTCTTCTTCATGTACCTGGGTCCGTTGGTTACGATCCTGCCGTACTTTGCAATCTTCGGGGCGGCGGCGTACTCGATGAGCGGGCTGCGCACCGCGCTGTTCGCCGCGCTGGCGATGCAGAGCGCATACATTGCTGCGGCCTGGATGCTCGGCGAGCACAAACAGTTCGATTTCGGCGTCTGGCTGATGTTCGCGGCCGGTGCGCTTGCGGCGGTGGCTGGTTTCACGCCCCTGCTCACTGTGTACCAGACCTACTCCCCGGTGCTCGTGTTCGTCGCGCTTGGGCTCACCGCAGGAATACCGCCCCTGCTCGGCTTCGAACCGTTCACCGCGTACTTCATGCGGCGGCAGCTGCCGCGCTGGCAGCTCAAGCTCCCGATCAGCGCGCGCCTCGGCATGGTCATCACGTACTTCTGGACGACGCTGTTCTTTGTGGCAGCTGGGTTGTGTGCGTATGCGCCGCGCGATCCACGCTTCACGACCTGGTACCCGAACTTGTTGATTGTTCTGGTTGGGATGACGGCGGGTAAGTGGCTGCCTCCGCTCTACTTGAAGTTGTTTCCGCCGGCGATACCGACGTCCGTCGAACCGATAATCATGGGAATGCCTTTCGTCTTCGACCGCCGTGCCGCCGGCGGCGCACGTGCGCAGATCCAATTTCGCGTGAGCGGCGACCAACCCGGTGACTACTGGCTGCGCATTGCAAACGGGCGCTGCGAGAGTTTCGACGGCGACGCGCCAGCAGCGGACCTCGTCATCCACACGCCAGACGACGTCTGGTTGCGCATCATTCGCGGGGAGATCGATGGCCCGCAGGCGCTAGCGAACGGGTTGTTCAGAGTCGAGGGCGATGCCGAAGTGCTGAAGGCGCTGAGCGTGTGGTTTCCTCGCCGCTGAGGCCACGGTAACGTGGTCAAACTGTGCCTCGATGGTGCTACGTGTTTCGTACGCAACGCTGGCAGCACGAAGGATGAAAGTACGCATGCTGCGCCAAGACCTCTCGATTTGGCTTGCGGCGCTGAGCGCCATCGCGCTGGCCGCCTTCACGGCGACCAGCGCGCACGCCGGCGGGGTCGTTACGCAGTGCAACAACGACACCGAGCTTTCCACCATGCTGGTCGGCGGCGGCACAGTCACCTTCGACTGCGGCACCGCCAGCATCGTGTTGAGCAGCACCAAGACCATTGCGGCTTTCACGACGATTGACGGCGGCGGCCAAATCACGCTGAGCGGGGACAATGCGCGCCGGCTGTTCATCGTGAATCCCGGCGCCCGATTGGAGCTCGACAACATCGTCATCGAGAAGGGCCTCAGCAAGAGCGGTCATGGCGGCGCCATCTACAACCAAGACACGGTGAGCATCAGCAACAGCCGATTTCGCAACAACGCCACGACCAGCGACTGGAGCGGCGGCGCCATCTTTTCCAGCAGCCACCTGGCTATGAACAACACAGTCTTCAGCAACAACGAAGCCGGCAGCGGAGGCGCGATCTACGTGCAATCCGCCATCAACCAAACGAACATCTTCACCACCACCTTCGAGCACAACGTCACCACCGACACGATGTCCGGCTTTGGCGGCGCCCTGCTGCTGACCGACGGCGCCACCGCGACGGTAACCGCTTCGACCTTCTCCGAAAACCAGGCGCGGGAAGGTGGCGCGGTGGATGCGCGCTCCGGTTCGCATTTGTCCATCGACCGAAGCAGCATCACCGGCAACTCGTCAACCGGTGATGGTGGCGGGATCGGTATCGATGCCAGCACGGCAATGCTGACCGACGTCAGCGTATCCGGCAATTCCGGCAGCCAAGGAGGCGGCATCACCACATTTGCCGGCGAGGTGACGCTCACGAGAGTCACGCTGTCGGGCAACTCGGCAATATACGGTGCAGGCTACGACACGTTCCTTGGCACGCACACATTCACCAACGTGACCTTCTCGGGCAACGCGGCGCAAGCCAGCGGCGGCGGCATTTACAACTCACGCGGCACGATGACACTCACCAACGTGACGCTCGCCGACAACTCCGGCGAAGACGGCCGAGCGGGTGGCATCGTGAACGCCGGCGGCGGTCCCGACCCCCATCTCCACCTGAAAAACGTCATGCTCGCTGCCGGCACGACGGGCTCCAACTGCGAGTTTGGCATTGCTTCCGACAGTTCCGACTTCAACCTCTCGGACGACAACACGTGCAACTTTGGCGCTGGGCGCGACAATGTGAACCTGGTGCTCGGTCCGCTCGCCGACAACGGCGGTTTCACGCCAACGCACCTGCCCGGACCGGGCAGTGCGGCGATCGGAAACGGCACCAACGCAGGTTGTCCTGCCACCGACCAACGCGGCGTGCTCCGGCCGCAAGGACTCTTTTGCGAGGTCGGCGCGGTCGAAACCGGACCCGCCCCACCGACGCTCACCCGGACCACCACTCCGTCGGCAACGACCACCCCTTCAAGCACTGCAACGCCGACGCAGACAGCTGCGCCGAGCGCAACGCTCAGCCCGACGACAACCCCGACGGCAACGGCGGCGACACCGACTCCAACGACAAGCCCCTCGTCCACCGTTAGCAGCACGCCCACGCGTACGCCGACCGGCACCGTGAGTCAGACGCCGACGCCCACCACGACCTCAACTCACAGCGTCACCCCGACACCCAGTGCCAGCGCCACGGGCACAACGACACTGACCCCGAGCCCGACCTCGACGACACCGGCACCGCTCTGTGTCGGTGACTGTGACAACTCGAACAGTGTCGCGATCGACGAGCTCGTGCTGATCGTCAACATCGCGCTTGAGCAACAGCCGGCGTTGGCATGCCCGGCCGCCGATGCCAATCAAAGCGGCTCGGCCACGATCGACGAAATCCTCCTCGCGGTGAATTTCGCCCTGAACGGATGCCCCAACGTGATCGGCCGTTGACGTCGTCGAGACGACACCTCGGAACTCAACGGGCGTGTGCGTGAGTCAGGCCTCAGCCGGCGCCACCGTCTCGAGTTCACGCGACCGGCCGCGCGGCAGTCCATGCGGAAAGCCGCGTACCCCCGCCAGCGGGTGCGCCGATTTCAGCTCGGTTAGCCGGTATGACGCGTGTCATTGACCGATATCGCCTCCTGCCATAGACGTCGGCCGGGTTTGTATATGATCGGTCAGGGTGGGTTCGTCGCTCCGGGGTTTGAGGCGGTTCGCGATGCGTTCGCGGCCAACTTCGAGGAGCACGGCGACGTTGGTGCGGCCTGTTGTGTCTACCTCGACGGCCGCCCTGTCATTGATCTGTGGGGCGGCTTGGCCGACATCGCCGGCGGGCGGCCATGGGAGGAGGACACAGGCGTCATTGTATTCTCCGCCACCAAGGGTGTAACCGCTGCCTGCATCAACCTGCTGGCCGAACGCAGCATGCTGGATCTCGATGCGCCGGTCGCCCGCTACTGGCCAGAGTTCGCGGCGGCCGGCAAGGGAGCGATCCCCGTGCGCTGGGTCCTGTCCCACAAGGCGGGGCTTGCGGCGGTGGACGGTGAGCTGACGCTGGCCGAGGTACTGGCCTGGGAGCCGGTGGTACGCGCCATCGCCGCCCAGGCGCCCAATTGGGAGCCGGGCACTGCGCACGGCTACCACGCGCGCTCGTACGGCTGGATCCTCGGCGAGGTCGTCCGCCGCGTCACCGGCCGCTCGCTGGGGCGCTACTTCGCCGAGGAGATCGCTGGGCCGCTCGGCCTTGATTTCTGGATCGGCCTGCCCGCCCGGCAATGGCCGCGCTGCGCGCGAGTGATTCCGCCCGACGGCGGCTTGCCGTCGATCATCGACCTGCTCGGCGCGGAGTCGTTGACCGCCCGCGTGATGAGCGGACCGTCCGGCCTGTTCGCCTACGACGACATGTGGAACCGTTCGGAGATCCTGGCGGCGGAGATGCCGTCGTCGAACGGTGTCGGCAGCGCGCGGGCGCTGGCGCGGCTCTACGCCGCCCTGGTCGGTACGGTCGACGGCCGGCGCATCCTCCGGGCCGACACTGTCGAGCGGGCGATTGCCGTGCAATCCGACGGGGCAGACCGCGTGCTCTTCCTGCCGACGCGCTTCGGGCTGGGTTTCATGCTGCAGCCGCTGCTGGCGCCCGACTGCGGCCCGCACAGCTTCGGCCACACCGGCGCGGGCGGCTCGCTCGGCTTCGCCGATCCCGACGCCGGGATCGGCTTTGGCTACGTGACCAGCAAACTGAAGTTCGACCTGAACGGGGACGAACGCACGCGCGGCCTCGTCGGTGCCGTCTACCGCTCGCTCTGAGGGCATGCGAATGGTCCATCAGCGACGATGGGGTCAGGGAGCGCCGGTGATCGCGTTGCATCCGCTCGGCCTCGATTCGTCCGGTTTCGCGGCGTTCGGCCGCGCGTTGGCGCGGCGTGGCATGCGAACGATCGCCGTCGACCTGCCGGGCTTTGGACGCAGTCCGGCGCCGCGTGTGGCGCTTTCGCCCGCCGTTCTCGCCGCGCCGGTGATCGAGTTGGCGGGCGAGCTGGAGCAACCGCCGGTCATCGTCGGCATCTCGCTGGGCGGGCGTGTGGCCCTCGAAGCGGCGCTGCGCGCGCCCGACGCGGTGCGCGCAGTGATCGCGGTCGCCCCGGCGCTCCCCTGGTTGCGCTTCCGCTTTCTCCTCCGGGGAGCTCGGTTGCTGCAGCCGCAGCTTGCTGCCGACTGGGTGCCGCTCGAGCGCGCCTGGCCCCTGCTGCGCTGGCTGGCGGCCACCCTGGAGGCGCTGCCGTACCTGCGCGACGACGAGATCGCGCGCGCCGGTGCGCGGCTGGTCTATTACCTGTCGTGCCCGGCGACGCGCGCCAGCTTTGCCTCCGCGGCGCGCGAGATGGCCCTCGAGCCGGCGCGCGGACCGGACGGTTTCTGGACGCGTCTGGAGAGTCTCGCCGTGCCCGCGCTGTTCGTCTGGGGGGAGCGCGATCGCTTGATCTCGACGAGCTTCGCGCACCGCGTGGCGCGCGCGTGTCCCGGCATGCCGCAGCTGCTGCTGCCGTGCGTGGCGCACTGGCTCAACGGTCCGCACCATCGCTGTCTTGCTGAGGCGATGGCGACGGTGATTACGGAGCTTGAGAAGCGGGCGGATCCGCACCGGCGCGTCGGCGGGCGGGGGCGGGTGCGCATCGGTGCCGCGGAGCTCGAGACCAGACCGTGCCTGGCGCACGGCGCGGCGCGATGGCGCCCCATCGCAGGCGTGGCGGGCGGGGGCCGGTATGATTGACGAGTTGGGCGCCGTGCTGCGTTCGATCCGCGGCGGCGTCGACGTCCTTGGCGCGTGGTCCGCCGCGACCGAGCGCGAAATCCGCGCCGAGCCCTTCCAGCGCGACGTCGAGTTCCTGCGTGCCCTGCTGCCGTGGATGGAGATCATGGCGCGCTACTTCGACGCCGAGGTCGAGGGCCTGGAGCACGTTCCCAAGCGCGGCCCGGTGCTGCTTGTCGGCAACCATTCGGGCGGCGTGCTGACGCCCGACACGACGGCGTTGTTTGCCGCCTGGTACCGCCACTTCGGTTTCGAGCGGCCGCTCGTTGGCCTGGCCTTCGACGCGGCCTTCGGCATCCCGGGTTTTCGCACGCTCATGCGCAAGATCGGTGAAATGCCGGCGAGCCGGAGAAATGCCGCCAAGGCACTTGCGGAGGGACTGCCCGTCCTCGTCTATCCCGGCGGCGATCACGAGGTGTTCCGCCCGTGGACCGAGCGCAACCGTATCGACTTCAACGGGCGCACGGGCTTCGTCGAGCTGGCGCTGCGTGCCCGGGTGCCGGTCGTCCCGGTGGTCAGCCATGGCGGTCACCACTCGACAGTGGTCCTGACCCGCGGCGAATGGATCGGCCGGTGGTTCGGAGTCGAGCGCGTCCGCGCGCGCGGCTTTCCCCTGGCGCTGCAGTTTCCCTGGGGCATCTCCACCGTGGCTCTGCCGGGAATCCCGCTCCCGGCCAAGATCACTGTCCGCGTGCTGCCGCCGATGCGCTGGTCGAGCCACCCGCGCCGCGCTGCGGACGATCCGGCGATTGTCGGACGCTGCTTCGAGGAGATCACCGGAGTCATGCAGGCGACACTCACAGCGCTGGCCGGCGAGCGTCCGTATCCTGTGCTCAGCCGCCTGGCCAGCATCACCCCTTTCCAAGGCAATGGTGCGCCGCCCGTCACACGGCGGCGTCCGGTGCGCCAGCGGGGGCAAGCAGCGCGCCGGCGTGGAGTAGTGTAGTGGAGCGACTGAGCGGCATTGACGCGGGGTTTCTGTACATGGAGACCTCGACGCTGCACATGCATACGATCAAGGTTGCGGTGCTCGATATCGCGCCGGGAGCGGACTACTCGGTCGCGGGCATCCGGCGAGCGATGGCGGAGCGCATGCATCTGCTGCCGCCGTTCCGCCGCCGCGTCGTCGAGGTGCCGTTCGGCATTCACCATCCGGTCTGGATCGAGGATCCGGACTTCAACCTCGACCATCATCTGCGGCGTGCGGTCGCAGCGCATCCCGGAGGTCAGGGCGAGCTCGACGCCGTGGTCTCCCAGATTGCCAGCGTGCCGCTCGACCGCCGGCATCCGCTGTGGGAGCTGTGGATCGTCGAGGGGCTCGCCGAGGGCCGTGTCGCCGCGGTCGCCAAGATCCACCACGCACTGGCCGACGGCGTTGCCGTTGCCGAGCTGCTCGCCAACGTGATGAGCCCGGATCCCGCCGCGGTCACGCCGCCGCCACCGCAAGCGTGGTCGCCCGACCGCTTGTCCTCGCGCGCGGAACTGCTGCGGCAGGCGGCCCGCGAACGACTGCGGTTGGTCCGCAGCCTGCCGGCGCTGGCGTGGACGACGCTGCGCGGTGTGCGCGCGGCGTCGCGCCAGCGCCGCGCCGCGGCGCTCAAGCCGCCGCTGCCGATGCTGAACGTGCCGCGGACGTCCTTCAACGGCACGCTCACGTTCCGGCGCCAGTTCGTCAGTACGTCGCTGCCGCTCGATCACATCAAGCTGATCCGCCGCGCGCTCGGTGTCACGGTGAACGACGTCCTGCTCGGCCTCGTCGCCAGCTCGCTGCGGCGCTATCTGGCGGCACGCGGCGAAACGCCGCGCCGGCCGTTGGTCGCCGAGGTCCCGGTGTCGACCGACCGCGCCGGTGACCCGCGCCGTCTGGCCGGAAACCGCGTCGCCAACATCTTCACCTCGTTGTGTACCGACATCGACGACCCGGTCGAGCGCCTACGGCGCATCCATGAGCACATGCAGACTGGCAAAGAGCTCAACCAAGCGCTGGGACCAGATCTGTTCCGCCAATGGACCGAGCACACGCCGCCGCGTATCTTTGCCTGGCTGGTGCGGCAGTACGTACGCCTCCACATTGCCGATCTGCATCCGCCGCCCATCAACGTGATCGTCTCGAGCGTGCCAGGGCCGCGCCAATCCCTCTACTGGGCCGAGGGGCACTTGCACCAGCTCTACTCGGTCGGCCCGCTCGTCGAGAGCGTGGCTCTCAACGTGACGGCATGGAGCTATGTGGACCGCCTCAACGTCGGTCTGCTCTGCTGTCCCGATCGCCTCGCCGATCTGCACCAGGTCGCGGACGGTCTCCACCGCGCGCTCGGCGAGCTGCTCGAGGCCGTCGCGCCGGCGCGGTCGGCGTGAGCCGCACTGTCGCCCATCCTGGTCGCGTCCTCACGTTGACGCCGCCCACCTTCGCGGGTCATACTGCGGTGCGCATCCGACCTGTGAGAGCCACCCGACGAGTAGCATGAAACAGTTCGAGACATTGCTGTACGAGGCGCGCGACGGGATCGGGACACTGACGCTGAACCGGCCCGAGCGTCTGAACGCGATGACGAACCGTATGGTTCGCGCAGCCGCAGAAGCACTGGCGGCGATCGCCGAGGACACAAGCGTGCGCGTACTCGTCCTGACCGGCGCGGGTCGCGGCTTCTGCCCCGGTGCCGACCTCCATCACTTCTCGTCCGGTGCGGCGGACGATATCCTCACACCGCCCGATTTCCGCTCCGCCCTGCTGCTGCACGAGATGCCGCAAGTCACGATCGCGGCGATCAATGGTGCGTGTGCCGGCGCGGGCTTCGGGTGGGCGTGTGCGTGTGATCTGCGCTTTGCCGCCGAATCGGCGTCGTTCAACAGCGCGTTCCTGAAGGTGGCGGTGGCGGGCGACATGGCGGGGCCGTGGACGTTGCCGCGCCTGGTCGGTGCCGCCAAGGCGCGCGAATTGTACTTCTTGCCGGCCAAGTTCAACGCCGCCGAGGCCGTGCGCATCGGGCTCGTGTCACGCATGTTCCCGGACGCCACATTCCGTGAGGACGTGGCAGCGATTGCCCGCGAACTCGCCGCCGCCGCGCCGTCCGCGTTGCGCACGATGAAAGCGAACTTCGTCGACGCCGAGCGCCTGCGCCTGGCGGAGTATGTCGAGATAGAGTCGCGCCGGCACCTCGAAGTTGCCGGTGGGGAGGATGCGCGCGAGGCCTTCCGCGCCTTCATCGAAAAACGTCCGCCGCGTTTCAAGACGGGCACCTGAGCCGTCTACTTCCATCTAACCGCTCAACTCCTGTGCCCCACGCGGGCGAAAATGACCGAGTCCGTTCACCGATGCTGTGCTGCCCACCACGCCGGGGTGCCGCCGCTATTCAGCGCGTTGCTCACGGCCGGAATGATCACCGCGACAACCGCCGCGCCGAATCGGCGCCGCCGGGCGCGGCGCTCCCGCGGCTGCTTCCTTGACTGGGCGCAACCCGAATGGTACCCGCTTTTCTCTCGCCCATGCCCACACCGACGCTGTCCCAAAAGCTCTACCAACGTGCCGTTCAGCGCATACCGGGAGGCGTCAATAGCCCGGTGCGCGCGTGGCGCGCTGTGGGTGGCGACCCGGTCTTCATCCAGCGCGGCCGCGGCTGCAACATCTGGGACGCAGACGGGCGTATGTACATCGACTACGTCGGCTCCTGGGGGCCGATGATTCTCGGCCACGCACATCCGAAGGTGCTCACGGCGATCCAGAACGCGATGCGGGACGGCACCAGCTTCGGCGCACCGACTCCACGCGAGGTCGAGATGGCGGAGGCCCTGGCCGCTGCCATCCCATCGCTCGAAATGGTACGTCTGGTCAGCTCGGGTACCGAAGCGACGACCGCGGCCATCCGCCTCGCCCGCGCCTACACACGGCGGCCGGCGATCGTGAAGTTCGACGGCTGCTACCACGGTCACGTGGATGCGCTGCTCGTCCGCGCCGGCTCGGGGGCCGCGACCTTTGGTGTCCCTGACAGCGCTGGGGTTCCGGAGGTGATCACCAGCCAGACGCTGGTTGCGGCGTTCAATGATCTGGCCTCCGTGGAAGCATGTTTCCAGGCGCACCCCGAGCGCATTGCGGCGGTCATCATCGAGCCGGTGGTTGGCAACATGGGGGTGATTCCACCCGCGACCTCGTTCCTTCACGGACTGCGGGAGTTGACGCGCCGCCACGGCGCGCTCTTGATCTTCGATGAGGTGATCACCGGCTTTCGACTGAGGTACGGTGCCGTGCAGACCCATTTGGGCATCGAACCGGACTTGACGTGCCTCGGGAAAATTGTCGGTGGGGGGTTGCCGCTTGCGGCCTTCGGCGGCAAGCGAGCGATCATGGAGCAACTGGCACCACTGGGTCCCGTCTACCAGGCGGGAACACTTTCGGGGAATCCGCTCGCGGTTGCGGCCGGCCTGCAGACGCTCGAGATTCTCTCCAAACCGGGAACCTACGATCGCCTCGAGCAACTGGCCGCACGGCTGGAGGATGGCTTGCGCCGCGCCATGAGCGCCTCCACGCGGCCATGCTGTATCAACCGCGTCGGCTCGATGTGGACGGTGTTCTTCGGAACCGCCCGTGTGCAGGATGCAGAGAGCGCGCGGCAGAGCGATACTGAGAGGTTCGCGCGCTGGTTTCGGGGCATGCTGGAGCGCGGCATCTACTTACCGCCGTCGCAGTTCGAAGCGGCCTTCGTCTCGCTGGCGCATGGCGAGGAGGACATCGACGCCACGGTGCAGGCGGCGCGTGAGACCCTGGCGGGGCTGGACTGATCGGAGGAGGGACGCATACGCCGGGTTCGAACCAGGGTTCTTTTGTCAACGCCGGGCGTTACGCGGCGCTCGGTTTCGAGTTTGCGGGAATAGTTGTGGCCGGCGTCCTGGTCGGCTATTACATCGACGCGCATCTCGGCACCGCGCCCCTGTTCACGCTGTTGCTGACGCTCGGGGGAATGGCGGGGGCGCTGTATCGGTTGCTGTGGAGTTTGAGGCGATTTGGTTCCCGTTCGGACGATGGCGGTTGATCTCACACGCATAGGCAAGACCCACGCCGCTCTCCTCGGAGCGACTGGCGGCCTTGCCTACGCGACCCACTGGGCTGAACCCGGGAGCGTCCTCCTGGGCGGCGCGGTGATGGGTGCGAACTTCTACCTGCTGCGGTTGATCGCCCACCTGCTGCGCCCCGACGCAGTTGCTTCCGAGAAGCGCGGCCGCATCGCATTGGCGGTCGCGGCCTTCGTTCTCAAGTTCGGGCTCTTTCTCGGGTTGCTGGCCGCGCTCTTCTGGCGCGTGCCGATAGAGGGCATGAGCTTCGCCTTGGGGGTGACCCTGCTACTGGTGGCCTGTGTGCTCGAGGCGGCGCGCCAGGAACTGTTCGCTGCGAAAGGAGTCGGGTGAAGTGGAGCATCCGTTCACGTGGGTATCGGTAATTCCCGGGCTCAACCTGCTGCCCGGTCACACGGCCACCGCGACACTGGTAATCGTGGCATTGCTCGTATGGGCACTGGCGGCGCGCCGCCAGATCCAGGCAGCCAAGGACCCGGTGGTGCCGGACGGAACCCTGACGGCGCGCAACACGCTGGAGATCTTCGTCGAGTGGTTCGTCGGCTTCATCGAGGGCCTGCTCGGCCCCAAGGGACGTCGGTTCCTGCACGTCTACGCGACGTTCTTCCTGTTCATCATCACCGCCAACCTGGTCGGGCTGGTCCCCGGTTTCACGCCGCCGACGAGCGACTTCAACGTGACGTTCGCGCTCGGGGTGACATCGTTCCTGGTCTACAACTACTACGGCTTCCGCGCCAAAGGCGTCGGCTACCTCAAGCACTTCGTTGGGCCGATTTGGTGGCTGGCGGTGTTGATGCTGCCGCTGGAATTGATCGACAACTTCGTGCGCCCGGTGTCGCTGGCGTTACGTCTCTTCGGCAACATGACCGGCGACCATCTGGTGCTGGAGATCTTCACCGATTTGACGAAGGTGATCATCCCGGTGATTTTCTACGCGCTCGGTGCGTTCGTGTCGCTCATTCAGGCCTTCGTCTTCACCATCCTCAGCATCATCTATCTCTCGCTGGCGCTGGAGGAGCACGAAGAACACGGGCACGGTGCGGAGGAGATGGCGCACGATCTTGCAGTGTGATCGAAAACGACAAGCTCTAAGAGCCGCACGGCCGAGGAGTGGCGAGGAGGACAGAGAGGCGTGGCCAAACGGACTCTTAAATCTCACGAAAGGAGGACCAGAGAATGCGCAAGCAACTAAGGGCACCGGTACTGGCTGTACTGCTGCTGCTATTGGCGCAAGCCCCGGCGTTTGCCGCGGAAGGGGCGGACGGCGGTTCGAAAGGATGGATCGCGCTCGCCGCCGGCTTGGCCATCGGCATTGCAGCAGTGGGCGCCGGTCTGGGCCAGGGGCGCGCCGTGGCGGCCGCCATGGAATCGATCGGCCGCAATCCGAACGCGGCAGATCGCATCCAGACCCCGATGATCATCGGTATCGCCTTCATGGAAGCCCTGGCGATCTATGCACTGGTGATCGCGTTCTTCCTGCAAGGGAAGATCTGACGACGGAAGACGCAAGACCGAAGTATAGCGGGGCGGGAGGCAACTCCCGCCCCGTTGTCGTTTGAGCGGGACCCGTCGCTGCAACCTTGACTGCTCCACACCCCGCCCCTAGGATCGCGCCTCCGATGCAATCGATCGTCATCTTCCTCGCCTCGGCCGGCTACGTCGGCTACATCCCGGTCGCTTCGGGCACCTTCGGATCGTTGGTTGGCATTCCGCTCTTTTGGGGCTTCGATGCGCTGCGCAGCGCGTCACTGGTCACCTACCTTCTCGCATACTTCGCGCTGGTCGCCGGCGCCTGTTGGATTGCCGGCAAGGCGGAGGGATACCTGAACGAGCATGACAGCCACAAGATCGTGATCGACGAGGTCGCCGGCTATCTCGCCGCAACGTTGTTCCTGACACCGACGTGGACACATGCGCTGTGGGCCTTCGTCATCTTCCGCGTGCTCGACGTCCTCAAGCCGTTTCCGGCCGGCTACATCGATGCGCACTTTCCCGGTGGCTACGGTGTCGTGCTAGACGACGTCGTTTCGGGATTCTACTCGAACGCGGCGCTGCGCGCGTTGATCGCGGCAGGGTTGGTGACCTGATGTCGCGTACGAGAGCGCCAGCTGGCCGGCCATGAACGCGAACTTCTTCACGCCGCCGAGTTGCTTGAGGAAACGATCCTCGACCGCCATTTGCTCCGGCGGACACATCATGCGCGTCGCCCCGGCCAGTCCAACCGTCACGTCGCCCGACATCTCTCCAGGTTTCACCCCTGCGAAGTAGCGGTTGCAGCTGCCGGCAAGCGCAACCAGCAGGACCAAGCCCCTGGGAGGCGTGAAAATCGGTGACGGTGAAGGCCTGCACGGTGCAGTCATGGCAACGCTCATCATGCTATTCGCCAGCATTGAAAGTCGAGTGGCCATTGCTGCATTTCCGACACCAAAGCCGTGCCGCGCTACCGGCGAGCGATGGTGCATTTGACACTGTAGAGAGAATCCATAGAGAGAATCCATGATGAGGTGATACGCCAATGATCTGCGCGGCGTGTGCTCACGAGAACCCGCCGGACGCGAGATGACCCGTTCACAAAGCGGCGCTGCGTTGAAGGGAGCGTAACGGGCACGCGAAACGGCTGGCGACGGAGATGAGGTCGGGCGGTTGAGGTGTTGCGCCGTTCGCCACTTCCGTTGTTAAAGAGCAAAGGGGGGCGAGAGACCGATGACCTGCACTGCGTGCGGCCACGCGAATCGCGAGCAGGCGAAGTTCTGTCTGGGATGCGGTGCGCGCTTGGCGATGAGCTGTCTGCGCTGCAACGTTGCGCTGCCCGCGGGCGCCCGCTTCTGCGACGGCTGTGGCGCTTCATTGAAAGAAGTCGAGAGTCGACAGTCGAGAGTTCAGAGCGGGGAGAGGGGGGGCTCTCGACTCTCAACTTTCGACTCTCGACTTGCAAGCAGCTCGCGCGCCCAGACGCCCCGCCATCTCGCAGAGAAGATTCTGAGCAGCCGCAGCGCACTGGAAGGCGAGCGCAAACAAGTCACCGTCCTGTTCGCCGATGTGAAAGGTTCGATGGAGCTGGCCGAGCACATGGACCCCGAAGAGTGGAGCGCCATCATGGAGCTGTTCTTCCGCATCCTGTCGGGCGGCGTAGAACGCTTCGAGGGGTTCGTCGACAAGTTCACCGGCGACGGCATCATGGCGCTGTTCGGCGCGCCGATCGCCCACGAGGACCATGCGCAGCGCGCCTGTTACGCGGCTCTCCACCTGCGCGAGGCGCTCAAGGCGTACGCCGACGCGCTGCGGATGGACCGCGGGCTCAACTTCTCCGTGCGCATGGGCATCAACTCCGGCGAGGTCGTCGTCGGCAAGATCGGCGACGACCTGCGCATGGACTACACGGCCCAGGGACACACCGTCGGCCTGGCGCAGCGCATGGAGGCGCTCGCCGAACCCGGCAAGGCGCTGCTCGCGGGCGACACGATTGATCTCATCGAGGGTTACTTCGCGCTGCGCGACCTCGGCCGCATGAAGGTGAAAGGCGTCGAGGCGCCCGTGCGCGTCGCGGAACTCGAAGGCGTCGGCCGCGTGCGCACCCGCCTCGACCGCTCGCGCGCCCGCGGACTGTCGAAGTTCGTCGGCCGCAACGAGGAGATGGAGCGCCTCGAAGCGGCGCTGCGCCGCGCCCTCGCGGGTGATGGGCAGGTAGTCGGCGTGATGGCCGAGGCCGGCGCGGGGAAGTCACGGTTGTGCTACGAGTTCCTCGAACGTTGTCGGGCGCGTGGGATCACAGTGCGCACGGCCACCGGCGTGCCGCACGGCCGTGCCGTTCCGCTACAGCCGGTGCTCGAGTTCTACCGGGAAATCTACGGGATCACGCAGGAAGACAGCGACGCCCAGGCGCGCCAGAAGATCGCGGGCTTCGTCGCCCAGATGGCGCCCGAAGAGCTGGGCTCCCTCCCTCTGCTCTTCGACTTCCTGCGCGTGCCCGACCCGTCGAACCCCCCACCCGTGCTCGCACCCGATGAACGCCAGCGGGAGCTGATCGGCCTGCTGCGCTACGAGGCGTCGCTCTACCCCGACATCGAGTACGCCTTCAAGCATCCGATCACGCGCGAGGTGGCCTACGGTTCGCTCCTGCGCGAGCGGCGGAGACGCTCGAAGCGCTCGCGGGTGCGGCGGTCGACACCCAGGCGGCGTTGCTGGCGCACCACTGGGAGGAGGCGGGGCGGGCGCTTGAGGCGGCGCGCTGTCGCCGGACGGCTCGACGAGGCGGTTGAGCAGTTGGAGCAAGCGAAGGTCATCGGCATCGACGGCCGCGTCATGCGGCACCTCGCACCCACCATCCTGGGGGCCCTCTCCGCGGCGGAGTTGGAGCGCGGCAATGCCGAGGCAGCGCGACGCGCGGCGGAGTGCGGGATCGAGGTGTCACGCGAGATGGATCTCCGTCACGGAGAAGCGCTCGGCCACATGGCATTGGCGCGGGCGCTGGTCGCGAGCCAAGAGAGCGACGCCGCCGAGGCGGCCCTCGCGCACGCGGCGGAACTCGCGACGATGACCGGAGCACGCGACTTGCCGCCGCGTATCGAAGAGGTGCGCGCGGAGCTGGCGCAGTTGCGCGGCGACGCGGCCGGCCGCCAACGCGCCCTGTGCGAAGCCGCGCGATTGCACCGCGAGAACGGCGAGGAGTGGATGGCCGCGCAGGCGGAGGCGAGGCTGACGGGTGGTTAGGTTGTTACGTTGTTAGGTGTTTAAGCATGAAATGCGACGCATGTGGCCGTGAGAATCCGGCGGGTGCCAAGTTCTGCTCCGAATGTGGCGCGCGGCTGCAGTCGGCGTGTGCCAAGTGCGCCGCGCCGCTGCCGCCGCGTGCGAAGTTCTGTCCGGAATGTGGCGAGCCTCTGACGGCAACACCATCCCCCCTTACGGGGGCACCACAGGAGGGTCGGCAGACGGCACCGCAACCTCCCCCTGGCCCCCTCCTTGGTAAAGAGGGGGGAAGACCCAACTCGTTCGCCGCCGGGCGTTACCAGGTTCGTCGCTTCCTCGGCGAGGGCGCCAAGAAGCGGGTCTACCTGGCGTACGACACGCGGCTCGATCGCGACGTCGCCGCCGCGCTGATCAAGACCGAGGGGCTCGACGAAGCCGGCCGCACGCGCGTGCGCCGTGAAGCCCAAGCCATGGGCCGGCTGGGGTCGCATCCGCACATCGTCACCGTGCATGACATCATCGACGAGCAAGGCCAACCGTGCATCGTGCAAGAGCTGATGGACGGCGGATCGCTCAGCGAGCTGATTCGCACCGCGCCCGACCGCCGGCTCGATGTGGCGACCGCCCTGCGCATCGCCGGCGAGGTCGCCCAAGCTCTGAGCTTCGCGCACCAGCGGGGCGTGATTCACCGCGACATCAAACCGGGCAATGTGTGGCTCACTCGCGACCGCCGCGCCAAGTTGGGCGACTTCGGCCTCGCCGTCGCGGTCGATCGCACGCGTCTCACCGCGGCCGGCCTGATGGTGGGCACCGTCGCCTACATGCCGCCCGAGCAAGCCCTGGGCGGCGAGATCACCGCCGGCTCGGACCTCTATTCGCTGGGCGCGATGCTCTACGAGATGCTGACCGGACGCCCGCCGTTTCCGGGCGACGACACCGTCAGTGTGATCTCCCAACATCTGAACACACCGCCGTTGCCGCCGACGATGCTCAATCCGGACGTACCGCAAGCTGTAGAGACGCTGGTGTTGCGGCTGCTGGCGAAGTCGCCCGACGAGCGGCCGGCAGCCGCCGACGAAGTCATCAGGGCACTGGAGGCCTTGGCGGCGGCCCCGTCCACACCCGCCGCCGTGCCCGGCGCACCACTGCCGCCGCCGCGCCCGCGCACCGGCGCGGTGCGCAGCCCGTTCGTCGCACGCGAGAAGGAGTTGGCTCAGCTCAAGGAACGGTTCGAAGACGCGATCGCCGGGCGCGGCTTTCTGATGATGGTCGTCGGCGAGCCCGGCATCGGCAAGACCCGCCTGAGTGAGGAGCTGTCGGTCTACGCCCGCCTGCGCGGCGCGCAGGTGCTGCTGGGGCAGTGCTACGAGAGTGAGGGAGCGCCACCGTATATTCCCTTCGTCGAAGCCCTGCGCCAGTACGTCAACATCCGCCCGGCCGACGCGCTGCGCGAGGAGATGGGTGACGCTGCCTCGGAGCTTGCCAAACTCGTGTCGGAGATCCGCACCCGTGTTCCCAATCTGCCGCCCGCCCCACATCAGGAACCCGAAGCCGAACGCTATCGCCTCCTCGAAGCGGTCACCTCCTTCTTGGTCAATGCCTCCAAAACCGCGCCGATCCTGCTCGTCCTCGACGACATTCATTGGGCCGACAAACCGAGTCTGATCCTGCTACAACACCTCGCCCGCCGGCTGCCCGCCAGCCGCATGCTCGTCGTCGGCACCTATCGGGACATCGAGCTGGACCGCCGCCATCCCCTGTCGGAGGTGCTCGGTCAGCTGCGGCGCGAGCGGCTGTACGAGCGCATCCTGCTGCGTGGTCTCGACATCGACGGTGTCCAGGCTTTGCTGGCCGCGCGGGCGCAGCTGACCGCCGCCGGCAAGACGGAAGTGCCGCGTCCGCTTGCCGCCGCGCTGCAAGAGCAGACCGAGGGAAATCCGTTCTTCATCGAGGAGACCATCCTGCACCTCGTGGACATCGGTGCAATTTACCGACAGGGGGATCGGTGGTTCGCCGACGCGGCGGCCATTCAACAGAACATTCCCGAAGGCGTGCGTGAAGTCATCGGCCGGCGCCTGTCCCGCTTGAGCGACGCCGCCAACCAGGCACTAACCTTCGCTTCCGTCCTCGGACGGGAGTTCGACTTCGATGTCCTGCAGACGTTGAGCGAGATGGACGACAGCGCCTTGCTCTCCGCCATGGAAGAAGCGTTGGCGGCCCAGCTCATCGGCGAACACCGTGGCAGCGGCGGTGCCGCAGGTGGCGTTGCCTATCGCTTCACGCACGCGCTGGTGCAGGAGACGCTCTACGGCGAGCTGTCGCTGGCCCGCAAGCAGCGCGTGCACCTACGTGCTGGCGGCGCATTGGAGCAGGCGCGTGCCGGCCATCTGGAACCGCTCGTCGGCCAGCTCGCGCAACACTTCTATCAGGGAAACGATGCGGCAAAGGCCATCGACTATGCGCGCCAAGCGGGCAGAGCCGCCGTTCGCGTCTATGCTTGGGAGGAGGCGGTACGCTATTTCGAGACGGCGCTGGAATTGATGGAGGAGTTGGGCGGCAATGAGGCGGAGCAGGCGCAGCTCATGGAGCGCCTGGGCGACATCATTTATGCCACCGGCCGCGCCCAAGACCGCGGCGTCGCATTCCTCCAACGCTCGCTCGCCATCTACGAGCGCTTTGGAAACCGCGCCAGAATCGCCGCCGTGCACTCGCGGCTCGGCCGTAGCATGGTCAGCTTCTTCGGGCACGTGGACCTCAACAAGGGCATCCCGCACCTGGAGGCCGCCCAGGCCATTCTCGAACAAGACGCACCCGACAGCCCCGGCCTCGCCTATGTGCACATCGGTTTGAGCACCGCCTGCCTTCACAACCGCGCAGCTCAGAAAGGGTTGGACTACGCGCAGCGAGCGCTGGCGATTGGCGAGCGGCTCAATAGCCGCCCCGTCATTGCCAGCGGTCTGATCTTCACAGGAAATTTCCTCAGCGCGTGCGGCCGTTGGCGTGAGGGGCTCGCCTGCATGGAAAGAGGGTGGAGCATCGCCGACCAAGACAACTTGCCGTTCGTCGCCTACCTCGGCGCAGACATGCGCGGGCGGATGAGCCTGACTGGACGTCGCGATCCGCAGGACGCCAAGCACTGGGCGCAGCGCGAACTCGAACGCCCGCGTACGGCATCCACATCCTTGACGCGCCAGCTACTGATCGGTCTTCTGGGGGAAGCCCTGATCCGCGCCGGTGAGATGGAGGAAGCGCGGGCGCTACGCGACGCGGGCGCTGAGGACCCGCGGTTTCTCGCCCAGCTGCAGATCGCGGCGGGCGACTGGGAGGCTGCGGAGCAGCGCCTTGAGGCCGAGATCGAGGAGAGCCGCCAGGCCGGCGAGCCACTGCGCTTGTCCGTTGCCTGCTTCCTCCTGGGCGAGCTGCACGTCGTACGCCAACAGTACGACCGCGCCGAGCGCTACCTGCGCACAACCTTCGAGAATTCTGAGGCTGCGGCGCAGATGAGCGCCAACATGAGCCGAGCCACGCGCCTCGTTTCCGTGCTGATCCACACCGGGCGTCTCGAGGAGGCGCAACAACTTGTCGAGGGCTGCCTGGATGTCCTTGCCCACGGCGAGGACTGGGGTGGCATGGTCGGGCGTGTCGCGTTCGCCCGCGGCCACCTCCTCGGCGCGCAAGGCAAATGGAGCGACGCCCAAACCGCCTTCGACGCTGCGCTCGCGGTGGCTCGCCGCTACGGCCTACCTTGGGACGAAGCCGAGGTCCTCCACGAGCGCGCCCGCATGCATCTCACGC
>Ga0335069_10003992_pt1 | contig 22033 bp, 22 predicted proteins | sample Lox_Sample_11_FD_206714 | JGI IMG/M metagenome (GOLD analysis project Ga0335069, IMG submission 206714) | Soil microbial communities from Loxahatchee National Wildlife Refuge, Florida, United States - Lox_Sample_1.1 | ecosystem: Environmental > Terrestrial > Soil > Wetlands | place: USA...
CGTGAAGATCGTCAGCAGCAGGTGGCCCGCGAACATGTTCCCGAAGAGCCGGACCCCGAGGGTGAACGGCTGGAAGACGAAGAACCTGAGCAGCTCGACCGGGACCAGGATGACGTAGATCGGCGCCGGCACGCCCGGCGGGATCATGTTCTTGAGGTAACCCCAGGCCCCCTGGTTCTTGACGCCCAGGTACAGGTACAGGAAGTAGACGATGAAGACCAGCGGCCACACGAAGCCGATCCTGGACGTGACCGGGAACTGGAGGATCGGGATCAGTTCCATCACGTTCATGATGTAGATGAAGAAGAACAGCGACACGAGCAATGGCAGGTACGAGTCGCCCTTCCGGCCCAGCGACGGGCGCAGGATCTGGTCCCGCACCCCCAGGATCGCTATCTCGCCGAGGTTCTGCATGCCACGCGGGACCAGCTTGGGCGAACGGAACGCCAGCCAGAAGAACACGATCACCACGATCGCGGCCAGGATCGCGAGAAGCATCGGCTTGGTGAACCCGACCGAGCCGATGGTGAAGAACGGCTTCCACTCAAAATCCTGCAGGCCCGGGGCGGGGAATCCGCACCCGCTGAAGATGTGGCAGCCCCCGCTGGCGAGCGCGCTCACGTCACCGGTCACCGGTCATCTCCTTTTGTGCTTTTGCGCTGGCCTCGGGCTGCGTCACCGCTCCCAGGACGCCGTAGCGGTAGATGATGAAGCCGATCGAGATGGCCATGCCGACCAGCATGCCGACCGGGAGGAGCAGCGAGACGTGAACGGCCCGGCCGATGAGCCAGCCGATGAGGCCGTAGGCGAGCATCCCGGAGACCAGGTAGCCGGACACCGTCCAGCCGATGTCCAGGCCCATGGCCCGGTTCTCGGCCGCGGTCTTCCTCGCGGCGGTGAACCTGGTGCCGGCCCCGTTGCCTCTACCGCTCATCTCACCGCCTCGGCGTTTCCGGCTCGACGTACAGCATCTTCAGCTTCATTGTCGTGATGACCTGCGTGGCGCTCCAGACCAGGATGCAGCCGATCGCGACGAAGCCGAGGGTCCTGGTGCTGAACGCAGTCGTGCCGTTCAAGGCCGAGACGATGACGGCCAGGGCCACGATCTTGACCAGGTAGGTGACCATGGCGGCCACCATCATGGCCTGCGGGCTGATCCGCGCGGCCCGGCCGACCACCAGCACGCTGATGCCGAAGAACGCGGTGACGATGGCCACCCCGGCCAGCGCCCCGATCAGTCCCTTGACGCCGACCAGGGCAGCGCTCACGGCGACCATGATCGCGGCCGCTGCGGCCGTGAGCGCTCCCGCGCGCCGCACGATCGTGGCGTACTTCGCGAGCATTATCTGGCTCCTGTAGGTTCGGCAGCAACACTGTTGGCCCGGGGGGACGACCCCCCTGACCCCCCCGCGGGGGCATGACGCGGGACAATGTCCCGCGCGCGGTGCAGGAGCCGGTTGCCGCGCCGCGGTCGCGGTGCGGATATCCGGTCAGGTTTACGAAAGGTATCACGAGCCTCTCATTAGCCGTAGAGGGGCTGCTCGTGAAAGATATCACAAAGTTCTTGACTCTGTCTTTACCTTATTGCAGACAATTTATGACCAAATCGGGCGGCCGGCCCCGGCGCGACCCGCCTTCCCGGCGCTGATCCGCGTTCCGCGTATCCGCCAGCCCCGGGAGTGGTCGGCCAGATCCCCCCATACACGGACATTTGCCCTGGGTTGGGCGGGTCGGCGCTGAGTCACCGCAGGCGACAGCGTCCGAGGTCGGCATCGCCAACGGAAGGTAAAGAACGGGTATACCGAGACCGGCGGAGGTGGCTACCTGGGTCGCGCGTCGGGGCGCTGAGGCTGGGGGAAGGGGTCGTTCCCGCCGAGAGGGTGGTCCTCCGGGCGCGGCTCTGCCGCCGGGAACGGCTCTGCCGCCGGGAACGGCCCGGCCGCCGGGAACGGCCCGGCCTCCGGGAACATCCCAGCCTCGGGAAACGCCCCGGTCCCGGAGAACGGAGCGGCGGCGGGGAACGGCGCCGGGCTGGGGAAGGGGTCTGGCTGGGAGTACGGATCCTGGCTCGCGAAGGGATCCTCGCCGGGGAACGGCGCCCGCCCACCGAACGAGTCCTGCCCACCGAACGAGTCCTGCCGACCGAAGGGACCCTGGCCGGACAGCGTCGCTCCGTTGACGGCGGCGCCGGGCAGTGCGGACGGAGGCGGGGCGGCCGGCGGCGGGGCGGACGCGGAGTACCGCGGCGCACCGGGTGCTGGCGCCGCGGGGCGCGGGCCGGGGACGGGCGCGGCGGGAGCGGCCCGAGTGGCGGGGGCGGCCCGAGTGGCGGGGGCGGCGGTCCGGGCGGCGGCAGCGGTCCGGGCGGCGGGCGCGGTCCGGGTGGCGGGCGCGACTCGGGTGGCGGCAGCGGAGGGGGCGGTCTTGTTCCGGGCCAGGGACCGCCACGGGCGCAGCCGGGGCATGGTGACAGGCAGCAGGGCGAGCACCGCGATCAGCGTGGCGCCGACGAACACGACCGAGGGGCTCCGCACGATCGAGAGCGAGACCACGGCGACCGAGAACAGCGCCGCCCACAGGTACATGATCAGCACGCTCTGCCGGTAGGAATGGCCGATGTTGAGCAGCCGGTGATGGAGGTGCTGCCGGTCGGCGGCCATCACCGGCTTGCCCGCCCTGGTCCGCCGGATGATCGCGAACATCAGGTCGGCGTACGGGATGATGAAGATCGCGGCCGGCACGAGCAGCGGGAGGAAGGTCGGGAACCGGTCCAGGGGATGGTTTTGCGCGTAGTTGGTCAGCAGGGCCGGGTCCAGCGAGTCGGTGCTGGATATCGGCCCGTAGGCGAGCAGCAGGCCGAGCAGCATCGCGCCGATGTCGCCCATGAAGATCCGCGCCGGGTAGAAGTTGTGCGGCAGGAACCCGATGCACATCCCGGCCAGCAGAGCGGACGCCACCGCGGGCAGCGACTGCGAGGTGCTGCCGATGGTCCGGATGAGCATGTACGAGTAGACCAGGAACGACAGCGCGGCCACGGCCACGATGCCGGCCGCGAGGCCGTCGAGGCCGTCGATGAAGTTGATCGCGTTGATGGTGACCACCACCAGCAGGATGGTCAGCGTCACGCTCAGGTCCTGCTCGAGCGAGAACACGCCGCCGCTCGGCATCGGTATCCAGGGCAGCGCCTGGCCGCTCCAGACCAGGATGCCGGCCGCCGCCACCTGCCCGGCCAGCTTGCTGATGGCGCTGAGCCCCCACCGGTCATCGACGAACCCCACGACCACCACGAGGCCGCCGGCCAGCAGCAGCCCCGCTTCGCTCCTCGACCCGGTCGAGAAGGGATCCTGCAGGAAGGACAGGCGGCTCGCGATCAGCAGCCCGGCGACCAGCCCGCCGTACATGGCCAGGCCGCCCAGCAGCGGGGTCGGCTCGGTATGCGTATCCCTGGCGCGCGGCGCGTGTATCGCGCGGGTGGCGATCGCCACCCGCCGCACCAGCGGGGTGAGCAGGTAGGTCACCGCCGCTGTGACGAGCAAGACCAAGGCGTACTCATCGGCCTGGATCTGGTCGGCTTTCATCAGTGCCCACTTTATGGCACTTGCAACCCTCTGGAGGGTAGCTCACCGGCGGCGGGTCGGGTTCAGGCCCTCGCCGGCTAATGGGACCAGGCCGCGGTGACGAAGCGGTCGCGGCCGGCCAGGTCCTTGTGGTTGCGCGTGTCCCGCCAGCCGGACTCCTCGGGGAACACCCAGTACACCGCCGCGCCCTGCTGGGCGCCGTGCTCGACGGCGACCAGGCCGCCCGGCCGGAGCAGCCGCCGGGCCGTGCGTTCCACCGTCCGGATGGCGTCGAGCCCGTCCGTTCCGCTCCACAGGGCAGCCGGCGGGTCGTAGTCGCTGACCTCAGGCTCGACGTACGCCCCCACCGGGATGTACGGCGGGTTGCTGATCACCAGGTCGACCGTGCCGTCGAGGTCGCCGAGCACGTCGGAGAAATCGCCCGCGTGCAGCAGGACGCGCCCGGCGGTGTACGGGGCGCTCTCCACGTACTTGCTGACGTTGCGCTCGGCCCAGGCCCGGGCGAGCGGATCGGCCTCGACCGCGTGCACCCTGGCCCGGGGCACCTCCTGCGCGATGGCCAGCGCGATGGCGCCGGAACCCGTGCCCAGGTCGGCCACCACCGGCTCGGCCACGTCCATCTCGCCGAGCCTGGCGATGGCCCAGCCGGTCATCACCTCGGTCTCCGGGCGCGGCACGAACACGCCGGGACCCACGTCGAGCTCGAGGTAACGGAAGTGGGCCCGCCCGGTGATGTGCTGGAGCGGCTCACGGGCCGCACGGCGCGCGATCTCGGCCCAGAACCGGGCGTCGAAGTCGCAGTCGCGCACCATGTGCAGTTCCCCGCGCCTGACGTTGTGCACGCTGGCCGCGATCAGTTCGGCGTCCGCGCGCGGCGATTCCACCCCGGCGTCCGCCAGCCGCAGCGCGGCCAGCGCTACCTCATCAAGCAGCAGGCTCATCATCGCCCGCGCCAACCAGCTTCGCGGCCAGGTCCGCGGCCGCGAGGGCGTCGATCACCGAGTCCAGGTCACCGTCGATGACCTGGTCGAGGTTGTAGGCCTTGTAGCCCACCCGGTGATCGGAGATGCGGTTCTCCGGGAAGTTGTAGGTGCGGACCCGCTCCGAGCGGTCCACCGTGCGAACCTGGCTGCGCCGTTCGGCGCTCGCCTTGGCGTCGGCGTCGGCTTCGGCCTGCGCGAGCAGGCGGGCGCGGAGCACGCGCATCGCCTGCTCCTTGTTCTGCAGCTGGCTCTTCTCGTTCTGGCAGGACACCACGATCCCGGTCGGCAGGTGGGTGATCCGCACCGCCGAGTCGGTCGTGTTCACGCTCTGCCCGCCGGGGCCCGAGGACCGGAACACGTCGACCTTCAGGTCGTTGTCGTTGATCTGCACCTCGACCGGCTCGGCCTCGGGCGCCACGAGCACGCCGGCCGCCGAGGTGTGAATGCGGCCCTGGGACTCGGTCACCGGCACCCGCTGCACGCGGTGCACGCCGCCTTCGTACTTCAGCCGGGACCAGGCACCGTCGGCGCCCTTGCCCTTCACCGCGACCGTGGCGTCCTTGATCCCGCCGAGGCCGGTAACGGTGGAGTCCAGGATCTCGGTCTTCCAGCCGCGGCGCTCGGCGTAACGCTGGTACATCCGCAGCAGGTCGCCGGCGAACAGCGCCGATTCCTCGCCGCCCTCGCCCGCCTTGACCTCGAGGATGATGTCGCGTCCGTCGTTGGGGTCCCGCGGCACGAGCAGCTTCTGCAGCTGGGCCTCGAGCTCCTCGCGGTGCGCCGCCAGCTGCCCGGCTTCGGCGGCGAAAGAGGAGTCTTCCCTGGCGAGCTCGCGCGCCGTCTCCTCGTCCGCCGAGGTCTGCTGCCACTCCCGGTAGGCGTGCACTATCGGGGTCAGCTCGGCGTAGCGGCGGCCGAGCGTGCGCGCCTTCTCCTGGTCGGCGTGCACGGCCGGGTCGGCGAGGGCATGCTCGAGCTCGGCGTGCTCGCTTACTAGGTCGCTAACCCGGTCGAACACCGGAAATCCTTTCGATGCTTTGCTGAGCCGGAGGCTTGTTTATTGGCCATCGTCCGGGGCCAGCCACCGCGATGGGATGCCCGGCTGTGGTCGACCGCTAGCGACTCTGGCTTGCAGGGCACTCACTGGGTGCCACGATTCTGCGGGCTTACAGCCTCAATGGGAAGGCCTGACCGGGCAGTGCCCGCGGTCAGGCCTTGGGGGTTACTTCTTGGCGGAGGGCTTGGCCGCGGGGGTCTTGCCGAACCGCTTCTCGAACCTCGCGACGCGACCGCCGGTGTCGAGGATCTTCTGCTTGCCCGTGTAGAACGGGTGGCAGTTCGAGCAGACCTCGACGTGGATCGTGCCGCTGGGCGCGGTGCTCCGCGTGGTAAACGTGTTCCCGCAGCTACAGGTCACCGTGGTGACATTGTACTGCGGGTGGATGCCAGCCTTCATGTGACAACTCCTGCCTCGGGCGGTCGCCGGGTCGCCCACCGGAGTCCGGGGGTCGTCCCCCGGAGCCGGGCTACGGCGTGAACCGGTACCGCATGGTTGCGGCTTTCCAGTGTGCCAGACCGTGAAACCAGTTTTGCCGGTCTGGCATTCCCGCTGTCCGGGCTCGTCAAGCGGGCAGGGCGAGCAGGCGGCGAGACCGGGAGCCGGGGCATGCAGTCAGCGGAGCGGAAACTGAAGAAGGCCCCGCGCCGTGCCTGCCCCGATGACCCCTCCTGCCTCAGCTGCCCAGTTCGCTGGGGCGGTCTGGCGACAACTCCATGATTGTGGATCGCTACTACCCCGATAGGGGAGGTAGATATCCACGATGATTCGAATGCCTGTACTGGTGTCCGGTTTGTCCGGCGCGGCGTAGCAGGGCCAGCCTGGACCGGGCTTTGCACCTGGACCGGGCTTCACGGCGTCCTGACGCCGTGAAGCCCGGTCTCAGGTCGTGGGTTCTGACGACTCGGGGGGCGTCAGGAGCCGAGGGTGGTCTTCTGGACCTGGAGCAGGAACTCGGCGTTGCTCTTGGTCTTGCGCATCTGCTCCATCAGCAGCTCGAGCGCCTGCTGCGGCTCGAGCGCGTGCAGCACCCGGCGCAGCTGCCAGATGATCTTGAGCTCGTCCGGCGAGAGCAGGATCTCCTCCTTACGGGTGCTCGACGCGTCCACGTCGACCGCCGGGAAGAGCCGCTTCTCCGCGAGCTCGCGGCGCAGCCGCAGCTCCATGTTGCCGGTGCCCTTGAACTCCTCGAAGATGACCTCGTCCATCCGGGAGCCGGTCTCGATCAGGGCCGCGGCCAGGATCGTCAGCGAGCCGCCGTGCTCGATGTTGCGGGCCGCGCCGAAGAACCGCTTGGGCGGGTACAGCGCGGTGGAGTCCACGCCACCGGACAGAATGCGGCCACTGGCCGGCGCCGAGTTGTTGTAGGCGCGGCCGAGCCGGGTGATGTTGTCGAGCAGGATGACCACGTCGTGGCCCATCTCCACCAGCCGCTTGGCGCGCTCGATGGCCAGCTCGGCCACTGTGGTGTGGTCGTCCGCCGGGTGGTCGAAGGTGGAGTGGATGACCTCGCCCTTGACCGTGCGCTGCATGTCAGTGACCTCTTCAGGCCGCTCGTCGACGAGGACGACCATGAGGTGGCACTCGGGGTTGTTCTTGGTGATGGCGTTGGCGATCGACTGCAGGATCATCGTCTTGCCCGCCTTCGGCGGCGACACGATCAGGCCGCGCTGGCCCTTGCCGATGGGGCAGATCAGGTCGATGATCCGGGTGGTCATGTTGCCCGGGTCGGTCTCCAGGCGAAGCCTTTCCTGCGGGTACAGCGGCACCAGCTTGGAGAACTCCGGCCGGGTCAGCGACTTCTCCGGGTCCAGGCCGTTGACCTTGTCCAGCCGGACCAGCGCGTTGAACTTCTCCCGGCGCTCGCCCTCGCGCGGCTGCCGGACGGCGCCCTCGATGACGTCGCCCTTGCGCAGGCCGTGCTTGCGCACCTGGGAGAGGGAGACGTACACATCGTTCGGCCCGGGCAGGTAGCCGGTCGTGCGGACGAACGCGTAGCCCTGCGAGTCGAGTACGTCGAGGATGCCCGCGATCGGGATGAGCACGTCGTCCTCGGCGATCACCGGCTCGGAGTCGGTCTGGCGGTCGCGGCGGCGGTTCCGGTTCCGGAACCGGTCACGGCCGCGGCGCCGTCCGTCGCCATCGTCGTACTGGTCGCCCGCAGGCCCGCGGCTGGCCGCCATCGGCTCCCGGTCCCGGCCGCCGCGGTCCTGGCCGGCGTTGTCCCGGCCGGCGCCGTCGCGGCCGCCGTGATCGCGGCCGCCCTGGTCGCGGCCGCCGTCCCGGGTGGCGCTGTCCCGGCCGGACTGCTCACGGCCGGACTGCTCACGGGCCGCCTGGTCCCGGCCGCGGGCCGGCTGGTCGTCCCGGCGGCCGTTCCGGCGCCGCCGGTCGCCGCGCTGGGTCTCGGCCGGCCCGGCCTCGCCCGGCTGGGCGTCATCCTGGGCCGCCTGCGGCGCACCGCCGGTCTCCTGGGCCGCGGCCTGCTGGGCGGGGGGCTGCTGAGCCCGGCCGTTCGGCCGGTCGGTCACGGCCGCCTGGTCGAAGCTGAGCTGCTGCCCGGACCCTCCAGCCCCTTCGGCTCCGCCGGCGCCGATCCCGGCCCGCGCGCTGGCGCCCAGGCCGGACGAGGCGCCGGCTCCGATGCCAGGTTGCGTGGTTATGTCTGGTTCCATAGCGTCCTGCTTCCGCAGGCGGGTCGAGTCAGCTCCCGCGGACGCGACACGCTGGTCCGAACCTTGCTTGGCGGCACCCGGCTCCTGCCGGGGCGCCCCGCCCCGGGCCTCGATCGCTTCGATAAGTTGCCCCTTGCGCATCCGGCCGGCCCCCGGTATGCCCATGGTCTGCGCGATCCGCTGCAACTCCGGCATGAGCAGCGAGGAAAGGCCAGTGCCACCGCGACTGCGCGACTTGGACGTCGACGCCATCGTTCCGCCAGCCCCCGCCTCCCCCTGTGCTGATCCGCCAGCGGCCGCAGGCGGCGCCGGAATACCGGCGGGGGCGTCCTCAGACGCGCTGGGCGCGCCGCTGAGGATCTCGGTTGTGTCGCTCACTAATGGTCCTTCCATGATTCTCGGCCGCCTGGGTGAACCCGCTAGGCCCGTCGACCCGGTACAGCGGCCCCCCTCGGGGCCAGAGTTGATGCGCGCTGCTCTGACAGCCGCCGAATGTCCGCGATTCCCGCAACGCCTTGTGTTCCTCCGTGCGTCGCTATGTCTCCGCAAGCTAGGGAGATGGAGATGGGCCGGGGAGCGCCCGGGCGGCTGTATCGCTCGCCCACGTCCCCAGATCGCGCGCTCCCGCCAGGCTGACCGTGCTCCTCAGCTGAGAAGAGAACGAGACATCCCGGGTCAAAGACCTTGGGTACGGCAACAATACCGTGCCATAGGAGTTTTCCGGCGAGCGCCCGGTTTGCCGACGAGTACCCAATCCAGAGCGGGGCACCCGGTGCGCCACCAAGCCTAACACCATGAGGACTCACGGCATTCCTTCGCAGCCGTCCGTGTCGCGGAAGAGGAGGCAACGGTCCCACGAGGCCCGCTAGCAGCCTCGGGCACCCGGCGTGCACAGCTCCAGGATCGATGTCTTGGCCTGGATGTGCCGCTACGTGCCCGGCCGGACGGATTGGCCGCTCGTTTCCCGCGCCGTCAGCCCAGCGGGGGCTCCGGGCGCAGGGCACACGCACCTTGCCGCTCGACGTCTAGCGAGCTTATGTGCCATGCAATACCCGTTTCTCTCACAATTGAACCCAAGCTGTCCAGGTGGTGACGATCAGGCTCGCCCTGGCCGTCCAGCAACGCCAGCACGGACGGGCCCGCCCCGGACACGACCGCGGGGATGCCGGCCTTCCGCAGCCGGCCGACCAGTTCGGCGGTTTCCGGCATCGCCGCCGCCCGGTAGTCCTGATGCAGCCAGTCCTGGGTCGCGGCGAGCAACGCGTCCGCTCCCTCCGGCGGCCCGGCGGGCGGCTGCGTCAGCGCGGCGACCAGCAGGGCGCTGCGCCCGGCGTTGGCCGCCGCGTCCCGGTGCGGCACCAGGTCAGGCAGCAGGCGCCTGGCCATCTCCGTGCGGACCGGGTCCGGCGCGATGCAGATCACCGGCTTGACCGAGGCCAGCGGCTCCAGCCGGACCATCCGCGGCTGGCCGTCCGCGGTCCAGGCGATGGTCAGCCCGCCGGCGAGGCAGGCGGCCACGTTGTCCGGGTGCCCCTCCATCTCGGCGGCGAGCCCGAGCAGGGCGCCGTCGGGCAGCTGGCCCGCGCCGTCCGGGCCGGGATCGGCCAGGGCCCGCGCGGCCAGGATGCCGGCCACGATGGCGGCGGCCGAGGAGCCGAGGCCGCGGCCGTGCGGGATCCGGTTCATGCAGCGCAGCCCGATTCCCGGCGGCTGGCCCCCGGTGACGTCGAACGCCGCCCGCATCGCCCGCACGACCAGGTGATCCTCGCCGGCCCCGGCCAGCTCCGCGCTTTCGCCGGAGATCTCGATGGACAGCCCGGACTCGCTGACCCACGCGTCCACGTCGTCGTACAGGCTCAGCGCGAGCCCGAGCGCGTCGAAGCCCGGACCCAGGTTGGCGCTGGTCGCGGGGGCGCGTACCCGGACCACATCGCGCGTCCAGCCCATGGGCTAGGCCAGGCCCAGGGCGGTGGCGGCGGCGCCGACGTCGGCCGGGATGGTGGCCGGGGCGGGGGCGCCGGACAGCGCCCAGTCCGGGTCCTTCAGGCCGTTCCCGGTGATCGTGCAGACCACCCGGGAGCCCGCCGGGATCTGCCCGCTCGCGCTGGCCCGCAGCAGGCCGGCCACGCTCGCCGCGGAGGCGAGCTCGCCGAACACCGCCTCCTGGGTGGCCAGCAGCCGGTAGGCGGCGAGGATCTCCCGGTCGGTGACCGAATCGATCCGGCCGCCCGAGGAGTCCCTGGCCGCTTCGGCCAGCCGCCAGGAGGCCGGGTTGCCGATCCTGATCGCGGTCGCGATCGTCTGCGGCTGCAGCACCGGCTGGCCGGTCACGATCGGTGCCGCGCCGCTGGCCTGGAACCCGAACATCCGCGGCGCCCGGGACGCCAGGCCGCCCTGCCGGTACTCGGTGTATCCCATCCAGTAGGCGGTGATGTTGCCCGCGTTGCCCACCGGCAGGCAGTGCACGTCGGGCGCGTCGCCGAGTTCGTCCACGATCTCGAACGCGGCGGTCTTCTGGCCCTGCAGCCGGTCCGGGTTCACCGAGTTGACCAGGGCCACCGGATAATCGGCGGCCAGCTTCCTGGCCAGCTCCAGGCAGTCGTCGAACGACCCGTTGACCTGCAGCAGCTTCGCCCCGTGCACCAGCGCCTGGGCCATCTTGCCGATGGCGATCTTGCCGCGCGGCACCAGGACCGCGCAGGTGATGCCGGCCCGGGCCGCGTAGGCGGCGGCGCTCGCGCTGGTGTTGCCGGTCGACGCGCAGATCACCGCCTTGGCACCGGCCGCGACCGCGACGCTGATGGCCACCGTCATGCCGCGGTCCTTGAACGACCCGGTCGGGTTGAGGCCCTCGACCTTGAGGTACACCTCGCAGCCGGCGCGGGCGGACAGGACCGGGGCGGGCAGCAGCGGGGTGCCGCCCTCGTGCAAGGTGATCACCGGAGTGTCCGCGGTGACCGGCAGCCGGTCCCGGTACGCGGCGATCACGCCCTGCCAAAGCTGGGGGCGGGTAGCTGGCATCATTCCTCCTCCCCTTCCACCCGCATCACGCTGGCGACGGCGCGGACCACCGGCAGCGCCTCGAGCTCGCGGACGGTCGCGGCGAGCGCCGCGTCCCGCGCGGTGTGCGTCACGATCACGAGCTGAGCCTGGGCGCCCCGGCTGGTCTGGCGGACCGCCTCGATGGAGACGTCGTGCCGGGCGAACGCCTCGGCCACCGGGGCCAGCACGCCGGGCTTGTCGTCCACGTCGAGCGAGACGTGATAGCGGGTGAGCGTCTCCCCCATCGGCATGACCGGCAGCCCGGCGTAGGTGGACGCGTCCGGGCCGCGCGTGCCGGCCAGCCGGTTCCTGGCCACGGCGACGATGTCGCCGAGCACGGCGCTCGCGGTCGGGGTGCCGCCAGCGCCCGCGCCGTAGAACATCAGGCGGCCGGCCGACTCGGCCTCGACGAACACCGCGTTGTAGGCCTCGCTGACCGAGGCGAGCGGATGGCTGCGCGGGATCATCGCGGGGTGCACCCGGACCGAGACGCCGCCGTCACTCCGGTCGCAGATGGCCAGCAGCTTGACCACCCGGCCGAGCGCCCGGGCGCTGAGGATGTCGGTGGCGGTGACCTCGGTGATGCCCTCGCGATGCACGTCCGCCGCGGTCACCGGGGTGTGGAAGGCCAGGCCGGCCAGGATGGCGGCCTTGGCGGCCGCGTCGAACCCCTCCACGTCGGCCGTCGGGTCGGCCTCGGCGTAGCCGAGCGCCTGCGCCTCCTCCAGGGATTCGGCGAAGCCCGCGCCCGAGGAGTCCATCCGGTCGAGGATGAAGTTCGTGGTGCCGTTGACGATGCCGAGCACGCGGTGCACGGTGTCCCCGGCCAGCGACTCGCGCAGCGGCCGCAGCAGCGGGATGGCCCCGGCCACGGAGGCCTCGTAGTACAGGTCGGCCCCGTACTCGCGGGCGGCCGCGTAGATCTCCGCGCCGTTCTCGGCCAGCAGGGCCTTGTTCGCGGTGACCACCGGCTTGCCGCCCTTCAGCGCGGCCAGCAGCAGCGAGCGGGCCGGCTCGATGCCGCCGATCACCTCGACCACGATGTCGACGTCGGGGCGGGTGGCCAGCGCGTGCGGGTCCGCGGTGAGCAGCGAGCGGTCGACCACGGCGGCCCGCCGGTGCGCCACCCGCCGCACCGCGATCCCGGCCAGCTCCAGCCGGGCGCCGACGCGCAGGGCGAGGTCATCGGCCTGCTCGGTGAGCAGCCGGGCCACCTCGGAGCCCACGACACCGCAGCCGAGCAGGGCCACCTTGAGGGTAGGGAGGGTCTGGTTCATCCGACATCCAGGCTGAGCAGGTCATCGAGGGTCTCGCGGCGGACGATCGGACGGGCCGCGCCCGCGCCGACCGCGACCACGGCCGGCCGCGAAACGTGGTTGTAGTTGCTGGCCAGCGACCGGCAGTAGGCGCCGGTGGCCGGCACGGCCAGCAGGTCGCCCGAGGCGAGGTCGGACGGCAGGTACGCGTGCCGGACCACGATGTCGCCGCTCTCGCAGTGCCTGCCGACCACCCGGGACAGCATCGGCGGGGCGTCCGAGGCGCGGGAGGCCAGCGCGCACACGTATTCGGCGTCGTACAGCGCGGTCCTGATGTTGTCGCTCATCCCGCCGTCCACGCTGACGTAGGTCCGCAGCCCGTCCACGTTCTTGATCGTGCCCACCGTGTACAGCGACACGGTCGACGGCCCGACGATGCCGCGGCCCGGCTCGACGGTCAGCCGGGGCCGGGCCACCCCGGCGAGCCGGCACTGCCCGTCCACGATGTCGCGCAGGCTCTGCGCGAGCTCCTTGACCTCGGGGGCGTCGTCCTCTTCGGTGTAGGCGATGCCGAAGCCGCCGCCGAGGTCGAGTTCGGCGATCTCGATGCCGTGCTCGTCGCGGATCCTGACCGCCAGCTCGACCACCCGGTGCGCCGCCACCTCGAAGCCGGCCGTGTCGAAGATCTGCGAGCCGATGTGCGAGTGCAGCCCGGCGAACGACAGGCCCGGGGAGTCGATGACCCGCCGCACCGCCTCGTCGGCCGCCCCGGAGGCCAGCGAGAAGCCGAACTTCTGGTCGTCGTGCGCGGTCGCCATGAACTCGTGGGTGTGCGCCTCCACCCCGGTGGTGACGCGGACCAGGACGTTCGGCCGGGTCGTCGCGTGCTCCGTCAGGTAGGCGAGCCGGGCGATCTCCTCGAAGGAGTCCGCCACGATGTGGCCCACGCCGGCCGAGACCGCCCGGGAGAGCTCGTCGAGCATCTTGTTGTTGCCGTGCAGCGTGATCTGCTCCGGCGGCACCCCGGCCGACAGCGCCACCTCGAGCTCGCCGCCGGTGCAGACGTCCACGCCCAGGCCCTCCGAGCTCACCCAGCGCAGCACCGCCCGGGAGCAGAACGCCTTCGCGGCGTAGAACACGCGGCTGTCCGGACCGAACGCCTCCACGTACTCGCGGCAGCGCGACCGGACGTCTTCCTCGTCGCAGACGTACAGCGGCGTGCCGAACCCGGCCGCCAGGTCCCGCACGTCCATCCCGCCGAGCGTCAGCACGCCGCCGGACCGCCGGGCGCCGCGCGGCCAGATCCCGGGGTGCAGCGCGTTCAGGTCCTCCGGCGCGGCAGGCGGATGGTCGGCGGGCAGCACGTCGCCATGGCGTGGCCCGGCCGGGTGCGCGACACGGCTCATGCGGTTCCCTTCGTAGCGAGCGGCGGGCTTTACAGGCGGCCCGGGGTGCCGATCCCGAGCAGCCCGAGGCCGGCGGCGAGCCCGGTCCGCGCCGCGTCCGCCAGCCACAGTCGCTCGCTGCTGATCTCCGGTATCTTCGTGAAGCTGGTAGTGCTCATGATGTCAATCGTCCGCGCTGCCAGCTCCGCCAGGTACCCGGCGAACTCGTCGGGACGTCCGCGGCGCGCCGCCACGGCCACCCGTTCCGGGAGCCAGGACAGCGCGTCGAGCAACGCCAGCTCCCCCGGTTCGGCGAGCAGGCGCGGCGTGAACCCGGCTGGCCTGATCCCCAGCGCGGCGGCCCAGCGCAGCACGGCGGCAGCGGCGGCATGCGCGTAACGAACAGCATAGGCGGGATTTCCCAGCACGTGCCGCGCGATGACCGCCGCCTCCGGAGGCTCGCCGCCCGGCGGCATCCGGGCCAGCGCGAACCGTACCGCGTCGGGGCCGGCGTAGTGGATGGCTTCGGCCACGGGACCGGGTGCAGGGGGCGGCGAGGCGGGAAACCCGTTCCGTTCGGCATCAAAAATCAGCGTCGCGCCCGCGGCGGCGGCGAGCCGGGCGGTCAGCTCGGCGGCGAGGGCCGCCCGCGCCTGCGGCCAGTCCGTTACGCCGGAAATGGGCAGGGTCAGTGAGGGCGCGGGGACGGTGCGGCCGGCCAGCGCGCCGCTTTGCGCGCAGGCGGGGCCCGCGTTGGCGATCCGGATCGCGAGGCGGGCCAGGGTGGCGTGGGTGACGGTGACGGTGACGAACCCGGCGCCGGTGACCTCGGCGGCGGCGATCCACGGCTCGCCGGCCAGCCGGGCGGCGAGGGCGGCGGCGGCCGCACGGGGATCGGGACCCAGGCGGAACGGCAGGCTGGACGCGTAGCTGCCCGGCGCCGGGCCCGGCGTCAGCATCGGGTCGGCGTCTGGCCGGCCGGCCGCGGCGAGGATCGCGCGCCGCAGCCCGGCGGTGATCACTAGGGCGGGCTTGGCGGGAAAAACGGAGCGCCGGCCAGCTCGCGGACCACGCGGATCATCTCGTTCGGGTCGAAGGGCTTGGTGAGGTACGCGTCGGCGCCCACCCGGCTGCCCCGGGTCTTGTCGTGCTCCTGGGCGCGGGCGGTGATCAGCACCACCTTGATGTGCGCCGTCTCCGGCGACTTGCGCAGCTGGACCGCCGTCTCCCAGCCGTCGAGCCGCGGCATCATCACGTCCAGCGTGATGACGTCCGGGTCGATATCCGTCACCTTGTCCAGGCAGTCCTGCCCGTCCACCGCCGTCTCGACGTCAAAGCCCTCGAGCTGGAGGTTGACCGCGATCAGCCGCCTGATCACCTCGTCGTCGTCGACGACGAGGACCCGTCCCAATCCGTGCGTCACTCGCGTGAGGGTAGCGTCTTCCGGCGGGTGATGGCGCACCTTACCTCCGCGTGTCCGGTAAGGGCTCGTTCACTGGTACTCTTTCCCACGTCGCGTAGCCCCCATAGCTCAGGGGAGAGAGCAACGGCCTCCGGAGCCGTGAGCGCAGGTTCGAATCCTGCTGGGGGCGCTTCGTACTTAACAGCTAATTTGTACGCTGAGCTGGCCGTAAATCGCCTCTGCTTGCCGGGTGATATGTGCAGTGATGTGCCGCCCGGAGCCCCGGTGTGCGGCGGTTCGCGGACCAGGTGTGGACCGGCTATACGTGTTCATCTGGCGTCAGCGCACGGTCGATGTAGGTGAACCAGACCTGATCGCGACCGTGGATGCACTTGGCGTAGATAGTGAGAAGCACCTCGACGCTGTGCCCGGCCCACTCTGCGACCTGGGTAGCTGGCACGCCAGCGTTGAGCCGTAGCGAGACGCCGCCGTGCCGCATGTCGTATGGCCGCAACGCCAGGGGTGAGGCGACTTGTGAGGGTGTCAAGGCGAGCGGGCGCGCCTGCTGCCACACGTAGCGGTAAGACGACGGGTAGAGCACTCCCCCTTGCTCGCTGCGGAACAGCCGACCATCCGGCGCGAGCCCGTAGCGGGTGATGTGCTGCCTCAGAATGGCCACCAGCTCAGGCGGAATGGGCACGACGCGGACGGCGCGGCGCGGCTGGTTCTTCAGGCCGCGTCGTTCGTGCCCAGCCCCGGTGTCGGTCCATTGCTTGCCGACGCTGGGCGCGGTCTGGTTCAGGTCGAGGCGGCCCCAGCCGGACTCGGGCAAATGGCAGTCATCAGCACGCAGCGCGACCGCTTCGGAGGGACGCAGCATCGCGAAGTACAAGCAGGCGAAGAAGGCGACGAGACGACCGCCGCGCCGTGCGCCTACGTAGCTAACGGCGGCGAGGAGCTGGCGTACCTGCTCGGGTGATGCGACCACGCGAGGGCTGATTTCCTCGATGCTGCTCTCGGGCGGCTCCCACTCGGTGGTGTCGAGCGGGTTTTCGGTCAGGCGGTGCTCGCGGACCGCGTATTTGAGAATGTTGTAGAGGACGCGGCGACGACGGCCGAGGTAGTCGGGTGAGGCGGCGGTGCCGTCGAGCTTGAGCGGGCCGATGAACTGATCGGCGCAGGCCCGCCACATGCCCAGCTCGGTCAGCTTGCCGTCGACCAGGATGAGCTTGCATTCACAGGACAGCGCGCCGTGCGCGACGATCAGGTTCAGCCCGGAGGATTTGCCCGCGCCGGGCTCGCCGCCGAGCAGGATGTTGCGTTCGGCCAGGTTGACGTGGACTTGTTCGCCGTACTCGTCGCGGCCCAGGTGCACCGGGTCGAACATGGAGAACGGGAAGGTGGGGACCCGGCGGCAGCGGCCGGGTGTCAGTGGCAGTCATGGCAGGTGTCTCCTTCGGGTGAGGCTGGCGGCCCCCGGGTGTAGCCGGGGACCGCCGTGCCGGGTTAGGCGGCGGGCTCGCCCTCGTCGTCGGGAGAGTCCATCGGGGGGACCAGTTCGAGCTGGCCGATCTGGTAGCGGCTGGTCAGCCGCTCCAGCGGGGAGGTGATGATCTCGCGGGCCGCGAGCGTGTCGCGGCGGATGATGTCGATGGTGAGCAGGTGCGAGTGCTTGCGGTTGCGGGTGACCCGGGCGTCGCGGGCGGCGCGCAGCTCCTCAGTCCGGTCCTGGAAGTCCTCGGCGCTGATGCCCGCGCGGCACAGCACCCAGGTGCGCTCGCCGACCTTGGTCGGCCGGGTCCACAAGATGAGCGGCAGCCTGCCGGAGCGGGTGTGCAGCTTGGCCTCGTAGCACAGCCGCTGGAGCCGGTGCCGGGCCAGGACGCACCAGAACCGCCGGGTGATGAACCGGCGCGAGTGCGGCACGGCCCCCGCCACGGCGGCCAGGCCGCCGAGGATGAGACCTGCCCAGATGGCGTTGGTCCAGGTGTCCAGCCGCCAGAACACGACGGCCAGGCAGGTCAGGACGGCCAGTTCGGTGCGCCACCGCCAGGCGATCCCGGCGGGGGTGCGGTGGAATTTCACGAACAGCTCTTCGAACTGGTAGGGGTTGTTCCGCTGGTTACGGCCAGAGCCGCTGGTGTTCTTGGAGATGGGGGTTACCGCCTTCCGGCAGGGTTGAGGTAGGTGCGGGGGGTGAAGTCGGCGGGCAGCGTCTGCCAGTGGCCGTTCCAGGGATGGGGGGTGCAGGCCGGGCAGTACCGGACCGCGCCTCCGGCGTTCTTGATGGCCCGTTCGGTGGTCCGGGTGCCTTCGCAGATGCGGACCACGGTGAAGCCGATCCCGGCTTGAGTGATGACCTCGACCAGCCGCGCGCCGGTGCCCCGGGCGTGCCGGTCCAGCCGGTGCAGCAGGTCCTCGGTCCAGCCGACGTAATGCCGGGCGTGCCGGTAGGGCTGATGGAAGTGGAGCATGTAGATGATGCCGAGCTGCCCGGTCATGGCCTGGTGCTCCAGTCCACGACGCAGGCCACCGGCCACGCGGTGCCGCACTGGGTGCAGGTGAGGGCGATCTCGGTGATGCCGTCGCCAGTGTCGACCTCGGATTCGGTGATGTCGCCGGGCTCGCAGTCGGGGCAGACGTGGGTGTGGAAGATGACCCGGAACTCGTTCACCGCGGCTCCCCCCTGGCGGGGGTGTAGCGGCGGATCAGCCGGGCGCGGTGGCCCGCGTCGCGGGCGTGGGTGGTGATCCAGGTCTCGGCGCAGCTCTTGTGGCAGGGCACGTCTTTGACCGGGGACCGGCATACGGTCGGGGTCCCGCACAGCACGCACGGCTCTAGCTCGCCGATGGTGCCGCGCCGCCAGTCCAGGACCACTGGGCGCGCGGGCATGCCGCTGGTAGCGTTGAGCATGCCAAGGCTCTCCTTTGCTTTAGCGGGTAGGGGATGGGTGTTCTGGCTGGCCGGGCCGGGGGATGGGCGTCCCCCGGGCCCGGCACTTGTGTCAGTTCTGGCGTGCCGCCTGGTGCAGGCGCTGGGACAGGCCCAGGGTGAAGATCGCCATGGCGGTAGCCCGCCGGGTGACTTCACCGATGGCCTGCGTGAAGGCGTCGGCGGACTCGTTGCCGTCCGCGTGGTTGAGATAGATGCCGTTGAAGGCGTTCAGGCTCTCGGCCAGCTCGTGCTGTGAGTCGGCCAGGATGGCCCGGACCTGGGCGAGCGGCAGCAATAGCGCCGCGCCCTCCCACAGCGCAATGTCTGAGGCGACGGTCTCGAAGGCGTCAGAGTCGTACATGAGGCTCTCCTGGTCTGCTAGTTGCGGGCCGGCTCCCTCCTGGAGCAGGTTGTAGACGCCGATCATCAGCGCCGCCATCGGCAGCGGCGGCAGCTCGGCCAGCGTCGCGTTCAGGTCGGCCTGGTCGTGGAGGCTGGTGCTGGTCATGGGGTCTCCTGGGTCTGATCGCGGGTAGGGGGTGGTTCCGTCCTGGCCGGGCCGATCACGCGGCCTGCACGGACTTGGCAGGACCGGACGGCTCGACGGCCTCGGCGCGGAACGCGCGCTTGATCTTGCCGTCACGCCCGACCCACGGCGCGAACACCAGGCCGCGGACCACGGCGTAGCCATCAAAGGTCAGCCTGGGCTGCTCGCCAGCCACCTCGACCCAGATGGTCTCCCGTGCCTCGCGCTCGGGCTCGATCGCGTCCAGGCGCACCGTCCAGATCGGCTCGCCGTCCCGCGTGGTCGCCTGCCGCTCCTTGTCCTTGTAGTCCTGCTTCGGCCTGACCAGCCCGGCCACACGGAACAGGGTGCCTTCCGTCTTGAGTTCGAGTCGCATGATGTTGCCCTTCTTGTGGCTCTCCGTAGCAATCCGACTCTGCTACGACTATCTCGTCCTCTTAAGAGGACCTTCACGTCCTATGATGAGGGCGTGTTAGTCTCTTGTTAAGGGCGAAATAGTCCGTATCATTGACCTGTGGAAATGTCCGGAGTCATACGTCAGCACCGCACCGAGCGCGGCATGTCCCAGAAGGACCTGGCAACAGCAGCGGGCGTCGACGTCCGCCAGATCCGCCGCTACGAAGCAGGCGAGCAGCAGCCACTACTGTCCGTCGCCGTCGCCATCGCCGATGCCCTGGGCATCTCGGTAGCCGAGCTGGCGGGCAAGCCGTCCCACCAGATCCGGCTGTCCGGCCAGTGGTGGGCGTCCTGGCAGACCTCGCGCAGCGGCGACGAGAAGATCGCCTCCCAGCAGGTCGAGATCAAGCAGGAAGGCGACCTGCTCCAGGTCGCTACCATCACCCGGGGACTGAGCGAGGAAGAAGGCGGCTACCACTGGAGCGGGGAGCTGCGGCTGTGGGACAACGAGATCCTGATGGGCTGGTACGCCGCCAACGACGGGTCGATCCGGTCCAAGGGCACCATGTACTTGGTGCTGCACCCGCACGGCCTGAACATGTCCGGACGGTGGGTCGGCCTGGGCTGGGACGGCCGGATCATGAGCGGGTGGGCGTCCATGGGACAGACCCGCGAGGAATCCGAGCAGACCATGGCGAGCCTGATCGACAGCGGAGGCGTTGCGTACGTCAATGGCTGAGCTGTGCGAGGTCGTGATCACGGCCCCTGACCCGGACTGGCTGAAGGACTTCAGCCGCAAGCTGGTCGAGCAGCGGTTGTGCGCCAGCGCGCACAACTTCACGCCCGTCCGGTCTATCTACCGATGGCGCGGCGAGATCTACGAGCGCGCCGAGGGCCGCGTATCCCTGCACACCCGGCGTGACCGAGTGGCAGAGATCGTCACACTGGCCAAGCAAGAACATCCCTATGAAGTACCCGGCATCTCGACACGGGCCATCACCGATGGCAACCCGGACTACCTAGCATGGATCGCTCAGGAGACGGCACCGGAGCGGCCTCAGCAGCACGAACGCGCGATCGAATAAGCCAGTCGAGCTGTTACAACTTTCTCTACGGCTTCAAGGGCGCACCTCCGGCGCGCCAGGCCGACCGGCCCAGGCCGAGACTCGCGAAGGATGCGCGGGACGAGCACGGAGGGCGGGAACGAGCGGAACAGTGCCGCGCCCTAGCGGTCAGGGGTGAGAGGGCTCTCGCCGCAGGTGGCGGGGCAGCCTGGCCCGCGCCTCCAGCGCGGGAGCGCACCGGCGCGGGCCACTGCCCGCCGCGCCGACGCCCCGTACCCGCCGCAACACGCACCCGCCGTAACGCACCGTGGTGCCCGTGCTCCGCGAGATGGCCGGGCCGGTCGTCTCGCGCCAGGTACGCCAGTCGCCGGGCGAAAGATCACAGGCATCGAGCCGGGCCGGAACGCCGCGCATTGTCCGGGTCGGCCCCTCCGGCGTCAAGGGCGCGCCTTCGGCGCGTCGCTTGCTACGCAAGCGCAGACCCTTGACCCCGGAGCCTCTGCCGACCCAGCGGGCCTGACGGCACGGGCCAGGCCAAAGGCCAGGCCCGATTGGCGCGCGGCGAACCTTCTCGCCCTATCGATGAGCTATTAACGTCCAACGGCGCCTGGCGAGTAGGGCCTGTGCAGCAACGAAGTGCAGCAACCAGGCCGAGATTCACCGATCCTGAATCGGCCGATTTAGCCAGGGTGTCCTCACTTATGCTTCTCCATATAGGCTCCGCAAAGGCCAGCGAGAAATACAGTCGACCCGAAGAATGCCCATACGATTACCGGGTTTACGTCGAACAGGTAAACACCGCCGTTGATCCGTATTACAGCGCCTTTTTTCACTGTGAGTGTTACCGGGATGCTCAGCTGCGACTGACTATTCTCGAAGTAGCCGTTGCCCACATCCACCGGGTACAGCACGTCCCCGGTGAGGGTGCCGGTGAGTTTCGTCCCGTCTGGATAGGAAGGAAGCGTGAACCGCGCGCGCACCGCGAACTGATCAGTGGTGCACTGCGACCCGCACTGTAGCTCTTTACCCCAATCTGCGGGGTTCTTCCGGGTAACGATGAACGTCTTGCTGTATCCGTTAGGACCCTGCAACTGGAGCGTCAGGCCGTTGTCCGACGCCCATTTCCCCTCGGCGGACATTCCCGCTAGATTGAATGCGGCGGGTTTGCCAGGAGCGCTGGTCACCGTGATCGCTGTGGCATCCAGGCCGAACGATGGGACGTGAGGCCGCACGAAGAGACAACTGACCAAAAAGATCAGCAGCCAGGTGCCCGACAGAATGAAGCCCAGGCCTCCTATGACCGCCAGGCTATCCATAGTGTCCTTAATAATCTTGCTGGGCGGTTTCCGGACGGCCTGCTGCTGTAGCGAGGGCCTGCTTTCATTTGCAGGCGTCTTCACATGATCGCGCTCCATGACCGCCGCCCTAGCCGCCCTATCCCGCACGAGCAGACTCTTGTCGCGGATCGCAACGCCGCCGAGCGGTTCGACCGCACGGGTATCACCGATTCTTTCCAGGGCGACCACAGCCTGATAGCGGACACGGTAGTCCTCGTCGTAAAGCGCGGCAATGAGCGGTTCGACCGCACGGGTATCACCGGTCTTACCTAGGGCCCTCACTGCCGCATGACGCAAGTCCGAGTGTCCCTCGTGAAGTGCGGCGATGAGCGGTTCGACCGCACGGGTATCACCGATTCTTTCCAGGGCGACCGCAGCCTGATAGCGAACACGGTAGT